>JACCDW010574299.1_pt1 | contig 85654 bp, 81 predicted proteins | sample 7449781 | NCBI WGS metagenome assembly JACCDW01 (sample SAMN15323449, study PRJNA562643) | freshwater metagenome | isolation source: river surface water | place: USA:Blue River Watershed | collected 2017-08-18
AAGCCTGTTGCAAAAAAAAAATAGTTAAAAAGCCTGCTGCTAAGAAGCCGGCAGCCGCTGCCCCCTCGACCGCTGCAGCTCCAGGTGCAAAAACTGCCCTGAATCCAGCAGCGTCTTGGCCCTTTCCTACGGGCGGCCGTCCCTGAGCGCTTAGCTAAGGTTTTGTGGTACCAGACCGTCCGGTTCGCCGGACGGTTTTTTTATGTGCGCTACAGACCCGCGAAACATGGCACCCGACTTTGTAACGAACATGTTCACTGCGCCCTAGTGCGTGCGACAATAGCGTTCATGATTTTTCATTCGGGGCAACGGTAAACGCATGATGGGTGAAATCCTTCGCTTTTTGCTCGACATCGTCTTTAATCTAGTCGGAGCTGTCCTGCTTGGTCGCGCATGGATTCATGCTGCCAAGCTGCACCCCTTCAATCCCATGTCACAGGCGATTTACCAAGCCACCAATTGGCTGGTGCAACCCTTACGCAAAATCGTTCCTACCTCAGGTGGTCTTTTCGACTGGGCGAGCCTACTCGGGGCTTTGCTTGCCGCCGCAGCCTATTTACTCTTGATGTGGCTAGTTTCGACAGCAAGTATGCTTCCGGCCAAGCTTTTACCCGGACTCCTTGGCGCAAGCATCGTCACGTTAGGTCGTTGGGCACTGAATTTAATCGTTTGGATGACGCTCATTCAGGCGGTGCTTTCGTGGGTCAATCCCATGGCGACGATCATGCCGGTCCTCACCACATTAACTGACCCCTTGCTTGCCCCGATTCGCCGCATCACCCCAAAGCTTGGTGCATTAGATTTGGCACCGCTTGTTCTCTTGGTGCTCGCGCAAGTGGCGATGATGGTGCTTAGTCGCATCAGCTTTTCGTTGTTCCCGCTATTCGTTTTATAAATATCCCTTGTCGCTTCGGTCGGCTGCCCAGCCTCTTGTTATGAAAACGCCCTTCTTTTCTGCGTGGCAGGCTCTTTGCATCGCTGCGCTCGCTATTTCAGTTCAGACATCTGTCTGGGCCCAGAGCCCTATGCCAGCCTCCAGTTTGCTGGGCGGTGCGTCAGGGCAAACCACAACACCGCGCGATAACGCAGCACAGCCAAGCGAGCGCACACTCACAGACATTGATGCGCAAATGCAAGAGGTGCAGAAGCGCTTAGCTGCATTACAAGTCGACATCATTAAGGCGCAAGCAGCAATCAATGACAGTTCGAACGTCGAGACGGCTGCCCGCACTGCTACACAAGATCGACTCAATTACTTGCGTGGCATGCAAGAAGCTTATAGCCAACTTATCGACAACCTCAAGAATTTAAGGCGCGTCACGACAAACCTTGAGACGGCGCGCAAAGAGAAGGAGAACTGGCAAGCGCCTGCCGGCACGGCCCCCTGGCCACTTTCCGTTGCCGATGATTTGCAGTTGGCGATGCTCAGACTGCAGTTTCAAGCGCAGCACCTCAAACAACGCACCAGCATAGTCAACGATTTACTTGCCGATCTTCGTAAGACGCGTAGCCAAGTAGAAATTGAACTGAGGCAGTCTGGTACGGGACCGGAAACAGCACGTGCTAGCGAAGCGATACAGCGGCGCCTTGATCGCATTAATTTAGATTTAGCTAATACTGCAATTGATAAAGACACAATCAATATTGAGCAAACGACAGGCGCAATCAGCCTGTCGACACTCAAGCTCACTAAAGATTTTTATAACGCTCGCTTTACTTTTACCGAGCAAGATTTTCAAAAAATCAAAGTAGATATCCAAAAACGTATTGATGGCCTCAGGACACAAGAGCAACAAGCCAGTTTGCGCATCAATCGAACACTCGACCTAGCGGCAGCAGCAAAGGCAAAATCGGACGCGCTAGAACAAAATGCGACGGCGACCACTGAAGCACGTACCGCTGCGCGCAACGCGCGTTTGCTAGCAGATCGCAAAGCAGAAGCTGCGCGCACCGAACGTGAACGCTTGCGCGCGCAGATCGAACTCGATTTGCTCATGATTCAAATTTGGGAGATTCGACGCGACTTATACGCCAACGTCGACAGCAGTCAGCAGCTCGCCGTCTTGAAGTCCAAGCACGAGGACTTAGCACGTCAGCTTAATCTCGGGTTGAACTATCTAAACCAGCTTATCGCCGAAAAGTCCCAGTCAACGCTTGCGCTCAATGAGCAGCTGCGCCAAGCGCCTACAAGCGCTGACAAGGCATTTTTGTCAGAAATGCTCACACCACTGGCCGAGCAAATCGATAACATGCGCGGGCTTTACGCGCTCTTTGAGCGCGCGCGCCAGTACTTAGAAATCACAGGCTCAGAGATTGCACACGCGCAACTAAATCAAACATTTGCACAGCGCTTTAGTGGCATCAAGGCGTCTGCCATCGAGTTTGCAAACGATATTTGGCAGTTTGAGATCTTTGCGGTCGACGACAACATCTTGGTCGACGGGCGCGAAATCAAAACAAAACGTAGTGTCACCGTTGGCAAGACGATCGGCGCTATGGCTATCCTGATTATTGGCTTTATGCTGATTTCGGGTTTGATACGGCGCACACTTGCGCTTGCTGTCCATAAAGCGAATCTAGGTGCGAGCAAGTCGGTTGTGCTGGGTCGTTGGTTGACCCTGGCAGCAGGCTTCTCTCTCATCCTGACAGCCTTCAATATCGTTGAGATTCCTCTTAGTGCATTCGCCTTTTTTGGTGGTGCGCTCGCAATTGGCGTAGGTTTCGGTACACAAAATCTACTGAAGAACCTGATCAGTGGCGTCATGCTGTTAATTGAAAAGCCAATTCGCATAGGTGATCTTGTTGAGATCGACGGCATCCTCGGAACGGTTACCTCGATCGGGATCAGGTTTTCAACAATACAAGGTGCGCAAGGCAATGATGCCTTGATCCCCAACAGCGTCTTAGTTGAACAAAAACTAGTGAACTGGACCTACTCTACACGCGATGCGCGTAGAGATGTCCGCGTCACCGTATCGTACAAATCGAGCGTACATGAAGTTCAACGTATCCTTGCGATGGTCAGCGCCGACCACCCACAGGTCAAACAAATGCCAGCTCCAGTTATTACGCTGGAAGATTTTGGCGATAACGGTTTAGTTTTTAATTTGCAATTTTGGATTCGATTACAAGCTGGCACACAGCCTGCACAGATCCTGAGTGACTTACGCGTCAGCATTCTTGCTGCTTTTGCAGAAGCAGGCATCGAACTGCCTTTCCCGCAGCGCGCCGTCATGTTCGATCAGAGCAATCCGATCGCGGTGCGAGTACATCCATCAACAACAGCAGCGATTTAATCAATCGCTGCTGTTCAGGTCGACTTAATTATTTTTGGGCTGCAGGAACAACACGTGTTGGACCGGCCCCGCTAATCACTTGCACGCGTTGATTTAGCATAATCGGCACATCGGCCTCTTGCGCGATCACGCGGGTCTCGCCGTTATCAAGCTTGACGGTGATCTCAAGACCATCTTTCTTGCCGACATACTCTTCGGCCGCATCGCCGGCGAGTGCACCCAACACGGCACCACCCAGAATGGCCAAGGTACGGCCAGTGCCACCGCCTATCGTGCTTCCCATCACGCCACCTACCGCGCCGCCCGCCACCACCCCAGCACCAGAGGTGCCTTCTTTCTGGATGGTAATTGGCCGCACGTTAACAACTGTGCCATTACGCATCACTTGGTCGCGCTGCGCTTGATTGTACGTATACACATTTGCAGAGGCTGAGGGCTTGGCGCAACCCGACACCAACGCAATAGCAGTCAGAGCCACGCTTGCCAGCGCAAGACGGCCCAAGCGGGCATCAACAAAAGAAAAGATTCGCATTTCAGTGACTCCTGTTAAACGAACTTATGCGGGCAACCGCAAGCCATACTGGGCATGAAATTGTGCGTCGATTTCAGCACGGCTTGGCGCATGATTTTGCGGCCCACGCGATGCGATCTTGATCGAACCCATCAAGTTGCCCAGTTTACAGGCATCCTGCCAGGACCAGCCCAACGTCAGTCCATACAACAACCCACCTCGGTGCGCATCGCCACAACCCGTTGGATCCACAACACCACTTGGGGTCACTGGATCGATATGGTGCTGATGACCTTCGGTATATAGCGTTGCTCCATTCGCACCGCGCGTCACGACCACTGCCTTTAGACCTTGCGCGAGTTGCTCAATCGACTTGCCTGTACGCTGCTCAACAATGCTGGCTTCGTAATCATTGACGGTCATGGCTTGTGCCAGTGCCAACATCTCCTGGATATCTTTACCGTCGTACAGCGGCATCGCCTGGCCCAAATCAAAAATAAAAGGCGTGCCCTGCGCACGCAAACGCTTGGCGTGCGCGACCATTCCTGCCTTGGAGTCCGGAGCGACAATCGCCCAGGTCGCAGCACGGCCAGTTAAATCATTTTCAGCCGAGCGCTCCATCGCACCAGGATGAAAGGCGCTGATCTGATTGTCATCAAGATCTGTCGTGATGAAACACTGTGCCGTTAACGTCCCCGGCAATGTTTGCAACAGGGTGGTATCAATGCCCATTTGTTCAAAACGCTGAACATAATCGCTCGCATCTTCGCCCACTGTTGCGACAGGCACAGGCTTACCACCCAAGAGTTTCAGGTTGTAGGCGATATTGCCAGCACAACCGCCAAACTCACGGCGCATGCTCGGTACCAGGAATGACACGCTGAGCGCATGAATCCGGTCAGGCAAAATATGTTCTTTGAAACGGCCTTCGAATACAGCGATCGTGTCGAATGCAACGGAACCACAAATTAATACGGGCGATGTCATGCGTAGGCCTCAGGGAAAATAACGCGTAAGTTGAAATCCGGTAATTTGCAAGCCAGCGACCTCGATCGGTAACCGCAAATTGAGTTCTTGGTTTGCTAGAAAAGGTTTATCTTTAAACTGAGCAGGGAGATAGTCTGCCGGGGCAAGTCTCTTGCGCACAACAGGCGTGTTAGAAGCATCTTTTAACTCGACTAACAAATGTGGCCATGGCTGTGGCTGTGTCAGTCGGTTACGCATGGAAAACAGCAAAGTCATTGCTGTAGGACGCCCCTCAGCTTGGGGTTCAGTCGAGCGCTCTAACGAAGATCCGTCTATCGTGATCCGGTCAAGATGTCTGACCAAGCTCACTTCGCATTTCAATGACTCGCACAAGACACTTATCGCTGGTCGTAAACCAGGAATACTGGTCACCAAATCGTTACGATAAATATAAGCAAGCTGACCTAATAAAAAAACAAACGCAAAAAAACTAGCAAAGCCCCAGATCAAGGTTTTCAGCCCAGAGTTCTCTTCATCATCTGCCAAAAATTCTGGAGGGGTTCGTCCAACATCACTGTTTTCGCCACGCAGTCGTGCTTCACCTTGCACACTGATGGTGGGCTCCGGCCGCAGTCCCGCCGCAGCGTCACGTCGATTGGTCAAGACCGGTTCATGCACTGCAGGAGTCGGGTCAGACGCCTGACGTTCGCGATGCCGCAGCACTGCAGGTTGTGGCGACGAGGATGTCACAGGAGCTACGGGACGTTGAACGATCGTTTCTGCGCGAGACGAATCCGTCACCCGAGTCTTAGCCGCCAAACTCGTTAATGTCGGTAGGTTGCTAACAAGCGCAGCCTCACCATCAAAAATATGTTTGCATTGGCCGCAACGCACCAAACCGTCGTGCGCGCGCAGTTGCTCAAGCGACACGACAAAGTCACTTTGGCATTTTGGACAACGCGTCACAAGACTCATCGTTCTACCCTAGGGCTTAATGCCCGCCAAACATACCCATCCATCCCGTGCTTGCCATACCGTCATCGGCAACCACGGAGCGTACGCCAGTGCAACCTCTTGTGCCTGTCGCTCAAGGACTCCAGACAGCACCAAGCTGCCACCTGATCGTACACGTCCGCTCAGCATGGGTGCGAGCACCTTCAGTGGGTTGGACAAAATATTAGCGACCACTACATCAAATTGGCCATCAGCTAAACCGTCTGGCAACATTGCCTGAATCGTAACGCGATTAGCGATGGCGTTGTCGCACGTGGCCTGCACAGCCTGGTCATCAATGTCCACCCCGGTGACAGGTCCTGCACCCAGCATCGCCGCAGCAATCGCCAAAATACCCGAACCACAGCCATAATCCAAGACAGTTGTAGCGCTCGGTAACTCCTGAGCCAACCACTCAAGGCATAAGTGTGTCGTCGGATGGCTACCCGTCCCAAAGGCCAAGCCTGGATCCAGTTGAATCGCGATGCAACCGGCCTCGGTCTTGGTTGGCATTTGATCGGCATGCCAACTCGGCACGATCAGAATGTGCTCACCAACCTGAATCGGACCAAATTGCGACTGCGTCAATCTGACCCAATCCGCATCAGGCACATCGCGAAGGTGCCACGGCAACTCAGCCGTAGAGTCTAAATCTTGCTGCGCCATGAGTAACAGCTGGGCAGGGTCGGTTCCGTCAGCCAGCAATACGATCAAGCGATTACGTGCCCAGGCTTGGGTATTCGGTTCACTACCAGGCTCGCCAAAGAGCGGCTGTTCGTCCTCAGTATCCAGATCAGCATCTTCAACGGAAACTGATAATGCGCCAGCTTCAAGAAGTGCGTCGGACAGCGGCTCCGCCAAAGATCCGGGACACAACAATACCAATTCACGCATGACTGTTTCCGTGAGCCGAGCTAAGCAGCCCAGCTAAACCGCACGCCGATACGCTCAAGCGCGTTCGGCGAGCTTGTGTTCGAGATAATGAATGCTGGTGCCGCCCTCAACAAAACGACCGTCCACCATCAGCTCGCGATGCAGTGGGATGTTGGTTTTGATACCTTCGACCACCATCTCAGAGAGAGCAATCGACATACGTGCGACGGCTTGCCCGCGCGTGTCGCCATACGTGATCACCTTGGCAATCATCGAATCGTAGTTTGGCGGGACAAAGTAGCCGTTAAAAGCATGCGAATCGATCCGAACACCTGGGCCTCCGGGTGTATGCCAGTTCGTGATACGCCCCGGACTCGGTACAAAAGTGAACGGATCCTCTGCGTTGATACGACACTCAATCGCATGGCCTTTGAATACGATATCTTTTTGACGCAAGCTGAATTTTTCTCCGGCTGCGACACGAATCTGCTGCTGAACCAGATCGATTCCAGTGATAAGTTCAGTGACCGGATGCTCGACCTGAATACGCGTGTTCATTTCAATGAAATAAAACTCGCCGTTTTCATACAGGAACTCGAAGGTTCCGGCACCACGATACTCAATCTTGCGGCAGGCCTCTGCGCAGCGCTCACCAATACGCTCAATCAACTTGCGATCGACACCAGTCGCGGGCGCTTCTTCAATCACTTTTTGGTGACGACGCTGCATAGAGCAGTCACGCTCACCGAGCCACACTGCGTTTTTTCCGCCATCGGCCAAAACTTGAATTTCAATGTGACGGGGATTTTCCAGAAACTTTTCGAGGTAGACCTCTGGATTGTTAAACGCAGCGCCGGCCTCTGACTTGGTCATCACGACCGAACTTAAGAGAGCGGCTTCCGTGTGCACCACCCGCATGCCCCGCCCACCACCACCACCAGCGGCCTTAATAATGACGGGGTATCCCACTTCACGCGCGATGCGCAGAATTTCTTGGTCATCATCGGGCAGCGCTCCGGCAGAACCTGGCACCACTGGCACGCCTGCTTCAATCATGGCGTTCTTCGCGCTCACCTTATCGCCCATCAAACGGATCGACTCGGGACGTGGACCGATAAATACAAAGCCACTCTTCTCAACACGGTCTGCAAAGTCTGCGTTCTCAGACAGAAAACCATAGCCGGGGTGAATCGCCTCAGCGTCCGTCACCTCAGCCGCAGCAATAATGGCCGGCATATTCAGATAGCTGTCGCGCGAAGCAGGCGGTCCGATACAAACGGACTCATCTGCCAGACGCACGTACTTGGCATCGCGATCCGCCTCGGAATGCACGACCACGGTTTTGATACCCATCTCGCGGCATGCGCGCTGGATACGCAGCGCAATTTCGCCACGGTTAGCGATCAGAATTTTTTCAAACATATCAGGCAATCACAAACAGGGGTTGACCGTATTCAACGGGCTCACCGTTTTGCACGAGAATCTCTTTAATGACACCAGATTTATCCGCTTCGATTTCGTTAAGCAACTTCATCGCTTCAATAATGCAAAGAGGCTCACCCTCTTTCACTGTTTGACCGACCTCTACGAATGCAGGGGCCGCTGGATTGGACGCTCGGTAAAACGTACCAACCATCGGAGCCTTGACAGTGTGACCCTGCACAACAGGTGCAGCTGGTGCCGCGGCAGGTACCGCCGGGGCAGCTTCGCCAACAGGCGCCGGTGCCGGCGCGTACGCAGCGGGGGCTGCATACGCAACAGGTTGCACTGCTTGAGAAAACTTGACGATCCGAACCTTGCCCTCGCCCTCGGTGATTTCAAGTTCGGCGATGCCTGACTCTGCAACGAGATCGATCAAGGTTTTGAGTTTTCGCAGATCCATAGTGATTCCGTATAGTGCTGTTAAATAAGAATAAAGTTGACCAACTTGGTCGACTCGTTATGCAGCCGCCTCGTAGGGGACGGCAAAACGCAGTGCCGCTTCATATCCGGCGGGGCCAAGGCCAGCGATGACACCGACAGCAAGATCCGACAGGTAGGAGTGATGCCTAAAATCTTCACGCTTGTACACGTTCGAGAGATGCACTTCGACAAAGGAAATCTTTACCCCTGCGAGTGCATCGCGAATCGCAACGCTCGTGTGGGTGTAGGCGCCTGCATTGATCACGATGAAATCGGTACCATCTGCGCGCGCTGCCTGAATGCGATCAACCAACGCACCCTCGTGGTTGCTCTGATAGGTGGACAAGCTGACACCCAGCTCTGTCGCAAGAGCTTGAAGTCTTGCATCGATTTGGGCAAGAGTGGTGTGGCCGTAAACACTAGGCTCACGTAACCCGAGCAGGTTCAGGTTAGGTCCGTTCAAAACGAGAATTTTTTTTGCCATGAGAGGTCGCCCAAGCAAAGAGTGCTCTGCTTGCCACAAAAACGTGACAACAAAAACAGTCAAGCCGTACGCATTTATAGGCTAAATCCTGCGATTTGTCTATCTACGTCTTCGAATTTACTATTAGTTTGCTAATACGACGCTGCAAATCTTCAGGTTCGACCTGACCGAGAATTGTATCGAATATGCTGCCATCTTCGGCTAAAAGAACAGTAAATGGCAGGCCTCCCGCGGCATTTCCAAGTGCTCTTACCATTGAAATTCCAGCATGACCCGCAACAACAAGTTGATAAGATACAGGTATTTTAGATACAAATTGCTTAATGTTAGCCTCTGTATCGATACCAATACCAACAAAACCAAGTTTTGGTGAGTTTTTGGCGATTGCATCCAGATAAGGCATCTCTTGTACGCAAGGCGCGCACCAAGTTGCCCAAAAATTCACCACCGTTGGACGACCTAAATACGAACGTAGCGCGATAGTTTGTCCGTCCAAATCAGGTAATTTCGCGTCATAGAAGGCTGCTGGGTCGGCCTTGGCGACAGCGCTGCCCGCTGGCGTCGCTCCGATTGCACGGTTCGCAGCCGGCGCCCTAGTTGAAGATGACTTCCATGCGAACCAGGCCACACCAAGCATCGCGGCTAGCCCACCAGCACCGAACAAAATTGTTCTTCGTTTCATAAGACACATCATAGCTTCAGATCGTACCAATACTGCGACACAACCCCATCAAACGCAACGCACTCTCCCTCTACAATGCGCCTAGGAGATTCGTCATGCATCTGCATATTTTGGGAATTTGTGGCACGTTTATGGGCAGCCTAGCGCTCATCGCACGTGCGGCCGGTCATCGCGTCACAGGCTGTGACGCCGGTGTCTACCCTCCGATGAGCACACAGCTCGAGGAGCAGGGCATTGCACTCATTGAGGGCTTTGAAGCGGATCAGCTCGCGCTCAAGCCTGACCTCTTTGTGATCGGCAACGTAGTCACGCGTGGCAACCCATTGATGGAAGCGATTCTGGATGCCAGCCTGCCCTACACGTCGGGTCCGCAGTGGCTTGGCGAACACATATTACAAGGCCAGCATGTGCTCGCTGTCGCCGGCACACATGGCAAGACAACAACCAGCTCCATGCTTGCCTGGATTCTGCAATATGCCGGCAAACAGCCTAACTTTTTAATCGGCGGCGTTGCGCCCGGCCTTGAAGTGTCGGGCAGATATGACCCTGCACAAAAGCTTTTTGTGATCGAGGCCGATGAGTACGACACCGCTTTTTTCGACAAGCGCTCAAAGTTTGTGCACTACCGGCCGAAGACAGCCATTTTGAACAACCTTGAATACGATCACGCTGATATCTTTCCCGATCTTGCCGCCATCGAAACACAGTTTCATCACCTCGTGCGCACGATTGCACGTTCCGGCCAGGTGATTGCCCCGATAGGGGAGGAGGCACTTGACCGCGTCTTAGCTCGAGGCTGCTGGTCCGAACTTGTGCGCACAGGAGAGGAATCTGGATGGCATGCGCGTGAAGTGAGCCCCCTGTCCTTCGAGATCAAACGTGACAACACTGTCTACGGTCTGATTCAATGGACTCTCACCGGAGCACACAACCGCAATAATGCGTTGGTTGCCATCGCAGCGGCTGCGCACGTGGGTGTAGACCCACGCACAAGCGTCGAGGCTCTATCTGCCTTTACTGGCGTCAAGCGCCGCATGGAAGTCCGGGGCACCGTGCGCGACATCACGGTTTACGATGATTTTGCGCATCACCCCACCGCAATCCGGACGACGCTTGATGGCTTACGTGCACAGGTAGGGGCGAAGCGCATCCTCGCCATCTTGGAGCCGCGCTCCAACACGATGAAGCTTGGCACCATGGCAGCACGTCTGCCGCAAGCGCTTGAGCCAGCCGATTTAGTGTTTTGCTTTGGTCAACGAGAGGGCAAGCAGGCCTTGGGTTGGGATCCAGCCGAAGTCCTTGCTCCGCTGGGAGCACGCATGCAGGCACACCACGAAATCGATTCGCTGGTGCAGGCCGTCGTCAGTGCCGCGCAACCAAACGATCATATTCTCATCATGAGTAACGGCGGCTTCGCGGGCGTCCACGCCCGCTTGCTCGACGCACTCGCTCGCCAGCACTAAAGCGGGCATTACACCGCATCACCGGATATCGTATGTACGTTTTGTTTGAAGAAGAAGGCGCGTTCAAGACTGGACACATCATGTCCGAGTCGGATGCCGCCCTGCAAGTTGAGTCTGAGTCAGGCAAACGTAGCAAAATAAAACGGACCAATTGTCTATTTACTTTTGCGAGTCCTACACCAGATGTCTTAATGCCCGAGGCGCAAAGGCTTTCAGAGGAAATTGAACTACAGTTTTTGTGGGAATGTGCACCTCAGGACGAGTTCGATGTTGAAACGCTCGGCACCGACTACTTCGGTCACCCAGTCAACACACTAGAAAAAACAACTCTGCTCTTGCGCCTGCACAGCGCGCCTATTTATTTTCACCGTCGAGGCCGTGGTCGCTACCGCTCTGCACCACCCGAGATCCTGACCGCTGCCCTTGCGGCACAAGAAAAGAAACAACGACAAGCAGCCGAAATGGCTGCGTGGGCCGATGAGATTATTGCTGGGCGTTTGCCACAAGCCATCGCAGATTCGGCGATGGCACTAGTGACCCGGCCAGACAAAAATTCACAGGCCTGGAAGGCACTGGATGCCGCAGCCACCACTTTGCAGAAGCCGCCTGAGCGTGTGCTTCTGGAACTTGGCGCCTGGCCGCATGCCCTGGCGCTCCACAAGGGCCGCTTTATCGCAACACACTTCCCTCGCGGGAAGGAATTTCCTGCCGAGACCTTGCCCTCTTTTGATGGTGAGCTGCCTCTTGCCGATGTCGTCGCCTATTCGGTTGATGACATCACAACGACCGAAATCGACGATGCCCTATCTGTCACCGTCTTGCCGGATGGCAACTTAAAGGTCGGCATTCACATTGCAGCACCCGGCTTGTCGGTGACACGCGACAGCGCCTTTGACAAATTGGCGCGCGCACGGATGTCGACGGTCTATATGCCTGGCGACAAAATCCCGATGCAACCCGACTCGGTGATTGCCGCCTATTCGCTCGACGCCGGTCGCCCCACACCGGCGGTGTCGCTTTACGTCACAGCCAATCCGCAGACAGGCGAAATCCTGTCTCATGAAAGCAAGGTGGAACGTGTCTCGGTACGCGAGAACCTGCGCCACAACGCGCTCGATCAAAACATCACCGAAGAAGCCCTGGCTGACCCAGCGGTGATCCTCCCCTACAACGACTGGATTCGTCCGCTCTGGACACTCGCACTATCGCTCAGCAAACAACGGGATATTATTCGCGGTAAAACCGAGAACAACAACCGCGTCGAGTACAGCTTTTACGTGGACGGAGATCCAGACGACCCCGAGACTCCCGTGCGAATCGTGCCACGCATGCGCAATGCACCGCTAGATCGGCTTGTGGCGGAATACATGATTCTTGCCAATAGCACTTGGGGTGGGCTGCTGGCAACCAATGGCCTGCCGGGTATCTATCGCTCACAGCAGGGGGGACGCGTACGCATGAGCACTCATGCTCTGCCACATGAAGCTATTGGCGTCCCGCAATACGCGTGGTGCACCTCTCCGTTAAGACGCTATGTCGACTTAGTGAATCAGTGGCAAATCATTGCAGCTATTGAGCACGGTGTCTCGGCACCCCTGGTGGCTCCCTTTAAACCCAAGGATGCGGATCTGTTTGCCATCATCGGCGGGTTTGAATCGCAATACACAGCGTGGCACGATTTCCAAAACAGTTTGGAGCGCTTTTGGTGCCTGCGATGGTTACAGCAGCAGCAAATTTCTGAATGCACGGCAACCGTACTGAAAGAAGACCTGGTTCGCCTAGACCATGCACCGCTCGTGTGCAGGGTAAGCGGCTTGCCACAAAGCGAACGGGGTGAAGTTGTAACCTTACAAATTCTCTCGACCGATGAACTCACTCTCGAGCTAGACTGCCGTTACGTGACTACGCAAACCGCATGACAACACAAACAACGTCCTTGACTCTCAATTCAGCGACCGACTGGTCTGCGGGTCAGCGTCGCTTTTTGTATTGGGCTGTTTCTCTATCGATTCTTGCGCATATTACGGTCCTTGCGTGGAACATCTCAACAGAACCATCTGGACAGCCCCTGCCCTCCGAATTGGAAGTGATCATGGTCAACGCGCAGACCGACAGTGCGCCTGCTCTTGCTCGTCTGTTTGCACAGACCAATGTGGATGGTGGCGGGGACGCCTCAAAGGGCTATAGCGCAAGTCAACTTGTACATGGTGGCGTATCACCTGACAACCTGATGCTCGAAGCACTCGTTAAGAAGAGATTACAACTCGAAGCACAACAGCAAGAGCTGCTTACCCTGTTGAAAGAACGACACGCAGTACAGGAAGGACGTCCGAATGAGCACTTTCTGAAAGACACGGATCTCAATGGATCTGACCAGGATGATCAAGAAGCGATTATGCGGAACAATCGCATTGCGGTACTGACCCAACAGATTGAACAGTACAGCGAACGCCCACGCAAACACTTCGACGCCCCGTCAACACGCCAAACTACGTACGCGCCTTACATCGATCAATGGCGGCGTCGCGTTGAACAAATTGGTACACAGCACTATCCAAAGGGTGTAGGTGACAAGGTCTACGGTACGGTGCAAGCCACGATCACGATTCGTGCAGATGGATCAATCGCGAATCTTGAGATCAACCGACCATCTGACAAGGCGTTGCTCAATCAAGCCGTACGTCGGATTGCCCAGCTCGCAGCGCCCTTTGCGACATTCCCTCAAGATATGGCAGGTCAAATCGATGAGCTCGTCTTGACGCGTACCTGGCACTTTGTAAACGGATCGGTCACTACGAAATGACAAGTTCTCTCGCCCCCGCTCTATGCGCCGTCGTTGGCAACCCCATCGAACATAGTCGCTCACCCGCCATTCATCAACAATTCGCCGAGCAAACCGGAATTGCGCTGCGCTATGACCGGATCCTGTCACCACTTGATGGATTTGCGCGCACAGTACGTGAGTTTTTTGACGCTGGCGGCCGCGGGCTGAATGTCACGGTACCTTTTAAACTAGAAGCCTGGGAGCTGGCCCGAACGCACTTGAGCCAACGGGCAACCTTAGCGCAAGCCGTCAACACCCTTTGGACCGATCGGGGCGCACTGCATGGTTGCAATACAGATGGGGTCGGACTTGTGCAAGACTTACAACGACTCGCTGCGCTGAATACTGACACACGTATCCTGTTAATTGGCGCAGGTGGCGCCGCGCGCGGTGTTCTTGGCCCTCTTTTGGATGCAGGATGCGCCAGACTTCACGTGATAAACAGAACGGCCTTGCGCGCACATGACCTCATCGCGCAGCATCAAAAAGTATCCCCAGTTGCGCCGCACAAACTCACTGCAGGTGGTCTAGAAGACGTGGGAAGCCCTGGCACCTGGGATCTCGTGATCAACTCAAGCTCCAGTAGTCTTAGTGGCGAGACCCCAGCGGTTGCATCGAATCTATATGCAAAGCACGCCTGGGCCTATGACATGATGTATGCGCAAAACGCTACTCCCTTCATGCTACAAGCGCAGCGCGACGGCGCGGCACAGACAAGCGACGGACTAGGCATGCTGGTTGGGCAAGCGGCCGAAAGCTTTTACATCTGGCATGGTGTACGGCCAGACATCGCACCCGTACTGGCAAGTTTGCGTGCCGCCCTGCGCAGCGCCCACTAGGCATTACACTAAAGCCTATGCAAACTGCACGCCGCTATCTCGCCCGCGAAATCTACCGCTCTACTTCGGTAGTTTTAATTGCTTTACTTGGGCTGTTCACATTCTTTACGCTGGTCGATGAACTTGACTCGGTGAGCGCACGTTTTCCGTTGTCAGCACTGTTTTATTTACAAGGGCTGTCCCTGCCCACCCGACTCTACGATTTGCTACCGATTGGTTTACTGATTGGGGCCATTCTGGCGCTGTCAGGCTTGGCACAGCGCAACGAACTCGTGATTTTGCGGGTGTCCGGTGTTAGTGGCATGGGACTATTGCGCATGCTCTGGACAGTATCAATTCCAATCATCCTGGGCGCGCTTGTTCTCTCTGAGTTTTTAACGCCGCTCGCTGAAATCAAAAGCAGCGAGGTCAACCTGCTCATGCGCGGCCGCGTCGAAGGTGGGCGTTTGGCGAGCGGCTATTGGTTTAAAGAGCCCACTCCAAATGGTGGGACGCGCGTCATCAACGTCGGGAAATTACTCGCGTCCGGCAATGTTGAAAACCTGTCGATCTATGAGTTCCCAGATGGACTCACACTATCTGTCATGACTCAGGCCAAGTCAGGAAAATTCCTAAAAGGCAAACTTGAAATGCAGGACGTCGTCGAAACCCGCATCGACGCAAACATCAAAAGTGTCCTGGCTGATGCCAAAGTCACAGGGCAGCCTGCGGCAACCGTCAAGCAGTTACCGCAACAAAGTATTGACACGACCTTAAGCAGCGAACGCCTCGTGGCGCGCATTCTGACGCCAGAGCGGATGTCCCTGGTCGCCTTACACGATTACATCGACTATTTGGATCGCAACCAATTGCAGGCAGATCGACAAATCGTAGCTGTCTGGAGAAAGATGGCCTACCCCTTTACCTTACTTGTAATGCTCACGATTGCCGCGCCCATTAGCTTTATGCAGACACGTCGGGGCGGCGTGGGTGCGAAGGTGTTTTTAGGCATCTTGCTTGGCACTGGTTTTTTTATGATCAACCAACTCGCGCTGAACGTCAGTTTGCTGTTTAACTGGCCACCCGTGGTCACGGCACTTCTGCCCAACGTAGGTGCCATGATTCTTGCACTGACAGCCGTGTTCTTGATGGAAAACAGAAACGCCATTGCTCAAGGTAGCGGCGGATTTTTCTTCTGGAAGAAGTCGCCCATATGAGCGTTGGTAGTATCTGGATGATTGGCGATGTGCAAGGCTGCTGTGACAGCCTCAATCATTTGCTTGAGCAACCCAAGATTGCAGATGACCCTCAGGCGCGTTTCTGGTTCGCCGGTGATTTGGTGAATCGTGGGCCGCGCTCGCTCGCGACGCTCAGACGCATTATGGCGATGGGTAATCGTGCCCTGGCTGTGCTGGGCAACCATGATTTGCATTTGCTTGCCATGGCTGCAGGCGCAAGGCGCCCAGGCAAACGCGACACGCTGACCGAAGTGCTTGAAGCCCACGATGCACCGCAAATTCTTGACTGGCTGCGGCACTGCCCACTCGCGCACTTTGAATATGGCCACCTACTTGTGCATGCCGGAGTGCTTCCACAATGGTCTGCAGAAAAAACCATTGCGCTCGCCGATGAGGTACATGCGCAGCTACGTAGCGACCAATGGCAGCAATCTCTATTGACGATGTATGGCAATGAGCCTGATTACTGGGATGAGGCATTGCGCGGCCCTGAGCGGATGCGTGCAATTATCAATGCCCTGACGCGCATCCGACTTTGCAATAAAGAGGGTCGCATGATGCTCTCTGTAAAAACCGGACCCGAAGTGATCCAGCCGGGACTCACACCTTGGTTCAATATGCCCAAGCGTGCCACGCGTGATGTCACGGTTGTTTTTGGACATTGGTCAACCTTGGGTCTTACACTCAAGCCGGACCTTATCTCGCTGGACACAGGTTGTGTATGGGGCGGTCACCTTACCGCCGTGCGATTACAAGATCAGTTTGTTGTGCAGATCGCCTGCGATCAGAGCGTTGATCCTCTAGCTGATTAAGAGCCAAACCAATCGATCAGTATTGGATCGACATGTCTTGCGTCCTCATAGTTCACCCAGTGTCCGACATCAGGCAGAATCACGCCTTGGCGATTAGCATGCCCCTCGATCATATGGGTCATCAAATAATCGGGCGTACAGGTGATGTCGTGCTCGCCCCAAACGATCAAGGTTGGTCCGGCATAGGCGTCAAGAGCTGGGCCAAGTAAGCCGCGACCCGAAATTCCCCGGCTACGGAAGCGCGTATTAATGCAAGAGTAGGTGTGGATTCCAATCGCAAATTGATCCACTTGCTCATCGGCATAGATCATGTGAGCCCAGAGGTTAAAGCGCATGGCCTCGAGCAACTCTTCGTCGCTTAAGGCGCGCTTCCAATTCACGAGTTTGCCACGCTCACGCCGAGGGCCACCATGCCCACCTGGACCAAGTAATGCCAATCGCTTAACCGCCAAGCCTTCGGCAGCCACGTTGGCAGAAACGAGTCCACCAAAAGAAAACCCGGCGAGATTAAAGGGGGTTGTAGGACCCAGAAGCGTTCGTATCGAAGCTGCGGTGACCTGAACCATGGTCTCAAAATCGTCAAACTCAGGCGCACTTGAGTCTCCGTATCCCGCAAGATCGGCAATATAGAGCGTGAATTTTTTCGACAGCGCGTCAATGTTGCGCGCCCAATGCAGCCAGCTACCGTGACCACCATGAATGAGCAACAAGGGCTCACCTTGGCCAAACTGCCGCCACATGACCTGCTGCCCGTTCACATCGATTAAATGGCGCTGGCACTTTGTTTCGTATTCAGCCATCCAATCGAGGGTGAGCTGATTGACCGGAGTTGTCATCGCAGGAAATCCTCAAACTTTGCAATGCTATTTTCAGTTTGTGCATAGTATCTCAAGGACAACTGCTCAACACCGGCGAAATTGTGTAAATTGAGGGTTGCAACTAACTTCCCTTTAACAAAGGTCAGTCATGATTATCGATTGTCACGGTCACTTCACGACCGCTCCCGCACAAGTGGCAAAGTTCCGCGCAGATCAAATTGCCGAATTTCAACGCACAGGGAAAGCGCCTACCATGGCACCCCCAGCAGTATCGGATGATGAGATTCGTGCAGGCATCGATAAGAACCAGTTACGCATCATGCGGGAACGCGGCATCGACATGACAATTTTTTCGCCCAAAGCAGTCGCAATGGATCACCATATGGGCGATGAAGACACCAATGTGGTTTGGGCGCGTTTCAATAACGAACTAATCCACAGGGTGTGCAAGCTCTATCCCGACCATTTTGTTGGCGTGTGCCAACTGCCACAGGCCAGCGGCGTTGCACCCGGTGCTCGGGCTATTGCCGAACTAGAGCGCTGCGTCAATGACTTCGGCTTTATTGGGGCCAACCTGAATCCCGATCCCACAGGCGGACGCTGGAGCGATCCACCACTGTGGGACAAAAAGTGGTGGTATCCGCTCTACGAGAAGATGGTCGAGCTTGATGTGCCAGCCATGATTCACGTAAGTGGCTCCTGCAACCCACACTTCAATGCAGTCGCGACACACTACATCAACGGCGATACGACTGCGTTTGTGCAGTTCATGACCTCGGATATTTTTAAAGATTTTCCGACACTCAAGTTCATCATCCCGCATGGCGGCGGCGCGGCCCCCTACCACTGGGGACGATACCGGGGCATGGCGCAAGACATGGGCTTGCCACCACTTGAAGAAAAAGTATTGAACAACGTATTTTTTGACACCTGCGTCTATCACCAGCCAGGCATCGATCTATTGTTGCGGGTTTTGCCGACCAAGAATATTTTGTTCGCGTCAGAGACGGTGGGTGCCGTACAAGGCATTGACCCCTTAACCAACTGCTACTACGACGATACGAAGCGCTACATTGACGCGTCACCATCGGCCGATCTGCAGCAAAAGCAACAAATGTTTGCGCACAATGCGCTAGGCGTGTATCCCCGTCTGCGCGCTCACCCACGCTGCCAAAGCTGTTAGTTGCGACGTGCCAGCACCCCTTGAATCGCGTGGCGAGCAGCGTGTCCTAACTCGGCGCGCGGCGGGGGCTCGCTGCCGTCTGGCACCCAGACCGGCGCCAAGAACTCGACCTCAACCGTGATACCGGTCGCACCCAACACTTGCCACAAGTTGTGTGCGAGGGTTTGTTCCCCGACAAAGGCAGCGAAATCGCTGCGCTTGGCGTTGTGAAAAAAAACCAATGCAACGGGCTGTATCGGAGTATGGGCTTTACGCGCCGGCTCAAATAAATTGGCATAAAACGGCAGCAAGTCATAGCCTTGGGAGGTTGTCCCTTCGGGAAACAGACCTACAGCCTGTGCCGCTGTAAAACGTTCTTGCATAGCCAAGCCGACCTTGTGCACGGCATGACGTGAAGCGCGTTCGATAAAGATCGTATCTGCACCTGCGACCAGCCATCCCAACACAGGCCAACGACGAATTTCACTCTTGGCAACAAACACTGTCGGACGCACAGCATTCAGCAAAAAAATGTCTAACCAAGACACATGATTCGAGACAAACAGAACGGGGCCATCCGTCAACGGGGATCCGCTATGTGTCGTTTGAATTCCACACAACACGAGCAACACGCGAGACCAATGTCGCTTGCTCCATCCGCGCCCTTTTCCGCCAATAAATGGGTGCAGCAAGGTAATTGCGCACAACCCAAGGACAACCCAAACGGTAAGAGCGCTCAGTCTGCAAATAAACCGCAGCAGACTCAACCAGCGAGCTCCCAGGCGACTTGCCCCCGCACGATTGTTGCCTGTACTCGTCCAGGCAAATCGATGCCTAAGAAAGGCGTGTGCTTACTTTGACTTAACAACGACTGACGACTGACTTGCCAATAGGCGTTCGGGTCTACGATACACAAGTCGGCTGGTGCACCGACTGCGAGCTGGCCCGCCTGAGCGACGACTGGCGAGGATGCTGCCAGTACGCGACCCGGGCCGCTGGTCACGCGCGCTAACGCATCGACAAGAGGTACCTTCGCATCTTGCGCCCACTTCAGGGTTAAGGACAGAAGAAGCTCAAGTCCCGTTGAACCAGGCTCTGCCTCAGCAAATGGCAGCATCTTGCCTTCATCATCAACTGGGGTGTGATCGGAACAGACAACGTCGATCGTACCGTCTGCCAGTCCTGCACGAATCGCGTCGCGATCACGCTGCCCACGCAACGGAGGATCGAGTCGGAAATTACTGTCGTAATAGCCAATGTCCACATCCGTCAGATGGACGTGATTGGCTGATACATCGCAAGTGACATCCAAGCCTTCTCGTTTGGCTGCACGGACCAGCTCGATTCCGGCCGCTGAAGACAAGCGGCAAATATGCAGTCGAACACCCGTCGTACGCTGAAGATCGAATAAGGTGTTGAGTGCAATCGTTTCTGCTTGCTGTGGAATACCTGGCAACCCGAGACGTGAGGCGTAGGCGCCGCTCGCAGCGACCCCACCTTTAGATAGCCAGGGATCTTGCGCACGCAGCCACAACATAAAATCAAATGTACGCGCATACTGCATTGCACGCAGCAATATCGTTGTATCAAGCACAGGGGTATCGGCTTGAGAAAACGCGATACATCCTGCATCGGTAAGCTCGGCCATCTCTGTGAGCGTTTCACCTTTCAGACCTACAGTCATCGCGCCGAGCGGATACAAATTTACCTGCGCTAACTGGCGTGCGCGATGTTTAAGCATTTCGACCAAACCAGGCTCATCGAGCGTTGGATCCGTATCCGGCGGCAAAACAAGACTCGTAATGCCTCCAGCCAGTGCAGCGCGCATTTCACTCTCAAGCGTGCCGCGGTACTCAAAGCCCGGCTCGCGCAATCGTGCAGATAAATCGACAAGTCCAGGAACCACTAATTTTCCTGAAGCATCGATGACCCGATCTGCTTTGAAGCCAGCGGGAGTCTGGCCGATGGCCATCACATGCCCGTCAGCAATAAAGATATCCGTCTGTTGGTCAAGCTTATTTGCCGGATCAATCACACGGCCATTTTTAATCTGAAGCTTCATGCTGATGCTCCTGCAACGATACTCATGACAGCCATGCGCACTGCTATCCCAAACGTCACTTGGTTCAAGATCACAGAGTGCGGACCATCGGCAACGGCCGAGTCAATTTCTACCCCGCGATTCATGGGTCCCGGGTGCATCACAATGCAATCTGGTTTGGCCAAAGCCAGCTTTTCTTCGGTCAAACCATAATGTTTGAAATACTCATGCGACGAAGGCAGTAATGCGCCCCCCATGCGTTCGTTTTGAAGGCGCAGCATGATGATGACATCTGCACCCTTGATGCCTTCGTTCATATCGGTGAAGACACGTACGCCCATCTGATCAAGTCCCGAAGGCAGTAGTGTCAAGGGGCCGACCGCACGCACCTCCGCTACTCCAAGTGTTGTCAGCGCATGGATATTCGAGCGTGCCACGCGTGAGTGCAGGATGTCGCCCACCACTGCAACAGTTAAATTGGCGAAGTCCTTTTTGAAGTGCCTGATCGTATACATATCGAGCAGACCTTGCGTCGGATGGGCATGCCGTCCATCTCCGGCATTCACCACGTGCACATGGGGTGCAACATGTTGCGCGATTAGGTAGGGTGCTCCGCTTGCCTCGTGCCGCACCACAAACAAATCAGCCTGCATGGCCGACAAGTTTGCAATCGTATCGAGCAGTGTTTCGCCCTTTGCGGCAGACGAGACGTTGATATTTAAATTAAAGACATCCGCTGACAATCTCTTCGCTGCGATTTCAAACGTGGTTCGCGTACGCGTTGAGTTTTCGAAAAAAAGATTGAAAACGCTCTTGCCGCGCAGGAGTGGTACTTTTTTTACGTCGCGATCAGCAAGCGGCACAAAAGTCTGCGCGGTGTCCAGAATATGGGTCAGGATGTCACGCGGCAGACCTTCGGTCGTAATCAGATGCGTCAGCTCACCATGTCGATTGAGTTGAGGATTACGCATCAATGCTCCTTGGATTCAATAGTAAGAACAAACGCACCTGCCTCGGCTTGGGACAAGACAAAACTCGCTGCAGGCGCAGGGTCTACATAACCCCCTACTGCGACCGCGGCAATCGGCAACTCTCTACCGCCACGATCAACCAGAACCGCCAGACGTATCGAAGCGGGTCGACCATAATCAAACAGTTCGTTCATTGCCGCCCGAATCGTCCTGCCGGTGTAGAGCACATCATCAACAAGGATTAAATGCTTATCGGCAACCGGAAACGATATCTCTGACGGCATCACTTGCGCATGCAAGCCGATCTTGTCGAAATCATCACGATAAAAACTGATATCAAGCGTGCCCATGGGCTGCGCAAGCCCAAGATCTTTATGCAGTCGTTGTGCGAGCCACGCACCACCAGAATGAATCCCGACTAAATGCACCAGGTCGGCGGGTAGGGATTGAATTGCATGGCGCACAGAAGCTAAAAGATTAGCGTAGAGCGTTTCAGCATCAGGCAAGTTGGCGATCGTGTAGGCGGGTGTTGTGGGGGCCATTCGTCGAGCCTCAGGTCAGCGCATCAAAGTAGCGTTGGAGAATAATAGCCGCTGCGACGGCGTCATCAGGGGCATTACCGGTAATTTTCTGCGCTTCCATACTCGAACCACGTTCATCTACCAACACAACCGGTAGCCGGAAGCGGCCTTCTAATTGATGCGCAAAACGTCGGCAGCGTGCGGTTGCCTCTTGATCTGAACCGTCCGTGTTGAGCGCGAGCCCCACCACCAAGCGCTCTGGCTGCCAGAGCTTGAGCAAGGCCTCGATGCGGGCAAAGCGGGCATCACGTGTAGCGGTCTCGATAATTTCGAGAGGCTTAGCCTGTCTAAGTAATGAGTTTCCGAGCGCAACGCCTAATTTTTTGACGCCGTAATCAAAGGCGAGAAGCGTTTCCTCAGGCATGCCCCGCCACACCAGACAACATTGCAGGATCAATCCCAAGCAGTTTGAGTGCGGCCGAGTAGCGCTGCTCTGGAGGCGTCGCAAAAATCACATCCGGGCTTGCTGGAACCGTCAGCCAGGCGTTTTGCGCGAGTTCGCTTTCAAGCTGTCCAGCCCCCCAGCCCGAATACCCCAACGTCACGAGCATTCTTTCGGGGCCATTGCCTTCCGCGACAGCCTGCAACACATCGCGGGACGTGGTCAGGGCAAGCTGACCCAGCTGAATACTGGAGCTGAAGCTACCGGCTGGCGAATGCAAAACGAAACCGCGGTCCGTGTGGACCGGCCCACCAAAATAAACCGACGCGTTTTGAGGCAACGCGATTTCAAGTTTTAAATCGATTTTTTCAAGCAGACCCGCAACGCTCAAGTCGGTAGGTCGGTTAATCACCAAGCCGAGCGCGCCTTTGGGGCCATGCTCACAGAGATAAATGACCGTGCCAGCAAACTCACCGTCCACCATGCCTGGCATGGCCATCAGAAACTGATTGGATAGGTCGATCGGCTCAGCGGCCGGCGTGATTTGCTGCGTCATAGGCCCGGCTTAGATCTCCATCAATTCGAAATCTTCTTTACGTGCACCACACTCTGGGCAGACCCAGTTCGGTGGCACGTCTTCCCAGCGGGTACCTGGAGCAATACCCTCTTCGGGAACGCCCGTCTCTTCGTCGTAAATCCAACCACAAATCAAACACATCCAAGTACGCATTTTTTTCTCTTCGTTTAAGGACTTACCGCTCCACCGGGAATTTTAGGCGGATAAAACGGCTCATCTCTTACAATGGGGTCAATCTTACCGAAACCAACAAAGCTTTGCCTGCCGATCGCTTGTCTTTTTGACATGAATTCACCTGTTTCAACACCGATTACGCTGATTTTTGGCCCTTTTGACCCAACCGGGTCAGACGGACTGCCTGCGGACGCGGTAACGTGTGCCACGCTTGGCGGGCATGCGATCTCAACGCTCACTGCGGTGACTATTCAGGATACCGCCGAGAGTGAGTCGGTGTTTCCCTGTCCGGCCGAACAAATCGATGATCAAGCCCGTTGCCTGCTCGAAGACGTACCGGTTGGAGCGATCAAAGTTGGCGCCTTGAACTCAGCGGAAGCGGTCAGCGCTGTCGCACAAATCGCGGCGGACTACAGCCAGGTTCCTTTGGTATTGCACTTAGGCGCACCAGAAATCACTACGGAACAACCTGAGGAAGAAGAGGAAGAGGAGGTCGAAGATCTCGTCGGATCGGTCCTCGAGCTGCTCGTCCCGCAAGCACATGTTGTGGTCGTCGAAGCGCGTCGACTGACACAATGGATCACTGAAGATGTGCTTGAAGCTTCTGGCCTGACAGCCGGACCACAAGCACTCCAGGCCATTGGTGCCGACTGGGTGTTAGTCACAGGAAGTCCACAGCGCCCCGGGCATTTGGTGAATATTCTGCTTGGACCAGATAATGAAACCGTCACCTGGCCCTGGGTTGCGCCACCAGAACGGTTACGTGACTCCGGTGGATTGGTTGCTGCAGCACTCGCCGCCTTACTCGCGCAAGGCCTCAGCGTTGAAGAGGCAGCAAAACAAGCCTGTGCTCATGCTGAACGGGCACTCGCGCAGTCTTTTCAACCTGGGATGGGGCGACGCATCGCACGGCGCCATCCTATTGCCTCCTGAACAATTTCCTCTCAGATCCGCCCCTATGGACAATAACCTCAGGTTTCCACGCGGCCTCTACGGCGTGACACCAGAATGGGCTGATGCGGACCAGCTTGACCAAGCTGTGCGAGCCGCCGCACGTGGTGGCATGACTGCGCTGCAATTACGAAACAAAACAGCGACGCCAGCCTGGCGCAAAACACTCGCTCAACGGCTACGCGACACCTGCCAGAAACACGGCGTAGTGTTTTTGATCAACGACGACTGGCGCCTTGCTCTAGAAATCGGCGCTGACGGTGTACACGTCGGGCGCGAAGACGACGCGCCAGACTTGGTTCGACGTGAAATCGGTGCCAACTTATTGCTTGGGGTCTCTTGCTATGCAGACACTGGTCTTGCCGCGCAACACTTAGCGCATCACGTTGACTATATTGCCTTCGGCGCCATGTTCTCGTCCCAAACCAAGCCGCTCGCCCCACCCGCACCGTTGTCGGTACTGACCGACGGCCAAGCACTATGCCAGGCAATGCCGCATCCGCGCCCTGCTGTGGTCGCGATCGGCGGCATCGGTATCGCGCAAGCCGACGCGGTGATCCAAGCCGGCGCTGACTCAATCGCCGTGGTGGGTGGACTCTTCGCCTCACCAAACATTGAAGAGACTGCGCGCACGATGAGCGCGAAGTTTCAAGACGCTCTCACAAAAACCTAATAACTTCTCCCGACTAACCGGAGTACTTCCTATGCCAACTAATGCCGAACTCTTTGCACGCGCCAGCCGCAGTATTCCTGGTGGCGTCAATTCACCCGTCCGAGCTTTCCGCTCAGTCGGTGGCACACCACGTTTTGTTGCGCGCGCGCAGGGCCCTTATTTTTGGGATGCAGAGGACAAACGCTATATCGACTACATCGGCTCTTGGGGCCCGGCAATTCTGGGGCATGCGCATCCCGAGGTTGTGCGCGCCGTGCAAGAGGCAGCCGTGCATGGTCTGTCATATGGTGCGCCCACCGAGGCTGAGATCGAAATCGCCGAAATGCTGATTGCACGTATGCCCTCGATCGAACAGGTGCGTCTGGTGAGCTCAGGCACAGAAGCCACCATGACCGCTATTCGCTTGGCGCGAGGCGCCACGGGGCGCAATAAGATCATCAAGTTCGAAGGCTGTTATCACGGTCATGCAGACAGCCTGCTCGTAAAAGCAGGTTCAGGGCTGCTGACCTTTGGCAACCCAACCTCAGCAGGCGTGCCGCCCGAGTTCGTTGCGCACACGATTGTGCTCGATTACAACGACATCGCTGGCGTCAAAGCAGCCTTTGCACAGCACGGTAAAGAAATCGCTTGCATCATCGTGGAACCGATCGCCGGGAACATGAATATGATCAAGCCTATTCCAGGCTTTCTAGAAACACTGCGCAGCGAATGTACGGCGCATGGCGCACTCTTGATATTCGATGAGGTCATGACAGGGTTTCGGGTCGGGCCACAAGGCGTGCAAGGTCTGACCGGTATCAAGCCCGACATCACCACGCTCGCAAAAGTAATCGGCGGCGGAATGCCCATCGGTGCCTTCGGCGCGAGCGCCAAGATCATGAACAACATCGCACCATTGGGCGGTGTGTACCAAGCGGGCACACTCTCCGGCAACCCAGTCGCCGTTGCTGCTGGTATCACGACGTTAAAGCTTTTGGCCAAGCCCGGCTTTTATGAGGACCTAGCCAAGCGTACCCGCACCCTCTGCGACGGACTCGTTGAGCGCGCACGCGCACACAAGATTCCATTCAGCGCAGACTGCGTTGGAGGTATGTTCGGCGTGTACTTCTCAGACAAAGTTCCAACCACTCTAGCCGAAGTGTCAGCAAGCAACATCGAGATGTTTAAGGTGTTTTTCCATGCCATGCTCGATGAAGGTGTGTACTTCGCACCCTCGGCCTACGAGGCAGGGTTTGTTTCAAGCACCCACGACGACAGCGTCATCGCAGCAACCATTGCGGCTGCCGACAAAGTGTTTGCTAAATTAAACGCCTAAGTAGCGGGTCCAAAGACTGCGATCGGCGTTTAATGCGGCAGAACTACCCTGCCACACGACGCGCCCACGCTCGAGAATAATATGTCGATCGGCAAGCTTGATCAGCCGTTCGACATATTTATCGATCACTAAAATAGTTTGACCAGCTTCGCGCAAGCGCGCAAGGCACTGCCAAATCTCTTCACGAACGATGGGTGCCAATCCCTCTGTCGCCTCATCAAGAATCAGCAACTTGGGGTTGGTTACCAAGGCACGACCGATCGCCAACATTTGTTGCTCGCCACCCGACAATTGATTGCCCATGTTGCTCTGGCGCTCGCGCAGACGGGGAAACATCTCAAAGACTCGTTCAAGATCCCACTGCTGACTTGCATTGTCGTTACGCTGTGCGGCAAAGGCCGTCAGATGTTCGCGAACCGAAAGATTAGGAAAACATTGCCGTCCTTCAGGCACTATCGCCAAACCAAGACGTGCGATACGATCGGGAGCCCATCCTGACACATCCTGCCCGTCAAAGCTCAGTTGTCCTGCTTGCAGAGGGAGTTGGCCAAACACCGTACGTACAAGTGTCGACTTACCCATTCCGTTACGTCCCAACAACGCAACCACCTCACCCGCACCGATCTCAAGAGAGACATCAAAGAGCACTTGACTCAATCCATACCCGCTTTGAATACTTTGGACGCGCAACATCAAGCCGTCTCCTCGCCGAGATAGGCTTGTCGTACAGCTGCGTTGGCCCGAATCTCGTCCGGAGTACCAGTGGCGATCACGCGACCGTATACCAGCACAGAGATCCGATCAGCAAGCCGAAATACTGCCTGCATGTCATGCTCAACAAGAAGCATCGCCACTCGGCCACGCAAAGAAGCGATTAATTCTGTTAAACGAACAGTTTCGTCAGGACCCATTCCCGCCATCGGCTCATCGAGTAACAAGACGCTAGGTTGGGCGGCAAGCGCCAAGGCGAATTCGAGTTTGCGCTGCTCACCGTGCGGCAATGCGCCTGCGGGTTGCGTCCACAACGCTTGGTCGATTGCGCACTGGGATGCCAAGGTCACTGCGGCCTCTTGCAGAACATGATCAGCTGCACGCGGGCGCCAAAACTCGAAGCTACTCCCCGCATGGGCTTGTACCGCAAGCATTAAGTTATCAAATACGGACAGCTGTTTAAAAATGTTTGTGATTTGATAGGAGCGCGACAGACCAGCTGCAACGCGAGCGTGAGGGGAAAGCCGCGTCACGTCACGATTACCCAACTGCAGTTTGCCCGCATCACAGGGAATCGTGCCGGAAAGCAAATGAATCAACGTGGACTTGCCCGCACCATTAGGGCCGATAAGCGCATGGATTTCACCGGGCATCACCGTAAGCGAAACTTCATCACACGCAACCAGTGCGCCATATCGCTTTGTTAACTGGTGAGCCTGCAATGCGACTGTCATGCTGCACGCTCTGCTTTGGAGGAGCGTGTTGTAAAGGTAGTCCATGCTCCAGCAAGCCCGCGCGGTGCAAACAATACGATCGCGAGTAATAGCAAGCCTAGCGGCATGTGCCAGTAGTCCGTGTAGAGGCGCAAAACCTCTTCAAGCCAAAGCATCACGGCGGCACCCACTACTCCACCATACCGCAGACCAATTCCACCTACGATCACCATAATGATCAGGCTAGCCGAAGACGTCCAATGCATCAAACTGGGGGATACAAACAAGTTGTGATTAGCCAGCAAGGCGCCAGCCAGACCAGCAACCGCACCAGCAAGTACAAACGCCAGCAACTTGATCTTGAATACCGGATACCCCAGGGCCTCCATACGTGCTTCGTTTTCACGGATCCCTTGTAACGCTTGGCCAAACCGCGCCTGCACAACACGATTGATCAGGCAAAGACATCCCACAACAATTGCAAGCACCACATAGTAGGAGGTCATATCGTTGGCCAAATTTAATCCGGGCAACTGCAAGGGTGCTGGCAAGTTAATGCCATCTTCACCACCGTATTGGCGTAACGATATGAACAAATAAAACACCATCTGCGCAAACGCGAGCGTGATCATGATGAAGTACACCCCACGGGTGCGTAACGAAACCAAGCCCACGATCAAAGCCAGTACAGCAGAGACCAGCATCGCAATTGGCCAGGCCAGCCAAGCTTGCTGCATACCTTGTGTCGACAGAATCGCAGCGACATAGGCCCCCGCACCAAAGAAAGCAGCATGGCCAAGCGCAACCATCCCGCCATATCCAAGGATAAAGTTCAGGCTGCTTGCCGCCAGTGCAAAAATCAACACACGACGAACGAAGGAGACATAGAAATCAAGATTCAGCGCCGGCGCGACAAGTGGGAATGCAATCAATAAAATGAGGCATAGCCAAGGCAGACGAGAAGAAAGCGATTGCATCATCATCCGCGCGCCGGGAATAAACCAGCAGGTCTAAACACCAGCACAACTGCCATCAAAATATAAATTGATATCGCCGCCAGAGTCGGGCCAACACTGGAGGCAACCGCAGGTGAGAAAAATGTTTTCAGCAAGGTAGGCAAAAAAGCCCGGCCAGCTGTGTCAACAAATCCTACCAACAGCGCACCCACAAATGCACCACGAATCGAGCCGATGCCCCCGATCACAATACATACGAGCACCAAGATCAGAATTTGCTCGCCCATCCCGGCCTGAATGGCAGTCACAGGGCCAAGCATTGCACCCGCCAAGGCGGCTAACATTGCACCCAAAACAAACACACCCAAAAACAACAGGGGCACACGTACGCCCATTAAGGTAGCCATTTGCCGATTGGAAGCCCCCGCGCGCACCAGCACGCCAGCACGCGTACGCGTGACAAATAGATACAGACCGAGCGCTGCCGCAAGGCCCACCGCAATAATGAGAAGCCGATACGCGGGATACAGCATGTCAGGCAAGATATGCACAGGCCCAGAAAGCGCCGCAGGCATACTCATCATGACGGGAGCAGGCCCCCAAATCATCTTCACGACATCGTTAGCGATCAGAATAATCGCGAAGGTGCCAAGCACTTGCGCTAAGTGATCGCGCACGACCAGGCGCCGTATCAACACAAGTTCAATAATCAAGCCAACCAGTCCTGTCACCATCGCAGCCACAACGACGGCAAGCAAAAAGGATTGGGTGGCCTGCATGGTCTGAGCGGCAACATAGGCGCCCGCCATGTACAACGAGCCATGCGCCACATTCAGGATATCGAGAATCCCAAATACAAGCGTCAGGCCCGCCGCAATCAGAAACAACATCAAACCGAACTGTAAGCCGTTTAGCAACTGCTCGGCGATCAGTGTCGCGCTCATATCAAGACAACAGCCGGTTTATACGGTTTTATTTCTTGCACTCGCCAACGTACACGTCCTGGTAAGAGTCAAACACCTTACCGACCAGCTTGTTGGTAATGCTGCCGTCTGCAGCCTTTTCGATCACGCGCACGTAGTAAGGCTGGATCGGGAAGTTGTTGACGCCGTACTTGAAGGGACCACGAACCGATTGGAAGTCAGCCTTCTTGAGTGCAGCAACGACTGCAGCACGATCAGCAACTTTACCGCCGACTGCTTTGACAGCAGCATCCATGGCCATGATCGTGTCGTACGCTTGTGCGGCGTAAACCGAAGGTTGACGGTTGTTGTATTCCTTGCGGAAGGCCGCCACGAACGCTTTGTTCTGCGCATTGTCCAGATCATGCGCCCACTGGGCCGTATTAAACATGCCGATCATCGGCTCACCCACCGCACGAATCACATCCTCGTCTGCCGAGAAGCCAGGGCCCACGATTTTGACGGTCTTGTTTAAACCAGCCGAAACAAATTGCTTAATAAAGTTAATGCCCATGCCGCCTGGCAAGAAGATGTAAATCGCATCTGGCTTGGCATCACGAATCTGTGCAAGCTCTGCGGCGTAATCGATTTGACCAAGCTTGGTGTAAACCTCCTGGCTCACCGCATTCTTGTAACCACGCTTGAAGCCGTTTAACGCATCCTTACCTGCAGGATAGTCTGGGGCCATGATGACCATTTTCTTAAAGCCGCGGTCGGCAGCCACTTTACCGGCCGCTTCATGAAAAGCGTCGTTCTGGTAGGACACGCCAAACCAGTAGTCATTACACTGCGCACCCGCAAACTGACTGGGGCCTGGATTGTTCGACAGGTAAGGCACTTTTGCGGCAAACAGCGCTGGGCCCACGGCAAGGGCAACGTTAGACCCAATTGGACCGGTGAAAAAATCAATTTTGTCACGCTGGATGTAACGGCTGACCAGCTGGCGCGCCTGGTCAGGATTACCCCCCATATCTGCCTGTATAAACTCGGCAGGCTGCCCGCCTAGCTTTCCACCCAACTGTTTGATGGCCAAATTGAAGCCGTCACGTGCCTCAGCACCCAAGGCTGCAAAGGGGCCGGAGAGGTCGTTGGCAATACCGACTTTAATGGGGGTTTGGGCCAGGACCAACGAAGGCAACAAGGCGGCAGCGGCAAACAGTTTTTGAATCAGGCGCATCTCTGGGTCTCCAAGGTGTTTAAGGCCCGGCAATTGGACCTGGCACGGGCAAAATTCGTCACCGCAAATAGTAGCAGGTGAGCTGCTTTTTGCCATCCCAAGCCAGTAACCAGGTCCAGCAACCCTAGTGGTATACCCGGTCTCAAAACAGGTGATAATTGCGTTTTGTTCACTCTACCCTGTGACCCACCATGGCCGTTAACCTGCATATCCCAAAAGATGACGCTGTCTATCCTGTCCCCGGCGTCGAAATCGGTGTAACCGAAGCCGGCATCCGCAAAGCGGACCGACGCGATCTGACCGTCTTTAAACTGAGCCCCGGTTCAACGGTTGCTGGGGTGTTCACCCGCAATCGCTTCTGCGCAGCACCGGTGTTGGTTTGCCAAGAACATCTGGGCGCTGGCGCCCAGATTCAGGCTCTCGTGATTAATACGGGCAACGCCAACGCAGGCACGGGCGAACCAGGTCTAAAGGCCGCTAATGAAACCTGTGATGCGCTGGCCAAGCTTATGGGCTTGCAGAGCAATCAAATCCTGCCGTTCTCCACCGGGGTCATTCTTGAACCCCTGCCCGTTGACCGAATTAAAGCGGGTCTGCCTGCAGCGTTAAAGAACCTGAGTACAAACAACTGGGTCTCCGCTGCGCACGGCATTATGACCACAGACACGCTGCCCAAGATTCATTCGCAGCGCATCACGTTAGGCGGTAAAACGATCACTTTGACAGGAATTAGCAAAGGCGCCGGCATGATTCGCCCGAACATGGCCACGATGCTGAGCTATCTCGCGACCGATGCCGGCATTGCGCAACCTCTGCTGAATCAACTGGCCCGTGAAATCGCAGATGTCTCGTTCAATCGCATCACAATTGACGGTGACACATCGACCAACGACTCCTTCATCGTCATCGCCACGGGCAAAAGCGGCCTGATGGTCGACAGCGCTGCACATCCCCAGTATGCGGAACTCAAGGCAGCACTGGCTGCAGCCGCGACTGATCTCGCGCAAAAAATTGTGCGAGATGGCGAGGGCGCCACAAAATTTATGACGATCCGGGTAGAAGAGGCCAAGTCATCGGCCGAGGCGCTGCAAGTCGCGTACGCGGTCGCGCACTCACCCTTGGTCAAGACAGCGTTTTTCGCGAGCGACCCAAACCTCGGTCGTATCCTGGCAGCAATCGGCTACGCGGGGATCAGTGACCTCGATGTCGGTGGCGTCAAACTATGGCTCGGCGATGTGTTGGTCGCCACGCAAGGCGGCCGCAATCCGTCTTACCAGGAAGCCGATGGTCAGCGCGTGATGAAGGAACCAGAAATCCTGGTGCGTATCGCGCTTGGCCGCGGCAATACGACCGAAACCGTTTACACCTGCGACTTCTCGCATGAGTACGTCAGCATCAACGCCGATTACCGTTCTTGATTCAAAATGAAACCTACCACTGAAAATACCGTACCTATGGCCGATCTTTTGGCTCGTGCCACACGGGTCTTGGCGCAACTCGAAGCGTGGCTGCCCCCTGCACCACCCCCCATCAACTGGGAGGCGCATGCCTACCGCTGGCGCAAGCGTGGGGCCTCGCATGGATGGCTGGATGCAATCGCCAACGTGTCATTGATTAATCCCGAAGATCTGCAGCACATCGAACGCCAGAAGGACATCATCGACCGCAACACGCGTCATTTTGTCGAAGGCAAGCCCGCCAATAATGTGCTGATGACCGGCGCACGCGGCACAGGCAAAAGCTCGCTCGTGAAAGCCATGCTGGCCAGTTACGGCGATCGGGGTTTGCGCTTGATTGAAGTCGACAAAGCAGATCTCGGTGACCTCGCTGACATTGTTGATCTGGTCGCATCGCGCCCAGAAAAGTTTATCGTTTTCTGTGATGACCTTTCCTTCGAAGAAGGCGAGTCTGGCTACAAAGCACTGAAATCAGTTCTAGACGGATCAGCCGCATCGAGCGGGAACAACGTACTGATTTATGCCACCTCAAATCGCCGGCACCTCATGCCCGAATACATGAGTGAGAACCTTGCTGCGCGACACCAGGCCGACGGTGAGGTGCATCCTGGTGAAACGGTCGAAGAAAAAATTTCGCTCTCCGAGCGCTTTGGACTTTGGCTGTCTTTCTACCCCTTCAAGCAAGACGATTATCTGGACATCGTTGCACATTGGCTTGAAACACTTGGTTGTTCGAAGCAGAGCATCGCTGAGGCACGCACTGAGGCATTGCAATGGGCGCTTGAACGTGGCTCACGTTCGGGCCGAGTTGCCTGGCACTTCTCTCGGGACTGGGCCGCTCGGCATGCCTGAAAAAATTGTCGATGTCGCAGTGGGTGTCTTGCTGCGATCCGATGGCATGGTTTTGTTGGGCAATCGCCCTGCAGACAAACCATGGCCAGGTTGGTGGGAACTGCCCGGCGGCAAGCTAGAGCCGGGCGAATCCGTGATGCAGGCCCTCGCACGTGAACTGCACGAAGAGCTCGGCATACAGATACACACCGCCACGCCCTGGGTCACGTACGTGCATACCTACCCCACCACAACGGTGCGACTTGCCTTCTGTCGCGTCACCGGTTGGGATGGCGAACCACAAGGTCTAGAAGGACAGCTTCTGCGCTGGGTGCCCCTGACCGAAGCACTCGATGTTCCAAAATTATTGCCCGCAACTTACCCGCCCCTGCGCTGGCTGAACCTGCCAGAGGTCTATGCCATTTCAAGCGTGGGGTCACCCCAGGGTCTGGCCGCATTCAAACAACGTTTGGCGCAAGGCCTTAAAGAGGGTGTCAAACTTTTGCAGTGGCGCGAGCCTGGCTGGCCAGACGGCCCAGCAAGCACTAGTTTAAAAACTGCTTTTGATGACGTTCTCACGCAATGTCACACAGCCGGGGCGCGCGTTGTGGTCAACAGCGTGCACCCTTCAGCATGGTGGGCACAAGGTCACGGCGTGCACTTGCGCGCAGCCGATGCCAAAGGCTTTAGTGCTCGTCCAGAACTGCCTGCGGGACATCTTGTTGGCATGTCGACACATGGGCTTTCAGAGCTTGAGCATGCGCGCAAGCTTGAAGCGGATTTTGCAGTGCTGGGACCCGTTCTGCCAACGGCCTCACATCCAGGTCATCCTGGCATCGGTTGGGAAGAGTTTGCACGCCTGAATCAACAAGCTGGCCTGCCCGTCTACGCGCTCGGCGGGCAATCTGCCGATACACTTGCGCAGGCGAAATCAGTTGGTGGGCACGGCTTTGCTGGGCTGCGTCGTTGGATTACCTGAGTCATCCAAACGTTTAAGATCCTCTGCCGACCAACCACCACCTAGCGACGCAACCAAGCGCACGCTCGCCGCGAACCGATTACCAACTAGGGTGATGTAAGTGCGTTCGTTATTGAGTGCTGTGGTTTCCAGCACAGCTACACTTAAATAATCAATCAACCCTTGGTCATACTGGTTACGGGCCAATCGCAGCGACTGTTGTGCTGACTGCACAGCTAAGCGCTGCACAGCCTCCTCTTGTTCGAACACGCGCATTTGCACCATCGCGTTCTCAACTTCCTGCAGCGCGGTCAACACAGTTTGCCGATAGATCGCCACCTGCGCATCAAACTGTGCACGCGTCTGATTGATCTGAGCCTGACGCGCGCCACCATCAAAAATCAGTGCGGCCAGTTGCGGCCCAAGAGCCCAAAACTGAGCAGGTGCCGTAAACCATTGCGTCAAATCGTTGCTGCGGTACCCGGCATTAGCATTCAAAGTCAGGTTCGGAAACCAGGCAGCTGTCGCCACGCCGATCTGCGCATTCGCGGCAGCAGTTCGTCTTTCAGCGGCTGCAACATCAGGGCGACGCTCGAGCAACTCTGAGGGCAAGCCCACGGGGACCACCGGTGGCACAAGCGGGATCTTTTCCGCTTTAATCGCAAAAGTCGAAGGCGCTCGTCCGAGCAAGACCGCCACAGCATTTTCAAAGATTGCGCGCTGCTGCTCAAGATCGATTAATTGTGCACGGGTACTTTCTAACTGTGTACGCGCAACCGATACATCACCCTGCCCGGAAATCCCCGCGTTATAGCGGTTTTGAGTCAGTTTCAACGCGCGCTGATAAGCGTCAACCGTTGCTGTCAACAAGCGGCGTTGCTCATCCAGCACACGTACTTGTAAGTACGCAAGCGCCAAGGCCGTTTGCGCAGTCAAGCGTGCGCCTGAGACATCCGCTGCCAACGCAAGCTCTGTCGCATCGGTCGATTCGATATTTCGACGTATGCTTCCCCATATATCTATCTGCCATGCAGCCTGCGCACCGAAGCCGTACGAGTTGTTCGATGCACTCGTACTAAAAGCGGATGTCGAGCTTCCAGCCCCAGCCCCTGCCCGTGTCGCACTCCCCGTAGCAGTAATGGTTGGCAGCAAGGGAGCGCGTGCGCCCTGCGTGACTGCAACCGCTTGCCGAAACCGCGCTTCAGCCAAAGCGATATTCTGGTTCGACACATTCAGTTCTTGCATCAACTGCGTCAGCGTCGGATCCCGATACATCAACCACCACGGCTCGCGCGGTGCACTTGCCAATCCTGGTTGCGCAAGCTTCCAGCCTGGCGACTCTTTGAACTGCACCCCCACATCAATCGTGGGTCGTACGTAGTCAGGGCCGACCATACACCCGGTCAACCCAATTGCCAGCAGCAGCGTCAGACTTGCGCGCACGAAAACAATATTCATCATTCTTGAGGTTTGGCCCATGGTCGCTTAAGCATCCACAGACGGAACCGATCCAGATAAAGATAGACCACAGGTGTAGTGTAAAGCGTGAGCAACTGGCTAACGAGCAAACCCCCAAGAATCGTAATGCCCAAGGGCTTGCGCAGCTCAACTCCTGCACCCGAGGCGAATACCAAAGGCATCGCGCCAAAGATGGCAGCAGCAGTTGTCATCAGAATCGGACGGAAACGGGTCAAGCAGGCCTGGTGGATGGCATCGCGTGGCGAAAGGCCAAGTCGGCGCTGTGCATCCAGGGCAAAATCTACCATCATGATGGCATTTTTCTTCACAATACCGATCAAAAGAAACACACCAATGAGCGCAATCAGCGTGAACTCCGTCTTAAGTAGTAACAACGCCAATAAAGCCCCCACTCCTGCCGAAGGCAAGGTCGAGAGAATCGTTAAGGGGTGGATCGTACTTTCATACAACATTCCTAGAACGATATACATGGTCACCAAAGCCGCCAAAATCAACCAAGGCTGATTCGATAAGGCGCTTTGTAACGCTTTGGCGGTTCCCTGAAAGCCAGCTTGTATACGATCGCTTGGTAAATTAATTTCTGCAACGGCCCGATCGATGGCTGCAGTTGCCTGCCCGAGTGAAACGTCTGGTGCCAAATCAAACGAGATGGTGTCGGCTGCAAGCAAGCCCTGGTGCCGTACACTCAAAGGTGAATTACTCACTTCAAACTTCGCAAACGCAGAAAACGGGACCCGCTCACCCGTCTGACTCAAAACATACACATCATTCAACGAGTCAGGGTCCTGCGCATATCGCGGTGCGACACCCATGACAACACGGTACTGATTACGGGCGCCGTACATTACCGAAATCTGCCGCTGACTAAAGGAATTATTCAGCACGGCGGATATGCTTGCCATCGACACGCCTAACCGCTGCGCAGCGTCACGGTCAACTAAGACCGTAACTTGCCGTCCACGGTCTTCGACATCTGTGTCAACATCTACGAGTTCCGGTAGCTTGGCTAACGCTTCCTGGACTTTGGGCAACCACTCTTTCAAGTCGCCGAGCTCGCTTGCCATCAAGGTGTACTGGTACTGCGAACTACTTTGCCTACCCCCGATTCGTATATCTTGCTGCGGTACTAAAAACAAACGCGCACCGGGATTTCCACCAAGCTGGGGTCGCAAACGATTAATGACCTCTCGTACCGAGACCTTGCGCTCGGCAAAAGGCTTGAGCTGTACCGCTAGAAAACTGAAGTTACTCCCCCCGCGACCGTTGGCATAGGCAGTCACCGTACTAATCGCTGGATCGCGCATCAAGATCTGTCGGAACCGGTCAAGTTTAGGCTTCATCGACTCGAAAGACGTCCCCTCGTCTGCCGAAAAAAAACCCAGCAACATACCCGTATCTTGTTGTGGAAAAAAACCTTTCGGCACGGCACCGTAAAGATAGAAATTCAGTCCAATCGTTGCAGCGAGCAACAGCATCATGATGCGACCATGTCGCAACGCCCAATCCAGTGAGAGCGAATAGCCTCTGATGGTGGAATTCAGCGCAGCATCAAGCAGACGTCCAATCAAGCCAGGTTTACGAGCCGGTGCGTCGGTTTTTTCTTGCTGACGTAACATGCGCCCGGCCATCATTGGGGTCAAGGTCAATGAAACGAGCATCGAAATCACGATCGCCGCCGACAAAGTCACCGCGAACTCTCGAAACAGTCGTCCAGGCAGACCGCCCATCAAGAGAATCGGGATAAAAACGGCGATCAAAGAAATACTCATAGACAACACGGTAAATCCTACTTCCCGTGTTCCACGCAACGCAGCACGCTTGACGGGTTCGCCACGCTCGATATGTCGCATAATATTTTCAAGAACGACGATCGCATCGTCCACAACAAACCCGGTCGCGACAATCAACGCCATCAGGGACATTGTGTTTAACGAATAGCCCACCAGATACATCACGCCGAACGTACCTATTAGCGATACCGGTACCGCAACCGTCGGGATCAGGGCGGCTCGCCAGTTACGCAAAAATAACAAGACGACCAGCATCACAAGGCCAATGGCAATCACCAGCGTGTGCTCCGCCTCGCGCACTGACGCTCGAATGGATGGCGTGCGATCCTGCGCAACATCAAGCGTCACATCGGCTGGCAACATCGCCCGCAAGACCGGCAAATCAGCTCGAATTTGGTCTACTGTCTCAATAATATTGGCCTTGGCTTCACTGCGCACAAGGACCAAAATTGCCTGCTGCGCATTGAAATATCCAATATTGAAAGTGTCTTCAACCGAGTCCTCGACCTGAGCGACGTCTGATAAGCGCACCGCTGCGCCGTTTCGCCAGGCAACAATCAGAGGACGGTAGTCTGCCGCCTTCCAAAGCTGATCGTTAGAAACGATCTGCCAACGTAACGTGTCGTTCTCCAGAAATCCTTTCGGCCGCGTGGAGTTTGCCGCTGCGATCGCGGTGCGTACAGCCTCAAGCGACACGCCATACTGCGTCAGTTTTTCTGGGTCGAGATCGATTCTGACAGCAGGGAGCGAGCTGCCACCAATCTGAACCTCTCCCACACCCTGCACCTGGGATAACTTTTGCTGCACCGTAGTCGAGGCGATGTCATACAACTGACCTTGGGATAAGGTTGCAGACGTCAGCGCCAGGGTCATGATGGGCGCAGCAGACGGATTCGCTTTCTTATAGGAGGGGTTATTGCGCAACCCACTCGGCATCATCGCGCGTGCTGCGTTAATCGCCCCCTGGACGTCGGTTGCTGCACGACTAATGTCGCGACTCAAATCGAACTGTAAGGTGATGCGCGTCTGACCTGTCGTACTGCGAGAGGTCATTTCGGTTAGGCCCGCTATGGTTCCCAAAGAACGCTCGAGCGGAGTGGCAACGGTGGCAGCCATCACCTCCGGACTCGCTCCGGGAATACTTGCACTCACCGAAATGGACGGCAATTCAATTTGCGGTAGTGGCGCGATGGGCAGAAGGCTGTGCGCCAACCAGCCCGCTAACACCACTCCAAGCCAGATCAACGTCGTGGCCACCGGACGCACGATGAACGGCCCAGATAGACTCATTACTCAGCCCCTCCAATGGGGACTGGCTTACGCTGCGTCCGCAGGCGATCAAAGAAAAGATAAATCACCGGCGTCGTAAACAACGTCAACACCTGACTGACGATCAGCCCACCAACCATGACTAAGCCGAGAGGTTGGCGTAACTCGGCGCCGGTACCGCTCGACAGCATTAAAGGAACTGCACCAAATAGTGCAGCAAGTGTGGTCATCAAGATCGGCCGAAAGCGCAAAATTGCCGCCTGCTCAATCGCCTCGCGTGCAGAGAGCTTGAGCTTGCGCTCCGCCTCGAGTGCAAAGTCAATCATCATGATGGCATTCTTCTTGACGATACCAATCAACAGAATGATCCCAATGATGCCTATCATGTCCAGATCACGGCCCGACAACTGCAGGGCGAGCAATGCACCAATCGCCGCCGATGGCAGGGTAGAGAGGATCGTGACCGGATGAATGAAGCTCTCATACAGCACACCAAGCACGATATACATCGTAATCACGGCGGCCAAAATCAAAAACAGCGTGCTGGACAAAGAAGCCTCATATGCGCGCGCAGCCCCTTGGAAGCGTGTCTGTACGCTTAGCGGCAAGCCAATTTCTTTTGTCGCCTGATTCACCGAGTCCACGGCACTAGACAGGGACGCTCCCGGTTTTAAGTTGAACGATATAGTGACAGACGGAAACTGATCGAGACGACTAATTACAAGCGGCGATCGTCCCTCTGTTACCTTTACAACACTGGTCAGGGCAATCGGCTTGCCTGTTGTACTTTTTACGTAAACGCTCGAAAGCGACGACGGGTCGCGACGAAACTGCTCGGGCACTTCAATCACAACGCGATACTGATTCGACTGGGTAAAGACCGTTGAGATCTGACGTTGTCCAAACGCGTCATACAAGGCATCATCAATCGCTGCGGCAGAGACACCGAGCCGCGCTGCGGCATCACGATCAATATCAATGAAGGTATTGAGCCCCTCTTCTTGCATATCATCAATCACATCAGCAAGCTCAGGCTTACTGCGTAAAACATCTACCAGTTTTGGAACCCACACACTTAACAGTTCTGGGTCTGCGCTTTCAAGCGTCAATTGATATTGCGTACGACTCACACGATCTTCAACCGTTAAGTCTTGCACCGGCTGTAGATAAAACTGCAAACCCGCCACCATCTCGAGTTCGGTCTGGAGTCGACGTAACACTTCGGAAATATCCGTACGCCGCTGGCTATGCGGTTTTAAGGCAACTTGTATCCGCCCAGTATTGACGGTTTCATTGACTCCATCAATGCCAATAAATGAGGACACACTACTTACATCAGGATCTCGCAATATCGTTTTAACCGCCGACTGCTGTCGTTCAGCCATCGCAGAAAACGCCAGGTTCTGCGGCGCTTGGGTCACAATCTGTATCAAACCGGTATCCTGAACGGGGAAAAATCCCTTGGGAATCCCAACATACAACAAGGCCGTGAGCACGAAGGTACCGAGCGCGACGACCAGTGTTAAACCTTGGCGTGCAAGTACCCAGCGCAGGGCAACGCCATACATTGCGATTAAGCCGTCAATTTTTTGCTGAACATTTCGCGCCAGCCACCCAGCACGATCATGATCGCCAGCACGTAACAGACGTGCACACATCATTGGAGTCAGGGTCAGCGAAATTAATAAGGACAACAATATTGCCACGGCAAGTGTGACTGCAAACTCTCTGAATAAACGGCCAACCACTTCAGTCATAAAAAGCAAAGGGATCAGCACTGCAATCAACGATAGCGTGAGCGACACCAGGGTAAAACCAATTTGCGAGGCACCCTTCAAAGCAGCCTGCATCGGTGTATCACCGCGCTCTAGGTAACGGGCAATGTTTTCGATCATGACAATCGCATCATCCACAACAAACCCAGTCGCAATTGTCAAAGCCATCAGGGTTAGATTGTTGATACTGAATCCGGCCAAATACATAATGCCAAATGTGCCGACTAATGAAAGCGGCACCACAACACTCGGAATCAACGTTGCAGTCAGCGTGCGCAAGAAGACAAACGTCACCAGCACCACTAAGCCGATGGCGATAAACATCTCGATCTGCACATCTCGGACGGAAGCACGAATGGTTTGGGTGCGATCAGACATGACCGTGACATCTAAGTTCGCCGGCAAGGCAGTTCGCAATTGCGGCAGTAATGCCTGGATACGATTGACTACGTCAATGACATTCGCACCAGGCTGGCGCTGCACATTGAGCAGAATCGCAGGTTGTGTGTCAGCCCAAGCGGCCAGTCTTGCGTCCTCGGCCTCCATCAGGACGGTTGCGACATCCGACACCCGCAGGGGTGCGTCGTTTCTGTATGTCACAACCAAATCCCTATATTCGCTAGGATTCTTTAACTGATCGTTCGCGTTGATCGTGGTCGATCGCACGGGACCGTCTAGTGTGCCCTTGGGTTGATTAACGTTGGCACCGACCACAGCAGTGCGTACGTCCGCGAGCGTCAACCCGTAGGCTGCGAGCGACTGTGGATTAGCTTGTATGCGCATCGCCGGCCGCTGACCCCCGGCTACGCTCACCAAACCGACGCCGGCGACTTGCGATATTTTTTGTGCCATCCGCGTATCAACCAAATCGCGAATTTGTGGCAAAGGCACGGTGGGCGACGTAATGGCAAGCGTGATGACAGGTGCGTCAGCGGGATTGACTTTGTTATAGATGGGCGGCACCGGCAAGTCGCGCGGTAACAAATTACTGGCCGCATTAATGGCAGCCTGGACTTGTTGCTCGGCCACATCCAAACGCAATGAAAGCGCAAACTGCAACGTGATGATCGACGCCCCAGCAGAGCTGCTGGAGGTCATTTGGCGCAATCCGGGCATTTGTCCGAACTGACGCTCAAGCGGCGAGGTAACGAGTGCTGCCATCACCTCCGGGCTCGCGCCGGGATAAAACGTTGTCGCCTGGATCGTTGGATAATCGACTTCAGGCAAGGAAGCGACTGGCAACCATCGGTAGGCAATTAAACCCGACAGCAACAATGCGATCATTGCCAGCGTCGTAGCAACCGGCCGCAGAATAAATGGGCGTGAGAGGTTCACGGCCGAGCAGACCCCGGCGCACCGGCGGGACGTCGAGCGCCGTTGGTCTGATCACCGGCTCCAGCAGGCGCACCAATAACACGTACCTTAGCGCCGGCGCGCAGCCTGTCAGTACCCTCAAGCACGACACGGTCACCGACCTTGATACCGTCCAGAACCACCACGCGCTCACCACTACGGTCACCAATCTTCACGGGCTTAACAGCCGCGGTGTCGTCGGCCTCAACAACGTACACAAACGCACCACGATTACCCTGCTGCACAGAGGCCGCTGGGATGGTGAGCGCATTTTGTAACGTACGTACCTTCATCCGAACATTGACGAACTGATTAGGAAAGAGCGCATCGGTCTGATTGGCAAATTCAGCCTTAAGTTTGACCGTCCCGGTTGCGATATCTATTTGGTTATCAATCGACAACAGCTTGCCTTGTGCCAGACGATTCATATCAGCACGATCGTACGCATCCACTGCAAGTGTTTGCCCAGTAAGCATGGGTTCACGCACAGCCGGTAAATCATTTTCAGGTAACGTGAACATGACCGCGATAGGTTGTGTTTGTGTGATGACGACAACGCCAGCTGGATCGTTAGCGTTAACGAGATTGCCCGCATCAACACGACGCAACCCGAGTCTGCCTGCTATGGGAGCGGTGATAGTGGTGTAGCTTAATTGCAAGTGTGCATTGTCTACGGTTGCCTGATCACTTTTAATCAGACCTTCAAATTTACGGACAAGCGCTGCCTGCGTATCGAGCAGCTGCGGTGCGATGGAATCCTGTTTCCGCAAGGTTTGGTAGCGCTGCAAATCGCGTTTAGCGTTTTCATACTGAGCTTCGTTTTGTTGTTGTGCGCCCAACGCTTGATTCAAGGCAACTTCGAATGGTCGGGGATCGATACGCGCCAGCACGTCACCTGCCCGAACGCTGTCACCCTCTTTGAACAAGACCTCCATCAACTCGCCTTGAACACGGCTACGTACCGTCACGGTGTTAAACGCAGTTACTGTTCCAAGTCCACGCAGATAGATATCCAGACTTTCAGAGACCGCGGCTTGTACGCGTACGGGCACCATGGGCGTCATCCCGCTAGGCGGACCCTTCGGTGAGGCGGGCTTATTGGCACTCGTTGACCACCAGTACATACCACCAGCCAGTAATGCCAACACTACAACAATCCAACCCCACGGCAGCCGACGGGCGGACCTGGAAGGCACATGCTCAGACATAGGGATTCCAACAGGCCCTAAAGGGCACAAAGAGTCATTTTGAAGTTGACGTCATGCGTCACCGCATGGGGTCGGTGCTCGCCATCCTGCGCAGAGTAGCGAATCCAGACCATATATTTGTTGGCACTGATTTCAGGAAACACTCCCTGAGACTCATCAACCCACACGCGTAAAAGCTGATATGTTTTACCAGCCAGCATTTGTTGAAATGCACCCTTGGGCGCGACAGCGTCAGTCGCTTGACCTGTTTCTCGCAACAGTCGCATCACCATGGAAATACCGGCATGTAATGGCATCAGCGTTGACATCCAACGCTGCAAATCGTTACACCGTTCGACTTCAGTGCGATATTGCCACGCATGAAAAGACGGCATATCAACTTGTGTTCCGCCACCAGGCACAGCAAGCCGACCGCGCAAACTGCTTAACCATTCGTTCGCGCGAAGTTCTTGCCCGGTTTTCCCTGCGGCGTTGAGATTAGTTGTGACCCGCTCGAGCTCGGTCAGCATCTTCGATAAGGTTTTTTCATCTACGCTCGGATGGTCCTTAAGCGAAGAGAGCACATTACGCTGGCGCTCTAAATCCTGGAGCACAGTGCCTTTCACGTCCGTTCGCTCGGTTGCGTCCAGCAAATCAAACAACGCGGCCAAAGCGACTTGATGATGACGCGCATCACCTGGCTTGGCAAAAAATATCATCCGGTCAAGCAAGGACTCCAGACGCATCAGCGCACGGATTCGCTCGTTAAAAGGATATTCAAAAAGAATCACAGATATTTATCACAAAAGGCGGACGATGCACTAAAAATGAGCGCACTTATCCAGATATCGATAGGTTACACCACCCCTCGTGTAGGACCAACACTTGTTTTTCAAGTTCCTCGAGCGTTGTATTTGCCGAATTGACAATTATGTCATCGGCAACCGCCAACCTTTGGGACCGGGTCGCCTGCGCGGCTAGAATGCGGCGGATTGTGTCAATCGGAATTCCGGACCGCGCCTGAACGCGCTCGATCTGAGTTGTCTCTTCGCAATCCACCACGCAAAGGCGATCGATGCGATCACGCCAGCGACCAGACTCGACCAACAACGGCACGACAAAAACAGCATAAAGACCCGTTGCTGCCTGCGCCTGCATAAAGACTTCCTGAGCAATAAGGGGGTGCAAAATACCCTCAAGTACCACCCGTTTAGCTGGCGTGGCAAACACGAGCTCTCGCATACGCGTGCGATCAAGGGCACCGTCTGACCCGATCAAATCAGCGCCAAACGCATCACGGATAGGTTTGATTGCAAGACCCTCAGGAGCTGTTAGCGCATGTGCAATCTGATCCGTGTCGATCACACTAGCGCCCCACCCTGCCAGTAGGTTAGCAACGTAAGTCTTGCCAGAACCAATCCCGCCCGTCAGACCAAGCTTAAACACCCTTTAACTCCCCGGTTACCCCTTCAATTTACCTGCAGCAACATCGCGAGAATACCCCCAAGCGCCAGGCCTGGGCCAAACGGTCTTGGCGCGCGGAACTTTTGGCGTCCGCGTACATGATCCCAAGCAGCAATCAAACATAGCCAGAGCGATGCCGCTAACCAGACCTTCGGTAGCGTCCAGATTCCAAGCCATGCGCCGATCGCAGCCGATAGTTTAAAGTCCCCACGCCCAATCGCCTCACGACCTGTCACGCAACGAAAAACAGCGGCCAACACCCACATGACAATATAGCCCGCGGCCGCCCCCGCCACCGAGTGCTCGAGCGATACCCAGCCCCCAAACAGGCTAAACAGCAAACCAATCCATAGCGTGGGTAACGTCAAACGATCAGGCAACATCCCCGTTTGTGCATCGATGCGAGCCTGAATCAAGACGAGCCCGCAAAAGAGAGAGCAGGACCAGACCAGCTCAAGGCCCAAACCGTTTGGATATGCGACTAACCCAGCGATGGCTGACCCGCACATTGCACTAGATACCCGCAGCCGGCTATCGAGCCACCAAGCCTTTGAATGATGGATCGCAGGCGGGTCGTCGGCTGGGTCCATTAACCCCCAAATAAGCCAAAAGCGGCTAAAAACTTGCCGCACGACCCACACCAGTAGAACGCCCGCACCAAACCCAACGACGGCACCCAGTGCAAGCCACGCCAAAATCTCAGTCAACATACGGAATCCAATCAGATTTGTCTGCAGGGAATCGGGCAAATGCGTAGAATGCAAACATCACTTTAGTTATGCCCTCGACTCAGGAAGTAAATCATGTTCGGACAACACAAGCCCAATCAGACCCGCGTCACAAACCTGCGTCGTGGAGCCATTCTGGTCAGCGTCTTGCTGCTAACGGCTTGCGCGCAAATGCAGCAGCCGGGCTACTACAACCTTCCTGCCGCCAGTTCGGCAACAGACGCGCAGGCACAAGCGGAGGCCGCATACGCCACGCAAGCAGTGCGCCCGCCTAGCCAAATTCAGATCGGCTTGAACCCTTCAGCGCCTACCCAACAGCAAGCTGGTGTGAACGCGACAGCAAACGCAGCCGGGACACCTGCAAGCGCAAACACCGCATCACCCGCAGCGCCCGCAGCGACCGACAACTTGCGCGGCGAACTCATTCCAGAACCTCAAACATTTGCTGGCACACTGCCCTGTTTCCATCCAGAAATGAAGTGTGTCGCACAGCGCGTGACGATTACGATATCCCCGAATGGTCGTTGGCGCGCTCGCGCAGCCTACCTCGGACAAAACAACACAACATCACAACTTGCAGATCAAGGTTGCTGGCGCGCAATTCCGCAGGCTGTGCCACGTATTGTCTTGCTTAATGGCCAGGGTGACGTGCGTGCAGAGCTTGCAATGACCGGCACGAATGTATTGCGTTTGATTTCAATTAACGGTGACATGCCCAATCTGACCTACACGCTTACACGTCAGCCGGACCTTGATCCAATCAACGAACTGAACAATCAAACATCACCAAACTGCTCCTGAGCCGTTGGGATGTCGCAACTGAGCTCGGGCTGCGTGCAAACGTGGCGAGCCAGTTGTACGGCATTGCGTACGCCCATTTTGTAGAAGATTCGCGCTCGGTGTGCTTCCACGGTACGCATCGAGATACCAAGCTCGATTGCGATCAGCTTGTTTGATTTGCCCTCAGCAACCGGATGAATGACGTCGCGCTCACGCGCCGTCAGTGCTTTCCAACCCGCCCCGTTCGTTTCGTCAACATGCTTCATGCTGCCCCTCCGTTTTATGACGAAGAGCAGTCTGGCATAGCAAGAAGAGCACGCACAGCTGTCAAATCTGACAGGCGGAATAACCCTAGGTACGTCTTGACAGTATTTAGAGCTCTAAATTGTCAATCAGGCGTGTGGCACCAAGCTTGGCAGCCGCTACCGCAACGAGTGGCTCACCCGCGAGCATCTCCGAATGCGAAGGCTTATGCAGATCACGACGGCGACGAATCGCAATGTAATCAACAAGCCAACCACGAGACTGTAAATAGTTTGTAGCCTCTTGCTCGAGCAAAGCAGCATCTGCAGCACCCGCACGCACCTTTGCCTGCATGATGCGAAGCTGCGCATACAGTTGTGGCGCCTCGGTACGCTCGGTGGGTTGCAGATAGACGTTACGCGATGAGAGCGCAAGCCCGTCCTCGGCACGCACGGTCTCATGCGCAAGAATTTCAACAGGCAACTGAAACTGGCGACACATATTTCGAATCACCATCAGTTGCTGGTAATCTTTTTTACCAAAGACAGCAACCCGAGGCTGCACACAAGAAAACAACTTAAGAACAACCGTGCTCACACCCCCGAAAAAACCAGGACGGCATTCGCCTTCGAGTATGTCACCAAGCTCTTGTGGTGGCTGCACACGATAATTTTGTGGCTCGGGATACAACTCACTTTCATTCGGCGCGAACAATACATATACGTTTCGATCACGCTCTAATTTCGCAATATCATCCCGCAAAGTTCGAGGGTATCGATCAAAATCTTCGTTCGGTCCAAACTGCAATCGATTTACAAAGATACTCGCGACAACCGGATCGCCATGCTGGCGAGCCAGCTTCATCAAAGCTAAATGACCTTCATGAAGATTGCCCATCGTCGGGACAAACGACACACGTAACTGACCTCTAAGCTGATCGCGCAATTCTTCGATCGTGTGTACGACTTTCAATAGATTCTCCGGAGACGCGAGGCGCTTAGCCTAAACGGCAGCGCTGGTGTAAGCCAGGCGCACATAAATCGGCGCGTAGGGTTCAGCCTGCGTAATTTCGAGCAAGGACTCACGAGAGAGCTCAAGCAAGGCCAGGAAATGCACGACGACAACCGCCACAGCGGCTCCCTCGGCAATACGTTCCATGAACAACTGACCAAACTCAATAAACCGCACATCAGATAAGCGACGCAGAATATGCGTCATGTGATCACGTACGGATAACTGTTCACGCGTGATGTGATGATGAGCGTTGAGTTTCGCGCGCTTAAGAATGTCGATCCAGGCCTGGCGCAAGTCTTCGACACTCACATCAGGCAATGCACGCTCAATTCGCAAATCAGCAAATGCCTGAGCCCGATGAAAATCCCTTCCTAGTTGCGGGAGGGCATCAAGCTGCTGCGCAGCGAGCTTCATCTTTTCGTATTCAAGCAAACGACGAACCAGTTCAGCCCTCGGATCCTCTGGCTCTTCGCCCGACTCGGTCTTTTTGACCGGCAACAACATTCGGGCTTTGATTTCGATCAACATTGCAGCCATCAGCAAATACTCCGCTGCTAGCTCAAGGTTGTGCATACGTATTTGATCGACGTACGACAAATATTGCCGTGTCACTTCAGCCATCGGAATGTCGAGTACGTTGAAGTTTTGCTTACGAATCAAGTAAAGCAATAAGTCCAACGGGCCTTGAAATGTTTCAAGAAAAACCTCGAGCGCGTCAGGCGGGATGTACAAATCCGTCGGCAAAGCGAATAGTGGCTCACCATAGAGCCGCGCAAGCGCTACGGTATCCACCACATCGGGGGTTGTGTCGACCGAGGGCTCTACGAGCGCCTCAAGACTTTCACCTGAAACCTGAGCCGAGTTCATTGGGCCTAATTGTTCTGATAAACGTAAGGATTCTGACGTACGCGAGCCTGTTTAAAGCCCTCGGCAAGCTCTGGATCCTGGGCCTTATCCCACAAACGTGCCCGACCATCTCGCTGGCGTTGTTCAACGTCAGGATGGCTGGACTTATAAGATTGGAGGAACTGCGTAATTTCGGAAGTGTATTGCTCGGCCATGGAAGTTCAGCGAAAGGTTAGACTGTCGTGTAGTGTACTGTAGACGCGATCAAATCATCCCCATGCAGCAACCCAATTTACCTAATCTCGACGAACCAGAATCGGTTCCCGAGAAATCTCGACGGATTTTGCCGTTTATCGTCGGATGCGCACTGCTCATGCAAATGCTTGACGCAACGGTTGTCACGACCGCCTTGCCTGCCATGGCACGTGAATTAGGGTCAAACCCGATCGAAATGAATCTGGCGATCACCTCCTATCTCATTTCGACAGCCGTCTTTGTGCCAATTAGTGGTTGGGCTGCTGACCGCTACGGAGCAAGGAAGGTGTTTATCGCAGCGATTGTGCTGTTTTCTCTTAGCTCCCTGACCTGCGCCCTCTCACAAACACTGTCCCAATTAGTGATCTCTCGGATCGTGCAAGGCTTAGGCGGGGCCATGATGGTCCCTGTTGGTCGCATTATCCTGTTGCGAACCATTCCAAAACACGAATTGATCAAGGCTATGGCGCTTTTATCCATGCCGGCGCTAATCGGTCCGATGGCTGGTCCGCCTCTTGGCGGTTTTTTGGTGACATACGCTTCTTGGCACTGGATTTTTCTCATTAACATTCCTATAGGAAGCTTAGGGATCTGGATGGTCTTAAAGCACGTCCGTGAGCTTCCCTCCGACGGCTTGCCGCATCGCCTGGATTTCTGGGGCTTCATCCTCAGTGCTGTCTGCATGGCTTGCCTCGTCAGCGGCTTTGAAACACTGGGAAATTCTGGCTCAACACCCAGCCTAAGCCTCACACTTATCGGTTTAGGTCTACTGGCAGGCTGGGCGTACGCAATGCACGCTCGCAAGCACGCTGAGCCTATCTTGAATCTGTCACTCCTAAAAATCCAAACATTCCGTATAGCAATGCTGGCAGGCAATCTTTGCCGCTTCAGTATTGGCGCAACGCCCTACCTTCTGGCTCTGTTGCTGCAGGTTGGATTTGGTATGAGCGCCTTGGCAGCGGGACTCATTACATTTGCTGGTGCCGTGGGCTCATTAGCCATGAAAGTGGCGGCCCCTCGTATCCTGAACCGCTGGGGCTACAGACGAGTACTCACTATCAACGCGATCTTCACTGGGCTTAGTCTCATGATCTGCGCAAGCTTTACGCAAGAGACACCGGGCTTATTGATGATGGCCATCCTACTATTGGGCGGATTCTTCAGATCGCTGCAATTCACTGCCGTCAACACACTCGCGTATGCGGATATTAATCAGGTCGATATGAGCCGTGCGAGCAGTTTCGCCGCCATGGGCCAGCAGCTGGGCATTAGCCTAGGTGTTGGGGTCGCAGCAGAAACAGTCAGTCTGAGCATGTCTCTGCGAGGCGCACAAACGATCAGCCCAGAAGACGTATTGATCGGTTTTATCGTGATTGGCACGCTCTGCTCACTTGCCGCACTTTCTTTTTGGCGGCTATCGCCCACAGCGGGAGCATCTTTGCGCAACAGAGTGTGATGTAAATTCTTTTTGGGTTATCCGACCAAAAACCTTAGTTCACTTGGGCGCCAGATAACTTCACAAGATCTTTATATTTATCTAACTCTTGCTTGACCATCTCTGCGAACTGCGCAGAACTCAATGGTTTTGCATTCGACCCCATCTCAGCCAGGCGCTTTGCAATGTCCGGATCAACCAAGGCTTGCGAGTAGGCTGTGTGTAATTGCGCAAGCACCGGAGCGGGCGTCCCTGCGGTCGCAAACACGCCAAACCAAGTGCCAATATCGAACGGCTTAATGCCCGCCTGCTCGACCGTCGGCACCTCAGGCAGCATGGCCGAGCGCGCAGTCGTTGTCACAGCGAGTGCAACAACTTTCCCTTCTTTAATGAGCGATGCCGCTGACGCGAGATTATCAAACATGAAATCCGATTGCCCAGATAACAATGCTAGCTTGGCCGGTGCAGCACCTTGATAAGGAATGTGCACCATCTTGACTTGAGCGCGGGCACCGAGCAACTCTCCCGCTAAATGACCTGCACTACCCGAACCTCCCGAGCCATAGTTCAACTTCCCGGGATTTGCTTTGGCATACGCGACTAAATCACCCATCGAACGTATATTATTTTTATCTGCAAATTCCTTGTTCACGACTAGAACGTTCGGCACCGACGCCACCAAGGCCACCGGGGCGAAGTCCTTGACTGCGTCATAAGGAATCTTAGAAAACAGCCACGGGTTGATCGCATGGGTAGCGACCGCCCCCATCACGAGCGTGTAACCATCAGGCTGCGCCTTGGCGATCAAGTCCACACCAATGTTGCCGCCTGCGCCGGGCTTGTTCTCAACGATGACGGGTTGCCCAAGAGACACTTTAACTTTCTCGGCTAAGACCCGAGCAATCGTATCCAACGGCCCGCCCGGAGGATACGGCACAACAAAACGAATCGGCTTGCTCGGCCATTGCGCCTGAGCCTGTGCGTTTACCGTCACGCCCGCACTCAACAGCACCGCACAAGCAAGACTAGATAGCACGAAGCCCCTACGTACTAGACAGAAAGCTTGCTTCATATTCAGGGTCGCCGTTAAAAATTAGTGCAGGATTTGACTCAGGAACAGCTTCGTACGCTCATTCTGCGGGTTATCGAAGAACGCATCTGGCGTGTTCTGCTCAATGATCTCGCCGCGGTCCATGAAGATCACTCGGTCGGCGACTTTACGCGCGAAACCCATTTCATGGGTTACGACCAACATCGTCATCCCAGTGTCTTCGGCCAAACCAACCATCACGTCAAGCACCTCTTTGACCATCTCTGGATCAAGTGCCGAAGTGGGCTCATCAAACAGCATGACCTTAGGATCCATACACAACGAACGAGCAATCGCAACACGCTGTTGCTGTCCGCCGGACAGTTGCCCTGGAAACTTACTCGCCTGCTCGGCGATCCGGACACGCTCAAGATACTTCATTGCCCTGGCCTCAGCCTCAGCCTTAGGCGTTTTGAGCACCCAGATCGGCCCGAGGGTCAGATTCTCAAGAACAGTCAAATGCGGGAACAAGTTGAAATGTTGAAACACCATGCCGACGTCGCGCCGAATCGCTTCAACATCGCGAATGTCGTTGGTGATCTCGGTACCTTCAACAATGATATGACCTTTCTGATGCTCTTCCAGACGGTTGATACAACGAATCAGCGTGGACTTGCCCGAACCGGACGGTCCGCAAATCACGATTCGCTCACCACGTGCGACGTCCAGATTAATGTTGCGCAACACATGGAACTTGCCATACCACTTGTTGACTTCTTTCATGCTAATGATGGCTTCAGCCATACACGATCTCCGAAAATAATTACCGCTCGGGCGTCACAGACACACCGTTAGCGTTGATGCTCCGTCGCCAATCTTTTTTCCAAAGACTGACTGTATTTAGACATCGAATAGCAAAACAGGAAGTAAATAGCCGAGATAAATATGTAAACCTCGACACTAAACCCTCGCCATGCTTGATCCACCAACGCAGCTTTCGCGGCTTGTGTCAGATCAAAAATACCGATGATCACAACGAGGGACGTGTCTTTGAACAGCGCGATAAAAAGCCCAACAAGCGGAGGGATCACAATCTTCAGCGCCTGTGGCAGGACGATCAAGCGCATTTGTTGCCAATAGGTCAACCCTAGCGAATCAGCGCCTTCGAATTGCCCTTTGGGGATCGCCTGCAAGCCGCCGCGGACCGTCTCAGCCATGTAGGCCGCCGCAAACAAGATGATGGCAACCTGTGCACGTAACAGCTTATCAATCGTCACACCCTCTGGCAGGAACAAGGGCAACATCACGGCGGACATAAATAGCAGACTGATGAGCGGGACTCCGCGAATCAACTCAATGTAGACCACGCAAAGCGTTTTGATTGCCGGCATTTTTGAGCGACGACCCAAAGCCAACAGCACACCCAATGGAAATGCGAACGCAATACCGAAGGTCGACAAGATCAAAGTTAATGGCAAACCACCCCAACGGCTGTTCTCGACGTAGGTCAGACCAAACACACCCCCCCACATCAATACCGCGACACTGGAGAGCGCAATGATCCAGAAAAAGACTAAAGAAATATTCCAAAACCGGCGCACGCCGCTCAAGATAATGACACCCACAAGAATCAATGTCGCCAATAAGGGACGCCACTGCTCCTCGTAAGGGTAGACACCAAACAGGATCAGGCGATGTTTTTCAACAATCATCGACCAACAGGCGCCCGTCACTTCACGGCACTCCTGCGAGGTCTTAGCCGTTGCAGTTGAACTAATCAAAAACCAATCTACCATCGCCGGTACCGTTGCGAATAGCAACCAGACGGACAGTATCGTTAGCAGAGTGTTGAACGGGGAAGAAAATAGTTGCGTACGCAACCAGTTCCAAACCGACAAGCGTGATGAAGGCGCCAGCTCGGTGCTCGGAGTAGAAATATTAGCTTGGCTTGTCATCTTATCTTTCCACCAAAGCTATGCGCTTGTTGTACCAGTTCATAAACACCGAAATAGACAAACTGACCGTAAGGTAAGCGGCCATGATCATCAGGATCCCCTCGATCGCCTGGCCTGTCTGATTCAGAGTCGTGTTGATCACTGAAACAATATCGGGATATCCGATCGCCACAGCCAAAGAGCTGTTCTTGGTAATGTTGAGGTATTGACTTGTCATCGGGGGAATGATGACGCGCAAAGCTTGTGGCAAAACAACCAAACGCAGCACCAAGCTGCTCTTCAGGCCCAAGGCACCCGCCGCTTCCCACTGACCGCGCCCGACAGACTGAATACCCGAACGGACAACTTCAGCGATAAAGCCAGAGGTGTAGATCACAAGACCAAACAGCAGTGCCGCAAACTCAGGCGTAAGCGTCATACCACCCGCAAAGTTGAAGCCTTTAAGTTCGGGGACTTCCAGTGAAAGTGCTGTACCACTCACCCACCACACCACCGCTGGACAAACGACTAGTAAACCCAACGCCCAACGCAGCATCGGAAAAATCTGACCCGTGCGTGCTTGACGCAGACGTGCCCAGCGGCTCAGGCCAAAAATAACAACAATCGCAAGCAGAAGGCCCGCAAGCAACCATGTCAAGCCGTCACCGTTAACAGTCGGCATCTGAATGCCACGGTTCGATACAAAAACGCCTGGCAACGGGTGATACGCTTTGCGCGGACCCGGCATCGTCTCTGAAATAATCGCATACCAAAAAAACAATTGCAGCAACAAAGGGATGTTGCGCATGACTTCGACGTATACACTCGAAATTTTGCGGATTAACCAGTTCTTCGATAAACGGGCGATACCGATAATGGTGCCGAGCAGCGTGGCAAGAATGATGCCGATCAAGGCGACACGCAAGGTATTGAATAGGCCAACAGTAATCGCTCGAGCATAAGTATCCGCCGGCGTATAACTAATGGGCGTTTCACCAATCGCGAAACCTGCCTCGCGATTTAAAAAACCAAAACCGGTCGTAATGTTACGAACCGACAAGTTGTGCATGGTGTTGTGCACCAGGTACCAACCGATGCCACCAACAATTGCAACGGCAAGGATCTGATAGATGACCGAGCGAACGCCCGGGTCATTCCAGGACAAGCGCCGACGAGGTGGCTGCGCTGGAGGAGTATCTTTATGATTCATTATGAGTTGGGGCGACGCACGAACACTTGCCCGTGCAGTCGCCCCTTTAAGTCAACAGTGATTAACGAATTGGCCAGGCGTACATAATGCCGCCTTTCGTCCACTGCTGGTTCAAACCACGCTCGAGTTTCAAGGGTGTGTTCTTACCGATGTTGCGCTCAAAGCTTTCGCCGTAGTTACCGACTGCCTTGATGATGTTGTAGGCCCACTTTTCGTCCACGCCCAAGTTCTTACCCATTCCTGGCGTCACACCGAGAATGCGCTGAATGTTGGGGTTGGTGCTCTTGAGCATTTCATCGACGTTTTTCTGGGTGATGCCATACTCTTCAGCTTCGACCATTGCGTTGAAGCTCCAGCGCACAACGTTGAGCCACTGCTCGTCGCCTTGACGGACCAGAGGACCGAGAGGCTCTTTCGAAAAGTCCTCAGGCAAGATGACGTAGTTATCAGGCTTGTCGAGTGACGAACGCGAAGATGCCAAGCCCGACTTGTCAGTTGTGTACGCATCGCAACGACCGGAAACGAAAGCACGAACGACTTCGTCAAGTTTTTCGATCACAACTGGCTTGAAGGTCAACTTGTTTGCACGGAACCAGTCAGCCAGGTTCAGTTCAGTTGTTGTACCAGGTTGAACGCAAATAGTTGCGCCATTAAGTTCTTTCGCGCTCTTGATGCCGCTGTCCTTGCGAACCATGATGCCCTGGCTGTCATAGAAGTTGACTGCAACACCGATCAAACCGAGCGATGTGTCGCGCGTCATAGTTTGTGTCGTGTTGCGGACCAGAACATCGATCTCGCCAGACTGCAGTGCTGTGAAGCGCTGTTGTGCTGTCAATGGTGTGACTTTGAATTTTGTGGAATCACCGAACATTGTGGCGGCGAAGGCACGGCACAAGTCAATATCCAAGCCCGACCAGACGCCTTTGCTATCTGGAGCCGAGAAGCCAGCCAGACCGGTGTTTGTGCCGCACTGGACAAAACCTTTTTTCTTGACGGCGTCAAAAGTTGGACCTGCTTGAACAGCGGTGTTAGCAGCAACAAGCGCAGCGCCAACAAGTGCGAGTTTTAAAAATTTCATAAGTCGATCTCCAGATCACGACAGGGGACGACAAACCTAGGGAATGTCGGGTTAGTAATTTGTGCAAGGCACCAATGGTAGCCTTACCCATGCAGGCAATGTATGGGGGAAATCCCTTGCAGTCAATCTCCCAAAATAGTGCAATGAGCCCCCAAACTGGTGCTAACACCCCATAATTCTCATATGAGCATTACTGGGCGTTATGATGATAGCTTCTATTCGGTTCAACCATGATTGAATTCCAACACGTTTTCAAGTCCTACGGCCAAGGGCGCAGCATCCTGGCAGACATTAGCTTCAAAGTGTCACCTGGCGAGTTTGTGTACGTCGCAGGCCCCTCGGGCGCTGGCAAATCCACACTACTTAAGTTGATCGGCGGCCTAGAAGCTCCCTCACGGGGCTCAATTCAGGTAAATGGACAGCGCCTCGAAAACCTATCGCCCCGCGCCCGTCCCTATTTACGACGTGCCGTTGGCGTCATTTTGCAAGATACGCACCTTCTATACGACCGCAGCGTGATCGATAATGTGTTGCTACCTCTAGCGGTCACGGGCTTGGCGACAGACATTGCCCGCGCACGCGCCCGGGCGGCCCTGGAAAAGGTTGGCTTATCGGCCAAAGAAAACGCACCCCCGATTGAACTTTCAGGTGGCGAGCAGCAGAGATTGGCAATTGCGCGTGCAATTGTCAATCGACCAGCGATCCTGATCGCAGATGAACCGACGGCCAGCCTGGATCGCGAAACAGCGCGGCGCATCATGTCGGTTTTTAAGGACTTCAACCGCGTTGGGGTCACAACGCTCATTGCCTCCCACGACGATGACCTCATGGCTGAGTACGCCACCCGAGCGTTCAAAATTGATCCAGGCAGATTTGCGGATTCTGCCGACCGACGAGCCCCAGCAAACAAAAATACTGTTTCGAATCAATCACCAGAAAGACACGAACCTTCTTTGGGTGGGGACGCCTGATGAAAAGCTTACTGCGTCAGCATCGTTATGCCTTAGCGGTCACCCTACGGCGGCTGATTGCCCAGCCGATCTCTTCTCTCACTAACCTGTTAGTGATCGCGCTCGCTTTAGCACTCCCATTATTAGGTGCATCACTTTTGATCTCCGTCGAGCCTGTGGCGCGCCAGGTGTCTGTCACGCCCGAACTCACCATTTTCCTCAAAATTGATGCGGCACCTAACGCAGCAGAGCAACTCGCTAAACGTATCCGCTCGGAGCACCACGACCAAACCTCGGGCGTGCGCGTCATACCGAAGGACCGCGCCTTAAAAGACCTACGCGAAAACCCAGCGTGGGAACAGGCACTTAAGGTACTGCCCAACAATCCGCTGCCCGATGCCGTGGTGGTCACCTTCACTCCAGGCGAGGATCTCGCCGCGCGAGCAGAAGAGTTAGCCCGCATATGGCGGTCTTGGCCTAATGTGGACCTCGTCCAGCTAGATAGCGCGTGGGTGCAACGCCTAGAGGCCTTGTTGCGTTTTGGCAAAGTTGGGCTCTTTCTGCTTGCTCTCAGTGTCATGCTGGTTGTACTGGCAACGGTCTTCAACACTGTACGCATGCAAGCACTCTCACAACGCGAAGAGATCGGAGTGGCTCGGCTCGTGGGCGCCACCGAAGGGTTTGTGCGGCGACCCTTTTTATATCTAGGTGCCCTGACCTGCTCCCTCGCGGGACTGATCAGTATTGGGATTGCACGGTTCGCGCTCATACCTCTCAACGACGCGTTAGCGTCCCTTGCGCGCAGCTACGATGCAGAGTTTGCCCTTGCACTGCCTTCGATCCCTGTGTTGACACTTGCCGTTTTATTGGTTGCTTGCCTAGGGGCACTATCGGCACGTTGGTCCGTCGAACGCAACACGCGCTTTTAAACACAACAACTATGCGTATTGCCCCACGACTGATCGCCTGGCAACGCCTGCACGGTCGACATGGGTTGCCTTGGCAACAGACGCGTGATCCCTATCGGGTATGGCTTTCCGAAATCATGCTGCAACAAACGCAGGTTGCGGCTGTCATTGAGTACTACACACGCTTCTTAAAAAATTTTCCAACGGTTAAGAAGCTTGCTCAAGCCACAACACCTGAGGTGATGGCCCAATGGGCAGGGCTCGGGTATTACGCACGCGCGCGCAACCTGCATGCCTGTGCGCAGCGCGTGGTCAGCGATTGGGGTGGGAATTTCCCGGAGACAGCCGACGAGTTAGTTACCTTGCCGGGCATAGGTCCCTCGACAGCAGCAGCCATCGCAGCATTTTGCTTTGGCGAACGATCAGCGATTCTTGACGGTAATGTAAAGCGGGTGTTCGCTCGGCACGCAGGAATCGAAGGTGACCCAACTACTCGCGCAGTTGAGCAGCAACTCTGGTCAATGGCGCGCGAAGAGTTGCCGTCTGCACGTGACTGCCGGGCTGATCCGAATGCAATGTCCACTTACACTCAGGGCTTAATGGACCTCGGTGCGACGCTTTGCACGCGCAGCGGACCGCGCTGCCAGGACTGTCCAATTCAATCAGATTGTGTCGCTCGCAAAGAGGGGCGGACAGATGAACTACCGACTGCGCGCGCGCGTAAAGTTCTACCAGAGCGTACAGTCGGAATGCTGATTGCCTATCAAGCTGGTCAGATTCTGTTAGAAGAAAGACCGCAGTCTGGGATTTGGGGTGGGCTTTGGAGTCTGCCCGAATTTGCTGTGGAGGCATCCAGCACTGACGTCTGCGCCTCTCTTGGTCTACAGCCCCTGAAGGCGGAGCGGCTTCCCGCTTTTTTACATGTCTTTACCCACTACCGCTTAACCATCGCGCCGCAGCTTGTACACGTGGCCGAACCTAAACGCACAGCCTTGCAAAAGAGTCGCGCAAAGTCCGTATTACATTGGATAAAAATAGATTCGTTAGCCAGCAAAGGACTCCCGGCACCAATCCGAAAATTACTGCTCGGACTCACAAGCGACAAGGTGCTTAAATAAAACTGCGCTGCGTATCGTCTTGTGGAGGACGATATTTGCTAATACTCATGAGAATGCCACAAGCGATTCCAATCGTGAGCAAAGCAGTACCTCCGTAACTCAAAAATGGGAGCGGCACCCCCACCACGGGCAAGATCCCCGTCACCATCCCGATGTTTACAAATACATAAACAAATAGCACCATAGTCAACGCCCCCGCGAGTAGGCGACTTGCATGCGTGGGTGCACTCACAGCTATTGATAAACCTCGACCAATCAGGACCAAATACAAAACTAACAATGTCACGCCCCCATACAACCCAAATTCTTCTGCGAAAACGGCAAAGATGAAGTCAGTTGTACGTTCGGGGATGAAGTCGAGTTGGCTCTGGGTACCAGCCATGTAGCCTTTTCCGTAAACTCCACCGGATCCAACAGCAATCGTCGACTGAATAATGTGAAAACCTTTACCAAGCGGATCAGTGGTTGGGTCAAGTAACGTACACACGCGATGTTTCTGATAATCGTGTAGACCGATCCAGGTAGTCTCTGGCTGGCAAAGCTCTTTCTGATAGGCCACTATGCTTCCGATGCCGATCACACCGACAACCAATAATGGTACGAGTAACTTAAAAGACAATCCTGCGAAATACATGACGCAAAACCCTGCGCCAAACACAAGCAAAGCAGTTCCAAGGTCCGGTTGCTTCACAATCAAAAGAAAGGGTACGGCTAGCAACGTGCCAGCCACTAAAAAATCTAGTACCCGCACTGAGCTTTCGCGCGACTGAAAATACCAAACCAGCATCAGGGGCGCCGCAATCTTCATCATCTCGGATGGCTGTATTCGAGTAAATCCCAAATTCAGCCAGCGTGTTGCGCCCTTACTCGTATCACCAAAAAACATGACCCCAAGCAGCAGCAAGATTCCCAGAACATAAAACGGAATAGCCAACCGAATGATCACGTGCGGCGGCGTCATCGCCACAACCCACATCGCCGTAAGCGCTACGGCAAAATTACGGACTTGATCAGCGAAACGCCAATCGGTTCCACCCACAGCGGAATGCATCACGATGAGCCCGGCACCCGCCAACAAAAGCAGGACAACCATTAAGGGCCAATCGATCGCAGTAATCGCCCGCACAAAAAACCTAAATAGCATTTTCATTGGGCACCTCGTTGCGGCTGCACGATAGGTGCTGCAGCCGGCACCAGCTTTTGATCCCGCAACAACCAGGCATCAAAGACCTTACGCGCAATCGGAGCAGCAACACTCCCGCCCCAGCCGGCGTTCTCAACCAGTACCGCTACGGCAATTTTTGGTTGCTTCGCCGGCGCGTACGCCATAAACAGAGCATGATCTCGTAGGCGCTCATCGATCGCAGAGCTCTGATACTTTGCACCACGCAGACTGTAGACCTGTGCGGTGCCAGTCTTACCTGCTGTTTGATAAGGGGCGCCTGCAAACGCCTGACTCGCTGTACCCGACACCGTCACGTCAATCAGCGCACGTCTAATGACATCAAGATTTTCTCGTTTGAGTGGGATAGAGTTTGTCGTCTCAGGCGCCACCGCAGTCTGCTCACCAGACAGAGAATCGCGGATCGAGCGCAGCAAATGCGGTTTCATGTAAGCACCATCATTGGCCAAAACTGCCGTGGCTTGTGCAAGCTGCATGAGCGTGAAGGCGTTATATCCCTGACCAACAGCTACCGATACTGTTTCGCCGGCATACCATCTTTGCTGGTCACGCGTTTTATACGCAGTACGTTTCCATTCTGTTGAGGGCAACACGCCTCGGCGCTCTCCTTCAATATCTACACCCGTAAGCTGACCGAAACCAAAGGGCTTCATGAAATCGTGCAGGGCATTGACGCCGATCTCGGGGCCCAATGAATAGAAGTAGGTATCTGACGAAACGACCAGAGCGTGGTGCATGTCAATGGAACCAAACGCTGTTGACCCCGCGTTTCTAAATCTCTGGCCTGCAAACTCAAAAAAACCTGGGTCATCGATTCGCTCATTGGCGCGTCGCTTTTTTAGCTCAAGTGCGGCGAGCGCCACGAATGGCTTGTAGGTCGACCCAATCGGGTATGTTCCGTAAACAGGGCGATTAATCAATGGGTGATCAGGGGACTCGTTCAGGCGGCGCCAGCTCTCAACATCAATCCCATCTACAAACAGATTAGGATCAAAAGATGGTTGCGATACGAATGCCAGAATTTCTCCGGTGGAAGGCTCAATCGCCACTAAAGCGCCTCGCAAATTCTTGAAGGCTTCCTCAGCGATACGTTGAATTCCCATATCAAGCGATAGGGTCAAGTTCGCACCAGGCACAGGGTCTAGCTTACGCAGAACGCGCACTGGACGCCCACGTGCAGTGATCTCTAGCTCTTCTAGCCCAGTCTTGCCATGTAAGAGTGTTTCGTAGGTTTTTTCAATACCTTTTTTGCCGATGATATCGGTGCCGCGATAATTGCCGAGCTCATTTCGCTCTTCAAGCGCATGCAAATCCGACTCGGAAATACGTCCGACATAACCGACCACATGGGCGGCAGCCTGCCCTTGCGGATACTCACGCACCCAACGCGCTCTGAGCTCAACACCAGGAAAGCGCATCGAGTGTGCTGAGAACCATGCGGCCTCGGTCTCATTCAAATTATTTCGCAGCACCACGCCCGCGTAACGGCCGCTTTCAGCAACCCGACGCTTGAAACGTCGCTGATCCGCAGGACCAACATACACAATCGGTGTCAACTTGCTCAGAAGCTCATCAATGTTGCCAGCCTTTGCCGGAACGACCTCAAGCGTGAAGCTCAGTACATTGCGGGCAAGTACCTCACCGTTCCGATCAAAGATGTCCCCGCGTCGCGGCGCAATCGGAACAACAGCCATACGGTTATTGTCGGCCCTTGCTGACAAGCTATCGTGGCGATCCACCTGCAACACCCAGAAGCGCATGACCAGCACAGCAAAACAGGCGACAGCGAACAGTCCGGCCGTCACAGCACGAAACAAAAATTTGTTTTTTTGAAGCTGATCTGTTTTTTTAAAGTCAAACATACGTGATGGACTTTAGCCGATCCCTGTACCGGCATCGTCCATACGATGCTGAGGCAACAGTAATAACCATCCGACAAGTGGCCAGCAAGCAACCGTAAGCAGCACGGCGGGCAACCATGTCCAGCCCGGCCAAGCGCTCACCAAAAAAGTGCCCACCAGAACCGTCACAAACTTGGCGCCGACAAACAATGGAAGTAAATGCATCGCCTGTCTCAATAAATCAAAGCGCATCAATCGGCGATGCAGCATTTGCGTGCCATAAACCACAAGTGCATATAGCAGGGCTTGCAAACCGAGAGGCCCAGCATCATGCACGTCTAGCGTCAAACCAAAACAAAAGGCAGCGACCATGCCCATGCGCCGAGGTTGATGGAAAGACCAAAAAGCGATCACAACCAACAAGATATCGGGCGTCACAGGCCAGTTCCGCCAAGGTAACAATGACAACAGCCAAATACAGACCGTCGTCGCCCAGACATAACGCCAACCGATGGCCGTCTCAAGCGAGTGCGGGTGCAAGTTGCGTGCTTGCGATAAAGAGGTACCCAGCGAATGCTTTGCCATAGCGGTTGCCTCCCTATTTTCCGGTTGTTGGAGCACGAACCGCCTCCGCTGCAGGCGCGGCGGCACCCGGCGTCAAAAACGCCTGATCTGCATCAAGTGAAACCTGAAGCACCAGAAAATGCCGATTACGTTCTGGGTGAGACAGCGGTTTAGCCTCCGCACGCGCAAAACCGGAGGCAGGACTGCGCTCCACTCGATCAATTCGTCCAACAAATAAACCCGGGGGAAACACGCCCCCAACACCGCTGGTCACAAGGGTGTCACCGTCCTTGATATCTGCATCGGAAGAAAAATATCGCACTTCAACTTTTCCCGGAGACCCTGATCCAAAAGCGATCAACCGCAAGCCGTTACGCAACACCTGAACGGGGATTGAGACCGCCTCATCAGTCAACATCGCCGCCTCGGAGGTCATAGCTGTTACACGCGTGATTTGACCCACTACTCCGCTTTCATCAATCACCGGCATGCCAGGCGCGATTCCTGCGCGACTACCTTTATTGAACACAATTCGTCGTACAAAGGAGCTGGAGGGCTCATAGAGCACCTCAACCACAACTGCTGGACGATCTGCGGCTTTTTCGAGAACACCTAGCAAGCGTCGCAGCTGCTCGTTCTCAGCGGTTAACAATGCCGCGCGGGTAGCAACCTGCGCCATTTCAATGCGCTGACGCTGCAGCGCTTCGCTTTCGGTCTTGATTAAAGACGCGGCATTCAGCCAGCCATCAAATGCAGTTAAGGCATCTTTAGGCAGCATCACTAACCGCTGGAAAGGATAGACGACTGTTGCGATGGTCTGACGCACTGGGTTAGAAGCCTTCCAGAGCGCGTCAGTGACCAACAACGCCACTGCAACGAGCAGCAGGAATGTCAGCGTAACTTCGGCGGCGGTGCCATGCCGAAAAAGTCGTAGGGTGACGTGTCGTTGCATGAAGACTCAATACAAAGTGACCCGGCCCCTAAATACAAACAAAGGCTCAGGGCAACTAGTCGTTAATAAATATCGCGCCTAGTTTTTCCAGATGCTCAAGGGCGTCACCGCATCCACGCACCACGCAAGTCAGTGGGTCATCAGCAACGATCACAGGCAAGCCGGTTTCCTCTTGCAACAAACGATCGAGATCCCGCAACAAAGCACCGCCACCTGTCAGAGAAATACCCTTGTCGGTAATGTCTGCACCAAGCTCAGGCGGAGTTTGCTCAAGAGCAATTTTGACGGCAGAGACGATTTGATTAAGCGGATCGGTCAGTGACTCAAGAATCTCGTTCGAGGAAACGGTAAAGCTGCGTGGCACACCCTCTGCCAAGTTACGACCCTTCACTTCGATTTCACGCACTTCCGAGCCAGGGAAGGCTGATCCGATTTCTTTCTTGATCAGCTCAGCGGTTGGTTCACCAATCAGCATGCCGTAGTTGCGACGGATGTAATTGACGATTGCTTCGTCGAATTTGTCACCGCCCACACGCACAGAGCCTTTGTAAACCATACCGCCCAGGGAAATCACAGCAACTTCGGTTGTACCGCCACCGATGTCGACCACCATGGAGCCGCTCGCGTCAGAGACATTGAGGCCAGCACCGATTGCAGCTGCCATTGGCTCTTCGATCAAATAAACCTGACTCGCCCCCGCACCCAAGGCCGACTCACGAATCGCACGGCGTTCGACCTGTGTGGAGCCGCAGGGCACGCAAACGATGATCCGTGGGCTCGGCGCGAACATATTACGTGGATGCACCATACGGATGAATTGCTTGAGCATCTGCTCGGTGACCGTGAAGTCGGCAATCACACCGTCTTTCATGGGTCGAATGGCTTCAATATTGCCCGGAACACGTCCGAGCATCTGTTTCGCCTCGCGACCAACCGCTTGAATGATTTTCTTGCCTCCGGGACCGCCGTCATGACGAATCGCCACCACAGAAGGCTCGTCGAGCACAATGCCCTTACCGCGGACATAAATAAGCGTGTTGGCCGTCCCGAGGTCGATTGCCATATCGCTGGAAAAATAACTACGAAGGAATCCGAACATGAGTGCCTAGCCAGAAAAATTGACGCGCGCAACGCGCTGCGATTGACCTTCTATCATAACTTATAATTCTTTAAGTAACGGCAAAATATGCCTCTCGTTTAGCCCTGAACTGAGGGTTAAACAACCTGAAATGGATTAACCCACGCCCATGGCTCTCACCGACCAAGAAGTCGTCCGTATCGCCCGCCTGGCAAGGCTGCACCTTACAGAAGCACAGCAAACGCAGGCTAAAACGGATCTGAACAAGATTCTAGGCATCATTCAAACCTTACAAGCGGTCGACACAACCGGCGTGGAGCCCCTAGCGCACCCACTGTCAGCCGTAACAGAGGTGTCTTTGCGCCTGCGCGACGACCAGGTTACGGAAATATCATCCGTCGAACGACGCGAGGCACTGATGGCAAACGCCCCCGGCTCCGCCCAAGGCTTGTTTCTGGTTCCAAAGGTGATTGAATAAGATGTCTAACACCCTGCTCCAGTTCAAATCCCTAGCCCAGCTAGGCCAGGCGCTTTCCACGCGCAAGCTCAGTGCGACTGAGCTTGCCCAAGATTGCCTTAAGCAGATTCATGATCAGAATGCACTGAACGCTTTTGTGCACGTGGATGCCGAACTAACCCTCGCGCAAGCCCGCTTGGCCGATGCTGCCATCGCAGCCGGTACGGCCGGACCACTGACAGGAATCCCAATCGCACACAAAGACTTATTTGTGACAGAAGGATGGCGCAGCACAGCGGGCAGCAATATGCTTAAAGACTACGTCAGCCCGTTTGATGCAACGGTCGTGCGCAAGCTGCGCGAGGCCGGTTGCGTCAGTCTCGGAAAACTCAATTGCGATGAATTCGCGATGGGTTCAGGTAATGAGCATTCCGCGTTCGGACCTGCCCGCAACCCGTGGGATCCAAGCGCGGTCCCCGGCGGATCTTCAGGCGCATCTGCGGCGGCCGTCGCAGCAAAACTAGTGATGGCGACCACCGGTACAGACACGGGTGGCTCAGTCCGACAACCAGCGGCCCTTTGCGGTGTCAGCGGTATTAAGCCGACCTACGGCGCGGTATCGCGCTACGGAATGATTGCTTACGGCTCGAGCCTGGATCAAGCAGGTCCGCTTGCAGCGAGTGCGGCAGATCTAGTCGAACTACTCGACACGATGAGCGGATTCGACCACCGCGACGCAACAAGCGCCGAACAATGTCAGGGCGTTGCAAATGCGCCCGGACGGATCCGCAGTGAATATCAATCAGCCAACGCACAATACGCAGCGCAGGGCGCACAGCCACTGAAGGGTCTTCGTATCGGCGTTCCACGCGAATATTTCGGCGAAGGCCTTAATAATGAAGTCGCACAAGCGGTCGAAGCTGCCATCGCCCAATTTGAAGCGCTCGGTGCCAAACGCGTTGACATCTCATTGCCACGCACGCAGCTTTCTATCCCTGCTTACTATGTAATTGCTCCCGCCGAGGCCTCAAGCAATCTGTCACGCTATGACGGTGTGCGCTACGGACATCGCAGCGAGAGCTACACCGACCTCGCTGATATGACTGCGCGTTCGCGTGCTGAAGGCTTTGGCCCGGAAGTACAACGCCGCATCCTGATCGGCACTTACGTTCTGTCGCATGGCTACTACGACGCTTACTACCTGCAAGCACAACGCCTACGCCGCATGATTGCCGATGATTTTCAAGCTGCGCTGACCGCACACTGTGACGTCATCATGGGCCCTGTTACCCCCACGGTCGCCGCACCGATTGGGCATAGCCAGGACGACCCCACCGCTGACTGGTTAGCCGATGTCTACACACTTGGTTTAAACCTGGCAGGTTTACCTGGGATGTCGATTCCTTGTGGCTTTGGTCGTGGTGCCTCAGGGCGACAACTCCCTGTTGGCCTGCAAATCATTGGTAACTATTTTGATGAAGGGCGCCTACTTGCCATCGCGCATCAATATCAACAGATAACCGACTGGCATCAACGTATTGCGGGGCAAGCATAATGGCATGGGAAATCGTCATCGGACTCGAAACGCATACGCAACTTTCGACCCAGACCAAAATTTTTTCTGGAAGCAGCACCCACTACGGTGCACTGCCCAATACTCAAGCGAACGAAGTTGATCTCGCTCTGCCTGGCTCACTACCGGTGATGAACCGGGCTGCAGTAGATCGGGCGATACGCTTTGGCTTGGCCGTCGGGGCAACTGTCGCCCCGCGCTCAATCTTTGCACGCAAAAATTACTTTTACCCTGACTCTCCAAAAAACTATCAGATTAGTCAGTTTGAAATCCCCGTTGTACTCGGGGGATCACTGAGCTTTTTTGTTGGCGATACCGAAAAGACAGTCAACCTGACGCGCGCGCACCTAGAAGAAGATGCTGGCAAGTCATTACACGACAACTTCGTCGGGCCACATGGCGAATCCTCCAGTGGCATTGATCTCAACCGCGCAGGCACACCGTTACTAGAAATCGTCTCTGAGCCAGAGATGCGCTCGGCAGCAGAGGCAGTGGCTTATGCCAAAGCCTTGCATAGCCTAGTCGTTTGGCTAGGCATTTGTGATGGCAACATGCAAGAGGGTTCCTTTCGCGTTGATGCCAACGTTTCGGTCCGCCCAGAGGGTCAAAAAGAGTTCGGCACGCGTTGTGAAATCAAAAACGTGAACTCGTTCCGTTTTCTCGAGCGTGCGATTCAGTATGAGGTCCGCCGTCAAATCGAGTTGATCGAGGACGGTGGCAAAGTGGTCCAAGAGACCCGCCTGTATGACTCGGACCGCGACGAAACACGTAGCATGCGCAGCAAAGAGGACGCGCACGATTACCGCTACTTTCCGGACCCGGACCTCCCTCCCCTTGTTATCGCAGCAAGCTGGATTGAAGAAGTTCGTCAATCGATGCCCGAGCTTCCGAGCGCTTTGCGCGAACGTTTCGTCAGCGAGTATGGTCTGGCTGCCGTCGATGCGGCACAACTCTCAAGCAGCCGCGAGTTGGCCGGATATTTCGAAGAGCTTGCGCAAGCTCTTCCTGCCGGACAGGCAAAGCTAGCTGCGAACTGGATGATGGGTGAAGTGTCAGCCACACTGAACCGCGAAGAAAAAACGATTGCGCAATGTCCAGTCAGCGCCAAGGCGCTTGCCGCGCTACTCACACGCATTATTGACGGCACGATTTCAAACAAGATCGCACGTGATGTGTTTTCTGCAATGTGGCTTGGCGAGCATGATGGTCAAGCCGATGCCATCATTCAAGCAAAAGGCCTGACGCAGATTAACGATACCGGCGCGATCTCCGCGATGATTGACGCAGTGTTAGCAGAGCAAGCAGCAATCGTGGCTGAATATCGCGCTGGCAAGCAAAAGGCATTTAACTCGCTTGTCGGACAAATCATGAAGGCCGCCAAGGGTAAAGCAAACCCTCAGCAAGTCAATGATTTGCTTAAAGCGAAACTAGATGCCTAGTTTGATCAGGTAATGCCGTAACGTGTCCGGTATGCCAAGACGGCATCCTGATACTGTGCAAACTCTTGATTGTTTTTTAACAGCTCAAGAATATCGGTCAGCGAAGCGATGCTGACAACGGGCAAGCCGTAGCGTTGTTGCACTTCCTGGACAGCTGAATGGGGTGATAACGCCCCATCAGGTCCAGCACGTTCCATGCGATCCATCGCGATCAGCACTGCGCAAGGTGTGGCGCCTGCCGCTTCGATGATTTCTACCGACTCTTTGACAGACGTGCCGGCGGTTATGACATCATCAATGATCACAACACGCCCTTTAAGAGGGGCTCCTACCAGCACTCCGCCCTCGCCGTGATCTTTGGCTTCTTTACGGTTGTAAGCAAATGGGATGTCCCGCCCCTCCATCGCTGGATGGGTGGCAAGCGCAACCGAAGTGGCCGTTGCCAAGGGAATGCCTTTATAGGCGGGTCCGAACAGCATATCGAAGGGTAGCTTCGCATCTACCAGCGCCTGGGCATAAAATTGCGCGAGGCGCCCGACTGACGCCCCCGAATTGAACAAGCCAGCATTAAAAAAGTATGGGCTCGTGCGGCCTGATTTAGTTACAAAACTACCAAACCGAAGAACGCCCTCATTGAGCGCAAACTGCACAAAAGCACGACGATCTGTACTGCTGGACATGGCATGACCCCGCATTGATAAACTTATCTATCCGTCATTATCTCACCGACTAGGAGCTTTTCTTTGCTGCGCATCACTTCACTTAATTTGAACGGCATTCGCTCCGCATACAACAAGGGGCTGGCGACTTGGCTTAAACAGCACCAAGCCGATATCGTCTGTCTTCAGGAGCTTAAGGCGCATCTCGAGGACATCCACGAGGACCTCAGGCATCCTCATGACTATACGGGACACTTCTATGCTGCAGAGAAAAAAGGCTATAGCGGTGTCGGGATCTACCTGAAACAGGATCCCAAAGCAGTTGTGACGGGAATGGGATGTCCAGAGTTCGACAGCGAAGGACGCATTATCCGTGTCGACTGGCCAAAGCTATCCGTGATCAGCGCTTACCTGCCCTCGGGTTCGAGCGGCCCGGAGCGCCAGGAGGCAAAGTTCCGCTTCCTCGACAAGTTTGGCCCATGGATGCAGGCACTCATGGATGATCACAAAAAAACGAAACGCGAATATGTCATCTGTGCGGACTGGAATATTGCCCACAAAGAAATCGATCTGAAGAACTGGAAATCCAATCAGAAAAACTCGGGCTTCACGCCAGAAGAACGCGCTTGGGTGACGCATGTACTGCAAGAAATCGGCTTTATAGATGTCTTCAGGCAGCTCGACGAACGTGCGGAGCAATACACCTGGTGGAGCAATCGCGGCCAAGCTTGGGCCAAGAACGTTGGCTGGCGTTTGGACTACCAGCTAGCCACACCGGGATTGGCAGCAACGGCTCGCAGCACAAGCATTTATAAAGACGAACGGTTCTCGGACCACGCACCACTTACGATCGCTTACGACTTCAGCTTGTCGTAACACCGATCAAACAAATTATGCGCTAGGTATCGGTACGCCCGTCAATACGATCAATATCAGCGCGGCGCCAGCGAAGTAACAACAGACCTGGCAAGGCAATCGCCACCGTTAGTAAAAAGAATGTCGGCCAACCTGCGTACTGAACCAACGGTGGTGTGAACGGGCCTGCAAGGTAGGTACGCCCCACCGCAGACAGGGCTGAGAGCAGCGCAAATTGTGTCGCTGAAAACTCACGATTACACAATCCCATTAGCAAGGCCACAAAAGCAGCCGTGCCCATCCCACCGCACAAGTTCTCTAATCCGACGCCGGCTGCCATCAGCCACACGCTGTGCGGACCCACCGAGATCACCCAGAAGCCCAGATTGGATACGGCCTGCAACAACCCGAACAACAACAGCGACCGATACAAACCCAGTTTGGCCATCAAGGCTCCACCAGCCAATGCTCCAATGATCGTCGCCGCAAGACCCAACAGCTTATTGACCGTTCCTACTTCTGTCGCTGAATAGCCAGCAGCGCGAATCAAAAAGGTTGTCGATAATGCGCCAGCAAACGCATCCCCTAATTTGTAGAGGACAATCAACAGAAGCACCGTTAGAGCTTCGGGTCGCGAGAAGAACTCCTTGAAGGGTTCCACAACTGCGCGCGTTAACGACCGAGGTGTCTCGGCAGGAACTGCAGGCTCTGGCGCCCAAAATGTCGCCATCGCGACGATCAGCATCAGGACACCCATCAGCACATAGGTTTGCCCCCAGCCCAACCATTGATCTGCGAGGATTAAGGCTAGACCTCCCGACACAAGCATCGCCAACCGATAACCCAATACCGATAAAGCAGCCCCTGCGCCACGCTCTTCTTTCTGTAAAACATCGCTGCGATACGCATCAAAGGCAATATCTTGTGTGGCAGAACAAAAAGCGACCGCCACGGCCAGTAAAGCAAGAGGCAGCAAACTCTGACCTGGGGACATCAGCCCCATCGCCATCATGCCCAAAGCAAGCAAGATCTGCATGATGAGCATCCAGCCACGTCGTCGTCCTAAAAATGGCGGTGCATAACGATCAATCAGCGGGGCCCACAAAAACTTAAGCGTGTAAGAGGTTCCAACCAAAGTTAGAAAACCAATTTCTTGTAAAGAGACTTGCTCAACTGTTGCCCAAGCTTGCAATGTGCCGCCAGTCAAAGCCAGTGGCAGACCACTCGCAAAACCTAGGGCCAATAAAGGGGCAACACGCCGACGCGTATACAACTGTGAAGCTGGGATGGTGGGCTCACGAAGTGGCTCACTCATGAGCGGGCAGCCGTAAAACGGTACGCTGCAAGCGTGCTACGCCATCCAGCAAATGCCTTCACCTCGTGCTCGTCATTAAATGTTGCCCGCTCCAGAATTGTGAAGTTGAGCGTCGCTGCGAGCCGTTCAAAATCTTTAAGCGTGCAAAGGTGGATGTTGGGTGTGTCATACCAGTCATACGGCATTTGCCCAGTCACTGGCATCCGGCCTCGCAAAATCGACCAGCCGTGTGGCCAGTAGCCAAAATTCGGGAATGACACGATAGCCTCACGGGCGACGCGCGCCATCTCACGAAGAATATGCTCAGTTCGATGCATCGACTGCAACGTCTGCGATAAAACCACCGTATCGAATTGCTGATCATCAAACATGGCCAGGCCGTCTTCGAGGTTTTGCTGAATCACGTGAACACCGCGTTGCACACATGACAATACGCGCGCGTCACTGATCTCGACACCCACCCCGCTAATGCTCTTTGTTTGCTTGAGATGTCCAAGCAACGCGCCATCGCCACAGCCTAAATCCAGCACACTGCTATTGGGGCGAATCCATTGTGCGATACGCACCAAGTCGGCGCGCAAGCTCATCTGAGATAACTGTGGGCTCATCGCTGCACCTCGCGTTCAGTTGATGCCAAGCGTGCGGCAATACGCGAGAAGTAAGCGCGCATCACGCCATGGTAGCGTGCATCATCTAGTAAGAATGCATCATGGCCATGCGGCGCATCGATTTCAGCGTACGTCGCTGGCTGTCCATTTTGTAAAAGTGCACGCACAATTTCACGCGAGCGAGCCGGAGCGAACCGCCAATCGGTCGTAAAGGATACAAGTAAAAAATCAGCAGTTGCTGGCTTAAGTGCGCGTGCAAGATCCCCACCCGTCTCACGCGCGGGATCGAAGTAATCGAGCGCGCGTGTAATCAGCAAATAGGTATTGGCGTCAAAATACTTTGAAAACTTTTCACCCTGGTAGCGCAAATAAGACTCAACTTCGAACTCCACACCATAGCCATAGTGATAAGCGCCTCCAGCTGCAGGCGCACGCTGGGTGCGACCAAACTTCTCTGCCATATCGTCATCAGAAAGGTAGGTAATGTGCCCAACCATCCGTGCGACAGATAGTCCATTACGCGGCACAACGCCGTGCGCGTAATAGTCACCGCCATGAAACTCTGGATCAGTAATGATGGCGCGACGAGCGACTTCATTGAAGGCAATATTTTGTGCAGAGAGGCGAGGCGTGCTCGCCACCACGACACAATGCTCCACGCGCTCAGGCAAGGTCATCGCCCAGCTCAAGGCCTGCATCCCACCCAAAGAGCCCCCCATCACAGCGGCAAAACGCTTAACACCGAGTCGATCGGCGACACGAGCCTGAGCCTGCACCCAGTCTTCCACGGTCAGAACTGGAAACGCAGCCCCCCAAGGCTTACCGGTATCAGGTCGAATCGATGCGGGACCGGTTGAGCCAAAACAAGAACCTGGGTTATTGATGCCGATGACAAAGAACACGTTGGTATCAACCGGCTTACCGGGCCCCACCATATTGTCCCACCATCCAATATCATCAGGATTATCAGCCGCAACGCCCGCCACATGATGCGAGGCATTCAAGGCATGACAAATCAATACCGCATTGCTCGCCTGCGCATTGAGCGTGCCATACGTCTCGATCGCCAAATCATAGGCAGCAAGCGTTTGCCCACTCACCAGAGGGAGTGGTTCATCAAAATGCATGTACTGAGTATGGACCACCCCGACGGAGCCATGCGCATGCGCGCTGGCGTTAAGTGCGTCTGGTGCGTCCTGAGTGCTGGACGTAGTTGTCATACGGACCTTCTTTAGCGGGATTTATGAGGCGCCCGCAAGCGGATCAAGCAAATCGGCGCCAACTGAGTACAAAGTTTAACATTGCCAGACACTTACTTACAAAAGAAGTCATGATCACAGGGGTTTTGCGAATTTCCAAATGAGGGCTAGCAGGGCACACTACGCGATTATGCCGACTGCGTGGGAGACCTCGATTTATGACCAAGCCACGGCTGACCGGGCGAGAAGTGCAGTGCCTGGAATGGGTATCTAAAGGCAAAACCAGCTGGGAAACTGGACTCATTCTCGGCCTGACCGAGCGCACAGTGAATTTTCACCTTCGTAACGCCTGCGCCAAACTGAAAGTCTATGGGCGACAGGCCGGTGTTGCGCAAGCGTTGCGACTTGGCCTGCTTGACGCGCCATATCGTGCAGAGCATTCCGAACACACAACGCAGCCTAACGGAGCACCAACGATCGCATAAAGTCGGTGGCATTCTCACGCGAAAGTGATTGTGTGGGGCCAGAAACGACAACCTGAATCAACATACCCCGATGCACCAGTACTCGCCCCATTAATAGTGAGGGGCGACCATTGACAACCGTCTCAAGCGTGAAGGGCTCGCCGGTCGCAGCCTGGAGTGGAGCGCTTTGACCAAGTCGCCTAGCCAGTGCCCGAACAAAAGCGTCGATCAGCGCCTGCGCTTGGGCCGCGGTCACTGACTCATCCAGCGCAGCGGAGCCAACAGAGAACACAGCATCTCCAACGGCCGCCGAGCTTAGCGAAAACGTCAGACTCAAGCCCTCAACTTCGATCTTGCGCTGCTCGACTTTTGTGCGGGCGGGAAACATGATGACGGCACGCTCATCAGCCACTGAAAGTTCGCGCCAGTTGTACTCTGGCGTGCAGCCAGATAACCCAACCATGGTTATCCATACTAAGAACAGGGATATAAATTTACGCATGATTCACAGTTAACAACGAAGATATCTTTGATATCCCCAAATTGTCCTTGATTTTGATGCACGGCGTGTGGATGGACGCGTAGCTTAAAATGGATTGTCTCACCAAAGTTTAAAGGCCTTCTCGTGTCTACGTTGTCTACCCGCCTCGATCGACTGCTCGCACGTCCCGCTATCTTGCGTCAGTCCTTACGCGGAATCGAAAAAGAGGGTCTGCGCGTAGATTCCACCGGAGTGCTGTCAAAGACTGCACACCCGGTTGCGTTGGGTTCAGCGCTGACGCATCCGCGCATTACGACAGACTATTCCGAGGCGCTTCTCGAACTCATCACAGGCACCCATACAACGGTCGATGCCCTGATGGCAGAGATCAATCAGATTCACCGTGTCGTGGCCACGACGATGCCCACCGAGTTAATGTGGAATCACTCGATGCCAGCGCAGTTGCCTGCCGATGCCGATATTCCGATCGCTTGGTATGGCACCTCAAATACCGGCATGATCAAGCACGTGTACAGACGCGGACTGGCTGAGCGTTACGGCAAGACGATGCAATGCATCGCAGGACTGCATTACAACTTTTCCTTCGACGAAGCGATCTGGGATTTGCTCGATCTCACGCAAGAAACGCCTCAAGATCGCCGTTCGGCGGGCTACATCTCGCTCATACGTAACTTCACACGTTACAACTGGTTGCTGATGTATTTGTTCGGTTCTTCGCCTGCAGTCTCAACAGAGTTTTTACGTGGAAACGTTGGCAACCTTCAAGCACTCAGGCCGGACACGATGTATTTGCCGTACGCAACCAGCCTGCGCATGAGCGATCTTGGTTACCAAAATAAAGCGCAGTCGGGACTCAAGCTTTGCTATAACGATCTCAATATGTTTTTGCAGCGCTTATACGACGCTGTCACAACGCCGTGGCCAGCCTACGAAGCAATTGGGACACATCGTGCGGGCGAATGGATTCAACTCAATACCAACGTTTTACAAATTGAGAATGAGTTTTACTCGAGCATTCGTCCAAAACGCACAACGGGGCCATGCGAACGCCCTATTACGGCACTCGCAGAACGTGGCGTGCAATACATTGAGGTCCGCTGCCTAGACATCGATCCTAACGAGTCGGTCGGTATCTCGGCGCAAACAGCACGCTTTGTTGATGCATTCTTACTGTTTTGTGCACTAGAAGACAGCCCTGAGTTCACAGACAGCGGTTGGTGCCCGGAAAGCGCTACAAACTTTGCAAAAGTAGTGAAACAAGGCCGAGAGCCGGGCCTCTTGCTACAACAAAACGGACGTGAGATTTCGTTAGCCGGCTGGGCAAACAGCCTTCTAGATCAAATCGCGCTCTGCGCGCAGACTTTTGGTCAAACGCTGGGTGACGATGCATACATATCTGCCGTTCAAGCGCAGCGCTCGAAAGTGCGTGATCCGCGAGAAACACCGTCGGCCCAATTTCTCGAGCAACTTAAAGGATCAGGTCAGTCTTTCCATGATCAGGCATTGAACCTGAGCAAAGTCCATGCGCAAAATTTACGCAAAACAGGATTAAGCCCAGCAGAGTTAGCCGCAGCGCAAGCCCAAGCCACCCAATCATTGTTAGATCAACAAGCGATAGAGGCGTCTGACAACGAGAGTTTTGACCAGTATGTCGCCCGCTTTCACTCAGCATTGAAAGCGCCTCAGGCCCAGTAAAGGGCGGCAAGAGCATAAAGGAACGCTTGGTGTGGCGCGCCCGACAGGAATCGAACCTGTATCGAGAGCTTCGGAAACTCTTATTCTATCCATTGAACTACGGGCGCCGCGCAGTGAATTATAGCGGTAGCGGTTTACTCCCTCAGATTTCTCACGGACCTCTTCCGATCCCGCTATAATCCTCGGGTTTGTAAGTCAACTACTTGCAGGATTTGGTCATGAGCAATACGCAGCCACACGAAGAAGAACACCACTCGCCTATCAAGACACCCAAGCAACTGATCGTTACGGTCGTGCTGTCGTTTATCTTGCCGGTCATCATCATTATCCTGTTGGCCAATTTGGTCACGGCAGGCGTAAAAGTCGGCGCAGGCTCTGACACGCTTGGTCCAGAAGCAACGGCCAAGCGCATTGCGCCAGTCGCACGGCTAGACTTGGTCGATGCTAGCGGTCCAAAAGTCTACAAAACTGGCGAGCAGGTCTACAAGGCAGTTTGTGCTGGCTGCCATGCAGCTGGCGTAGCGGGCGCTTTGAAATTCGGCGATGCGACGGCATGGACCGCCGCAATTGGAACTGGTCTGAGCGCAATGGTCGCCAACGTCGTCAAAGGCAAAGGCGCGATGCCTGCGAAGGGTGGTAACCCCGCTCTGGATGACTACGAAATCGCCCGTGCCGTGGTTTACATGGCAAACAGTGCTGGCGGCAAATTCGAAGAACCTGCCGCTCCTGCACCACAAGCACCCGCTGCAAAATAAGTTGTAGCGTCAGGCGGTCGTGAGCGACCGCCCTAGTTGCACACGACGCTGCAACCACAAACTTGGGCGATACCGAGGGTCTCCTGTGACCCGTTGCATATTGCGCAAGATTTCAAGTATGTGCTCGGCGCCTAAGGCATCACCAATCGTCAAAGGCCCTTGCGGATAACCCAGTCCCAAGTTCACCGCACGATCAATATCCCCGGGTGTCGCAATGCTCTGTTGAGCAATGTCGCAAGCGATGTTCACAATCATCGCAACAACACGCTGCGCGACGAACCCAGCCGAATCCTGCACCACACTCACCCGAATACTGTCACTGCCGAATAAGGCATGTGCCAAATCACGCCATTTCGGCTGCGTGGCGGGAGACAACATAATCGTACGACGTTTACTCAGATCAAAATCATGCAACGTATCGAGACCAACTGTACGTTCTGGATCGAGTCCCTGCTCCGCGACACACGTAGAAACATCCAAACCAAAAGGGGTCACAATCAGCAAATCTTCGGGGCCTGGCTTCGTGCCAGTTTGTATCCTGGCCCCTAGTCGCTTGAGCAACTGTGTCGCTCTTGCGTGACCTAAGGCATGCGCTGGACTCACCCACACGTTACAAGGCTGCGTGAGCGCTGGTGACGGAGGCTCAAGCGTTACCTGTTTTTGTCCATCAGCATAAGCGTAGAAGCCTCCTTGAGACTTACGGCCATACAGACCACCCGCCACGCGCACCGTACCAATGGGTGACGGCCGAAAGCGTGGCTCATCATAGAACTGCTGGTAGATTGACTCCATGACAGCATGTGAAACATCCAGCCCGGTCAAGTCCATCAGCTCAAAGGGCCCCATCTTGAAGCCAGCCTGCTCGCGCATGATCGCGTCAACCGTTTGAAACCCCGTGACACTTTCCTGAACAATACGAAGGCCCTCAGTGTTCATCCCGCGACCAGCGTGATTGACAATGAAACCTGGCATATCTTTTGCACGTACTGGTGTATGTCCCATACGTACTGTTAACGCCATCAACGCATCACCCACAGCAGGATCGCTGCGCAATCCATCAATCACCTCCACTACCTTCATCAAAGGTACTGGATTGAAAAAGTGATAGCCTGCAACGCGCTCAGGCTTAGCGCAGACGGCGGCGATCGACGTAATCGACAAAGACGAGGTGTTAGATACCAGATAACAGTCGGCTGATACGACTTTTTCAAGCTCAGCGAAGAACTTCTGTTTAACGTCGAGGCGCTCAATGATCGCCTCAATCACCAAATCACAATCCGCAAGCGAAGCGAGCTCTTGAGCTGGGTGAATATTTGCGAGCGCCAGATCCGCCTGCTCTTGCGTCAACTTAGCCTTTGCAACCAAGGTAGCCCACGTCGCAGCTAACGCCTCTCGCGCAGCAGCAGTTGCCTGTACGTTTGTGTCATATAGTCTTACCTGCAAGCCCGCCTGTGCTGCGATTTGGGCAATACCGCGTCCCATTGCACCCGCACCCGCGACACCTACTGTTTTAATCGTCTTCATACTATTGTTTCCTGTTGCATAATATTTACATTCATCATACCCGCAAGGACTCACCATGAGCACGGCTACTTTGGACAACACCTCCACCAACGCACTCGCACAAACTCTCGCGCAAGAGCTTCGCACTTGGATTGAATGTGAATCGCCCTCAAACGACCCGGCAGCCGTCCATCGGATGGCGCAAATCGTTGTCGCCAAAGCCCGAGCGGCCGGTTTGCAGGTCACCCTCAGCGAAATCGGTGACACAAAGCTGCCAATGATTGTTGCCACCAATCGTGCCCCTGGCGATACACGCCAAGGCCTTCTTTTATTGGCACATATCGATTCGGTGCATCCGATCGGCACACTCAAGACCAATCCCTGCCGTATTGAAGATGACAAGCTTTACGGCCCTGGTGCCTTCGACATGAAGGGCGGTGCGTTCTTGGCGCTCACCGCACTGGGCGAATTCTCAAAGCCAAACTCCACCAAACTCCCCGTCGACTTCCTGCTCGTCCCCGATGAAGAGGTTGGTAGCCATGCATCGCGCACGTACATCGAGGATTTCGCGAAAAAGGCGCGTTACGCCCTAGTACCTGAGCCGGCACGACCAAATGGTGGGCGTTGCGTCACAGGTCGCAAAGGCACCGGCATGCTCAAACTCATTTGTACCGGTCGGCCTTCGCATGCTGGGATGGCACACGAAAAAGGGCGTAGCGCAATTCGCGAAATGGCGCATCAAATTCTTGCCCTGGAAGCGATGACAGACTACACCCGTGGCATCACGGTGAGCGTGGGTACCATTAGCGGCGGCACTGTCACAAACACCGTCCCATCTCACTGCGAAGTCATGGTTGATTTCCGAATCCCGGACGAAGCGGCGGGCGAAGAAATCGTGGCGCGCATTCAGGCCCTAAAGCCGCACGATCCAGATGTCACGCTCACAATTGATGTTGAACTCAACCGTCCTCCCATGGTGAAGTCACCCGAAGCAGACAAGTTGCTACAAAGACTCAAACAGTACGCAACGCCTTGTGGTTTTGATCTCGACGAGGCTCCTGTTTCAGGCGGTGGCAGTGATGCCAACTTCACCTCCGCAGTTGGGTGCCCTTCGATCGACGGCCTAGGCGCAGAAGGTGATGGCGCGCACACTTTACGTGAGCACGTATTCGTTTCGGCCTTGCCACGTCGACTAGAGTTTTGGCGCAACACCTTGGCGAATATTGAATAAAGCAAAGGCACGATGCATATAGAGCATTCCGTGCCTAGCTTGTCTTATTCAACATCGCACGCAGCATATCCAGACGATTTTTGGGACTTAAGGTGTCGGGCTGCAGCTGCAGCTCGGCTGCCGACAAACCCATCTCTTCTATAAATCGGGAAGGCTCACGCACCAGATCTTCGCGAGCGCGTCGGCGCTTTTGGCACCAACTCAAGTGCAAACTACGTTGTGCACGTGTAATACCGACGTACATCAAACGTCGCTCTTCCTGAATACGCGAAGCCAATGCATCGGCAACTTTTGTCGGATCGACATCTTCATCATCGCGACCCATATGTGGCAATAGGCCTTCCTCTACCCCCAATAAGTAGACATGGGGGTACTCCAAACCCTTGGAAGCGTGAAGTGTGGATAGTTTTACGGCATCGGGTTCTTGCTCATCTCCACGCTCAAGCATCGTCACCAAGGCAACGTGCTGCACAAGATCCAATAGACCCATCGCATCCGCATCGGCTTTACGCTTGAGCCAACCGACCAGCTCAAGCACGTTCTGCCAACGGGACTGAGCGGCTTTTTCGTCGAGTGTGTCGTACAAATAGCGCTCATATTGAATCGCGCTAAGCAGATCATCCAGAATCACGCCCGCAGGTTCTGCAGCGGGCACTGGCTGCCCTATTTCTCCGCGACCAGCTCGAAAACGTATTCGATTGATAAATTCCCCAAAGGTGCGCAACGGCTCAAGCTGACGTGTGGCTAGACTTGCCTCAACCCCCTGCTCAAAGAGCGCCTCAAATAAAGAAATCTGACGCTCACCCGCGTATTGCCCTAAGGTCTGTAGTGTTGCCTGCCCGATTCCTCGCTTTGGTGTCGTTGCTGCGCGAATGAAGGCCGGATCGTCATCTTCGTTCGCAACCAATCGCAGGTAGGCCAACACATCGCGCACTTCCGCCTTATCAAAAAAACTCTGCCCGCCAGAAATTGTGTAAGGAATATGTAGATTACGCATCGCCTGCTCAACAATACGAGCCTGATGATTCCCGCGATACAACACAGCAAAGTCTTTCCAGGATGCACGCTTTTCAAAGCGGGCGGCTGATATCTTCATGGCAACATTCTCGGCCTCTGCCTCATCGTTCGCCATCGCCGTGACGCTAATAGCGTCTCCCATCCCGTGTTCAGACCACAACTTCTTTTCAAAAAGTTTTGGGTTCTTCGCAATTACGTGATTCGCTGCGGCTAGGATGCACTGACTCGAACGATAGTTTTGCTCAAGCTTAATCAACCGGATTTGTGGGTAGTCAGTTGTCAGCTTTGCCAGGTTTTCAATCGTGGCGCCCCGCCAAGCATAAATAGCCTGGTCATCATCACCTACTGCAGTGAACATGGCACGCACACCGGTCAACCATTGAACGAGTCGATATTGACACACGTTTGTATCTTGGTACTCGTCCACTAACAAATAACGTACACGTTGTTGCCAGCGTTCACGCACCTCTTGGTGCTGCTCAAATATTTTGGCAGGCAAGGCAATCAAATCATCAAAATCAACTGCCTGATATGCCACCAGTGTCGCGTTGTAGCTGCGATACACCTTTGCCGCCTCGACCTCGCTTGCAGTGGAGGCCAGGTTTGCGGCGCCATCCGGATCGATCAACCCGTTTTTCCAGAGCGAAATCGTTTGCTGTACCGAACGCAACCTGCCACGATCCGTCGTTGCCAAAAGGTCTTGGATGATCGCCATGGCATCATCCGAATCAAAAATCGAAAACTGTGGCTTCAGACCTGCAAAACGCGCTTCTTCCCTGAGGATACGCACTCCAAGCGAATGAAACGTACTGATCGTCAGACCTTTAGCTAGCGATGGATCAACCAACAACTTGACCCGATCTTCCATTTCACGGGCAGCTTTGTTGGTGAAAGTGAGCGCAACCACATTACGTCCCGCATACCCGCATTCACGCAATAAATAGGCGATTTTTTGCGTGATGACACGTGTTTTTCCAGATCCGGCTCCCGCAAGCACAAGGCACGGGCCATCCAGATACAAGACCCCTTCGCGCTGCGAAGGATTCAGACCGGTAGTTTCAAATTTAGACATCAGGAGTAATCAAATTTCCAGCGGATCAACTTCAAGTTGCCAGCTTATGCGTCGTGTATTGGGGTCTTGATTCAATTCGGCGATCCAGTGACGCAACAACTGTTGCATCGCTGGGCGATGCGTGCTTTCGACTAGCAATTGTGCTCGACACATATTGTCCACGCGCACGATACGTAACGGTACTGGATCATACAGGGTGATCACCTCAGCACTTCCCAACTGCGCAGACAATGCTGTTGCGATTTCTCGGGCTGCACTTAGAAAATCTAGCGCGTTGTTGAGCTCGCGAGCCTCGGCGCTCAGCAGCGCCTGATGAGAGAACGGCGGCAACGACGCCGCCTCACGCTCCTGGATCGTATGCTGCGCAAACCCGGTGTAGTCATGCTTGAGTAAGGCCTGGTACACAGCCTGTTCTGGATATCCCGTTTGCACAATCACTTCGCCATGACCGGAATGCCGCCCAGCACGTCCCGCGACCTGCATCAATTGTGCAAAAAGCCGCTCAGGCGCACGGAAGTCTTGCGAGAACAACATCGCATCTGCATTCAACACACCCACTAGTCCCAGATTGGCAAAGTCGTGCCCTTTTGCGACCATTTGCGTCCCAACCAGTATGTCGACCTCTCCGGCGTGCACACTCGCAAATAATGCCTGTGCGCTTCCCTTTTTACGAGTACTGTCGGCATCGATACGCAGCACGCGTGCCTCTGGAAATAATTCGGCAAGATGTTCCTCGATACGCTGCGTGCCGCGACCCATGGGCTGCATATCCTGATCACCACATTCCGGACATCCTTTGGGCACACGTTGCTGATAACCGCAGTGGTGGCAATGCAACTGATTGCGGCCCTGTTGCGCCCGGTGTAGGACAGTAAATGTTGTGCAGCGCGAGCATTGGCTGACCCAGCCGCATGAATTGCAGTGCAACGCTGGCGCATAGCCACGCCGGTTCAGAAAAATCAAAACCTGCTCTTTGTTTGCTAACCGCTCTCGCATCGCTGTGATCAGGTGCGGAGAGAGCCCATGCTCCATTTGCAGGCGGCGGGTGTCCACCAAGCGAACCGTCGGTAACGTTACTTCCCGTGCTCTTTCGGGCAGATCTAAACGGTGATAGTGCTTTTTTTGCGCATTGACCCAACTCTCAAGCGAGGGGGTCGCTGAGCCAAGCACAATCGGTATGTTTAGATCATGCGCCCGCCACACAGCCAAGTCTCGTGCAGAGTAGCGCAATCCATCTTGTTGCTTATACGAAGCATCATGTTCTTCGTCGACGACAAGTAAACCCAGATCGTCGAGCGGCGCAAAAATAGACAAACGCGTACCCAAGACGACCCGCGCCTGCCCCCGCTGCACGCTCAACCAGGCACGTAAGCGCTCGCCGTCCGACAACGCACTGTGCAAGACTGCAACACCCTCGGGTCCGGCAACTGGTTCGAGCCGTGCACGCAAAGATTGCTCAAACTGCGGGGTCAGATTAATTTCGGGGACCAACATCAGCACGCGTTTACCGCGCGCCAATGTTTGCGCAGCCGCATGCAAATACACCTCTGTCTTACCGCTCCCCGTCACGCCAAATAACAGGAAGGCCTTGAAACCTTGGGAAGAACCTATTGCGTCAATCGCCGCTTGCTGACCGGGGTTTAACGTCGGAACGACGCTCTGCACAGCGGCACTTTGGGCAGCCTTGCGGCGCTTATCTAGGCGTGCAACAGGCCCACCTGCGGCACGCTTTCCTTGGTATGCGGCCAACCCGCGCAACGGTAAAGGCAAAGCAGGCAGAATGACTTCGCCCAGGGGCCGCTGATAATACTCAGCAGCAAAGCGTGCAAACTTAAGCCAGCTCTGGGTCAGGGGAGCAACATCTTGCAGAACCTGTTCGACCTCTTTAACTAACTTTGGGTCGTAACTAGGCTCGGCCGGGGTATCGACCACCACGCCAATCATCTTGCGGCGCCCAAACGGGACGATCACGCGGTCACCGACGGCAACAGGAGTCGTGACACGATAGTCAAACGGCCCACCCAACGGCAGATCCAGAACGACACTCACCCAGTTCACTTCCGCACTCATCATTCCTTATATTTCATGACACAAAACTGACATCAACTTAATGTGGTTTCTTTGATATTGAGCTAATACGCTGAACAGAAATAAGTTCAAGAGATCCTACCCCAAGGATGTGGATAACTTTGGGGAAAACATACGTTAGTCAACAAGTAAAACCGATATCTCAAAGTACAAATCTTTATCGAAAAACCCATTGATATTGAATTTATCAATAAAAATCAATCGCTTACGCAATCATCAGAGAATTAGGTTTGTAACTTACGGGATTTCCCGTCTTGCCCAATATTTGTGCACAACTGCCTTTATACGACCTAGCTTTGCAAGCAATTTGCTCTGATAAGCCGCATGAATACTAGGCTTTTTGGCTTATGCCCCATGAAACCTAGGGCTATACAAACGAACCTCATCAACCAGCGCTTGAACAGCTTCTGGTGGTGTGAACTGCGAGATTCCGTGCCCCAAATTAAACACATGGCCACCCTTGTTCACTTGCCCAAAAGCATCGAGAACACGCCGCACTTCAGCGCGAATCGCCTGCTCACCTCCAAACAAAGCGATGGGATCAAGATTTCCTTGAAAAGCAACGGAATCCGAAACACGACGACGCGCTGCAGCAAGGTCAACTGTCCAATCAAGACCAACCGCATCAGCCCCGCAGGCAGCGATCGACTCCAACCACTGCCCTCCGCCTTTAGTAAAGACGATGACAGGCACACGACGTCCCTCGCGCTCGCGTTTCAGGGCTGCCACAACACGTTGAGTGTATTGCAAAGAAAACTGCTGAAATAGTCCGTCAGCCAGCACCCCGCCCCAGCTATCAAAAATCATGACCGCTTGGGCACCTGCTTCAATTTGGGCATTTAAGTATTGCGCCGTTGTTTGCGCGTTGATCTCCAGAATTCTGTGCAGCAAATCGGGGCGTGCGTACAACATACCTTTGATGAGGCGATAGTCATCGCTACCCTTGCCTTCAACCATATAGCAAGCAACCGTAAAAGGGCTACCAGCAAAACCAATCAACGGCACCCGCCCGTCCAACTGTTTGCGAATTAACGCAACCGCATCAAACACATAACGCAACTTTTCCAAATCCGGTACGGCAAGTTTGGCAACATCCTCTTCGGTACGCACCGGGTGCGCAAAGCGCGGCCCCTCACCCTGCGCGAAAGACAAACCCAAGCCCATAGCATCAGGCACTGTCAGAATGTCTGAAAACAAAATAGCAGCGTCCAATGGATAGCGTTCCAGAGGCTGGAGGGTGACCTCGGCGGCATAATCGGGATTCTGTGCGAGTCCCATAAAGGATCCGGCACGTGCACGTGTAGCGTTGTATTCGGGCAGATAGCGACCAGCTTGGCGCATCAGCCACGTAGGGGTGTAGGGCACAGGCTCACGCAGGAGGCTACGCAAAAATACGTCGTTTTTTAAAGGTGCAACGGACACAAGTTTCCTTTGGCTTTTAATAATTGACTGCCGCGGCGCACAACCACGTTCTGGAGTGTTGGGATTTTACTCTCACAGATCTTCGTCTCGATACTGCTCCGCATCAATTTCATACTTGCGCATCAATGCCCAGAATGCGCGGCGATGCTTATTGGAAGCGCGGGCAGCCATGGCAATATTGCCCTGCGCGCGCTCAAGTGCCTGCTCTATGTATTCTTTCTCAAAGCTCTCGATTAATTTGGCTTTAAGTTCACGAAACGACTCGGTCGCGGGCAGCAGTGCTGGGCTATTCATGCTCTGACCAAACTGCGTCGCACGACTATGCATGATATTACGCACAGGGCGACCACCCAAATTGCGTCTACGGAATACTTTTGGCGGTTCGGGCGTGCTTGGTTCTGGAGTAACAATGGGACGTACCGCTGGCAGTATCCCAACCGCTTGCAACCAGGCGGTTTGTCCGGGATGGTCAGACTCACGCAAAGAACCCATGCGCGGTACGCGTGCGACCGTTGCTAACACGCGTGCGCGAAATTCGTCTGGGCAGAGTGGCAATCGGACAAAGTCCGCAAGACCTAATTCAAGCAAGTCTTGCATCGCTGCAGATTTAAGGTCACGAAAAATTCCGATGATCGGCAAAAATGGACCTCGAGGAATTGCTGCCAATGCCTGACGGGTCCAGCCAAGACTGTCAATTGATACTGGCAGCAGACACACATCAAACCTTCGTAAGCTCACGCTCGCCTGGGCTATGGCGTGGACAGGCAAATGGATTAACTGATCTTCGGCGACCTCAAGGTCCTGACCCGCTTCCCAATTGAGTTTATGCAGCCTTATCCTTGCTAGCCCCGCTTGAGCAACCTCAAGCGTCTGCGGCATCCAAGTCGCATGCGCCTCCAGCAAAAGCACTGCACAATCTATTTGTTGCCGCATCTCTCTACGCTCCAAGCAAAAGCGTATAGGCTAGAGGGTTAGCTGAATTCCGAATATTCGGAATTCACACATACGGAATAGCCACAATGCGTGCTTCACAAGCGTTGAATAAAAAAACGCGCCACACTGGGCGCGTTTTTCTTCAACAAAGCGTTAAGACTAGTGCTTGTTCGTAATTTCCCGAATGCGGCGCGCAGCAGAAGCCTGAGCAACCAACATATCCAACTCAGCTTGCATCGCATCGATGTCCGCTTTGTCTTTAGCATTCGCAAGAGCCTCTTGTGCCGCTTGACGTGCTGCCTCAGCTTTCTCAGCGTCGAGTTCACCGCCGCGGATTGCTGTGTCAGACAACACGGTGATATGTCGAGGCTGAACCTCTAACAAACCACCCGCCACAAAAATGCTCTCTTCCGTACCATCTTCTAAAACGATACGAACTAAACCTGGACGAATCCGCGAAATAAGCGGGGTGTGTCCGGGCATGATGCCCAACTCACCCGACTCACCCGGGAGCACCACAAACTTTGCAACGCCTGAATACAGGGATCTTTCGGCGCTAACAACGTCTACTTGGACCGTAGCCATAACAAATCCTTATTGGAGCTTCTTGGCTTTCTCGAACGCTTCATCGATGCCGCCGACCATGTAAAACGCCTGTTCGGGCAATGCATCACACTCGCCGCTCACAATCATCTTAAAGCCGCGCAGTGTCTCAGCCAGCGGAACGTACTTGCCTGGCGAACCAGTAAACACTTCAGCAACGTGGAAAGGCTGCGACAGGAAGCGCTGAATCTTACGTGCGCGAGCCACTGCCAGTTTGTCTTCTGGCGACAATTCATCCATACCCAGAATCGCGATAATGTCGCGCAATTCTTTGTAGCGCTGAAGCGTTTGCTGCACACCGCGTGCAACGTTGTAATGCTCTTCACCGACGACGTTTGGATCAAGCTGACGGCTGGTTGAGTCAAGTGGATCCACAGCTGGGTAAATACCAAGCGAAGCGATATCACGCGACAACACAACAGTCGAGTCCAAGTGCTGGAACGTTGTTGCAGGCGATGGGTCGGTCAAGTCATCGGCAGGCACGTACACGGCCTGAATCGAAGTGATCGAACCAGTTTTTGTCGAAGT
>JACCDW011851340.1_pt1 | contig 85492 bp, 76 predicted proteins | sample 7449781 | NCBI WGS metagenome assembly JACCDW01 (sample SAMN15323449, study PRJNA562643) | freshwater metagenome | isolation source: river surface water | place: USA:Blue River Watershed | collected 2017-08-18
GGATATACTGCTACGGAAAGATCACCTTATGTACAAAATGTTACGGTTAAAACACAAGAGTTTGCTGGTAATCTAGCTCCTACACCGATAACTGTTGGTCCAGCACCTACATTATTTTCTTTTACCAGCAATAGCGTAACCCTAGCGAAAGAATTTTATAGTCAAGCTCTAGTAGATTCGTTGATAGGACAAATAGCAGTTATTGATAGATACCCGCTCCAGCCATTGTACTATACTGTTGTATCGATTGAATCAGAACCAACTTCTCCAACAACACAGTGGAGAATGACAGTTGATACAACATTCGATCCAACTGGTCAACTTAAACCAATTAGCTTCTATCCAGATGTAGAAATAACACAAATTGTTACAAACGACATCTGGGACACAACTGGAAACTCAATCGGTGAGAAATGGGTAGCATATTACAAAACTGGATTACCTCCATTCTTTGCTAGCCTTGTTGGCCCTGGCTGGACAATTAATGTAGCAGGCACAATTTATATTGTTGACTACATAATCGAAGATCCGTCTATGCCGACCATGTGGAGAATATACGTGACCACATCATTAGTCGGTGGCGTAGGTATTCCAATTTTTTCATCTCCTATCGGATCAGCAGCATCGCCAGCAGGTCGGGGTGCGTTAGTTGACGGTAGTTCGGTCACTCCAGGTTCGATAACAGCGAGTATGCTGTTTCATTCAGTGACATTCATAGTACCAAATTCTGTTGGTCTATATATGACTAACGGTGTTAGGGTTGAATGGTTAAATTCATTTACATATTTTGCGTCAAAAGGTCTATATGCGACAAATGGAACTTCTGGCCGATTAAGCCCTGATGGTTCAACAATGCTCTACGGAGCAGAACTAAGGAGTATCGGATCTGCTAACGTTTACGGCACAGTCGGAGCCGAAGGCGACGGCGATAGTGTATTGATGTATCTGATCAATCACAACTTTGCCTATATCGGTACAGGCACCAGCGTCTCTAACGACAATACAGAAACCATACAGGCTAACGAAACAGTTACAGTAAATGATGCTAGGATATATTGGCAAAGCGATGACCACAACGGTAATTTTAGAGTAGGCGAAGCGTTCTTTGTAGACCAAGAAACTGGCCTAGTAACATTTAACGGTATAGGACAAAGTGTCAGCGGCATTAATGAAATTATTTTTTCCGACGGCACCGATATAACGATCTTAAATGCTGAAAAAGTTGAAACTGGTGATGTTATATTCCAAGGCAATACTTTATCTACCACTACAGGTGATCTAAACATTAGATCTGCGGTAGCGCCTCAAACACTACAGACCAGCAATATAAGCGGTAATCTAGATCTAACAGGCAATCTAAGCATCGACGGAACTATCAATATTGGTAACCTCGGTGCTGTCGATATTGTTACTTTCGCTAGCGAAGTTGACAGCAATGTTATTCCTAAATTTGCCGATAGCTCATCTTTGGGCATTACCGGTTTAACTTGGAATTCTATCTGGCTCGGCCAAGCAGATTTTGGAAATATTGTAATCAATGACAATAAGATTTACACCACTGAGTCAAACAGTGACCTAGAACTGAGAGCAGCAGGCACAGGAAAAATAGTCTTTGACGATCTTCAAGTAGAAACGGGGTTCACCGCGATTAACGTTCTAAATCTCGATGATACAAATATCACAGGCATATTTTCGCAGACAGGCGATCAAAATCTAATAGGAAATACTACAGTAACAGGAAATTATCAGTTATCTAATGTGCTGTCCTTGGCTGTACCTAGTTTAAGTTTTGGTGATATTTCTTTTGATAGTAACACGATTTCTACAGTACAATCAAATTCCGATCTAGAATTAAGAGCTAACGGCACAGGAGAAATATATGTTCCTGTCAACGATGTAGAAATAGATCAAGATCTATTATACAATGTCTTAAATTCTACAACTATACAGTTGACTACAGTGATATCAGATGTATTCGATGCTGGAGTTAGGATAACAGGAAACGTGATCGAGACACCCACTGCCGATTTAATTGTTAACGCCGACGGAACTGGTTCGGTGATTACCGACAGTCTGCTTATCGATCAAAATTTAACAGTCAACGGACTAACAAATTTTAAATTGACAGAAACTGGTTCTATCACAGTCTCTGGTTCTACTACAGTCACAGGCAATTCTCAGATCACTGGAAACTTATCTGTAACTAACGATCTTGAAGTAAACTACCTAGCGTTGGATGATATCGCAGTCCAAGGCAATGTCATCACTACCACACTAGGCAATAACGATTTATTATTACAGGCCGCCGGTATTGGAAAAGTAGTATTCCAGGAAAACACAACCGTTGATAATAGTATTAATATTCAAAGTTTAGCCTCTGCTAATCTAGCTTTGATCGATTATCAAGTTTCTTCATCACAGATGATTGTTGATGGAGTAACGGTCAGCGGTAATGTGATAGAATCTAACGGAGCTAATCAAAATTTAATATTAGATCCAATGGGATCTTTGAACATAGTAGACACAGATCTAACTGTGAGCAGCGATTTAGATGTACTAGGAACAACGACTCTAGCAGATACAGGAATTACCGGAAACATAAATCATGTTGGTTCTTCGATAAGAACAGGCAATAGCATTATTACAGGTTCGACAGAAATACAGCAGGATTTGACGGTATCGGGACTTGCCCAATTTCAAAATTTAAGAATAGACGGAAATCAATTATCGTCAAATTCTAATATTGAACTACTAGCAGATCCAGTAAGAACTGTGATTATCAACGATAATCTAACGATAGAACGCGATCTAACTATACAAGGCGATCTTTACTCAGATGATCTAACAGTAAGAACACAGGCTACTGGATTATCTATTTTTGTTGACGATATCTTAATACAAGAAAATTTTATAACCACTACGGCATCAAATGCTGATCTAGAATTGCGAGCTAACGGAACCGGACGAGTTAACATCACAGATCAGTTAGAAGTAGTCAACGATGTAACGATAGTCGGTGATACGGCATTATTGAATACACAGATAACAAATCTTACATTACTAGGACAGTTAAATCAAACCGGAGATATAGATCACACAGGCAGTTTATCTATTACAGGAAACATATCAGCTGATCAATTCACCAACGGTGATATTATCATCAACGGTAATTCGTTATCAACGACCAGCTCAGATTCCGATCTTGAATTAGTTGCTTCTGGAGGCATAGGAAACATCGTTGTTCCTAATTCTAATGTAGTCATAGAAAATGATTTAACTGTAAATGATGCTTACATCACAGTACAAAATATCACATTTCCAAATGATGTAGCCAGCGATGTCTATGAAACAGATCGGGTAAGGATACAAAATAACTACATCGAAACTATAACGTCAAATACTGATCTAGAATTAGCTGCTCATGGCACAGGTCGTGTTACTGTACAGCCCACACTAGAAATCACCACTGGACAACTAGATCTATTAGGAACAGCAACATTCACCACCACTGATATAAATGGAGTATTTGGTTTAACTGGAACTAAACAGCATACAGGAACATTTAATCTCGTCGGCGAATATAATCTAACTGGCGATCTAACTACCAGTGGTCAGGCACTATTTGAAGATTATAATTTTATCGATTTTAGGATCGCTACCACTGATTCAAACAGTAATGTTGATCTTCGAGCAGAAGGATCTGCTAAAATCGTGTTCAACGATTCAACGTCTCTAAGCCAAGATCTAACAGTACTGGGTGATATCACAGTTAGAAATATCACAGGTACTACTATAGTCACAGATACTTTGTTTGACGGTGACATAAGGATCAAAGATAATTTTATCGAAACGACTCTGTCAAACAGTAATTTAAATCTTTTAGGTTCAGGCACCGGCGGAGTTATATTAGAAAAAACTAAAATTACAAATAACATTATTTCTACTGTAGATACTAACAGTAATTTGAATATTGTTCCTTACACTGGTAGAATTGTAGACTTTGATAAAACCAACGCTGTTAAAATACCAGCGGGTACTACAGCAAATAAATCCTCGGGGTCAACGGGAGAATTAAGATTTAACACTTCTGTGTCTAGATTCGAAGGTTGGACTAATACAGGACCAATAACCTACGGCGGAGTATTTTCTAGGAATCGTGCTACGTCAGTTAGGGCGTTAGATACTAATGTATTAGATTTTACAGTCAACAGTGTTTCTAGGATGACTGTTAACAGTACCGCAGTAAATCTTACTGCTCTGCTGACTGGTACTACTGTATTCAACGGAAACACTATTTCTAGCACTGCTAACAACGATGTTAATCTAACCCCGAACGGCACCGGCGAAGTTATAATGGGAGACATCCTGTTTACAGGAACCACCTTAACTAATATAGATCCTACAGAAAATATGATTTTTCAGAACACAGGATCGGGTTACCTTAAATTTAATTCTACTACCGCTTTGGTTATCCCAACCGGCGACACAGCCAGCAGACCGCTTTCACCCGAAGTAGGTGATCTTCGATTCAATACTGACCTCAGTGCTCCTGAAGTTTTCACAGGAATCGCCTATTCTACTCTAGCAGGAACTTCCTCAAACGCAACATTGGCGGAAATACAAGAGCTCAACGAAATATACGCCATCCTCCTTGGTTAATTGCCCAAACGATAAATACTATTGATTACAAGGACGACCAATCCTTGTATGGTTAAACTGTGGTAAACCAGCAAAGAGCCCGCAAGGGATGAAAATTTGGTTAACCGTGAAACACGGGGTGAAAAGGAGAGCGAATGAGCCAGCTTGGTCGTATTAGCGGTCCGCTCTTAAAGGCAAACCTTCTACGCCAAGGTGTGGATCTAGCCTTTGAGACCGACCTACTTTATCTGGATGTTAACAATAGGCGAATCGGCATAAAAACTGCTACTCCTAGTCACGAACTACAGGTAAACGGTACACTACGCACAACAAATCTAGAAGTCACCGGCAGCACAGCACAAATAGGTGATTTTCTATTTTCTCCAGACACTATAACCTATGACGGCGATTTAACTTTTAATCTGCCTGAGGGATCAGCACTACGCACCAGCAAATTTTCCATTGATTCGATTGATATTTTCAACAATATCATAGCTACTAATGAATCAAACGCAAATCTAGAATTACGCCCTAGTGGTACTGGAATCATCGATGTTAAGTCAGGTATACAGGTAGCAGGAAATCTACAGGTCGACGGAGCGATTACCGCAGACGGCAATATCACGTTAGGTGATGCTGTCACTGACACTATCACATTCAACGCAGAAATTAACAGCGACATTATTCCCGACGCTAATGAAACTTATGCGATTGGTTCAAATCCGCTGACAGGCGGAAAACGCTGGAACGACGTATGGACAAAAAATCTCTATGCTGATATAATTACTTCTCAAAATTTAATTATTGATGGAGTAAACATTTCAGCCTTGCCGGGAAACATGTTGTATGTTTCCGCAGTTAATGGCAGCGATTCTCATCAAGGCGAACATCCTAACGATTCGCTAAGAACTCTAAAATACGCTCTAAGCATAGCACCAGCAGGAACAACAATATACCTATATCCGGGCGTCTACGAAGAAGAATTTCCGTTGGAAGTTCCTGTAGGAGTAACTGTAAAAGGCACAGGTATACGATCAGTACGTATTGTACCAACCACCGCTACAGAATACAATGACGGTTTCTTATTAAATGGCGAAACTACGGTTGAAGACCTAACAGTTGCTGATTTTTACAGTGGCGGTAATTATTTTGAAGTCACATCAGCTGCTCCTGGAACAACCACAGTAAACGTAGGAACATCGCCTTTCGCTCATACCTATGTCAGCGGCGGCACTATAGAATTTATTGACAGCAGCAGCGGAAATATCACAGGAGCAACGTATACTCACACCACAGGCAATCTAGTATTAACACACACTGGCGGTACTGCTAGTTTAGGTGACAGGGTGTTTCTTTCAAATCTTACCTTTAGCTGTAACGGCGGCAATAGAGTGTTTCCAGATAATGGTTACGCTTTCCGGTTTGTTACCGATTTTGAAGTCACTTCAAGAAGTCCATATGTTAGAAATATCACAGTATTAACCAAAGGCACAGCCACAGGTGTTGGTGATCCACTAGGGTTCAGTTCAGGCGACGCAGGTAAAGGTGCTTATGTTGACGGTGCTTATGCTACAGCCGCATCTCAAGAAGCATCTATGCTGTTCCATTCTGTAACATTCATCACACCCGGAGTGGATGCTTTATCAGCAACCAACGGTGCTAGGGTTGAATGGTTGAATTCATTTACATACTATGCCAACAAAGGCATGAGTTTATTCAGCAGCAATGATGGCTTTTCCGGCGACGGAAAAACTAGAATAAAAATTTCTAATACCACAGGTACTTGGCAAGTTGGCGATACGATTACCTATTACGACACAGACGGAACAACAGTGATAGCGTCCGGTCTAGTAGAAAGCATCGATGGTGATTTCTATAACATAGACGGTAAAAACCTTGGATGGGAAACATTAGAAGACCGAGCAGGTAAAACAGTTGTTGTTTCCGGTAACGCTAAACTTTCAACAGCAGAGAAAAAATTTGGCACTGCTAGTCTAGCACTAGAGGGCACAACTGACTATATCTCAGTAGCCAGCCAACCAGATTTTGATTTTGGCACAGGCGATTTCACAATCGAAACTTGGGTATATCCCACAGCTACAGGCACATATAGAACGATTTTCGATTCTAGAACTAGCGGTGTCGACGGCAACGGATTAATCATCGGTATAACCAACGCTGATCAACTTTATTTCTATTGGAATTTTAACTATAGAGTCGGGCCTGTGGGCACAGTATCCACAAATGCTTGGTCTCACATAGCATTATCTAGAACCAGCGGTGTTACTAGAGCATTTATCAATGGAACGCAAGTTGGGTCAAATTACGTTGACGTTAACAATTATCCACAGCGAGCAATAAGATTTGGAGCAGATCCTTCTGGCAATTATGCGTTTACCGGATATATGGACGAAGTTAGGATATCTAAAGGCCTATCGAGGTACTCATCAAACTTTGTTTCTCCAACATCAGCATTTACCAGCGACACTAGTACAGTGTTGTTGTTACATTTTAACGGTGCTAACAATTCGACTATCGTAGCCGATGACGGTGTTACCACTCAAGATCTAAGATCTAGTTCTGGCGGCACAGCCTCAATTATTGATCTTGCCGACTATTCAGACTTTGGTGCCGAATTAAGAAGCATCGGTTCGGCCTGCGTCTATGGAAATTATGGTGCCTATGGCGATGGTGATGGAGTTGTTGCGTATCTAATAGGACAGAACTTGGCCTACATAGGTAACGCCGGAGATTCAAACAATGATCCTACTACGGTTATACAGGCCAACGAAGTAGTTGAAAACAATCGTGCTAAGATCTACTATACTTCAGTTGACCACAAAGGTGATTTCCGAGTTGGTGATCAATTTTATATCAATCAAGATACTGGTGAAGTAGTATTCAGCAATTCTAATGTAGCAGTCACCGGTAGTTTGCTATTCAACGACGGCGTAAATCAAACTTATATCGATGCTACAAAGATAGAAACCGGTGATTTCCGAATTTCTAATAATACGGTTGAAACTCTCAGCCAGGTAATGAACATTGATTCATTTACCGGCGAAGTAAATTTCTTAAACAATGTTAATATTGCCGGTGATCTTGATGTTACAGGTAATGTTACTATTGGTGGTAATATTACTATTGGTGATCAAACCACAGACTCTGTTAACATAGAAGCAAGAATTAACAGCGACATCATACCAGCAGCCAACGATACCTATGACCTAGGCACCACTGTTGAACGTTGGAGACAGATATTTGTTAACAAACTAACTGCTGATAACATACAGATCGTTGACAACACAATTACAACTTTAGATTCAAACAGTGACTTAGAATTATCAGCAGCAGGCACTGGCAAAGTTCTTATACCTAACAACGACCTACAGGTCAATGACACATTTACGGTAATAGGAACTACTAATCTACAGACTACTAACATCAATGGAACGCTAACATTAACCGGTGATGCTAACATCACAGGTAATGTAGTACAGAATGGCGACCTTAGCGTATCTGGTTCTTTCTTTTCAGCCTCTTTAGATCTTGAAAATATTGAAATCATCCAAAACAATATCAGGACTAAAAATAGCAATCAGGATCTACAACTAGAAGCCGCAGGCACAGGAAGAATCTATGTGCCATTTAATGATGTACAGATCGATCAAGACTTAACTGTCAATGGTCAGATTACTGGCACAACTATAAACAACAGCGGCACTATCACTTCGTCTACGATCAGAAACGAAAACATTGTTATAACTTCAAACACCATAACAACAACTCTGTCAAATTCTGATCTAGAACTTAGATCAAATGGCACGGGAAAAATCTACGTTTCGAGCAGTGATGTACAAGTCGACGAAGATCTCGAAGTTCTTGGTACTACTACCCTAGCTGACACAGATATTGTTGGCTCGCTGACAGTTACTGGCGACGTTATACAAACAGGAAATCATACACAAACAGGCGACCTGTCGATCACTGGAAATCTTTCTGTAGGAAATTCTGCCCAGTTTGAAAATATCTTAATAGATGACAATGTCATTACTACCACTGAGTCAAACAGTGACTTAGAACTGAGAGCAGCAGGTACAGGTAATATAGTTGTCAGCGGAACTGATCTAGAAGTCCAAGGCGATTTAACTACCACTGGTACGCTATCTGCCAATTCTCTAAACATTACCACAGACATAAATGCTGATCGCTATACCAACGGTAATATCGTAATCGAAAATAATACGATCCTTACTACTCTTTCTAACAGTGACTTAGAACTAAGAGCCGACGGCACAGGCGTAGTTGAAATAACCAGCGACACCGTAATAAATCAAGACCTAACAGTTACTGGTACTACAACGCTGTCAACTACAGATATTACAGGAACTGTAACACATGTAGGAGATCTATCGCAGACTGGTTCTGTTACTCATACTGGAAATTATAATCTAACAGGCGATCTAACAGTCAGCACTTTTGCTCAATTTGAAGATATCAGGATAGACGGCAATCAGCTTTATACTACTGATTCAAACAGCAATTTAGAATTGTTTGCCAGCGGTTCTGGAATTGTTTATGTGCCTAGCAATGATGTATTAGTAGGTCAGGACCTAACAGTCAACGGCACATTAACTGTTGAAAATTTATCGTTGGCGATACTACAAACAGAAGTAGTACAGACCAGCGATATAAAGATACAAAACAATTTTATCACAACTACTTTATCAAATTCAGATCTTGAATTGCGTGCCAACGGAGCAGGAAAAGTAGTTGTACCTGACGCTGATTTATTAGTTCAGAACGATCTAACTGTACAAGGAAACACAGATCTCCAAGACACTGGTATAACAGGAACCTTGACACAGGTAGGCGATACTTTACATACCGGAAACACAACACAAACCGGTGACTACACTCTCAACGGAAATCTTGAAGTAAGCGGACTAGCTGAAATCGCCGACATACAGATAAACGGTAATCAAATATCGTCGATAAACGGATTCAATCTAGTTTTAGACGCCCCTGGTTCAGGCATAATCTATGTGCCAGAAAATGATGTACTAATTGAAAACGACTTATTCGTCAACGGTACACTATATGCTAATAATGTTGTTGGTACATTCGGCTCCTTACAGTCAAATGAAATAGATACAGGCGATATCGTTGTACGTGGAAATAGGATCACAACAACACAGTCAAATTCCGATCTTGAACTACGAGCCAACGGTACCGGTTCAGTGATCATTGAAAACACTGATCTGGTAGTAAACGGCAATCTCATAGTTACCACAGATGTAGAACTAAACAACACACAGATTACTGGAACCTTAACGCACAACGGCACAGCTAATCACACAGGAACTGTAAATCAAACCGGTGCTTATAACCTAACTGGTAATATGAATGTTACCGGAACAGTACAATACAGCAATATACGTGTTGAAGGTAATGTGATTAGAACTACTACACCAGGCAGCGATCTAACTTTCCAAGCTACAGGCAGTGGAATTATCACAGCACCTTTTAACGACGTTGAAATCACACAGAATTTAACTGTGTCGGGTGATGTAACCACTACGGATATCGTAGCGTCTGGATCTATAACAGCTCCTGTGATTAATCTAGGTTCTATCACGATCAGCGGAAATCTGATAACAACCAATACCTCTAATACTAACTTAGAATTACGTGCTAACGGTACCGGTGGAGTGGAACTAGAATCCGTTATAGTGAATCAAAATCAGATTACCACACTAACAGACACTAATCTAGTAATAGCACCAAACGGTACAGGCATAGTAGATTTCCAAGGTACTCAGGCCGTAAGGCTACCTAGAGGTACTACCGCTGAAAGATCGGCAGGCCAAGCAGGTGAAATCCGATACAATACTACCAACAACTATTACGAAGGACACAACGGATCTGATTGGCGTAGATTAGACGGAGTATATGATCTAGATGAAAACACCTATATCACAGCAGAAACTACTCCCGGTGCTAATGATAATGTAATCAGCTTTTACATCAATGGATTGAATCGTGCTACCTTAAATGCCACAGAGTTTTCTACTAGCAACGTCAATATCGGCAATATAAATATCACTGGTAATACGATTTCTACCACCAACGCTAATGGAAACCTAGTATTAGCTCCAAATGGCACTGGTAGTACAGTTATTGGTGTTTTTGCCCTAAGAAACAACACGATCACAAACACACAGAACGATGCTATAACTTCATTCAATCAAACAGGTACAGGTTATTTTAAGATTGACGGTACCAATGGTTTCGTACTTCCAAGAGGAACAAACGTTGAAAGGGGTGTATTGTTTGAAACTGGTATGATGCGATTCAATACCACAGACCAGCGTGTTGAAGTGTATGACGGTGTTACTTGGGTTTCGGCAGCAGGTAGCTCGGGTACTGGTATAACATATTCGGAAGCTGAGGGATTAGCGATTACTACAGCATTAATTTTTGGATGATTATAAATGGCAACATTTTTTAGAAACAAAGTGGTAAAAGATTTAGGAACAATATCTACTCACATGGTAGAAACTACTGCTGCCAGCCGCGTCACAGTTATCGGCCTGAGCATGACTAATCTAACTACCGCAGTGATCAAGGTCAGCATCACATTGACTGACAATACATCTACTACAGGATATTTTATCAAAGATGTTACCATTCCTCCAAATCAAAGTTTACGTGTGATCAATGGTGGTGAAAAATTAGTTATGGCAGAAAACAATCTTTTAGCAGCGTCCGCTGATAGAGAAAATGCTGCTGATGTTATAGTAAGTTACGTTGAGATCGTATAAGGGGAACAGTTATGACATATTATATAGGTGATTATAATGTAGAAGGAATTTTAGGTGTCGGTGTTCCTAGATTTTTTTACGGCTTGCGAAGAACAGCTGACGGAGAATTGTATCTAGGTCGCCTAGATCAACTTTCTGCAGAGGATGTTGTTGAAATCAATCAGCCGGGCGTACCCGAAGACAACTACAATGATTTTGAAGTCGGCATTGATTTTTTAGAAGGTATTGATGTTAACCACGACACTGTTTATGGAAATCTTATCTATCAACAGTACAGATGGGACAACAGAAATTTATATTATTACATCGACGATGATGGACAATTGGTAGTTCGTATCAGCGAAGAATATCAATATCCAACAGGAATTTAAGAGATAAATTATGGCAGAATATAAGATTAGTAGAATAAAGTTTACCTGGAAAGGTGACTGGCAACCTGACTTCAATTATATCAGAGATGATATTGTAAGATTTGGAGGAAAAAGTTATGTCTGTATCAAACGACATACATCGTCTACCCAGAGTTTTTATGCTGATCTTAACTTTATAAATCAAGAAACTATTCCGGCTTCTGATGAACCTCGCTGGGAGCTAATGTTTGACGGCTACGAGTGGCGCGGCGACTGGACTCCATTTACAGTATACAATGTCGGCGACATAGTCAAATACAAGGCTATCTCATATATCTGTGTCAGCTCTCACACTTCAAATACAGAAGCTATCGGCCTAGAAGGAGACCAGAGTCATTGGGTATCTTATGCTAGATCCGACGAATGGAAAGGTGACTGGCAGACCAGCACGATATATTCTGTTAGAGATGTTGTAAAATACAATGGTATAGTCTATCGTTGTGTGAATAGAAATATTTCCAGCGACGTTACTACAGGTCTAGAAGGTAATTTCGCTGATTGGGAAATAGTAAATCCCGCCCAACAATGGCGTCAAGCATGGACGACAAATAGACGATATAGAAAAAATGATATTGTAAAATATGGCGGTATCGTTTACCGCTGTATAGACGGACACACTTCCGCATTAACTGCCGCTGACGGTCTAGAAGCTAATCAAGCTGACTGGGAAATCGTTTATAAAAATATTGAATATAAAGGCGATTGGGTTCCAGAAGTATTAACACCTGCTAGTCCAGGAGTTAGATATAAACTCAATGATCTAGTAAAATATGGCGGTAATGTTTGGATCTGCGTAGATCACCATACTAGCACAGATGAATTTGATCTAACCAAATGGCAGGTCTATATCCTAGGTTTCGAATTTGAAAATGAGTGGGATACTAACACAGTGTATCAACGCGGCGACGTTGTACGGTACGGTGGATATGCCTATGAAGCTCTGAATAACAACACTGGGCAAAATCCTGCGACAGCTGCCGCACTGAACGATGACAGTTCAATAGCGTTCTGGAAATTATTATCGATCGGATACAGGATATTAGGCGAGTGGGCTAACAATACAGCTTATTTCGTTGGCGATACTATCAGACGCAACGGTCAACTTTACACCGCTATCAAAGATAATCTAACAGATCCTAATGTAGATTCTATCGGTTGGGAATTAGTAATTCCCGGAGAAAAATATAGAAAAGAATGGGAAATTGACGAAACCTATGCTATAGGCGATGTAGTAGTGTTTGAAGATAACACCTATAGATGTCTAACAAAACATGTTGCTACCAACATCAACCAAAGACCAGATAACGATTATGACAATAATCTGTGGACTCTGTTAATCAGGGGTGAACCTACGAACAGTTTAAGATATCAAGGCGATATCAAATTCTATGGCCTCACAGATGACGGCAGCAGCCTAGGTCAAACAAGACTGCCAATCGGCGATGTGGGCCAAGCACTGAGAGTAGTTGATAATTCTCCTAGTTGGGAAACATTTAATCAGACGCAGAAAGTCTATTATGTTAGTACAGAGGGAGTTGATGCTCCTAGCAACGGAACAAGTCTTAACAGCGCCTTTAGAACAGTAAGATATGCCTGCGGATTTGCCAGCGGACCTGCTACAATTTTTGTCAAATCGGGAGTGTATTCTGAAATTTTACCCATCAAGGTTCCTAAAGATATCGCCATAGTCGGCGAAGAACTAAGAAGCACAATAATTGAACCGTTATATGATCCGGACAACATTTCTTATGATGTAGACGGCGATCCTTATCCAGATCCTTTGGATTATAGATTGTCAGATATGTTCCATGTTAACAATGGTTCTGGTATTAGAAATATGACATTGCGAGGTCTTAACGGATCTCTAAGCAGCATTAATCAATATGGAACTCGTAGACCAACAGCCGGTGCGTATGTTTCTCTAGATCCAGGTCTAGGACCAACAGACAGTTCTGTGTGGATCACTACAAAATCTTGCTACGTACAAAACGTAACTACGTTTGGTAACGGCTGTGTGGGATTAAAAGTAGATGGTGCTCTCCATAATGGCGGTAACAGATCTATCGTTGCCAACGACTTTACACAGGTTCTCAGCGATGGTATAGGTGCTTGGGTAACAAACAATGGTCTATCAGAACTTGTTTCTGTGTTCTCATATTACGGCCATATGGGGTATTTGGCAGAAAACGGCGGCAAGATACGTGCTACCAACGGTAATAGCTCATACGGAACATATGGTTGCGTAGCAGAGGGAGTTGACGAAACCGAAACACCTGCTGAAGGAAATATTAATAATAGGACAGGCGACGCTACTGTTGTTTCTGCGTTCTCAGGTGAAGCCAACGATGAGATTTTAAATTTAGAATTTTCAAACGCAGGTTCGGAATACACATCAGCAACATTTAGTTTTGTTGGTTCTGGAGCAGGTGCTTCTGTAATCGCAGATGAATTCCGTGATGGCGGAGTATTTGAATGGAGACTGCTAGATCCAGACGAAGGCGAATTCCTAGGAGGCGGCGGCTTTCAATCAGTGGGTAACAATGCCCAGGGCGGAGATACTACAGGAATTACTATCGCATCTAACGACGAATCATTAGAAACAGATTATATTGGCTGTAGAATTATTATAACCAGTGGTACAGGAACAGGTCAATACGGTACAGTAGGATCCTACGATATAGTAACTAAGAGGATTGATGTTTACAATGAATACGACGGTGCTCTTGGATGGACTCATACTATCCCTGGATATCCGTCGGCAGCACTTTTAGACACTACATCTGTGTACAGGATTGAACCTCGTCCTATCACCGCAGCTCCAACGTTTGTCAATGATTCGCAGGCGGGGGTTGTTAACTATTTTACAGATGCTATCTATATAAAAGAAATAGGCAGATTAGTCGCAACTGGAAGAAACGGCGCAGGAAGTGCTGGAACTATTTTTGTAGGCACCGACGAAACTGATCTCGCTATAGACACTTCAACTAATAACGCAGATTTTTATACAGCAGTGGCTTGGGACGGTGTTAGCAAGGTCGCAGCAGTTACTAATGGTACATCTGCGATAGTCGGAACTTGGAATCCTTCGACCCTTACATTTTCTTCAATTGACGCTAATATCGGTGTTAATGGCTGTACAAATATCGCAGGTGGTAACAGCATTTTTGTAGCTACAGCACCGACGACTACAAATTCTGTGGCTGTTTACAGTTCTGGTTCATGGAATCTAAGATCTACACCTACAGCTCCATGGACAGCCGCAGCCTACGGTAAAAACAAATTTGTGATTATTTCAACGACTGGAAAAACTGCTACGAGCACAGACGGCGTTACATGGACAGCAGGGTCAGATATTCCTGCGTTCGGTGATTCTACACAGCCAGTGTGGACTGATATGTGTTATGGTAATAACAGATTCGTAGCGATATCTTCAAATACCAATGCTGTTGCCTATAGTTTTGATGGCGCTACTTGGTATTTGTCAACATTACCGTTTGACACTGAATGGAGAAGAATCAGCTACGACCAAGGTTTATTTGTCGCAGTAAGCACAGCAGCTACTTCGTATGTCGCTGTTTCGGACAGCGGCGGATGGTCTTGGCAGTTAATGCCGCTAGACGGAGGTTCGATAGGTAGAGATGCTCTAGCATTTGTTCCTGACACAACTACTAGAGGAAGATGGGTATTGCTATCTATAGATTCTGGTACCGTAGACACATTCCAATATGGTGCGACATTTAGAGGAAGGCCGACTATCACCGGCGGACGTATATCTAGCATGAAAATATGGGAACCTGGCAGTGGATATAATGCTCAACCAGTGTTTACTTTTTCAGATCCTGTATCAACTTCTCAGCCAAATTACGAATTCAGAATAGGCAATGGTGTACTAGCGAACCCAACATTCTTAAATCGAGGTATTGGTTACAAGACATCTACTACTAGAGTAACAATAAGCGGCGATGGCTATGCTGATGTCTATGAGCTAGGCGGTGATATTATTGTTGATGGTGTGCCTAGGGTTGTTAGAACTGGTGCTAACTTTGAATTGAATTTAATAAATTGGACACCGTCTGTGCTACCTATATCTGGTCCATGGGCAGGAGTCACTGCCGGCACAGATAAGTTTGTGGGTATAACCTATCAAGGGTCGGGGCTAACACAGATAGTTTATTCAGCTAACGGCGAAGGATGGACAAGTTCTAGTATTTCTGTACAGCGAGATTGGCGTGATATAAAATTTGGCAATGGTGTGTATATAGCAGTAGCCTATGGAACGACATTTGCTAGAAGCACCAACGGAATAGTCTGGACTACGATTACAGTACCAACTGCTAATTGGTCATCTGTAGACTATTTGAACGGAAAATGGGTAGTTGTATCTAATGGTTCTGCTTCTGCGTTATATTCAGATGATGACGGAGTAACTTGGCAGACTGCTTCTTTACCTGCTAGTGCTCAATGGACTAAAGTAAGACACGGCGCCAACAATTTTATAGCGATATCAAATAATAACGACAAGGTAGCGATATCCGTTGACGGACAATCTTGGATATTAAGATCAATTACTACTACCGCAGAATGGTCTGATATTGCCTACGGTAATGAACGAGTATTGATCATCGCTCGAAACAGCGACGAAATAGCCGTATCAGAAGATGATGGTAATACGTGGAATGCTGAAACAGGTCCTGCCGTAGACGATTGGTCATTATTAATTTTTGCTAATAGAAAATTTGTAATGTTTTCTGGAACTGGTTCAGCAGTTTATTCATCAAGACTAGGCGATTCGTGGTTAGAAAGAGAATTTCCTCTATCAAGCCCGTCGGCCGCAGTAGCAGGTCTAAACAAATATCTTGTATTAGCCGACGATGATGCGGCAGTGGCTTCAGACGGTACTGACAATAGAGTTTATAGAGTGTTAACTGTTAATGTTCTAAGCGGGTCTCCAGGAAATTATAGATTAGCTATACGAGTCGGCCCTGATTTCAACAGGACCACGACACCCGAGCATAATGCTCCAATTGAAATACGAGAAAAATACAGCCAGGTTCGTTTGACTGGACACGATTTCTTAGAGATAGGCACAGGAAATTTTGAAGATACGAATTATCCTACGACAAATTTAACCAACATAGCACCGGAAAACGAAGTGTATTATCGAGGCGGCGGCCGTGTATTCTACACTTCGACCGATCAAGATGGTAATTTCAGAGTCGGCGAATTGTTCGCGGTTGAACAGGCCACTGGTGTAGTTACGATCAGTGCTGATTATTTTGATCTAGGTGGCCTATCAGAATTAAGATTAGGTGGGATTCGTGTAGGTGGTACAGGTGTAGTTATCCGTGAGTTTTCGACAGATGTTACATTTGCTGCTGATTCTAACAACATCGTTCCTACAGAACGAGCAATTAAAGCCTATATCGAGCGAAGGATTTCTGGTGGTGGATCAGAAGCAGCTACAGGTACGCTAATCGCAGGTACTGTTAGATTAGGTGGTCCAAATAATATCGGTAGCACCACCGGTACTTATGTAAATCTACCAAGAAATATGAACATGAAAAAAGGTGTATCGGGTATGATGCTGGCTATGAGCATGTTTTCGGACTCATTTAACAGCAATCTTGATGGGCAAGAAGTAGGTAGGGATTTGGGTTAAAAACATATTAGATAAATATGGTATCGAAGATCGGAGTAATCGATGGCAGAGTTTAAATTAGGTAGAATTAGATTTATATGGAAAGGTGAGTGGGTCTCTGGGACGACCTACCTCAAAGATGACGTAGTACGGGTAAACGGTAAAGTTTACATCTGCGTTATCGGTCATACAGCTGATTCGAATTTTTATGTAGATGCGAATAATGTTCCAGCACGTTGGAATCAAGCCAGCGACGGTACCGCATGGAGAGGCGACTGGACTGTAGACACAGAATACTTTGTCAACGATATAGTCAAATATGGTGGACAACTATACATCTGTTTAGTAGGACACACATCAGCAGCCACTGCCAGCGACGGACTTGAAGTAGACCTAGACCTCGGTGATAGTACACAGACTAAATGGGATCAGTTTGCTGAAGGATTTGATTGGAAAGGTGACTGGACTGCAGCTACTAGATACAAACTAAACGATATAGTCAAATACGGCGGTAACACTTACCTCTGTAACCTAGGTCATACATCTGCTCCAACGGCAGCGATGGGCTTAGAAGGATTAGATAGACTAGTTTCAGGACAAAAAGCCGACATCGACAAATGGGATCAATTTTCAGAAGCATTTGATTGGAAAGGTCCTTGGACACCTTCAACACGATATAAAATCAACGATGTAGTTTCCTTCGGTGGAACTACTTATGTTTGTAATGAAGGACACCCAGCAGCAGCATCATTTACTCTAGGCCTCGAAGCAGATCAGAGCAAATGGGATTATTTTAACCAAGGTGTTGAATATCTTGGTGCTTGGGATGCTGATGCTCAGAATTATAAAGTAAACGATCTAGTTAAAACAGGTAATGGAATCTACATCTGTTTACAAAAACACACTTCAGATCTATCAAGGACCTTTGAGCAGGATGAAGATTCTGGTTATTGGGCACAATTCTTAGAAGGATTACAGTTTGAAGACAGTTGGAATTCGTCAACGATCTATCAACCAGGTGATATAATTACCTACGGCGGTTATGCTTATGTATCAACTACAAATCACAGTAATATAAAACCCACACAGGCAGTAACTGGAGCTCAGAACTGGGATCTATTTTCTACTTCATTTAAATTCCAACAGGACTGGGACAGCGGAACTGCGTATAAAGTAGGTGATGTGATTAGATTAAGCGGGTATACCTATGTGGCTATACTCGATAACACTAATCAGAAACCGCCAAACCTTACCTACTGGGAACAGTTAAATCCTGGTATTCGTTGGTTAGGTGCGTGGGCCAATGGTTACGGATATGTATTAGGCGATGCTGTAAGATACGGTCCTAACAGTTATATCTGCGTACTAGCACACACATCAGCAACAGCAACAAATAGACCAGACGTTGATATTTCAGGAACCTATTGGAACCTATTAGCCAACGGTCAAGAATCTAGTGTATTAACTACTCAAGGTGATATTGTCTATTATGGTGGTGCTGGTCCTACACGATTGCCTATCGGTTCAGACGGACAGGTACTTGTCGTTAATGGCGCAGCGGCTCCGGAGTGGAGATATTGGGGTGAAGTTGATCAACTCTATTATGTCAGCCTAGATGGTACAGACGAAGCTGCTCCCGACTACGGTGTGACCTTAGACAAACCATGGAGAACTGTACGCTACGCAGCTGATCAGATTGAAAAAGGTGCTAGAAATCCAGAGTCAGCATTCCTACTAGAAATCAATCGTCAGTTTGTACAGAGAGAAACTGTTGAGTGGATTGATTATCAGATTACAAATAACATCAGCCCGTTTGTTTCTAGTTTTTCATACGATACAACCAAATGCGAACGCGATGTTGGATTGATCATTGACGCGATCCTTTGGGATATCCGCCATGGCGGAAACGTGAGATCTAGAAAAGCCGCAGTTGAATATGTAACCAATGCTTCAACATTTTACGGTCTAGGACAAAAAGAAGAAACAGTAGCAGCTATCAATTATGCTGTCGACACACTGGTTAATACCTGTGTGTTATTAAACACTGCTCCTGGTACAAACTATCAAGTTACTAACAGTGTGCCTGTAAATGACAGAATATTACAGATCATAGATTCGACATACACTGCCGAAGATTCAGCATTTACTGAAATAACGAATTTAAAATCGTTGATCACTACTGCTATTTCAGGCGGAACTATAGGTAATGTTGGCGCTGAAGTAAAACCACAAAGAACTATATTGGTTAAGACTGGTGTGTTCTATGAAACATTACCTATTATCGTACCTGTTGACACTGCTGTTGTAGGAGACGAACTACGCTCAACTAACATCAGACCAGCTGCCAGCCAGATTGACGCTACTGATGTACCTAAGAGCCTGGATGCTCTTACAAGAATTAAAGCTATAATTTCTGATATCGTAGAAGGAAATACAGTTACCGCTACTGTCGGCAATACAGAAACTCAAAGCCAGACTAAACCGTTTGCTACTGCTACACAAGGCACACTTGCTGAAGATCTAGTACAAGATATCTATGATCACATCGATTATTATATCAACGCAGCAGGATCTGCTCCGGCTATCGCAGGTGTAAACGCAGCAGCCACTGCCTATGATGTTTATTCTGCTATTAGACAGCTAGAACTTAACAGAGAATTTATAGTAGCAGAAGTCCATGCGTACATCGCTCTAACATATCCCGCATACACCTATACACTGGCTGCTTGTGCCAGAGATGTTAATGAATATATCGATGCTATCAAGCATGATTTGGCCTATACAGGTAATTACAGATCATTAACCGCAGCAGAATGGTATGTGAACGGAGTTACAGGTTCTGTCACAGAAAACATGTTCTTGGTAAGAAACAGCACAGGCGTTAGAAACATGACTGTACAAGGCCTAACAGGAACACTAACTGGACCAAATGCCTACGGAACTTATAGACCTACAGCAGGTGCTTATGTTTCTCTAGATCCAGGTTGGGGTCCTAACGATGAGCGTGTGTGGATCACAACTAGATCTTGTTATGTACAGAACGTGACAACATTCGGAACAGCCTGTATCGGTGCTAAGATCGACGGAGATCTCCATAATGGTGGTAACAGATCTATCGTTGCCAACGACTTTACACAAGTTCTCAGCGATGGTATTGGCGTATGGTGTACTAATTTAGGAAGGACAGAACTTGTTTCTGTGTTCTCATACTATGGACACATAGGATATCTAGCAGAAGACGGTGGTAAGATACGTGCTACCAACGGTAACTCATCTTACGGCAGTTTTGGTTGTGTTGCTGAAGGTGTGGATGCTACTGAAACAGCAATCACCGGTATCGTAAATAACCGTTATGAAGAAGCACTGATCACTAAGACATTAACTAGCGGTCAAGAAGTACAGCGTGTAGAATTTGAAAATGCTGGTATAGACTATACTGCGGGCACATTTACATTTAACGGACCAGGAACTTCATTTACCACAGTAGGCGACGAAGTCCGAGATGGCGGCGTATTTGAAGTAAGGTTACTAGACAACGACGACAGCTCTGGACAATTTGGTGGACTAGATTATCTAAGTTCAGAAAACGTAGCTCAAAGTGGTACAACATCATCAATTACACTAGCAGCCACAGACGATCAAACTAGTTCTGCTTATATCGGCATGAGGATTTACATACAGTCTGGTACTGGTGTAGGTCAATATGGTTATATCAATACCTATAATGCTGGTTCTAAACTAGCAGGTGTTTATAAAGAATCAACAGGCACAGCAGGTTGGGAACATGTTATTCCTGGAACTACTATAGTAGCACCTGATCCGTCTTCGTTATACATTATAGAACCAAGAGTTACCGTAGCTGCTCCGACAGAAAGTTCTCCAGCAGTCACTGGCGGACCATCAGGTGGAACATCCGATGCTGTATACGCTAATGTTAGAGAGACATTTACTAACATTTCTGCGTCCGGCGGTGCTGGTACTGGAGCTACATTTAATATCACTAGAAATGGGCAGACTTATACAGTCACCCTAAATCAAGCAGGACAGGATTATGCCAACAATGACCTATTGACGATTCTCGGTACATCACTAGGTGGTGCTACTCCGAGCAATGATTTGAGAATTCGAATAGAAACAGTTGACTCGACTCCAGGACTAGTCGTGGGAGAAATATTAACTTTCTCTTATGAAGGAAAAGGACGCGGTGGCAACTTTGTATTATTACCAGCAGCTTCGAGCAATACTGCTTATTATTCAACTGACGGTCTTACATGGTCTACTTCAACATTGCCAACAACCGCAGTATGGACCGCGATAGCAACTGGAGATATCAGCAACGTATCTTATGTAGTAGCATTAGGTTCAACAGGAACAACCACTGCTGCCTACAGTATAGACGGCGGTGTAACTTGGACGGCTTCAAACTTACCTCAGACTAGTGCTGTGACATCTATAGCATTTGGTGGTAATAGATTTGTCGCAGTTAGATCAGACTCAGCAACACCCATTGTATCAACTAACGGAACAACCTGGGCGAACGGTGCTAATCCTCTTCCGACTAAAACAAACTGGCCTAGCATTACCTATGGTAAAGGTCGATTTATGGCTGTTTCTACAGATACTTCTCCAGGTTCCGTGACTGCTGCATATAGCTTAGACGGAATAACTTGGACAGCATCAACAATTCCAACTTTAGGTAATTGGAGTAGTGTTGTATTCGGAAACAACGTTTTTGTAGCATTATCAGTCGGCGGCCAAGTTGCAATAAGCAATAATGGAACTACATGGACTGTGGTATCGGCTAGTCTTAATGCCAGCAAAGTTGGCTATGGACAAGGTACTTTCGTAGCGACTAATAATGCTTCTTCGACAGCACATTATAAATCACAAGACGGTATAACTTGGACACAGGGAACTGCGGCGTTTACTACCACAGGAAGACCAATATTTGGTAATCCTAATAGGTCCCCACTTTGGGTAATTACAAACACTTCGGCAGCACCTTCAGCGTTGGTTACAGGAACTCGTGCGTATGTACGTGCTAGAATCGCCGACACTAAGATCGTAGAGTTTAGAGTTGTTGAGCCAGGCAGCGGATATAGCTCTGTTACACCACCAGCAGTGACAGTCACAGATCCAAACAATACCTACGAAGCACCACATACTGTGCGTGTAGGCAACGGTGTACTGGCTAACCCAACATTTATCACCAGAGGTGCTGATTGGGAAGTGGCCACCGCTTCTGTTGTTGGAGATGGCTATGCTGATCTATTCCAGAATGGCAGCTATGTAGATGTTAAAGGGCTGTATTCTATACCAGTTCCCGGTTCAAACGTCGAATTTACCAGCTTACCTGGACAGTTCTACAAGCTGGTAACAGTAACCCAATTATTAGGTACTGGACCTTACACCGCAAGATTACAGGTAAGTCCTCCGATTGAGATCCCGGAAGCAGTACCGCATGAAGATCCTTTCGAAATCAGGATCAGATATTCGCAGGTTCGCTTAACAGGACACGACTTCTTGGACATAGGTACAGGTAATTTTACCAGCACTAACTATCCAAATTTACCGTTGATCGATCCTATTCCGGCAAATGAAACCGTGGAAAGCAACGGTGGACGAGTATTCTATACTTCAACAGACCAAGACGGCAACTTCCGAGTTGGTGGTCTGTTTACTGTTGAACAAAGTACAGGTACTGCTACGTTAAATGCTGATGCGTTTAATATCGCAGGTCTACAAGAGCTCAGTTTGGGCTCTGTTGAATTGGGCACAGGGGGTGCCACAGTCACTGAATTCTCAACAGATCCGTTCTTTACACAGGATTCAGATTCAGTAATTCCTACTCAGAGAGCTATCAAAGCCTATATTGCTTCACAAATTGGCTCTGGTTCAAGTACCTTGAACGTAAATACTCTCACAGCAGGACAGATATTTGTAGCTAGCGACTACATTACTACCACCACAGGGGGCCGTATCAACGTTACAGCTCCGATGAATTTCATTGGCGGTATTAATGGGGTCCCAGTAGCTATGAACTTATTTTTACATAGTTAATGGAGATACTAAATGGCAACAGGTAGATTAGGTGCTAACGATCTAGCAGCAGCTACAAATACAACAGTTTATACAGTGCCCTCTGACACATTTTCAGTGGTTACTTTATCGATCTGTAATCGAGGCAACCAAGCGGTTGCTATTAGAGTAGCTGTATCAGCTGCTGCAACGCCCACAGCAGCAGAATGGATCGAATATGACACAGAAGTATTGGGCAAAGGTGTTCTAGAACGCACAGGTATTGTCATGGACGCGGGTAGATTGCTAGTAGTTTACTCCAGCGCAGCCAACGTCAGTGCTGTGGCGTTCGGCATAGAAACACCGACAGCATAAATATACATTGACAGGGGATTTACATGGGACGATATATTACAACAACAGGCACAGCGAATAACGTTATTCGTGAAGTTTCTGCAGCCTTCAACGCTTCAGTCAATGATCGCATTTTAGCCAACAGCGGAAGTGGGGCTTTTACAATCACTCTTCCGAACGTTTCAACACTGCTACTCAACGACACGATTCAAATCATCGACGTTGGCGGTGTAGCAGCTACCAACAACATCACAGTGGGTAGAAACGGAGCTAAAATTCAAAACATCAGCGACGATTTAACCATCGACGTTAATGGTTCGATCATTACTCTAGTGTACACAGGTTCGACATATGGCTGGATCGTTGCTTCGGCTTAACGAATTAAACAGGAAGAAACATGCCGACATCATTTAGAAATCTAGTATCGATCAAAGGAGACGCGATCTACGCTGCTGAGGAACACCTCGAACGCGGTCGTATCTGGGTCTTTACTCCGGGCAATAACTATACCAACTATCAGATCTGTTGGAAAGCACCCGCAAGAGGCACAGCAGTCATTGAAATTTGGGGTGCTGGTGGTTCGGGTGCTAGAATGTGCTGCTGCGGCGGCGGACTTCCTGGTAACGCAGGCGGATATTCAAAGAAAACAATTCGTGTAGAATCAGGATGCTATGTCTGTGGAGCAGTGGGATTTAGCTGCGGTAACGCAGATGCTATCTGTTTCCGAGGTTGCTCAGATGCTACTGGTATAACTTGGACCGGCAACTGCGGTGCTTCGGGCTGTATGTGCGCCCAAGGTGGTGCTGGAGGCAGAAGTTTCTGTACAACAGGAACATCATTATACTGTTGTTTCGCAGCCAACGGCTACTGTGCCCGAGGCCCATACAATGATAACTGCGGGACTATCTGTAACTACTTTAACGGCATATGGATTGGCTGCGGTTATGGCGGTGATATAAATCGCTGCGGCGGATTCTCATGTACAGCATTCTTAGGCTGTCAAGGACCCTGTATCTGTTCTTATACCTATCATGTGGCAACGCCCCCAGGGTATGTATCTAAATGTGGCGGAGTTGTTGTATTCGGCACTGAAAACAGTAATGAATTTTCAAACTGGTCGGGACAAGGTGCCCACCAACATAACTCAGCACTCAACGCACAGTCGCGTCAACCTCAGTTTGGCATTCCATGGGCCTATTGTTGGGGATTTGGTGGTGGCTGCGGCTGTTACGAAAACGAAGGTTGCTACACTTATGTAGGACCAGGATATCCCGGAATGGCACCTAATCCGTGTCCAGAGGTTAGAGACCACGGTCGTCGTGGCGGACACGGTGCTATCCGTATTAGATTTATAGAAGGACAATAAGATGCCAACATCATTTAAAGGTCTTGTCCAAGCAAAATTACCGTTCATTGCCTACGAAGAAGAAAATCTCGAGCAAGGTCGTATCTGGGCCTATACTCATGGTAATGTCCGTACTAAGATGTGCGGGGAAGTTTGCTGGGTATCACCAGGTAACGGTATCGCAACTATCGAAATTTGGGGTGCTGGCGGTTCGGGTGCTAAAATGTGCTGTTGCGGTGGAGGAATTCCAGGAAACCCTGGTGCCTATTCAAAGAAAACTATCTGTGTAGCCTCGGGCTGTTTGATCACAGGAACCGTAGGCTTCAGCTGCGGTAATTCAAACGATCTGTGTTTCCGAGGTTGTTCTGAACCAACTGGCGTGTGCTGGCGTTCAACAACAACTAATGGTTGTATGTGTGCCCAAGGCGGTCGCGGAGGCACTACCTATTGTTCAACAGGAACATCTATGTGGTGCTGTTTCTACGCTGCGGGATTCTGCGGAACAGGGCCATTTAACGCTAACTGCGGTATTATCTGTAATTATGGCAGTGCTACAGCTTCTTGCTGTGCTGATGCGTTTGGTGGAGATGTGAATTCGAGAGGTGGATTTAGTCGTGCTAGTTTCTTTGGCTGTACACCTAGCTGCCCATGTTCAACAATATTCCATGTGGCGACACCTCCAGGATATTATTCAGACTGCGGTGGGGAAATTACCTACACCAACGAAGGTGACAGCGGACATTCTAACTGGAGCGGTATGGCTCTAAACGGATTCCTCTACGGTCTAAACGTAGCTGGCCGACAACCTGGTATGGGACTTAACCCTGCCCACTCATGTTGGACTGGCGGTAGGACCTGCGGCTGCTACGATGGTAATGGCTGTGTTCAATTTGTTCCACCTGGATTCCCAGGACTGCCACCTTTCCCATGCCCCGATGTTCGAGATCATGCTTATCGCGGCGGACATGGTGCTATCCGTATTAGATTCGTACAAGATGGTACTGTAAGAGACTTATAAGAGATAAAATAATGCCTACATCGTTTCAAAACTTAGTTAGATCTAGAACTACTGGCCGGGTAGAAGAAAACCTAGAAACCGGAAGGATCTATGTTTTCACTCCCGGTACCATGTATACAAACTTCTGTAATGGATTTTGTTGGAACCCTCCATCGACTGGACGGGCAGTTATTGAAGTTTGGGGTGCCGGTGGTTCAGGTGCTCAAATGTGTTGCTGCGGTGGAGGAACTCCAGGAAACGCCGGTGCGTATGTCAAAAAAACTATCTGTGTTAGCACAGGCGATTTCGTAAGAGGTTCGATCGGTAATAGCTGTGGTAACAGTTCGGCATTATGTTTTAGAGGTTGTTCAGACCCAACACAGGTATGTTGGACAGCCTGTAATAATACACAAAATAGCTGTATCTGTGCCCAAGGCGGAGCAGGTGGCCGTGGCATGTGTTCTACAGGAACATCATTGTTCTGTTGTTTTGTAAACCAATCACATTGCTATACAGGACCATTTAATGACAACTGCGGCATTATCTGTAATTATTTTAACGGTATATGGATAGCCTGTGGCTACGGCGGCGATGTAAACTGTTGCGGACACTTCAGCTGTTCTGTGTTCTTTGGTTGCTATCCGCAGTGTCCTTGCTGTTTCCAATATCACGTGGCTTCACCGGCAGGATTTTTCAGTTGTAGCCCTTATAACGTAGCAGCGTTCGGTGCTGAAGATGACAACAGACATTCGAACTGGTCAGGACAACCACTAATGCAGTTAACAAATGCGTTCTCTGCGATGCGTAGATCACCTACAATGGGTATCGGACATAACTATTGCTGGAGATCAGATAGAAAATGCGGATGTTACGAGATGCAGGGATGTATGCACTATGCTCCCCCAGCAACTGGCGGATATCCAACTAGCCCATGTCCGGGCGTTCGTGACCATGCAGGTCGCGGCGGCTGGGGTGCTGTTAGAATTAGATTCTTTACATAAATAGTGTTAGAGGAAGATTATGAGAAAAAATTTTACATTTTTACTACCAGATGAGCCATACAAAAACACCACGGCTCTAAACAAGGTACAGAATGCGGTCTACACAGGTCCGCGTTATTTCGCTATCTGTGTTATCGACGCAACAGGCGAAATCAAATATGTCGCTAGGCGCGGAGAAACCGAAGCTGAATTAGATTTTGATAGTCTTACAGATGATGATCCAGCGACTACTTTTTACAAGATTGATGCTGGTCAACATCCGTTGGCAGCGTCCTATCTATTACACACTTACGAAACTGGAGAAGTTCCAAACTTTGTAGATAATCTAACAGATGCTGATGGTAATACATGGACCTATGAATATCATTACGATGATAACACAGGAGCGATTGGACAATGTTTTTACGGTCAGTCAATGAAATACCTTAACAATCAATTTGTTGGTCCAGACTACAGATTACATGCGGTAACCAAAGCAAGCATGATTTCAAATTATCAGAATATTGCGACTATGATTGAAAACAGTATTCAAGTTAATGATTACTCAGACGAGGATCGCGAAGCACTTGAAGAACACGTAGCATGGTTGCGTGATTTGGAAAGAAGATACGCAGGAATTGATCACTGGAAAATTCCATTCCCAAGTAATCTGCCAACATATTATTAAAAACCATTGAACCAAGAATAGGTTCTGTGTTATTATTGTAGTGATACATAGTAAGACAGAACCTATTTTCTTGGAGTTTAAATGGAACAACGCTCTAAAGCATTTTTTCTAAACGGTGGCGCGGGCCGTATGTTATGTTCAATACCCGCATTTGAATTATACGAAAAAGAATCCGGCGATAAAGATTTCATCATTATCTGCGAAGGTGGCACCGATGTGTTTAAGGGACACCCTACACTAGACGGTCGCACCTATGATGTTTGGCATAAAAATCTATTCGCAGAAAAGATTAAAAATCGAGATATCGTAAGCCCGGAGCCGTACAGGATCTGGGAATATTACAACCAACAGTGCTCAATAGCACAGGCATTTGATATTGAAATCAATAAAAAAGGTATAAGAAGTTTACCTAAACCTACCCTAGTCTTAAGCAAAGACGAGTTACTCACTGGAAGAAAGTTGATCGGTGATGTAAAGAAACAGCTAAAGAAAAGCAAAATTGTCGTATTCCAACCGTTTGGTAGAGGCATACAGGTAGTTGACGACTCTCTAGTTGATCCTACTTCTAGAAGTATCGAATTCAAAGATACCAAAGCTCTAATTAAAAAACTTCAAGAAAAAGACTACGGCGTAATCTTGATGAGTGAATTTAAGATAGACTTTACTGATGAAAAATTCAAAGATGAAATCGCCATGCCAGAGAACGTGTCTATGCGCCAGTGGGCAGCTATTATCAAATACGCTGACCATTTCTTAGGCTGCGACAGTCTCGGACAACATCTAGCCTACTGCGTTGATAAACCATCTACGGTATTATTCGGATCTACATATCCGATCAATGTATCATATCCAGACAGTAAACTTTTCACTGTGCTCGATATGGGCGAAGAAACCAGAGAATATAGTCCTATCAGAATTACCATGGATGAAAGAGTTGATAGAAAACACGAAGCTATCATGACTATGACTCCAGAAATACAAACTTATGTTGTAGAAGCTGTCCAAGGAAAACATAAAAAATGAACGAACCGAAACTTAATTCAGGCTGGATCGCAGCCATAGCACGTGGGCATAACGCAGGTGTATGCCTTTTTAAAGATGGAGAAATTGTTTTTTCTATCGAGGAAGAACGATTAACAAGACAAAAATATGACGGAGGTCCGTTGGCCTCTATGGTCAAGATACTCGAGTACACCGACAAACTAGATTATCTTGTGATTGCTCACACACAAAAAATACAAGAAACCGCAGCTAGAATCGATTTCAGTGGTGACGATGTTTACACAGGTCTAGCAAGAAAGCTAGGATTGATCAGCCGCAAAGAGGACAATTACAATCACCCTCAAGTAGTTGATTTAAGCTTCATGCATCACAAACTACACGCTGCCTGTGCTTTTTATCGCAGCGGATTTGACGATGCTGTGGCGTTGATCGTTGACGGTGCTGGTACATTCATACAGTTGATGTATGGCAACGAACCTCTTTGGGTTTGGGAAGTCGAATCGATCATCGACTGCGGTTATCCGTCACAGTTTAAAACGCTTTATAAAAATTATGGTGCTAAAGAACCAGTTGCTGGTACATACATGGATCAGTGTCCATCGGATCAGTTTGGAGAAGCCGGAGATTTTCATGAAGCATGGCTTTCGGATAGAGCAGGTATAGTTAAGACCTACGAGGCTGTCACCGAATATTGTGGGTTTTCGTCTATCGAAGCAGGAAAAACCATGGGTCTATTTCCTTATGGTCAAGCCAACGATCGGATTCCTAAGTTGTTCGATTTTACTTCGAAGGTTCCGTTGTCTAATAGGAATTTGATCGTGCCTGCCTATCCATCTTCTTCTATAGTCAATAGTGCTTTGTTTGACTATCTTGACGAACTACCTAAAGAAGGAGAAGATGTTACCAAGCTACAGAGTCGCAGAGATCTTGCCTATGCTTGTCAAACACAGACACAGGAACAGGTCGTTCGCCTGATCAAAAAAGCAGTGGCACTAAGCGGAAAGAAAAACGTTGTGATCAGCGGCGGCTACGGACTAAACTGTGTGGCCAACTATCATTATCTCGAGCAGCTTAAAGACGAAGGAATTAACCTTTATGTTGAACCTATCAGTAATGATGCTGGTACAGCTATGGGTGCTGGTATGATGTTCTGGAGGGCTTTGTCAGATAACAGAGAAAAGCAAAAATTAGATACGCTGTATCTAGGTCCGCAATACACTTATACCGAAAGAGAAATCAAAGAAAAAGTTCAATATGCTGGCGGTGAAGTTCTAGATGCTACCAATAAAGATGTTATCAAACTTCTGCGTGAAAAGAATATCGTTACAATATTCCAAGGGCGTTCGGAAAATGGACCACGTGCTCTAGGCAATCGTTCTGTGCTATTTGATCCGACTTTTGAAGATGGCAAGGACTTTGTAAACACAGTTAAACGTCGCGAGTATTTCCGTCCGTTTGCCGGATCTATTATACACGAACATGTACACGAATGGTTTGATCTACGTGGCATGGACGAAACTCCGCATATGATGTATGCGGTAAATTGTAAACCTGGAGTAGCTGAAAAGATTCCAAGCATTATACACGTTGACGGTACCTGCAGAATACAGACTGTGAAACGTGAGCAAAATCCTCACTACTATGATCTGATCAAAGAATTCTATGATCAAACGGGTATTCCTATCGTGTTTAACACCAGCTTTAATCTAGGCGGTGATCCGTTAGTGGAAACATTAGATGATGCTATAGAAACGCTGGTAAAAAGCGATATAGAATATCTATTCTTACCCGAACATGGTAAGCTGATAAAGATAGTCAACAGTTAATAAAAACCCCCGATTTAGGGGGTTTTTACTTTATATAAAAATCAGTTAAATATAAGATAACACGAGCGTAACTATGACTGATTTTACCAAATATTTTGGCCCAGGAGTTAAGAATACACTGTTCTTAAAAAACGGTGTGAATTTTTACAACAGGGGCCCTTGGCGTCAAATTTTTGAAAACACTGAAATTGACAGATGGTATGTCGGTGATTTCGCTGCCGCACATTACATAATTTCTGTAGAATTTAATTCCCAGAAAAAAGAAACAATGTCTATTCTAGTAGTGGCTAGGCCCGATCAAGCCAGCTATACTATCTACGGTCGTGCTTCGATAGATGATCCTCTAGTTACAGTTTCTGCCACAGTCAGCGATAGCTATCTAAGTCTAAAATTATCTCCTATAATCGCAGGGTATGAGGGCGTCCGTGCCATCTACTTTGCTCAATATTTTGCTACCCTAACTGATCTAGATAGACCAGTACCTTTGACTTATCTCGTCGACGAAGACGATCTAGGTGGGGGCGGCGGAGGGGGCAGCATACCTGGAGGCGGAGGATCTGGAGGGAGTGCTGATCTATCTGCTATCAGTACTACACTAACACCGACTGTTGATGGATCGTTTGATGTTGGTATAGCCCTAAAAAGATTTAGAGATCTGTATTTAAAAAATACGATTAATATCGACGGAGCCACGCTATCAAAAAATTCAAACAACGGGCTAGAACTTCCTGAAGGTACTACGATAGGCGGTAATACTATCAATTCGTTTGGTACGATTTCAGTATCTGGAGAAAATGATGTTGAAAGTATCTCAGTAAACGATAATCTAACACTTATCGCTGGATCCGGAATGACGATAACGACCAATGCTTCAAATAGAAGCATAACTCTTTCTAGTTCTGGGGGAGGAGGTGGCGGAGGTGGGGTATCTGCCAATGCGTTTGGAGTAATCAGCGTAGCAGGACAGTCGACTATTCGAGCAGATTCAGCATCAGATACTTTGACTTTTGTAGCAGGGTCAGGGATAGCAATAACTACCAATGCTACCAGCGATCGAATCACGATCACTAATACAGGAAGTTCCGGTGGCGGTGGAGGCAGCGGTGGAACTGCTACGGACATCATTGTTGCTGAAGTACTGGACGGAACATATCCAATGGTGATAGCAGAAGGAACAGATCCTATTACTGGTCAAAGTCTTTATGCTAGTTCCGGGGTAACATTAGAAGTCGCTACCAGTACATTAAATGTCACAGCGGCTACAGCAAGATGGGCGGACTTGGCAGAAAAATATTTGGCCGATCGTGTCTACGAACCGGGCACAGTTTTAGAATTTGGTGGCACCAAAGAAGTAACATTGGCAGAAGATGCTACTCGACGTGTTGCTGGTATAGTATCTACAGATCCTGCTTTTGTGATGAACGATGAGTTACAGGGAGAGGCTGTTGTAAAACTAGCACTACAGGGCAGAGTCCCTTGTAAAGTCAGAGGAAAAATATCCAAAGGCGATATGCTGATCAGCGGTGGCAACGGCTACGCTAGACCGTCTATTGATCCTATCTTAGGAACAGTGATCGGAAAAGCTCTTGAAGATTTTGATGGCACAGAAGGAGTTATTGAAGTTGTAGTAGGCAGATTATAACACCAATAAATACTAGGTAAAAATGACAGTAACCACAAAACAATTTAGAACAGAGTTCGGATTTAGAAGCCCGGGATTCTTGGTAGATCAGGAAGGTGACCTAACGGCATTGACTGTTACTACTTCAAATATTAATTCAACTACGATCAGTATCGCAGGTTCTAGTGTTATCGAATCTGGTAGAATAACAGAAAATATCAGAGACAGTAGTTTAGAAACTCTAGGAATACTACAAAATTTAACAGTGAACGGGGATGTTCTTTTAAAGAAAAACAACATCAATCGTTTATCGATAATAAATGGCAAGGTCGTAATCAATAGTTTGACCACAGGAAACATAGACAATGTTGATATAGGGCAAACAACTCCCGGCAAGGTTGATTCATATCAGATCAACCTTGTGGAAAATAATGGAGCCAGCGGTGAATTTGTCGCAGATGGTGCGAACATATCATTTGATGCTGCCACTATTACTGGTACAGTGACCTATGTAGAAAACATTTCGATAAGTGCGGTTCCAACATCAGGTGAACACGCCGCTCGAAAAGATTACGTAGACAATTCAGTTATCGCATTCGCAGTAGCGTTTGGGGCCTAAGGATAAAAGATGGCAAAGAAAAAAATAGACAATTATACATTTAGACCGGGTATCAGTTACCTAGGTAATCTATATCCAGACGAATGGCAGAGCTTTAGTGACAACGTTCCTTTTATCAAAGCAGAGCTGACCGCATATTTAAATTATAGGATTGACATTGACACAGATGTTAATTTGTATCCCAATGCTGTACGTCTAATAGAAAACAACATTAATTTTATCAAAGAAGAAGCCACAGCATGGATCGCTGCTCAAGTCGCAGCAAATATCCCCGGCTTCGTTGGCTATACCTATGACAGTGTAAAATGTAAACGAGATATTGGTTATGTATTGACAGCATACGCTCATGATGTTCGATACGGCGGCAATGAAGATACTAGAACAGTTGTAGGAAAATATTGGATCAATGACGAAGCCCAGGTTGACGGTGATAGGCAAGCTGAAGTATTAACACATGGATTTATAAGAGATCTAATCACTGATTATATCCTACCTCGAAATACATATACGCCGTTACAAGGTTCTGTGGCAATATATAACACAGCGCCCTCAGCCGAAACTACCGCAGCATCTCGAATAGATACTCTAGCAGCGATCACAACCACAGTAATTGCTAATGGTCTATCATCTATGCCTGCTATCTCTTATAAGACAGCACCTTACGAAAATTACACATTTAATTCTGAAAAATGTCAGCGAGATCTCGGCTATGTCCTAGAAGCTTATCTACACGATCTTAGATACGGCGGCAATGAACAGACAAGATCCACGATACAAAAATATTATAACAACGGTGTTTTACAAGTAGATGGCAGCGGTCAAGCTGAAGTCGAAGGACATTTATTTGTAAGAAATCTGATAATCAACAGCGTAATGCAGAATCAGGCAGGTGTAACACTGTATCCTGAAGCCGTTCGATTATTAACACTCAATAAAGCCTATCTACAAAATGAAATTGTCGCTTGGATCGCAAATGAAATCACAGAAGCCACTAAATGTGAAAGAGACATTGGTTATCTAATCGACGGAGCAAAGTATGATATAGCACTAGGCACAAACTACAATGCTTTATTCCTTGGTCTAGCAGAATACAATTCTTTAGACAACGATTTCTTTGTTATTGATACTATACAGAGAACAAAGACAGCGATCGCAGCATTGCCAAACGTTGCGGCCAGTACCGCTGCTGTTGCGAGAAATAATTCTTTCTTTAACGAAGTTATTGATATCATACAAAACGGACGAGAAAGTGCTGATACCTTAGTTTTAGCTGAACCCAGTAATGCCACAGCCAGCAGGATCGCTGCCAAGAATCAACTGATCGCAAATAAAAATTTCTTAGCAGCAGAAGTTAATGCTTGGGTAGCAGAACAATATCCAGCTGCTGATCATGATCCTGTTAAATGTACACGAGATGTAAAGTATGCGATTGATGCGTTGGCCTATGACATTCTCTATGGCGGAAATTCTGCTACTTACGATCAGGCTAAGTTTTTCTTTTACGGTTTTTCTAATGGCGCTTCTGGAATCGATCCAACGCACAGATTACAAACTGTCGCAGCCTACGTACATCTAAAACAAGTCGTGGGCCAGATTGTACAAAACCAATCTGTAACAAAGACCACAGGCAATGCCCTAACTCAGAATCAAACATTCCCAGGTGCTAGTTCTGGTGATGCTATTATCTGTCAAAATCTTGTTCAGTTAACTGCCGATGTTGTGGCAGCAACTACTCAGACACAGGCAAATACGATACTATCAGGATTTACTAGAACAACGCCTAGCATCACTTTTGCTACCTCAGCATTACAGACAGCATTTAATGCCATCACAACAGGCAAGACATCTGTAATCAATGAAGTCGTAGTGTTTAAAGGTTATACCTACGATTCGGCAAAATGTATCAGAGATTCTGGTTATGTGATTGATGCCCTAATCTACGATTTAGAAAACAACGGCAACGAAGAATCTCGACGCATCGCGCAGAAATATTATATTGATGGTGTGTTCCAAGTTGACGGTTCTAGGATTCCGGAGATTGCCAGTTATACATTTTTACAGAAAGTAATTACTGATTTTATATTTTCGAGATTATCAGCAGATTCCTATCAGATAGTCTATCCTCAGATTACCACAGCACCTTCTGCTGAGTCTGGATCGTATGCTAGAATAACTGAACTGACAAACATTTTTATTAATTTCTTAGAAGATGGTCCTAGTTCATTGCCGGCAGTTTCACCGAGAACCGTTCCTTATCAAACTGTAGAAGAACAGATCGTAGACGCTACTAAATCTTATGATCCCGAAGCCGGTACAGTTATCACTACACTTTCAAACAATCTAGTTGATATCATCGAAGACGGCGAAGATAGCCTGCCAACTAAATCTTCGGCAGGATACGGATTGATTAAATTCCAAGGTCCTATTAAATTAGAAGACCTTTTATTAATCACAAACACTACTAAAAACGTTGTTATATACAATTTCTCAAGCAATACCGCAGGGGGTGCCTTAACTCCCGAATTTGAAGGTGATGATGATTTCGTAGCATTTAAACAGACCACTGACAGAGTCATACATCTAAGGTTGAACACTGATACATCAACAATGGACGAAACTGACGAATTACAGATATTCTATGAATCGCCCGAGATGAAAGTCCGACCATACGATTTCGGTACAGATGCTATCGAACGTCACAGAGTCGCTGCGCCACAGTCCATGCTTGATGCTGACTTTGAGTACGGTCTACAACCTACCAAGTGGCAGGCGATCGGAATCGCCAGAGGATATCCTTCAGTATACGAAGTTCCTGGATCAGATTTCCAAGTCACTGCGGTCACTACAGATGCTTCATTTCCAAACAACGGTGTAGGTGCTTCTACTATCACAGTAACTACGGCTGCTCCACACGGTCTAAGTGCCGGAACACCAGTCACTGTTGCTGGTTTAGATACAGCGATTTCTGGTATTAGCAGAGCAGAAGGTGCGTTTGTTATCGTTACAACTCCTACTACTAACACGTTTACCTATTATGCGAAATCAAGAGTTGGTACTAGTTCAGGAACATCTCTATTAACAACCTATACACAGATTAGAAAAGGCGGTTTCTATACAGGAGCATCGATTGGAATTCCAACCATTAACCTATTGTCCAACGGTACTTCAGGATCATTTGTAACACAATATGCCAGCCCAGCCGCTACGGCAAGATTCGCAGTAGCTAGTGGAACTATTCCAAGTGTCGGTTCTCCAATGACTGCTGCTACTGGCATCGCTTATGGTGCTCAGGTAACTGCTGTAGTAGGTGCTGGAGGCATCGTAGTGACACCTACAGTGTTGGGTGATTATGCTCCAACACTCTTAGGCCTAACTACTTTAACAGTAGCTAGTGCCACAGGAATCGTAATTGGTTTAGGTACCGATGATCAAACAGGATCGGCAACTTTTGTTGAATCTATCGCAGGCACCGATGTAACATTCACTAGACCATTCAGCGGTGCCATCATCGGCAATACGACAACATATACAGGCCTTGAAGGAACCAACGAGATATCAATCGGATCTGCTGCGACATTCAATGTAGTCGGAAGTTCTGCGGGTTATCTTTCTGTGACTGTAAACAACGGTGGATCGGATTATCAAGTTGGCGACGTTTTAAGAATATTAGGTACAGACCTAAATGGAACAACTCCTGCGAACGATTTATTAATAACAGTTGCCACAGTATCAGCCGGCGCTATTTTAACAGCTGATGTTATTTCAGGTACTAGCCTTTTATCAGCTATAGATCAAACAGTCAACGGTGTCGACAACACATCTTACACAGCAACTAGTCCAGATAGTACACTTGGATCGAGTGCGACATTTGACATAACTAGATCAGGAACAGGGTTCAGTTCTGTTATTAATGCCGCAGGAACAGGCTACGTTAAAGGCACTGAATTCCTTGTGCTAGGAACTGTGTTTACTGCCAATACTACTCCGGCCAACGATGTGACAATTGAAGTCACCCAAACTACACAGGCATTTACTGGACTGTTACAAGATTCTACCACACTAGCTGGTAGTCTAGCGCAGTTTAATATAACAAGAATAGGTGCCAGTTACACTAGTTTAGTTGTATCATTTGCTGGCAGCGGCTATGCTTTAGGTGAAATAGTAACCATATACGGCACACAGCTAGGCGGTAACAATCCGGAACACGATCTACAGATTCAAATTGATAATGTAGGTGGTTCAGGTGAAATCGTCGCAGCGTCCTTGGTCAGCGGACTCCTAGCCAACGATGCTGCTCCTGGCGTGATTTCTCAGATAACCACCGCAGGTACTGGCGATGATCGCACAACTGTTAACAATGTTCCGGTAGTTATCGTGCCTGGTTCAGGTATTAACGGCGAATTTACCCTAACAAGAACAGCTAGCGGATATACTGATGTTGTTATTACTAATGGCGGTACAGCCTACTTGCCAGGTAATAGGATTAGGATTCTAGGCAGCGACCTAGGCGGAGCAAACACTACTAATGATGCTATTGTTTCTGTAACTTCGGTTAATCTGTCAACAGGTGCTATCACAGCAGCTACAGTAACAGGAACTGGTGTAGCTGGTATAGATCTTGATTTATATTCATCAGTGACTGTCAGTGAATTTAACACAGCTACTATCGCATCCGGCACGTCATTGGCGTTTGGAACATTAGCAACCTTACAGATAATTTTCCAAGAGCCGCACGGAATTCCTCCAGGCGGATCGTTTATCGTAACAGTGAGTTCAGACAACGGATCAAACAATCATGCGTTAGCTAATGGATCGTTCTCTGCTACACAGATTCCTACTAGAAGCACTATCACATTCCAGGCTAGATCTCCGGGCGTTATAACTGGAGCACCAATTACTGGTGTAGTATATCCAAGACCAGACAGCTTCTTTACACACAGACCGTTTGATGGAGGTGTACAATTAGGTACAGGTGGCCCACAACACGGTGTACAGGCCATACGTCAGAGTAAAAAATATATCCGTTATCAATCTGGTAAAGGTGTTATGTACACAACCGGTGCGCTGTTTGCTCCTAGCTACGATGTTCTAACTATTTTAGCCACAGATGTTGAAGTCGGTGCTACCATCGAAATTACCTTAGGTGACAACGATCACGGTCTACAACGTGGTGCTGTGATACGTCTTAGCGGAGTACTAACAGGTGGTTATGACGGTGATTATGCTGTAGACGAGATCGTTACCGAACGTACATTTAGAATTATCGCTACAAAACGTGTCGGTTCAAGAAAGCCCGCATTGAGTTTCAGCTGCCAAGTTTCTACATTAGAATGGAAAGGTGCTGTCGTTCGTGCTGGAGTATTTGATGATCAGAACGGTATTTTCTGGGAATACGACGGCCAAACATTATGGGCTGTTCAAAGAACTTCAACTAGACAGTTGGCTGGTACTATCTCAGTTAACTCGGGCTCTAACAGGATAACAGGTTTAAACAGCCGATTTAGAGATCAAGTAAAGGCAGGAGATTCTGTAACTATCCGTGGAATGACTCACGTGGTCACACACGTTGATAGTCAGACATCGATGACTGTTAATCCCGACTATCGCGGTGTGTCTAATGTGTCTAATGCTAAGATGAGTTTGATCAGCGAAATAAGAGTCAAACAATCAAACTTCAATAAAGATCGATTAGACGGAACAGGACCTAGCGGGTACGATCTTGATATTACCAAGATGCAGATGATTGGTATCCAATACAGTTGGTATGGTGCTGGTTTTATTGATTTTATGCTAAGGGGTTCTGACGGTAATTATGTGTTTGCTCATCGTATGAGAAACAGCAACATTAATACTGAAGCCTATATGCGTACCGGTAACCTTCCTGTTCGATATGAAGTTTCAAATTATGGCGCTACTAGTAGATTAGTTTCCGATCTAACTAATACTGGAACAGAAGTATTTGTAGAAAGTGTGGAAGGTTTTCCAGAAACCGGCATAATCTACATTGACAACGAAATGATCGCCTATACCGGATTGAACACTAGCCTTAACAAATTAACAGGCTGTTCTAGATCAGCACAGTTAGATCTGTTTATCGCAGGTGCTACTAGAAACTTTACAGCAGGAACTGCCGCCGACCACTCAACAGGCACCGGAGTTATATTGTTAAACAACACAACAACTCCATTGATCAGCCACTGGGGTAGTGCGTTCCTGACAGATGGACTATTTGACTTTGACCGTGGATATATTTTTAACTATGCGTCTACTGGTCTTAGTGTTAGCACAACCAAAGCTACTGCTTTCTTGATTCGTCTAGCACCTAGTGTATCCAATGCGGTCACAGGCGATCTAGGAGAGCGTGAATTACTAAACAGAGCTCAATTGTTGTTGAAAGAGATTGCTGTTACATCCGACACAGGCACAGGCGGTATCATCGTTGAGGGTGTGTTAAATCCTCAAAACTATCCGTCTAATCCTAGTGACATTATATGGAGCGGATTGTCAGGTGTTGCTGCTGGTGGACAGCCAAGCTTCGCACAGATAGCACCGGGTGGTTCTGTAAACTGGTCCGGAGGTGTAGCACAGCCAACATCAACTGCCACAGCATTGAACACTACAACGGCCAACGTAACGGTGCCAAACAAGACAGCATTTAACAGAGCGTCAGGATCATCCTTTGTATATGCTACACAGACCAGTTGGAACGCATCGGGCGCTGCTGCCGGCTTCGCTATCTCGACCACAGATACCAAATTCCAATCAGGAACGACTGTGTCTGCTATTTCTACAAGCCCGAGTCCTATCGCTACTACATTAGCTTCGCAGACCGGCTCGATGTCTACATTCTTTAGATCAGTCTCAACAACATTTGCCAACGGCAACGGTGTTACAGCCACATTGTTCTTTAATAATCCAGGATACACACCGTTTCCGATCAACTCGAGGATTACAGTTTCGGGTATGAATCCCAACGGCTACAACGGAACATATCTTGTTACAGGTGCTGGCAATAACTTCGTCCAGTTTAACTCGAGCCAGACTGGTTTTAACAACAATGGTACGATTTCTACGGCTTATGTCGCTGGTCAGACTTCGTTGAATATCACAGAAGCCAGTTGGGCGGCAATGACCAGTCCTGTAACTGCCACAGGGTTTTCAGTAACTTCGGGATTCCCGGGCGGTACTACAGTAACCGCAGTATCGGCTGTACAAGGGACATCACCGAACAGATATTATACAGTGACGATGAGTCAAGGATTAACTTCTAATCTAGCATTAAGTTCAGTGGCTATCAATACCAGCTTCGGTGGTTCAAGAACGACCACAAACAATTTGTTCTTCACCGCAGCTAGTTGGACAGCACTGCCTGTTGATGTTCCAGTAGTAGGCACACTAACTAATGATTCTGGAAAATTCACTGGAGGTACTACAATCACCGGCGTTAGCGGTTTACAGACCTTTAATTCAGTCGGCTATTATTCAGTAACATTCAGCAATAACTGTATTGGAACGATATCAGGATCAACGAATGTGACTTTTGATACGATTCCGTACTACACATTATTCTTGAGTAGGACCACAGCCTCTGCTGTTAATGCTAATAATACCATAACGTTAGCATTGGCTCAAAACACTTCAGTTACGAACTTTGTCTACTTTACACAGGCCACTTGGGAAACTCTGGTCAGCAACTATGGAGCTGGAGCAGGCACCGAGGTTTCTGATGTTAAATTTGCTGCTGGTACTCGTGTAGCATCTGTAAGTACTCTACGAACATTTGGCGGAACTGGCTACTATACTGTAACGTTCACGCAGACCTCGAACGCTGTGGTAGCAGGAGCCAGCACTATAACATTCAAGTTTGGACAGCCGCCGTATGCGCTACCAGGCGAACAGGTGTTTTCGTTCATCAGCTTACCAGGCAGCTCAGACCAATTGGATCTATCCGAACTAAAAGAACTAACCAATACTACCCTAGGTGGTAGAGGTACGTTCCCGAATGGTCCAGACGTTTTGGCCATAAACATCTATAAGGTTTCGGGAACTGCCGTTAACGCTAACGTTATTTTACGTTGGTCCGAAGCACAAGCCTAAAAGGTTGACAAACAGACTCGTGACTGTATAATTACAGCATGAGTCTGATTTTTGTTAACGGAACTTTCGATATTCTCCACCCTGGTCACATTAAACTTTTAAATTACGCTAAAAGTTTGGGCGATCATCTCATGGTCGGAATTGATTCTGATGAACGAGTACGACAGCTAAAAGGGCCACAGCGTCCAATCAACGATCAGAAGCATAGAACATTTATACTTGAAAATTTAAAAGCAGTCGACGAAGTTGTCGTTTTCAATACCGACGTAGAACTCATTAACCTAGTCGCAGCCTGCGACATCATGGTCAAAGGCAGTGATTATATGGGCAAGCCTATCGTCGGTGACATTGTCTGTGACGAAATCGTATTTTTTGATATATTAGATGACTATTCAACAACCAAAATCATACAAAATATTGCTAATCGGTGATGACTGTGTTGATGTGTACCAGTACGGTACAGTCGATCGTATCAGTCCAGAGGCACCGGTTCCAGTGTTTAAGTTTGATTATGAAGAACGTAAACCGGGGATGGCAGGCAATGTGGCCCGTAATCTAGAAGCCTTAGGTTGTGAAGTGAATTATCTTCATGGAGAAACTTCTACTAAAACAAGATTAGTAGACATCCGCAGCAAACAACAGATCGTCAGGATAGATAATGATCTAATATCGCCAGCGATTGAATTTGAAACTGCGATACCTAAAATTTATGATGCTATCGTTATCAGCGACTACAACAAAGGAACTGTCTCCTACGACATAATCGAAGAAGCTATAGCTACGAGGATTCCTGTTTTCGTCGACACGAAAAAAACAGATCTAGAAAGATTACAAGGTGCGTGGGTTAAAATCAATGAATTAGAATATAGTAAAATAAAAAGCGAATGCTCAGGACTTATTGTTACTCGAGGGGACAAAGGTGCTAGAGCAGTGTTTCACGAGTTTGCAACATCTGCTCCCAGAGTTGAAGTCGTTGACGTTACCGGAGCAGGAGACACATTTTTAGCAGCACTCGCTTACGGATATCTAAACACTAACAATATTAAACCAGCCATGGAGTTTGCCACAGTGGCTGCGAGTATAACAGTACAGCATGTAGGGTGCTATGCTCCGAGATTAGAGGAAATAAAATGACACAAAGATTAACAGGTAAGGTTGACAAAGGTTGGGGGTTTGAAATAATTTGGGCCACTAATGATCATTATTGTGGGAAAATCTTAGTTTTTGAAAAGGCAGGAAATAAATTTTCTATGCACTTTCACAGAACCAAAGATGAAACATGGTTCGTGAATTCTGGAAAATTTAAACTGCGTTGGATCGATACCAAAGACGCTAAAATCTATGAACAGGAATTAAATGAAGGCGATACTTGGCACAATCCGCCACTCCAACCCCATCAGCTAGAAGCAATGACTGACGGCGCTATGATATTTGAAGTTAGCACAGCAGATTCAGTCGAAGACAATTTTAGACTAGCCCCAGGGGATAGCCAAAAGAAGGATATCAAAGAATGAACATTTATCTAGATATGGATGATGTAGTTGCCGACTGGTTCGGATATGCTAGAGAATACCTAAAAGAACCACTGTTCAAAGACGGTGACATTCTTCCGGACGAAACATGGCGCAGATTAAAAGATGATCAACGTATGTATAGCAATTTACCTGTGAAAGAAGGTGCCTACGAACTAGTTGAATGGGTTACTAATTACGCCGACAATACAGGCAGTCAGGTATTTTTTCTTAGTGCGATACCTAAAGGCAACGACATGCCCTGGGCACCTCAGGATAAAGTTTTTTGGGCACAACGATACTTTCCTAGGATACCTGTTTTTCTCGGCCCTTATAGTTACGACAAATGGGTTCGATGTCAACCCGGTGATATATTGATTGATGATCGTAGAAGTAATTGTGAAGACTGGGAACGAGCCGGAGGCCGGGCACACATATATCGTACATGGCCGGACTGTAAAGCATGGTTGGAGTCTATACTAGGATGATAATCGTAACTGGCGGAGCAGGATTTATCGGCTCTAATATCATTAAGAGATTAAACAGTCGATCTGTATCTGATATTTTAATAGTAGACGATGTCAATCAAGATAAAGAGTCTAACTTAAGAAATTTAACATTTTCTGACATTATGTCAACCGATGATTTTTATGGCAGATTCAATACTTGGTTAAAAGTAGAAGCCGTATTCCATGAAGGTGCTATATCATCAACGACTGAAAAAGACCCAGCAAGAATTGATCAATATAATCTACAACCTAGTTATTGGTTAATAGATCAAGCGGTCCAGAATGATGTATTTTTATCCTACGCTAGTTCGGCATCGGTCTATGGAGATAGTAATACTTTCCAAGAAAATCAACCGTTGATGCCTAGATCTTTATATGCGTCTAGTAAAATGAGAATAGACCAATATGTGTATTCAATGCTATTAGATTATCCTGGTGCTCGCATACAAGGTTGGAGATATTTCAATGTCTACGGCAACAACGAAAATCACAAAAAGGATCAATCTAGTCCTGTGACAAAATTTAGACATCAGGCCGAGACTACAGGAAAAATCAAAGTGTTTAAAGGCAGTGAAAACTTCCAACGAGATTTCGTCTGTGTTGATGATGTAGCGGATGTCAAATTACGATCTTTTGATCTTGACTTTAGTGGAATTTATAATCTAGGAACTGGTTCTGCGATTTCATTCCGGCAGGTAGCTGAGGCAGTAGCTGAAAAATATTCAGCTGACATAGAAGAAATTGATTTCCCTCAAGAATTGATAAATCAATATCAGAAATATACCTGCTCAGACAACACACGATTGTTGAGTGTGCTAGGTGATTATCAGTTTAAGACTGTTAAATCTTTTCTCTCAGAGACATGATTTTCTTTTCAATGTCGATTCTTAGAGATTTTAACTTGTTTCTTTCTTGAGAAGTATTTGAAAGATTTGAGATAGAATCAGTTGACGCATCCATCGCTCGTGCTTGGGACACGAATCTTCTATAAAGATTGTCGAGTTCTGTGTCTTTGGTTTCTTTGATCGCTTTTTCGTAACGGCGACAATCTTCAATAAAGTTTTTACTTTTGGTAATAGTCAATTTCATAAAGAATTTCCTATCAATAAAATAGTATCAATTTTAGTTTTGATGATTTTATCAGTTAGGGTATTTTTTAATCCTGAATGTAGACCTTTTGGCAGAACGTCTATGGTCGACCAGCAGAATGTTTGATCAGAAGAAGGAACGAATTCTTCGTCAACTAAACATATATAGGTTGAAAATTCGAATCCCTTATCTTGGCTAAGATATAATTCCACAGGAACTAGTCTTGCGGGTTTGCCGTAAAACTGTTCGATAATCTTTTCAGCATCTTCAACTACGGATTTTTCTCTGGCAAAACTAGGAACAGTCCATTTGAGGTCTTCTAGAATCATTAAAATTCTAGAAGTTTTTTTAGACATAAACAGGATTCCGGCATATTTCTGCATGCCTTTATATATCATCCTTCTAGATCAAAACTCCAATATCCGGCAGTATACTCGCCTTCGAAAGATTTCAACCATTGGTTGTCTTCCCACTTATATTGGATTCCAGTTTTGAGATTTTTTATGTAATAAGTTCCGGTGTGTTCAACTGTGGGATCAAAAATGATATTCCAATTGTCACCGTCCCATTCGACTATAGAATTAGCAGGTGCTACGAAATCTGTATCATCGGAATTCTTCCAAGCATCAGCACCATCTATGTTCGATGCTGAACCTATGTCTTCTAATATTAGGTATTTTATTCCTGTTAGAAGATTGTTTCTAGGATCAAACGTCTGTGGATTTATAATAGCATTGATAATCAAATCTGTTTGTGGTTCTGAATCTGTATCAAAGTCTACTACTAGGAATTGAGAATCAACTTCGTTGATAGTAAATGTTCCGACTAATTCATAGCCACTAGGCTGTAAAAATCTTATCCTGCTGATGCCCGGACGATATTTTCCATACTGAGGAATAATCTTATTCCAATCAATAACTGCTCCGCCTTTCCTGGGTATATCTAAACCGCTTTCTACTACAGCTTCATTGGGGTCTAGAGCACTGATGTAATAAGAACCTGTCTCAACACCTGTGACTGTTTTCGATGATAACAGCAGAACTCCAAAATTTCCCGGGGTAGTTATCACTGAAGTGGTTTTAATATCTTTGGTATCAGCCGGACTGTTAAATGCTAGTTCTGCTAACGGCTTTAGTTGACCGTCATCGTCAAACATATTCATGATGATATTCTGAACTACGCCTAGTTTTTTAACTTTAACTGGCGGACTGATATAGATTGGCATTTCAAAATCTAGAGAACAGATATCTATGTCTACTTCTGTGCCTTGAGGAATAGATCGTGAAGTAAAAGTAGAAGCCACTAACTCTACCACACTAAGACTAGTCCAGTCGATATAGTTGTCTGTGGTCTGCACTTCTAGGCTAGGATTGAATAGGACCATGATCTGTTCTAACAGTTGAAGTTTCTGATCAGTGTTGCTGGTCCAGATGTCTGCTCGCATACTCAGCTTAAATGGTGTAGGCATCAGTCGTTCTACAGTATAGCCCCCACCTTGCGTATTATCGTACACAGGCTCTCCAGTTTCATCATCGAATGATTCGTAGGATCTTCCTCTAATACTTACTTTGCTGACATAGCTGGCATCGGCTAATCTTGCTCGATCTAATTCTATTCCAGTTATGTAGCAGGCGATCTTAGGAACGCTGGCCAATTTATTTTCAGAATTTTCTTTGATAATCTGTGCTACCTGTTTGGTCAAATCTCCATAGGCAACAGGCACCTGTTTCAGTGTACCGTCTCCGGATTGAAATTTAAAACCGATGAAGATCCTCATGAACTGAGTCACGTATCTTCTTATCTGGCCATCATAGAAAAAATCCATTATTCGTCTGCCTTAGGTCGTAGTGCTTTGCTCAAGCTCTGTTTTTCTTTAACCAATTTGCCGTCTATCATACGTTCATTAGTGTTATTGATAAACGTGCCTTTTTGGTTTTGTCTTGTATCTCTACCTTCAAATCTTTCTCCAGATTCGGTGTCGGTAGTTCCTAGATTACTCATAGTCATACGTACATTGTCTTCATACTTGACCCATCTGCGGCCATTAAATCTAAACAATCTCTTAGGAAAATAATCTGTACGTAGACAAAATTGTCCTTCCACAGGATTACCAGGGAATGTGATGCCACTGGTAAATGGAGCTCCATTGGGTGTCACTCCATCTTCATGATAATTTTGATATCCGTCTTTGGTCGGCGTAGCTATGATCACACTGGCATCTACACCGCTGCCGTCATTGCTGGCTTCGATATCACCAGTGTCGGTGGTGACTAATTTAACATTTCCTTCATCGTCCAGCGGGACGGTATAGTACATCGTAGTATCGTAGCCGCTCTTAGGAGCATCTGACTCTGCTTGATCTAACACCGCTTCTGTGATTCTCATCTCAGTTTCGTAGGTGCTCATTATATCACGTAAAGTTGTATTAGTGTCCTCGCCGGAGTCGTCAGCAAGTCCGTCTAGTATCTGTTTGAATTCTTGGCTGTCAACTAACGGAGTACACTTAGCACGATATAAATGCGGGTACCAAGTTGATGAAAAGCCTTCTGCTGCTCTGTTAACTTCCTCAATGACATAGAATCGTTTTAAGGCAAATTTTAAATCGTTGAGTGCGTGGTAATCTTTTAGATGTGGTAACTCTATAACATCCCCTGCTATCAATTTTCTTCCTAATTTTTCTACTGTATCATTGATATGAAAAGTGATAAAGATCGTGTCGTTTTGTAGGAATAATCCAAACTGCGTTAGGTTAAAATCTAGATCTGTTATATTGTATACACCTCTGAGAATATACACATCGGGATCATATTTTCTATCGCGATTTTCTAAAAATAACAGATCTTGTATTTGTAGCTCAGGAATTCCGCCCGAATATATAGGTGTAGTAGGTGTACTAGCACCAGGTAATTGATCACCTGGGCCTGCGTATTTGTGTACTAAAACATCGACACCGCCTACCTGGAACATTTCCCAGACGGTTTTGTCGATAAATTTGTAGTCATTGCCCTTTTCTGGGCGATAAAGCGAAAGTCTTGGCATAGTCATATATTTACCGCTGTAATAAATACTAGCATGAGCCAATTAGATCAAGAAAAACAGAAAGTGTTTGACTACTGCCGTTTAATGCTAGGCGACGGCATGGTTGACGTAGAACTAGACCCGCAGCACTACGAAACAGCGTATCAGCGAAGTCTAGCAGTTTTCCGCCAACGTGGTGATAATTCTGTAGAAGAAAGTTTCGCTTTCTTGACACTCGCAGAAGATCAAAACGAATACATTTTACCACCTGAAATACAAGTGGTCCGAGAAATCTATCGCAGAAGCATCGGATCTAGATCGGGCGGCGGAAATGGTGGTACTGTTTTTGAACCATTCAATCTAGCCTATACAAACACCTATCTTTTAAGCAGTACAAATATGGGTGGACTTTTAACCTACGAACTTTTCGCAGGCTATCAAGAGCGTGTGGGCAAAATGTTTGGTAGTTTTATACAGTTTACTTGGCATGCTCAATCTCACAAATTGACCATTCATCAACGTCCTAGGACCGATGAAGAACTCATGCTTTGGTGCTATAATACTAGACCCGATGTAGCCATCCTTGTTGATACCTATGCCGGGCAATGGATCAAAGACTATACACTAGCCAATTGTAAAATGATGCTAGGTCAAGCTCGTGAGAAATTTGCTCAAATCGCCGGGCCTCAGGGCGGCACTAGCCTAAACGGTGCTACACTCAAACAAGAAGCACAAGCTGACATTGATAGATTGACCGCAGAATTGGTCAATTATGTCCCAGGTCATGCCAATGCTGGTTACACTTTCGTGGTTGGTTAATCCTTAATTTAATCGTTGACCTAATATCAAAAATCTGCTACAATATCATTATTGTTAGGAGATATTATGATTATTGGAGTATGCGGATTTATCGGCAGCGGTAAAGATACTGTCGCTGATTACCTAGTTAATTTTCACGAATTTAGACGAGAATCATTCGCCAACACACTAAAAGATGCTGTGGCAGCGGTCTTTGGTTGGGATAGGATTATGCTAGAAGGCAGGACCAAAGAAGCTCGTGAGTGGCGTGAACAGGTAGATCCTTGGTGGGCAGCTAGATTAGACATGCCTACACTTACTCCTAGATGGGTATTACAATACTGGGGTACAGAAGTCTGCCGTAAAAGTTTCCACGATGACATCTGGATCGCTAGCCTAGAAAACAAACTCCGCAATTCCAAAGACAATATAGTGATATCTGATTGCCGTTTTCCTAACGAAATCGCAAGTATCAAAAATGCCGGCGGACAAGTTATCTGGGTTAAACGTGGCGAGTTACCTACGTGGTATGATCTTGCTCTACAGCATAACCGAGGATCAGACCGAGCAAATATAGAACTGATGAAACTTAAGATCCATGCCAGCGAAACTGCTTGGGTTGGAACTAAGTTTGATGCCGAATTAGAAAACAACGGCACCATTGACGACTTGTACAACAGCGTTAAAAATCTGCTACAAGATCACCCTGTTTCCATTTAATACCTTCCTTAGCTAGAACACGTTGACAGTTAGCACAGACTGTTTTAAGATTCGATATTTTACAATTATCCAGATCTTCATCAACGTGATAGACTGAAAAAATCTCAGAGTGCGGCGATTTAAGACCGCACTTGTCGCACTGATTCTTCTTGCGATACCCTGCCCTATACCATCTTGGTATTCCGTGATATTTTCCATGCTTTAGACAAATCTCACAGAGAGATCTATAATAGATCTTTTTTCCCTTGCGATAATTGATCGCAGCAGGCCTGTGTCCACATTTACAAAGAGGTCTCATAGTACTATTTAAAGATATTGGACCTTTTTCGCCCCTTTTCCTATGGTTTAAATACAGCGTTTTTTGGTTAGTCGAATAAATATTAATACAAGATTTAAACCATCGGGAGATAACGGAATGGCACTAAATTCACCAGGCGTAGAAGTTACAGTAATTGATGAGAGTTTTTATACCCCAGCTGAAAGCAGCACAACTCCATTGATTGTAATCGCTACAGCAGAAAACAAATCAAACGCTAGCGGCACAGGCACCGCACAAGGAACACTTGCCACCAACGCAGGCAAAGTGTATAAAGTTTCTAGTCAAAGAGAACTTGTTGATTTCTTTGGCGTACCAGCATTTAAGAGAACAATTTCAGGTTCGCCTATACATGGCGGCGAACAAAACGAATACGGACTACAGGCTGCTTACAGCTTCTTAGGTTCAGCTAACACTGCCTATGTTGTAAGAGCAGCAGTAAACCTAGATGATCTAACAGCAAAGTCAGAGATTCCAGGATCCGAGGCCACAAGCGGCCAATGGTGGTTAGACACTCAAAGTACAAACTGGGGTATTTTTGAGTGGGACTCAGCTCCTGCTAATTTATCAGGACAAAAATTTAATAACAAAACTCCTATCGTTATCACCGCAGAAGATACAGAAAGCCTAAACGGTAATGAACCAGCCACTGGTGTTGGTCGTGTAGGCGATTATGCTGTAGTGGCTGCTTCCGATGTTATCAGAACTTACTACAAAGGCAAAGATTATACAACAGTAGGCGAACCAGTTTCTTGGGAACTATTAGGAACCAGCGAATGGCGTAAGTTTTGGCCTGCGTTTACCGCAGAAGTTGATGGTCATTCATCTAAGACTACCAGCACAACATTTGTTATCAACGGTGTACAAATTAACGTACCGGCCTACACAACAGTTGAAGGCATGGTAACATTGATCAATAACGCATTGATCCAAGGTGTTAGAGCAGCCAGCGTTAACGGGTTCGTGACTCTATTCATCACAGATACTACAGATGATATGGTTGGCGATTCGACTGGCAGCAATGCTATTGTTTTACAAGACGGTTCAGCAACAGTGTCTAGTTTATTCGGCGTAGCAGCTGGTACATTCTATGGTCCAGAACTAGCAATGGCTCCGCATACTCAAGTTCCGCAGTGGAAACTAAATGCTGCTATCGCTAGACCAACAGGTTCTATCTGGGTTAAGACTACAGATCCTAACCTAGGTGCTCGTTGGAGAGTGAAGCGTTGGAATGCTGCTTCAAAATCTTGGTTAGAAGTTGCTGCTCCTCTAGCAGCAAACGCTCAAGGTGCTATCTATGGTGTAAACAAAACCGGGGGCGGATTAGGCATAGACAAAGATACTGTTTATGTACAATATAACTATACTGAAGATACTGGCTATGACAACACACCTCAAACAGCCAGCTTTAAGATTTTTGTTAGAAAGATCAAAGGTGCCACATCAGTAGTATCAGATACGATTGGTACTGGTACATTTAGCGGAACTTATACATTCAGCATGAGAGAAAGTCTTGTGAATAGTTCAGCTCTTTCAAGTGCTGTATCAATCTCTTTCACAGCAGCAGGAACTGCAGCTGATGCTAACACACTACGTCAAGCGATCAACAACTCCAGCTTAGTCAATGTTGAAGCTACAGTAGTCGATGGTAAACTAACTATCACCCACACATTGGGCGGTGAGATTCGAATCATTGACGGCGACGATCTGTTCGCAGATGCTGGGTTTGTTGAATATGATGTAACTAACGCAACTGGTACGCCTAACTTCTACGGTTCACCTAGCGTTAGTAGCGATTTTGATTATGTGATCAGCAATTACTTGCCAATGTCTGGAACTGCTACTGGCTATGTGGCAGCAGCTGATGCTCCATTAAACGATCCAGCAGACGGACAAAGATGGTTCAGCAGCGTCGTTGACGAAGCTGATATCATGATCCACAATGGATCTGCTTGGGTAGGCTACAAATATAACGGTAGTAGTGGTATAGCTACTTCAGCATCGCCGTACTACGCTAACGGAACAGATTCTTTAGGTCCTATCGTATCATCTACAAGACCTCTTGTACAAAGTGACGGTACTACTCTAGTAACTGGTGACCTTTGGATTGATACTAGCGATTTAGAAAACTATCCTGTAATTTACAAATATCAAGACGGTCTTACAGATCAAGTGGCCAACAATTGGGTATTGATTGATAAGACTGACAGCACTTCTGAAGACGGTATTGTTTTCGCTGATGCTAGATGGGATTTAGATGGTGAATCAAAAGATCCTGCTACAGTCGTAGATCTTTTGGCCAGCGATTTTGTCGATTATGATGCTCCAGATCCTGATTTATATCCAAGAGGAATCTTACTATTCAATACTCGCAGAAGCGGTTTCAACATCAAGCAATATGTAAGAAATCATGTAGATACTTCTAGCGATAATGCTAGATACGGCGACGAATCAATGGTTGACTACGAAGCAGCACGTTGGGTAACTGATTCGGGCGCGGACTTTGGCCGTAAGGCACAACGTCAAGTAGTGATTACAGCGTTGAAAGGCTTGGTAAATTCAAATGCTGAAATCAGAGAAGATGAAATAAGAAATTTCAACCTTATAACATGTCCTGGTTATCCTGAACTATTACAGAACATGATTGAACTTAATATTGACAGAGGAACTACTGCTTTTGTTATCGGCGATTCACCTTTTAGATTAACCGCAGAAACCAACACATTGAATAACTGGGGATTGAATTTAAATGGAGCCACTGACAACAGCGACACTGGTTTAATCAGCTCTGATCCTTATGCGGCAGTGTTCTACCCATCCGGTCTAACCAGCGACAACAGTGGAAATACCATTATGGTTCCACCAAGCCACATGATGCTAAGAACTATCGCTCTAAGCGATCAAGTAAGCTATCCATGGTTCGCTCCAGCAGGTATCAGAAGAGGCGGCATCAACAATGCTACTTCGGTTGGTTACCTAGACAGCAGAACAGGAGAATTTAAACCTGTAGCACTAACAGAAGGTCAACGTGATACTTTAGCAACAGTTAAAGTTAATCCGTTAACATATTTTAATGGTGTAGGATTAGTAAACTACGGTCAAAAGACATTAAGTTCTGGAACATCAGCACTTGATAGAATCAACGTAGCTCGTTTAGTGATTTATCTACGCACTCAGTTAAGCAAACTTGCTAAGCCTTATGTGTTTGAACCTAACGATAAACTAACCAGAGATGAAATTAGACAAGCAGTTGAAAGTCTATTGCTAGAGCTTGTAGGTCTACGTGCTATCTATGACTACGCAGTGGTTTGTGATGAAACAAACAATACTCCAGCAAGAATCGATCGTAATGAACTATATGTAGATATAGCTATTGAACCAGTAAAAGCTATCGAATTTATCTACATTCCATTGAGATTGAAGAACACAGGAGAGATAGCAGCGTCAAGAGCGTCTTGATAATTGGGGGTTAAAATCCCCCAATGTCAAGAGATAAATAACATTATCCGGAGCATAAGAATATGGCAATTTCAACACTATCAAAATTAACAGTACCTCTAGCAACAGACGCTTCGTCTAGTGCTCAGGGCTTGTTAATGCCCAAGCTAAAGTACAGATTTAGGGTGGTCTTACAAGGCTTCGGGGCAAATGGAACAGTAGCAACAGAGCTAACAAAACAAGTAAACGACATCACTAGACCAAAGGTCAACTTTGAAGAAATCGAACTTCCAGTTTATAATTCAAGAGTTTACCTAGCAGGTCGTCACAACTGGGAACCAGTAACATTAAACGTAAGAGACGATGCGACAGGATCTATCCAAAGACTCTGTGGTGAACAGATCCAGAAACAATTTGACTTTTTTGAACAATCAGGTGCTGCGTCAGGACAAGATTATAAGTTCACAACATTGATCGAAGTACTAGATGGCGGCAACGGAGCACAAACACCAAACGTCCTAGAAACATTTGAACTTTATGGTTGTTTCGTACAGAACATCGATTACGGCGATTTAAACTATACATCAAACGAACCAGCGATGGTTGCTCTAGCAATACGCTACGACAACGCTATCCAATACAAAGGCGGCGGCATCGATGGTATCGGTAGAAATATTGGTGCTAGAACAATCGGTAGTTCTGCTACTGGCGGTTAATACCTACCAATTAAATCAAGCCCGGCTTATCCGGGCTTTTTTTATCACTAAATAATATTATGGCAGACCAATTTACACGATTCCTTACAGGCGTAGCCCAGGGGTTATCTAACCCCAAAGGCAACCTAGGTGATTTTAGACATGCGGCGAGATTATATCTCGACCAGCAATACGCTCGAGCTCCTCGAACAAAATTCCTTTACCATGTTAATTTTGAGATCAATCGTCCTGCTCTTAATTCGACATCATTTACTAACAGTGGTAGTGTAATCGGCATGTTAGTAAAGCAGGCCGATTTACCTAAAATCACTTTAGATCACGATATTAAAAATCAATACAATAGAAAAAAAGTAATTTACAAAGACTTAAAATATGAACCTCTTAATATAACCTTCCACGACGACAGTCACGGTCTTGTAAATGCTATGTGGGCACAGTATCTTAGTTTCTATTCCCCTGAAAGATTCCAGCCTCAACAGGCGTGGCACGATACTTCACAAGGACCGTACGGAAATACAGGAGGGGGATCTGAGAAAACAACATATAGATACGGACTCGATGTTTCTAAAGGAGTAAAGACAAGTGGTGCGGCAGGACCAGATGGTCATGCTTATACACAACCTTTTTTTAAAAACATTACATTATACACACTAAGTAGAAAAAGATTTAATTCCTATACATTGATTAATCCTCATATAGTGAGCTGGACTCACGGTAATGTTGACCAAAGCTCAAACAATGGAACTATAGAAGCACAGATGAGCATAGTATATGAGTCTATCCTTTATGGCACTGGAATTATAATTAAAGGTAAAGAACCAAATGCTTTCGCTGATGATTTATTCTACGATTCGACACCTAGCCCACTGACCATAGGAGGCGGGACGATTGGCAGTATAACAGGGCTGATCAACGCATTTCCTGGCCAAGCATATTCGGGGATTATTAAAAATGCTGAGGCTATCTATGGCGACGGAAATGTACAGCTTGGCCAGTTCGGTGGTAGTGGAACTTTACTACAGAATGCTGTCACTGCTATAAACTTTTATAAGAGCATACGATCGATTAACAAAGAAAGTCTTATCGCAGAAGCCACGAACCTAATATTATCCCCACAACAGGGCGAAAACACAGTTAGCGGCCTTAGGGGAATAGTTATTGGAAATAAACGATGATCAACACGTTAACTAATCTACCAGCTAAGACATCCACAGACAGTGCCGACCGGAGTAAAGTCTATCTAGAAAATTTTGGCAGGAGTGGCGAAGAATATCTAGGATCCGAAGTAGATGCTACTATAGGTTTTTTATCCAAGAGAGGATTTAGTCTAGAAGCAGCCACTGTCACTGCCATGGTATTGTTAAGACAAGCCAAACAAGATGGCCTTGCTGTGTTCCAATTATTAGAAACATTAGGTACCTTGGAAAATCTAGAACTATCAGCATTAGTCGGTGAAATTTTAAATCAAAATAGATCATTTACTTCTAGACTAGGGTTTAGGACATCAGTAGCAGCCAACCAGCTTAAACTAAGAAACATCAGAGCGTAATGGTTAGATTTGCCCAGGGAAAATTCGAGATGAAAAATCCCGACAAATACATCGGGAAAAAAACACCATTGGCTAGAAGTAGCTGGGAATTCGTTTTTATGCGGATGCTTGACGAACACCCGGGAGTACAGAATTGGGCCAGCGAAAGCATACAGATACCCTATAGAGATCCGTTAACAGGAAAGTATACTATATACGTTCCTGATTTTTTTATAGTCTACAATGATAAGTCAGGAAAGAAACACGCCGAAGTTGTTGAAGTTAAACCTAGCAATCATACCTTTCTAGAAAAAGTCGGAAAAAGCAGATACAATCAAGAACAGTATGTGAAAAATCTAGCCAAGTGGGAAGCTGCCACTGCTTGGTGTAAACAACAGGGAATCCGTTTTAGAGTAGTCAACGAAGATGATATTTTCCACAAAGGCTCAAAACGTAGATAAGTAATGTATGACTAAAAAACTTGAAGAACTATTCAATTTAGAAGATTCAAAGGCTGTTGAAGCTAAGATTCCTGTTGTCGAAGAATCTAAGGAAGAAGTCCGAGATCTCGAAAGAAGTTATAGAGAAGTTGATGCTATCGCTGGGAGATTACCGGATATAGCTGATTTGGATACGCTGGGAGAAAATGAGCTTGACGCACTAGCGAAAAAAGCCGAAGATGCCTATGACGATCTAATGGATCTAGGTATGAACGTAGAAGTACGCTACAGCGGACGTATATTTGAAGTAGCTGGTACTATGCTAAGAAACGCTATAGATGCTAAATCAGCTAAAATTGATAAGAAGTTAAAAGCCATAGACGCTAAACTTAAAAAGTTAAAAATTGACAAAGATGCTGGAGATGATGACGCTAACAGTATGATGAGCGGTCAAGCGTTTGTGATCACAGATCGCAATGAGCTCTTGAAGAAACTCCAAGGAAAGGAATAAATACTGATATGAAAACATTCAAAGAATATCTATCTGAAAGTAAAAAAACCTACGGTTTCCGTATCAAGGTTGCTGGTCCGTTGCCTGAGGGATTTGAAGAAAAAGCCAAATCTAAAATGGGCAAATATGGCTGCGGAAAATTTGAAAAAGTAGCTACTACACCTATACAAAAAACAGCTCTAGAATTCCTAGATCTCAGCAATGTTGAAGTAACAGTGTTTGAGTGTGAGTGCTCATACCCAGTGACTCCACAACAGGTACAGGTTGATGTACACGAATCCACAGGCGTTTCTAACACACACCTACGTGTGAGAAATGTCAATGATCCATTCGAACAAGCAGAGCCTGCGGAAGAACCTACAGGTAAAGCTCTGTTGAATGACAGTGAGCTCAAAGACAGCGAAAAGATCAAACACAAAGAAAATTTTGGCAACGACTTTACAGCATCGTTCCTAAAAGATCTTGCTAAAGCTAGCAAGGATCGAGTAAAAGAAACAAATCAGGGCGAATATAAAATGCCCAAAGCACCTAAACAAGACAAAGCAGGCACTAAAAGTGCCCTAGGGAGTTAATATGGATTTTAAAGCTATACTAGAAAAGATGGCCGAGCTGGAAGCCAGTGAGGTATCAGAGGAGTGTGGCATGCCCATGTCTACACCCGCTGCGCCTACACCCACAGCACCTCCATCGATGAGCATCAATTTAAATGCTCAGGGAATGGACAATATTGAATCATTGATGAAGTTGATCAACAAGGTTAATCCTGGCATGACTCCGGGCAGTGATACCAGCGAACCAACATTGCCGATGCTGAAACCAGAACCATCGATGGCTTCTCTAAGAGACAAGCTACTACCAAAAGCACCTGCTGCTATGGCAGACAACGATATCGATCCTACAGATGATCCTATGTCAAAAATAGATACTGAAGAAGAATCATTTGCTAATACACCCGACGGTGGTAGTGATCCAGAAATCAAACCTGTCAGTGCTGCGATTCCTAATGGCGACGATCTAAATCGTAAAAAGAGCCAATATCCTGCTACACAATTAGGTGATAATCCTATGGCAGTAGAAAGCATCAAAGCACAATTAGAAGCATTACTAGCAGAAATCAAAGCAAAGTAATCGTTTAGAAAATCCAAATAGGCTCTTCGGAGCCTATTTTTTTCATTAAATAATAGTATGGCAAAATCATTAGACGGTAATCTGATCAAGAAAGCTCATGCTCAGATCAAATACACGCTCGAAGAAGTTAAACACTTAGAAGCATGTATGGATCCTGTAACAGGGCCTTTGTACTTCTGTAGAAACTTTTTAAAGATACAACATCCGGTACGGGGTTCGATTCCTTTTGAGCCTTATGAATATCAAGAAAGGCTGATACAGGCCTATCATGAAAACAAACAGTGTATCGCTATGTTACCACGCCAGATGGGTAAGACTACCTGTGCTACAGGTTATCTATTATGGTATACGATGTTTGTTCCAGAAGCACAGGTTTTGATCGCTGCTCACAAATACGAAGGCGCTCAGGACATTATGAATCGCTATCGATATGGCTATGAAAATTTACCTGATTTTATCCGTGCTGGCGTTTATAGTTATAACCGTAATACAATTGAATATGACAATGGTGCTCGTATACAGGCAACCACAACTACTGAAAACACAGGTCGTGGTAAATCGCTATCCTTGATTTACTGTGATGAGTTTGCGTTCGTACAACCACCAGAGAAAGCCAAAGAATTCTGGACTGCTCTATCGCCGACATTGTCTACGGGTGGTAAATGTATTATCACTTCAACACCGAACTCAGACGAAGATCAGTTCGCATTAATCTGGACAGAAGCTAATAAAAAGTTTGATGAATTCGGTAACGAACAGAAACTAGGTGCCAATGGATTCTGTTCATATTTCGCACACTGGGCAGAACATCCAGACCGTGATGAGGAGTGGGCTAAGGTAGAACGTGCTAAGATCGGTGAAGAACGTTTCCGTCGTGAGTTCGATTGCGAATTCTTGATCTTTGATGAAACGCTAATCAACGCAGTAAAACTAGCAGAGCTTAAAGGTGTTGAACCTAAAATGACCATGGGTCAAACACGCTGGTATAAAGATATTAATCCACAAGCGACATATCTTGTGGCTCTAGATCCTAGTCTAGGCACAGGAGGGGACTATGGTGCCATCCAGGTCTACGAAATGCCTACTATGGATCAGGTAGCAGAATGGCGACACAATCTCACACCTATACAGTCGCAGGTCAAGCACATGCGAGAAATATTAAAATATATCCAAGATCGTGCTCAAGAGCTAGGCGGACAGCCGCAGATATATTACAGTGTGGAAAATAATACCCTAGGTGAAGCAGCACTGATCGTGATACGAGACATCGGCGAAGAGAATTTTCCTGGACTTTTCCTAAGCGAGCCAATACGCAAAGGACATGTCCGAAAATTCCGTAAAGGATTTAACACCACCCATCGTACCAAAGTCACTGCCTGTAGTCAGCTAAAAAATATGCTGGAAACCTACAAGATGAAAATTTACAGCAAACCGTTGATTTCAGAACTAAAAACGTTTGTAGCACATGGTGTGGGCTTTGGTGCTAAAACAGGCGAGCATGACGATCTAGTATCTGCTACATTGTTGGTCATACGCATGGCTGCGGTGTTATCCGATTGGGATCCGCAGATCTACGAAAAAATGACAGAACGTCTATCAGAAGATCAGCTACCCATGCCCATTTATGTAAGTTCTATATATTAAGATAAATATAAACATGGAAGATAATATCAAAAGTGTAAGCACTGACCTTTTTTACAAGATAAGAAGCCGTTTTTCTGGCCTAAAATTAGGTTCCGAACTCGGTGAAGTAACCATCAATCCAGAAGAAGCTGTTTTCTTTGATTTTGACTACATGGAAGGTGAGAATCCTATCGGGCACGTTAGCATCAGTCTAGCAGAGCCTGGAAACATGAAAGTCTATTATAGTACAGGCATCGCTGAAAACATGGATGCTGTACAGAAAGATTCGTGGTACGATTTCCTAAGAGGACTTAGAGAATTCGCCAAGCGTAGATTGATGAGTTTTGATACACGCGATATTACCAAAGATAACCTAGACCAAAGAGACTTCAGTTTCTTGAGTCAATATGCGACTAACACGCCCGTCGGAGAGGGAATTATGAAAGAAGGAATGTACGGTACTAATAAAACCAGTTACCAAAAACTGGAAAACACTAGATTGATTATCAAACATAATCATCAGGTAGATGAGACCAGCCCAGGTGCTAGAACTAGAAACATTGGCGCTATGTTCATCGAAAACGGTGACGGAGAAAGATTCAAATATCCGTTCATTCACCTAGCAGGCGCTCGTGCTATGCAGAGACACGTACAAGAAGGTGGTATGCCCTACGATGATATTGGCAAGCACATCATCGGTATCAGTGAAAAAATCGCACACCTAAAGAACTTTGGAAATTATGTAGTACGCAACGATCTCATGAACTCCGAAACCAACGATATCGTTTCACGTGCTCAAGATACTCTAGACAATCTAAGAGAAACTGTTAAGAAACTTGCTAAAAAATCTCACTACGAACAATTTAAATCTCAGTTCCAGGCAGAACAAATTTCTGAAGTTCCAGAAGAATTCATCGAAGATCTAACTAACAAGTTTACAGTAAAGAATTTCAAGGAAGACATCAAGGCCGCATTTCCTATCATCTATAGCCTAATGCAGACCAAAGAAGATATACACTACGACGACATAGTCGCAATGACCCAACCGACCAACGAAGAAGTAGAACTTGACCTAGAAACAACAGAAGAGTTCAACGATCCATTTACAAAATTCGAAGCATGGGCTATGAATCTAGGCGAAGACAACGCTATTACCAGTCAAGACGAAGAAGAACAGGCAGCGGCTGTTGACAAGCTCCAATCACTAGTTGGTGAACATTTTCCAGCAGGTGTAGATGGACAAAATGCTATCAGCAGCCTCAAAGGTATTATTGACGATCCGCAATTGGCACAAGAAATCAAAGCAGCAGCCAAAGAAGATGCCGATACATGTGTACGTCCTTTAGTTTATCAATGGCTACAAGACAATGCTCCAGAAGTAGTTGATGAACTCGATTTCGGCGATATGGACATGCCTGCCGACAGCAGCTACGACGACGAAGGCGGCGACACAGACGATGCTTATGCTCTAGCATCAGCTGGACATGGCTCAGATGAGGACTACGGCGATTTCGGTAACGAATATGAAGCCAACGATCCAAATCATCCAGAATATGATAAACAAGACGATTATGATCTACCCCCGAGCATGAGAGGCAAAGGCACAGATAAGTATCGTTTACCAGATACCGACAAGCATGACGATAGACATGCTCGTGATTTCCGTAAACGTTCCGGACAAGAAGAATCCGTGAATGTTCAAGAAATAGCAGAATTTATGTACACCGGTTACGATCCAATAAAACAGACATTTCCAAAAGGACCGCAGGCCATGTGTACTATGGTAGGTAAAAAGTTTGGACCTCAGGCAGAATCGGTTGCTCGCGAATTTGTGTTAAGAATGGCTCCGAAACAAAATACACAGGTTCCTCAGGTAAATGAACTAGCACGTATCAAAGAACTATCAGGCTTATAAAAACAGTTTTAGAGTAAAGAACATGGGCACTTCGGTGCCCGTTCTTTTGGCGAAAAAATAATTCACAAACATCTTGATCTTTATAAATAAATCACGCATAATAGTTGTTATGCGTAAGGCATATTACATTTTAAGGCAAAACATAGGAGGCATATTAAAATGGCTACATTAGCAGAAATCCGTGCGAAACTTCAAGAAGCACAATCACGCCAAGGCGGCGGTTCAACAGGCGGCGGCGACAACGCAATCTATCCACACTGGAACATGGCAGAAGGTAAAGAAGCAACAATCCGTTTCTTGCCCGACGGCGACTCAAGTAACACTTTTTTCTGGATCGAGAGAGCAATGATCAAATTGCCATTCGCTGGAATCAAAGGTGACACATCAAGTAAACCAGTACAAGTACAAGTTCCTTGTATGGAAATGTGGAACGAAACCTGTCCTATCCTTTCAGAAGTGCGTGGCTGGTTCAAAGACAAGAGCCTTGAAGACATGGGTCGTAAGTATTGGAAAAAGCGTTCATACATTTTCCAGGGTTTTGTTGTTAAGAATCCTATCGGAGAAGATACAACTCCAGAAAACCCAATCCGTAGATTTATCATCGGACCTCAGATCTATCAGATCATCAAGAGTGCGTTGATGGATCCAGAGCTCAACGAACTACCAACTGATTTCTCACATGGTGTTGATTTCAGAATTGCTAAAACTAGCAAAGGTGGTTATGCGGATTATTCTACATCTAAATGGAGTCGTGCTGAACGTGCTCTTAGCGATGAAGAACGTGCCGCAGTTGAAGCACATGGTCTTTTTAATCTAAAAGACTTCCTACCAAAGAAACCCACAGACGTAGAACTCAAAGTCATCAAAGAGATGTTTGAAGCATCTGTTGACGGCGAAGCCTACGATATGGATCGTTGGGGCCAGTATTTCAAACCAGCAGGTATGAGTCAAGCGACAGGTGATCCTGTGGCACGTCGAAACGAAGATACAGTTTCCGGCGATGATGACGAACCAGCGGCAGCACCGGCACCAAAGGCAACGGCAGCACCAGCAGCACCAGCTTCAAATGGTGACAGCAACAGCAGAGCACAAGACATCCTAGCGATGATCCGCTCACGCCAAAGCCAATAAAAACGACAGGAGGGGTTCGTCCCCTCCGTTCCATTTCTGTGAGGACTGAATAATAATGACAAAAGCATTTGATATTACGAAATTTAGAAAAAGCCTCACCAAGAATATTGAAGGTCTTGGTATAGGTTTTAACGATCCAACTGATTGGGTCTCAACAGGCAATTTTGCCTTGAATTATTTGATCAGCGGCGACTTTAACAAAGGTGTTCCGCTAGGTAAGGTTACTGTGTTTGCCGGTGAAAGTGGTGCTGGTAAATCGTATATCTGTTCTGGCAACATGATCAAACACGCCCAAGCACAGGGCATCTATGTAGTGTTAGTAGACAGTGAAAACGCTCTAGACCAATCATGGTTAGAAGCACTAGGTGTTGATACCAGTGAAGAAAAGCTACTGAAGCTGAATATGGCTATGATCGACGATGTGGCAAAAACCATTGTCGAATTCATGAAAGAATACAAGGCCATGCCGGAAGATACTCGTCCTAAGGTTTTATTTGTACTTGACAGCCTAGGTATGTTACTGACCCCCACAGATGTCAACCAGTTTGAAGCCGGTGATCTAAAAGGTGATATGGGCCGTAAGCCTAAGGCACTGACAGCACTTGTTCGTAACTGTGTAAACATGTTTGGTAGTTACAATGTTGGTCTAGTAGCAACTAATCACACATACGCAAGCCAAGATATGTTTGATCCCGATGATAAAATCTCAGGTGGTCAAGGCTTTATCTATGCCTCATCTATCGTTGTAGCTATGAAGAAACTAAAGCTCAAAGAAGACGAAGATGGTAATAAGATTTCAGAAGTCAAAGGTATCCGTGCTGCCTGTAAGATCATGAAGACACGCTATGCTAAACCTTTTGAATCAGTACAGGTAAAGATTCCCTACGAAACAGGTATGAATCCCTATAGTGGACTAACTGACCTATTTGAAGGCAAGTCTCTGCTTAAGAAAGACGGTAACAGATTAAGTTTTGTAACCGCCGATGGAGAGATCCTTAAATTCTATCGCAAAGAGTGGGAACGTAACGAGGAAGGTTGTCTCGACAAAGTTATGGAAGAAGTTTCTAAAGGTACGGTAAAATTAGATTCTGAGATAACTAATAATGTTGAACCACAACCGGAGACTGTATAATGAAAGAAGATTTGATTGCCGATCTTTGGCACGTGATGAGCGAGCACATCCCAGAGAAACAAAAGAAGGATGTAGCATTTGATTTTGTTAATGTTCTTTTGGACTACGGCATCAAGGAATCGGTGCTGAGTAGTATGCTAGGTATTGATCCTCATCTTGACGAAGCCATCGAGTATTCACTAGACGCCGAAGATGATCCGGAGTACGAAGAATACGACGAATACAAAGAGGATGACGAGTGAGTTGGTACGACAAGGTTAGCAAAGACATTTCGAACATTCCGGACGCTGCTGAGTTTTTTGAAAAAGAACTGCAAGCAGCCAAGCTGGAGTGTAAGATTTTTGGTAACATTGAAAAAGTATCAGCATCAATGCCAGGCATAGTCGAGAATCGTTTTAATCAACTACAAGAGATTGAAGCGATTCTCGAATACCTTAACATTGAACTACGAAGACTTCGTAGCCAGCATTTCCGCAAGTATCTTGAGAATTATCAGCGTAGCCTAAGCTCAAGAGACTGTGAGAAATTTGTGGAAGGTGAATCCGACGTTGTCGACTTTGAAAAGATCATCAACGAATTCGCTCTGTTAAGAAACAAATGGTTAGGTGTTATCAAAGCACTGGATCAGAAACAGTGGCAGCTGACCAATATCGTTAAACTACGTGTAGCAGGTATGGAAGACGCTTCTCTATGAACATATTAGTAACCGGCGGTTTAGGTCTAATAGGACATAACATAGTTCAAAAATTAAAAAAACTCGGACATACCGTAATAGTCTATGACAACTGTACTAATTACGGAATAATTCCTCAAGCAGAATTAGACTATCTTATTACTGAGCGTAAAAAACTAATCGGTGATGTTGAAATCCACGAGATGGATATCTTACAGGGCAGTATGTTCGATTATCTCCTGCCCCATCATAAAATTGAAGCGATCATACATCTAGCTAGTTTTCCTAGACAAAAAGTAGTCAACGCAAACCCGAGTTGGGGTAGTACTGTGATGAGCACTGGGCTGCTAGTTCTGTTAGAGGCAGCAGTTAAGCATGGTGTTCGCAGATTTACCTATGCCAGCTCAAGCATGGTCTATGGTGATTTTGAAGATTACGTCACAGAAGATGCCGTTTGTCGCCCGCAAGGACAATACGGTATCCTTAAACTTGCTGGCGAGTGGTTACTTAAAGATTATACACGCAAACATGGTATTGAACATACTATCCTAAGACCTTCAGCAGTCTATGGTCCATTGGATGTGGAAGATAGAGTTATATCTAAATTCTTATTAACTGCTATGCGGGGCGAAACATTAAAAGTTAACGGTCGTAATGAAACCTTAGACTTCACGTATGTTGACGATGCTGCCGACGGGTTTGTCAATGCTACACTTTCAGAACGAGCAGCTAACGGCACCTACAATATTACAAAAAGCCATAGTAAAACACTATTAGCCGCAGCCGAATTAGCTGTAAAATTAGTAGGCAAAGGATCTATCGAAGTTCGCGACAAAGATGCTGATTTTCCTAGTCGTGGAGCACTGGACATTACCAGAGCACGACGAGATTTTAATTTCGACCCAAAAGTAGATATCGATGAAGGTTTTGAAATTTACTACAACTGGTTGAAAAATTCTTCTTATTGGCAATCTAATCTTCAAACGCCAATAAACTGACCTTATAAATATGACTATGAAAATAGTCTTAGTTACAGGTGGTTTCGACCCTATTCATTCCGGACACATATCATATTTTAAGGCAGCTAAAGAACTTGGTGACAAGTTAATAGTTGGAGTTAATTCTGACGCATGGCTAGCACGTAAAAAAGGTGCTGCCTTTATGCCTGGACATGAACGTGTTCAAATAATTGAAAATATCAAATGTGTAGATGCTGTGATATTGTTTGATGACAATGATGGTTCCGCAAAAGAAGCTATCAAAAATGTTCGTCGAATGTTCCCAGACTCGACTATTGTATTTGCCAACGGCGGCGACCGCACATCAAACAATATTCCAGAAATGGACATCGTAGATGATAACCTAGAGTTTATGTTTGGTGTTGGTGGTTCAGAAAAAATGAATTCCAGCTCGTGGATTTTACAGGAATGGAAAACACCTAAGACTGAACGTCCATGGGGCTATTATCGTGTACTACATACTGTAGGACCACACGTAAAAGTAAAGGAACTCACAGTCGACCCTGGCAAGACGCTGTCTATGCAGAGGCACAAGTATAGATCCGAATTATGGTTCATTGCCGAAGGCTTTGCGGGCAACAATTGGGAATTTGGTAAAGAAACTATCAAACCATTCAAGACAGAAACTATTCATCCTGGTGAGTGGCATCAATTACATAATCCAACCAACGTGCCGTTAAAAGTAATAGAAATACAATACGGTGAACGTTGCGAGGAAGAGGACATTGAAAGACGATGAAAAATCCTTGGAGTCAACGAAATCTATTTGTGAAAGATTACATCGATGATAACATATCAATAATAGATTTTGGTTGTGGGAACAAAGAAATTTTAGACTTTTGTCATCCATCTAGGTACTTAGGTATTGATGTTGTCGACACCGCTGATTTACACGCAGATCTAAATTTAGATTTTAAATTAGATGAGAAGTTTGATGTAGGATTATTGTTAGGTGTTTTAGAATATCTTAAAGACCCCGATTTTACTTTGTCTAATATTAAAAAATTCGCAGATAAATTTATCATACTATCATTGATCGTAAAGAAAAAGCCTGAGTGGCAGCGAGCATTTACTGAAATTAGTATTGATAATTTGTTAAGAACTCATTTTAAAAAAGTAACACATTTTAGACACGATAGTTATATTTTATCAGTGGGGGAAGAATGATACCAATTTTTATCGGTTACGATCCTAGAGAAGCGATCGCATATCATACCTGTGTAAACAGTATTATTAGAAATGCCAGCAGGCCAGTAAGCATTATACCTGTAGCACTTAATCTTTTCAAAGATTACACAGAAACACACAACGATGGTAGTAATCATTTTATCTATACTAGATTTCTAGTTCCTTATCTTATGAACTGGACAGGACATGCTATATTCATCGACGGTGATATGATCGTTCGAGGTGATATCGCAGAATTGTGGGACTCTAGACAAATGGGCAAGGACGTACAGGTAGTTAAACACGATTACAAGACGAAAATGCCTGTAAAATATCTAGGTTCGAAGAACGAGGACTATCCTAGAAAAAATTGGTCAAGTGTTATACTATGGAACTGTAATAGTTTTCCTAACCGCAAGTTAACACCGGAATTTGTTATGAAAGCCACAGGAGCAGATCTGCATAGATTCACCTGGTTGGACGATGATCGCATTGGTGAATTACCTCCCGAGTGGAATTGGCTAGACGTTGAATATGATTATAATCCCAATGCTAAATTGGTACATTATACCTTAGGAACTCCATGCTTCCATGAGTTTGCTACCCAAGGAAGTTTTGCCAACGAATGGCATAGAGAGCGAGTTTTAACTGAGCACTGTCAGCAACATGATATTCTTAAGTAAGAACGGCGAAGACGAATATATCAATCAATTCTGTCGCGGTTCTAGAGGAACATTAGTTAATACTAATGATTTCGTATACCAAGATAGTCAAGATCCTATCGTGCTTAGGGGAATTCTCAAAGACAAGATAATGAAAAATTGTTGGAGAGACCGCCGAGATTTTTACTATGTTGACACTGGCTACTTCGGCAACGAGAAAACTGCAGCTAATCCCAACGGTTGGAAATTATGGCATCGCATAGTTAAGAATAATCTACAGCACAGCGACATAATTCCTAGGCCTGCTGATCGATTCCAACGATTCAATAAAAAATTCCAACCTTGGAAAAAATCAGGCAGTAAGATATTGATCGCCGCTCCCGATGAAAAGCCCTGTAAATTTTACGGTATAGACAAAGACACGTGGGTTAAAGAAACTGTAGAAAAAATAAAAGAATATACTGATCGACCTGTACAGGTTAGAGAACGTGCTAAACTTAGAATAGATAGAATTACCACAGATACGCTACAACAGGCGCTCGACAATGATATATTTGCTCTAGTCACATTTAATAGCGTAGCTGCTGTAGAAAGTGTTTTTCATGGTATACCAGTGTTTACACTAGCACCTTGTAACGCTGCCAGTCCGGTGAGTTTACAGGATCTGAGCCGTATCGAAGAACCCTATTACCCTGACAGTGATAAATTATTTGCCTGGGGTTGTCATTTGGCCTATGGTCAGTTTAGTTACAATGAGATGAAAGACGGTAGTGTGTGGAGAATATTAAATGGCTGATGTAAAATATCTAGTAATACATAGAAAAGATAAAAATAATGTAGGAGACATGGCGTCAGATCCTTTACAATATTTTTTAACTAAAGATCAATATCATAGTATCGATTTAGACGATTGGCCCGTTGATTTTAAAATCAATCCTGATACAAAGATAATCGTAGGCGGAGGTGGCCTAATTTCTAACAGTAATTTTGATAAATTTTTATCAGTCATAGGCGGTGGTGATCGTGCTCAGTTATCAACATTTAGAAAAAATTCATGGCTGCTAAATGATCCGAAAAATTCAGAACTTCATCGACAATTCACTGAACAATTTTCTAATCTAATAAATCATACACTGAAAAGTTTATCCTCTGATGAATCTAAAAAAATCATTTGGGGTGCTGGGCACAACGATGATCCTTCTAAGAAAGCATCATTGATAACCTATCCTGAATATCTCAATTATTTCGATCTCGTAGGAATTAGAGATTTTGGACAAACTTATGAATGGGCACCTTGTGCTAGTTGTATGCATCCGGCATTGAGAAAAAAATACGAAATTAAAAATGATATCATATGGTTTGAACACAAGAAACAGTTGACTAAAGATTTCGGAGATATTCCTATGCCGAGATTTATGAACACAGGTAATAACATAGAGCAAACTATTGAAATATTAGGATCTGCGAATATCATCGTAACTAATAGTTTCCACGGTGTATATTGGGGAACACTATTAGGTAAGCGTGTGATTTTAACTGATGTGTGGAGTTCTAAATTCCAATTATTAAAACACAAACCGTATGTATTGTTAAAGAATGAAAAAATAGCAGATGCTATAGACAAAACAAAAACATATGACTATGCTATAGACGAGTGTGTGTCTGTTACTGAAGAATTCTGGAAAAAAGTTCAACGATTATGATCAGAGTAGTTGGTTATATTTCCGGAATACCACCAGGTATTAAAAATCAACACAAGAGAGAAATAATCTCTCGATTTATTTCGGGAGTTCAAAAATCCGGCGACGACGGATATCTACAACAGGCCCGGACCATGATAGACTGCGATGTTGCTTTCATCCAAGGATGGGTACATCAAGGCAGCGACAACAGTCCTCATTTATTAGTTAGAAAAGCTGCTATACAACATCAAAAAGTAAAAAGAAAACATACATTAGTAGTTGATAGCAATCTGTTCAACTATTCAGATCCTGCGAATAAAGATAGATATCTAAGATACAGCTTTGACGGAGTATTTCCAACAACAGCTAACTATTTCTGGGACGAAGTAGATCCTAATCGTTGGAAACAGATCAGTCGTGATCAGCGTATAAGTCTTAAAGATTGGCGTACCAACGGAAATCATATATTAATATGTACGCAAAGGCCCGGAGGTTGGTCGATGGGCGGACTAGATGTCTATCAATGGTTGAATAATACCATATCAGAGATCAGAAAATATTCTGATAGACCGATAGTTGTTAGGTCACATCCAGGTGCTAAAGGTTCTAAGGAAACTGCGGTGTCGAACAACAAACAAGGGTTATATACTGTGAGCTCAAACAGTTCTATCGTAGACGATTTTAAAAATGCTCATGCTGTGATAACATACAATAGTTCGCCCGGAGTAGCAGCAGCTATTGAAGGAGTACCAGTTTTTGTTACAGATCCTAATCCTAGAATTAGTCAAGCATTCGAAGTTAGTAATCATAATCTCTCATTAATAGAAACACCAGCGATGCCAGAAAGGCAGTCATGGATTGAAAAGATTTCAATGAGCCACTGGAACAACGAAGAAGCGGCTAGCGGTCAAGCCTGGCAACATATCAAAAAATTTATTTCCAATGTTTCTTAACTAAGGGATGGCTAGGTAGAGTTGAAGGTTTTGTGTGTATTTTTCGAAAGTGTAGGATTTTTACTTTTGAAAAATCTTTTAAGTGATCATTCTTAGTTACAATATGAAACCATTCGCTGGGCGTAGTATCTGTAAACAACTTATGTTCGACATTTTCACTTATTAATGCTTGATCACCGTATAGCGGCGGTGTCTTGTAAAGTTCTTTCCAATATGATGCTGGCTTCGATAGATATAATTTCCATAAGTTACTGTAATCACCGTTCCACCACATCATAGCACTTGAATGAATTTGTTTGTCTGCCTCTAGCCACATAACAAATTTTTCATTACTGACTGATTTAATTATTTCGTCGATGTTTCCGCAAATCACAGTGTCTAAATCTAAATAGAATACAGGCTCTTTAAATAGTCCAGGTTTGAATAATTGAAGTTTAGCCCAAAATCCATCACCGGTTGATTCTAAAGGTATTCGTTCACACGGGACTTCACAGTCGCTTAAACAAACGAACCTATGCGGTAAAGTAAGATTCCTATCTATTGAATTTTTAAGTTTTCCAACCCACGATGAATCATACCCGACTTTTCCACCTTCTCTTAATACACAAACTACATTGATCATTTTGATAACCAGTAAACCGCGACTTTAGTCTTACTACTTTTTTTATAAAATGACTTAATATATTTTTTCCAGGTGTCCATAACTTCATCATGGCTCCAGTTATCTTTAACGTGAATCTCAAAAGGATTACCATTAACAGCATCTTGAGGCATATGGATTATCGGAATACTAATAATCATTGTATCGCAGTAATTCAATGCTTGGTCAACTAAAACAACAGCTTCTTCTTTGGTCATATGTTCTAAAACATCGCCGGCAATGACCACTGAAAATTTTCCCAATCTGCTCCAGTCTAAAGTTCTCGCATCTTGATTAATGACCTTGTTGTATTTTTCTTCTAATTTAAATTCTGCGATATAATTTTTCCAAGCTTCGATTCCGATCCACTCAGCATCCACACAGATGTTATTATTAATTTTAATTAGATCAATATATGTTCCGCAACCCGAACCAATGTCTAAAATTCTAGTAATTGATTTTTGATTTTCTATAAACCACGCTAGTGTTTCTGCTTTTCCTGTTGATAAACTTGTTCCCATTATACGATTCCTTTACTATAATTATCTATTACTGATTTCGGCCAAAGTAACATTTCTCTTCGAGGAAATCCTTCAATATAGTCTACAATTGAATCTATTGGTGGAGCGAAATTAAAAGGATTTTCTAAAAAATTTAAGTAACGTGACTCGCCGGGTTGAATGTCTCTACCATTTTCCGCATCTTCATACCAGTTCGATAATAATACAAATTTCACATTACTACGACTAATATTTTCAAATATCTTTTTAATATTGTCAAAATCTAAATGAAGTAAACAGTCTCTACAAAATAATAAATCAACATCAGGGAGCTGATTCATTGTTAAATCAAAATTTATAAATTGAATAGCAGGATATTTTTGCTGATTCTTTTTTATTAGAAATTCAGCAATATCACCTCCTATGTATTTTTTAACACTAGGTAAACTAGTTACACTCATCCATGAATAATCTCCACAAGGAGCATCTAACATCGACTGTATATTATGTTTTTCTAAAAACGGCCCTAATGTTATTCTTAGATTTTCAGTGTATCTTAGAGTCGACCCTGGCCCGCACGGATGTTTTTTCCATTTATTATTTTTTATAATATCTTCAAATATTTCTTTCATTGTTGTCCCAGAAATGTGTTCGTATCAACGACGATTTACCGTTAGTAGGGTTTCTGTCTTCAGCTTTGCCCATCATATAACTGTGAATTTGAATTTTTACCAGATGTTGATTGATAGCATTGTCGGCCGGTAAAAAAGTATTTTTGTATTCTTCGACTAAAATTTTAGCAGCATGTGGTTTAATTAGATAGCCAGCGTTACCGGGCATAGATGATTGAAAATAATCAGCAGCAATTGGTTCACCGTCCGGAGTCAACAAGTATTGCCAATATTTTCTCATTTTCTTTTCATGGCTAGAAGCTACCGACAACACATCAACCCAATCTACCGGTATAAAACTTCTCGATATACGAGCATCATCTTCCCAAATAAAAATTGGTTCGTTCATTTCTAGACATTTTTGCCATAATCTATAATGACTCGAAAAACAACCAATTTCTCCTGGTTTTTTGTGTTCTTCTAGATTCCTATATTCTTCAGAGAACGGATCTGTTGGTCCACCCTTGAAGCCCCAGGGGTGATATCTTTTGCCTTCTTTTAAGAATTTTTCTTTTGTTTCGTTACCGTACGACCCTTCAAACAATTCTACTGGCATATTAAAATTTTCAAGTTGAGATTTTAATATTAACGCAGACTCTAGACTGCTCTGTACCCTTGAAAGATGTATGATGAATGACTTATACATTAGAAAATTTCTCTAAGTTTTTTGTAAGACTAAATTTTCTCAAATTTTTCACGTTAAAAAATTTATGTAGTCTAATCACAGGCACAGAAGTAGTTTTTATGTCGACGACTGCGGTACCTATGTGTTTGTCAGTGGGTAACGCACCTTTATCATGAGCAAATTTGATCAACCTTTCAGCACCCTGAGGTTTAATTAGATATCCATAAGCACCTCGAAGGTACATACCTGCCTTGTCGTGATCATATGTCTTGGCTTCTTGTATTTTTATCGGCATTGACAGACTTTTTTCAATTTTTTCGTTGTAGTCCTCGCTGAACTGATCATAAGGATCAAGATTTAGTACATGATCAAACTGATCCTCTATGTCTTTAGGCAATTCTCTGATAAAAATTCCGTCGTGCTCAAGAATTAGAAAAGTTTCGCCTTCATCTAGGCATTTTTTCCACAATTCGTAGTGGCTGAGAAAGCAACCTTTGACTCCTGGAAGTTTTTCTATCTTATCTTGGAGGAAATTCTTGATGCCATACTCCTCAAATTTGTGCTGATCTTTGATCCCGTCACTACCAACCCACCCTCTGAGAGAGATACCGAATTTTTTCGCCTCTTCGACAGCTTCTTGAGCGAACTTCACGCTCATATCAATTCGATTTTGAAAGATTACAAAACTTTTCATTGCCAGTATGCTTCTTTCCTTGCGATCCTGAGGTCTTTTTTGAGACTCTTGCCTAGGTCTTTTCGATCTCCTTTGAGGTGATCGAGATATGCTCCCCAGGCACTGTTGATCAACGGATGACCTTCACCTATGATCAAATGACTGCTCCAATCTAAGGTCTGTAGGAAGGGTAATTTTCGACGTACAGCATCAAATACAAAACTGTCATGCCATTCGTCGAGATAAAAAATCCCAGTTTCTGCGTGATCATACATGCGTTGGAATTCTCTTAAGAAACTTGTTGTCTGTGGAGAACGCAGATTCATAGAATACAATCCACATTCGGAAAATTTGCCTTTTCGACCAAGAAAACAGATATCTCGGTCCTCGGGAATCAGTGAATTTAACTGTTCTATGGTTATAGGACTATGGCATATGGTATCAGCATCCATCCAAATTAACACATCGGCGTCACAATTTTTAGCACAGTGGAAAATTGAATAGACTTTGTGGGCGAATCTCACAGCATCCCACTTGAATGGCTTGTGGCTGTCTTTTCTCGATGCTAGTCTCGGTACTCCTGAAATATCACCATTAGCATATGGCACATCTCGCCACTTGTCTTTGAATGCTTTCAGGTCCGGAACTCCTGTATCTAAGTCTGTCAATGCTATCCTGGAATGGTCGGGTACCAGCGGATTGACTTTTTCGGGGTATAGATAAAGAGTGACCTCTGAAGGCCAATTTTTTAGGTAGGTTTCAATCATCCTACGACCGTATTTCTTATATCCTGCTTCGTGGAATGTTGTAACTACAGCGAATTTTCTGCTCATATGATCCTCCAATTGATATTTATTGGCGAGCAAAGACTTGCTTTTTTATAGTGAATCTGTTATTATTATACAATGTCATATAACACCTACATCGAAGACGTTTTCCTTGATCTAGCTGAAAAATTGTTGGATGGAAGTATCATCACTCAAAGCACTGACTATAGTGCTGTTTCCAGTTTCTATACCACTTTGACTTCAGGTAAGCAGTTGACCAAAAAACAAGCTGACTACTTGATAAGGATATTAACCAAATACCAAAATTCTTATAAAAATATCACTGGGAATGACATTTCTGCGATCATCGCATCGCCTGTGTGGAAAAGTAATTTTAGAACTTTAGACCATACAAAGAGTGTATCGATAGTAACTGAATCGTCTGGCACGACCTATGTCTATCTAAAATTTCCATTCGCCCTTAAAGAAAGTTTCCTCCAAGAATTTGCCAGTAAAACCGAAAAATCTCCTGCTGTGTGGGATGACGAACTGCGAGTACAAAAAATCAAATTACATGATATAAATTTGATTCGACTCCACGATTTCGTTAGAAACAATGGTTTTGAAATTTCTGAGGAATTTTTAGCCGTGGTCGCAGAAGTCGAAGAAATTTGGGGTAGAGAGGAGGATTTTTCTCCACATTCTCAGGTAGTCGATGATGTAGTTGAAATCAATAATTACACACAGACTGCAAAAAATTATTTCGATGAACATCGAATCAATGATAAGATCAAAGATTTATTCCTAGCACGGAGCATGGGCTACTGTCTGGCAAATTTTGACAAAAATTCCAGACTAGACCGATTTTTTGCCACCAAGGAAACCAACTTCTGGCTCAGAGATTTATCTGAATGTTTTTCATTCATACAGTCGTTAGATGCTTATCCTGTAGTTTTGTTTTTAGATCGTGCCAGTGATCTAATTGAAGATGTTAACCGATACATAGTGGCATTCAAAGAGGCAGGTTTTGACGAAAATGCCATACGAGTATGTTTTAGATTTAGCAATGAAGAAGAAGGTGGAAAAAAATTCAACCAGTGGATAAAAAATAATAATCTCGGTGGATCAGTGTCTACGGGAAAGATTTTCATCTGTCAACATAAACCACCGAAATGGATGACCTCAGGCGATTTTTCACCGAAAATCCTGATAAGTAATAGTCTCTATCCTGCTACCAGCAAACAAACATCAACATTCATCAAACATCACCATACGGTTTTTTACGTTGGCAATGTCAAGCCTTCAATGAACAAGGAAAATAAAATTGTCGAGTTGTAAACTAATAATCCGAGACGAAGTAAATGTTAAATTTGAAGGGCTATCGTTAGAAACAAGACGTAAGTTAGCCAATAAGTTTAAAGTTGACGTGCCGTGGGCAAGATATCAACCTTCCTACAGGCTAGGACGTTGGGATGGCACTGTGGCCTTTTTCGGCATAGGTGGTACAGGCTATATGTGCCACCTTGAAGAAATCTTAGAAATAGTAACCAATGACGGTTATGAAATAGATGTAGAGGATCAACGTAGGCCTGTACAACTAGAGTTCATAAAGGTCACAGAAACCTACTGGGCCGATCAAGGTGTGACTTGGCCCAAGGGACATCCCGAAGCAGGCAAGCCTATCATGTTGAGAGACTATCAATATGATGCTATCAATAAGTTCTTAGAAAATCCACAGTGCCTACAGGAAATCGCCACAGGTGCTGGCAAAACGATTACCACCGCGACCTTGAGTCATTGCTGTGAAAAGTATGGTAGGTCTGTAGTAGTTGTTCCTAATAAATCACTGGTTGAACAGACCGAAGAAGATTTTCGTAACGTTGGTCTAGATGTAGGTGTCTATTACGGTGATCGAAAAGAACTAGGAAAAACACACACTATCTGTACTTGGCAGAGTCTTAACGTACTAGACAAGAAAAGCAAGGATGATCCGGAAGCTATGACTCTAGCTGATTTCCTTGATGGTGTAGTAGCATTTATCGTTGACGAAGTACATCAGGCCAAAGCAGAAGTCTTAAAAAATATATTGACCAGAGACCTTGCTAGTTGTCCTATACGTTGGGGACTAACTGGAACTATACCTAAAGAAAAGTTTGAGTTCCAGAGCATCTTAGCCAGTATCGGTCCTGTTATCAACAAGATTTCAGCACATGAATTACAACAGAAAAATGTACTGGCACAATGTCATGTAGAAGTTTTACAGACTATTGAAATCAAAGAATTTAGAAGTTATGCTGAAGAATTAAAATACCTAGTCACTGATTCCGCACGTATAGATTGGATGGCAGAACGGATCAAAAGTATATCGTTGACAGGAAATACTTTGGTATTGATCGATCGTATAGAAACAGGAAAGATGTTACAAGAAAGGTTAAAAGATGTGGACTTTATCAGCGGGTCAGTCAAGACCAAGGACCGGAAAGAAAGCTATGATGAAATTAAAACAAGCGATGACAAGATTATTGTGGCGACTTATGGTGTGGCCGCTGTGGGTATTAATATCCCTAGGATTTTTAATCTGGTTCTTGTGGAACCCGGAAAGAGCTTTGTCCGCGTTATACAAAGCATTGGGCGAGGTATTAGAAAAGCAGAAGACAAAGACTTCGTACAAATCTGGGACATAACTGGCGGCACCAAATATGCCAAACGTCATCTAACAGAGCGAAAGAAATTTTACAAGGATGCTCACTATCCTTTCAATATTAACAAGGTAACCATATGAGAATATTAACATTAAAAAATGAGGCATTTGATCTAAACGAATTGCCAGAAGAAGTAGAAGAAGATACAAGATTTTCAGTATTAGACAACAGCAACACCAGTGATCCGGATTTTTATTTTGTTCCCCTCATCTTTTTAGAATCGTTCAACGCACCGGCTATCGTCATGAAAATTGGAGGCCACGAGATACAGATGCCTTTAGATTGGTCGATGGTAGTAGGTGATAAAGAGTGTGGTATGGATCCCGAGGTCCTGCCTCTGACCAGCATCAATGAGCGAGGTTTTGAAGCATTTAGTCTGAATCCGATCAATGGATTTAGACCAGAGTATCTGCCTATTGAAATCGTTAACATATACAATGATGTTAAATGGTATTTTCCCAAGATGAAAAATAACCAACTGTTGACTGTGCCTATCAGAGATGGCGAATCACCTCCGTGTGTATTCTTTGTCAAAGAAATTTCTAGACAGAGTGAAGTGCTACAATTGGACAAGTTATTCTAATGCCGATACCGGGTATGGATTGGAAAGAAGATTCGTTCCGTAGGAACTGTATAGGTCAAAATTTAAAATTCTCGCTTTGGCCACGCAGATGCCATTATTCAAATAGGTCATTGTGGTTAAAGCGAGCATATCGTGTAGTGGCTATGTGGACAGGCCCAGGCGAGCCTGCCTATGAAACCAGATGGGTTGATAAGGATGAATTCCTTATCAAAAAAATCAAAGGAGAACTATAATGGGATCTCTTAAACCGGGTGCTACCTATGTCTATGAAAGACAAGGCGGTACTGTATATGCCAGAGAAATGGGAGCACCAGCCGAAGATCGAATGGTTATCGGTTATGATTGGGAACTCGATAATAATCCTGCGAGAGTTCGAGGTGCTCGTCTAGAAGATGTTTTAGAAAACCAATTGTGGCATGATATCAGACGAGCAGCCTCAGGCAATGAGGAGTTGAAAAATCTCTTAGAACGTGCTAAACTATTATATTATCTGAGTAAAAACGATGACAGCGAAACTTGAACTTAAAACTATATTGGCAGCGATAGACCTAGGATCAAAAGAATCTTGGGACGAATTTTCAGATGAAGAAAAGAAATCAGTGGCTTTCTTTCTGCTGAATCGTTATGTCAGTAATGTTAGAACAAACAATCAAGATCTAGCAGAGCATTATTTGATTTTAGTCAATGAGTTTGTCAACAAAAATTTCTATCTAATATCTAAGCATCCCAAACTGATGTGGCAGTTGATGTGTGCCTGTGGTCACGAAAGCAAAAAAATACACTTCCACGAATGGATGGCCCTAAAAAGAAAAGCTGACCCTAGCAACAAGAAAAATCAATTTTTACAGACGATCTATCCTACTGCTAAATTAGATGACCTAGAAGTTTTGTCTAAGATGATGGATACCAAAGAACTAAAACGATTGGCCAGAGATCACGGCTACACAGACAAGCAGATCAATGACTTCAAACTATAAGTGCGGATATTGCGGTAAAGGATTCACCAAAGAAAAAACTTTGGCTGTACATGTCTGTGAGAAAAAACGCAGGCATCTGAGCAGGAATGAAAAACATGTTCAGGCTGCTCTAATCGCATATCAAAAGTTTTATCAGATAGCACAACGAGCTACTCGACAAAAAACATTTGAAGAATTTGTTGATAGCCCTTATTACAATGCTTTTATTAAATTTGGCAGTTTCTTGTCTAACGCCAATCCTATCTATCCAGAACAATATATAGAATGGGTTATCAAAAGCGGAGTAAAGTTAGATCATTGGTGCCGCGATGAATTATATGATCAATATCTAGTCGACCTAGTAAAATCAGAACCTGCCGATGGCGCCATACAACGTACAATGAATACCATGTTAACTTGGGCAGGAGAAAATGCTGCTGAATGGGAACATTATTTCCTGTACGCTAATATGAATAGGATCACCCAGCATATACGTGATGGATTGATCAGTCCCTGGATCATTTTAAATTGTAATAGCGGTCGTAAGATGCTAACGAAGTTAAATAGCGAACAGATAGAAATTATTTCTGCTGTGCTGGATCCGGACCATTGGAATAGAAGATTTAAGAACAGCCCCGGTGATTTTGAATTAGTTAAAGAGATAATCAAAGAAGCTAGGATACCATAATGAAAAAAGAAGAAATCACAGAAGAGTTGGCCGAGAATGAGGAGTACCTTTCTCGAGACGACATTGACATAGAAGTACGCATCGACGAAGAAAGCAATAGAGTTATGGTAATGTTTTCTGGTTTCGATGACGACGAAGATGCCCAAGAATACGCAGAATTTCTAGCATCAACACTGCCACTATTATTATTTGAAAGCACGAGATTACAGTAATGCCAGATATCGATATTGACTTTGAAGACCGTAACAAGGCCCTGTCTGTTATCAAACATGTCAAAGCCAGTCGCCTTGATCGATCTGAACTAGTGCCTCACAACACAGGTGTATATCTACACACTGTGCCAATTGATGCTGTCAAGAATATCTGTGCTATCGATTATGAAGCCGCAGAAGAAAAAGAATATTTCAAGATCGACTTTTTAAATGTAAGCGTTTACAAAGATGTACGAGATGAAGAGCATCTCATTCAACTTATGGAGACAGAACCGCTATGGGACTTATTGGAACAAGACGACTTTACCCAACTCCTATTCCATGTGAATGGGCATGGGTCTATTCTGAGACAAAGCAAACCAAAATCTATAGAGCAGTTAGCAGCAGTACTAGCGATGATACGACCTGCGAAACGTTATCTGATTGGGAAAGAATGGACTACGGTGATGAAGGAAGTGTGGACGAAACCCGAGAATGATGACTACTACTTTAAGAAAAGTCACGCCATAGCCTATGCTACTGCTATCGTAGTACAGATGAATCTAATCTGCGAAAAGATCAGCTACGAATACAGCTAACTATTTTGGTTTTCTAATCAGTGTTATAGACTTTCGTTTAACACGTTTGGTCATAATATCATTAAGACTGGTCACAGGACCGAACATCACTTTAACATCTTTGGTACTGAAGTTCCTAATGACATATCTAAAACCTATCATTTCTTTGGCTAGGAATATGCTGATAGGAATCTGTCTATTTGATTCCCACCACCAAACTTCACCTAGTTCTAGAAATTTAGTTTTTTCTTGTTCTGTTTTTAGTGAGCTATAGTCATAGATACTAGTGATAGCAGAATCTTGGTTTATTATGATTCCTACGTATTCCCGATCCACATACGTGATCACGGATATAAAAGGAAAGTTTTCTTGTAAATGTTGGCTTATTCTCATCGATAAATACTAATCTATAGGGCCACTAAAATATGCAGCTCAATCCGTGTTATTTATATTCGAATCGAATGACCATATATACTAATCTTGGCTCTTGGACTAAGGAGAGGGTTAGAAAAGTGTATCAAAGAACAATGAAAATCTACAAGGGCGTGGATAATCGTCTTGACTTCCAGGTCCGAAACAACGACAACAAACCTAAAGATATCAGCACACTCGACAGCGTAACATTCAATATAGTTGCGGTTGATACCAAAGGAATACAGCTACAAAAAGCGGTAACAATTGAAACAGCCAGCGATGGAAAAATGTATGTGTTACTAGCCGAATCGGATATACAAGATCTAGAACGCGGTTACTATCAATTCAGCATGTTCTATACTGACGGTGACGGAAATCGATTCCCATTATACGGTGATAGCCAATATGATGCTTTGGGACAATTACAGGTAATCGATGGTGCTTTTGACGTTGACAGCACTACACAAATATAGTATAATTAGTCTATGGCTCTGGTCGTAGACATCTTTCGCAAACATCTTCCTTATAAAAAGAAGCAGACTCCCAGTGGCTGGATCAGTTTTGATGCTCCCTGTTGCCATCACAGAGGAGAAAACACTGATACACGACAGCGAGGCGGAGTAAAATTCTCTGATGGCTTAGTCTTCAACTGTTTTAACTGCGGCTATACAGCCAGTTGGAAACCCGGTAGACAGATCAGCCAAAAGCTACGGCAATTGATGATTTGGCTAGGTGCTCCAGATGATGACATCAATATAATGGTCTTCGAGGCCATGAAATCTGAAGGCAGCACAGAAGATCGTACGCCAGATCGTGAACTCATAGACTTTGCCAACAAAGATTTGCCGGAAGGTGCCCTGCCGATATCTGAATGGATAGATCAAGAACTAGATCAAGAACTAGACTCACAGTTGGCAGAAGTAGTCAGCTATCTCGTAGGACGAGACTGTGATCCGTTAGATCCTAGATTTTATTGGACGCCGCTGGACATCAAAGATAGAGTTATCGTTCCATTTACCTACGGTGGTAGAGTCGTGGGTTGGACTGCTAGAAAAATCCGAGACGGTAAACCTAAATATCTATCAGACCAACATCCTAATTTCGTGTTTAATCTAGATGCTATAACACAGGACCAACGATATCTATTTGTAGTCGAAGGTCCTTTTGACGCTATGGCTGTCAAAGGTGTAGCACTGTTACATAATGAAATATCCGAGAATCAGGCTAGGCTGATCAATAAGATGGGCAAGGAAGTCATAGTGATCCCCGATCAAGATCGAGCAGGCAGCAAGTTGATCGAACATGCGCTAAAGTGGGATTGGTCAGTGGCCTTTCCTAACTGGAGTGATGATGTAAAAGACTGCTCGGATGCTGTGAAAAAATATGGCAGTCTATTCGTGGCAGTTGATGCTATCAAAACAGCACAGCAGGGAGCCATACGGATAAATTTATATAAGAACAAGTTTGATAAAAAGGTACAAGATAATGTTTAAATTATGGAGAAGATTTAGAGATTGGCTAAAATATCGCAAACGCATCAAAGAACTGCGTAAAAGAGATCCGTTTATCTACAAATGATTACCTGGGGAATAAACGCTCTCAATCACGACATCAGCATAGCGGTGTTTGAAGGGCATCAATTAAAAAGATTTGAAACAGTCAAAGGTCGTGACCGAGACAGCGATCTTATACGCAGATCCATCGACGGTTCAGGTGGTCGTGGACCAAGCGTGATCGCATGGTACGAAAGGCCCTGGCTAAAAAAAGCTCGTCAGTTATATGCGGGCCAATATTCCGCAGCCTTTGATATGGATGTGTTGCCCAGTAGATGGTTGAAGAAAAGCAATCTGGGCTATGCCAAGGTCAGATATTTCCCGCATCATAAGAGCCATGCTGCCGCAGGATTTTTTACCAGTCCATATGAATCTGCTACCATAGTGGTACTAGATGCCATGGGTGAATGGGAATCGGCTACTATATGGCAAGGACAAGGCACTAATCTTAAAAAACTATGGAGCCGCAGTTATCCAAACAGCCTAGGTATATTCTATTCAGCATTCACTCAGTTAATTGGTTATAAGCCCGTGGCTGAAGAACATCTGCTACAGAGAGACAGCCAACTAGGTAATCCTAAACGATATCTAGAAACTGTGAGAGGTTATTTCAACGGTGTTGTTGGACTGAGATATAATCTACACTGCGGTGTGTTAGATTGGCCGTGGCCCATCATCAGCCAGCAGGACAAATACGATATCGCTGCCGCAGTCCAACAAGTTTTTGAAGAACAGGCAGATATGGTCATGCTGATGGCTAGGCGTTTATCTGACAGCAGAAATCTAATATATATGGGCGGCTGTGCCATGAACAGTCTGTACAATCAACGACTGTCATCGCAATGGAATCATGTGTGGCGTTTGCCGAATCCCGGAGACCCTAGCAGTGCTATAGGTGCCGCTCTGCTGTCTTTAGATACTAGGGTACATTTGGACAAACGGTTGCTGACTGATTCATAAGAGTGTATAATATAAATTAAAGTGAAGATTAACTATGTCTAAGAATTATGATTATGACGTACAGAAGTTGTATCTAGAAATAATGATGTCTGACGCAGAAACATTCGTGCGCTGCCAGGGCATCTTTGACTACACGCTGTTCGATAGAAAACTACAGGAAGCCGCAGAATTCCTACACAAATACGCAGAACAATACACAGTATTGCCAGAGTTTGAAATGGTCAATGCTACCTGCGGCACTGAACTCAAAGATCCCGGAGATCTCAAAGACGGACATCTAAACTGGTTCATGGATGAGTTTGAACAGTTCACTAGACACAAGAGTCTAGAACGTGCGATCATTGAATCCGCGGATCTCTTAGAAAAGCATGACTACGGACAGGTAGAAGCCAAGATCAAAGAAGCGGTACAGATTGGTCTTGCTCGTGACATGGGCACTGACTATTTCGCTGATCCCCGAGCACGTCTGATGGGGCTCAAAGACAAAAATGGACAGGTCAGTACAGGATGGTCCAGCATGGATCGTAGACTGTTCGGTGGCATGAATCGCGGGGAACTGAACATTTTCGCAGGAGGATCAGGTGCGGGCAAAAGTCTGTTCTTGGCCAACCTTGGTGTCAATTGGGCACTGAACGGTATGAACGTGGTCTATCTAACCTTGGAACTTTCAGAAGCATTGGTCAGTATGCGTATCGACAGTATGCTCACAGGAGTCAGCACCAAAGAGATTTTCCGCAACATCGATGACATTGAAATGAAGGTCAAGCTGGTGGGCAAGAAAGCGGGTCTGTTCCAGGTCAAGTATATGCCTTCAGGCAAGACAGTCAATGACATCCGTGCCTATCTCAAAGAATATGAAATACAAGTTGGACGCAGAGTAGACGTGCTACTAGTAGACTACATGGATCTACTGATGCCTATTTCCAAGAAGATTAGCCCCGCAGATCTATTCATCAAAGACAAGTTTGTATCAGAAGAATTGCGTAACTTGGCCATGGAGAAACAGTGTGTGTTTGTCACTGCCGCACAGTTGAATCGTGGTGCTGTTGAAGAAGTAGAATTTGATCACAGTCATATTTCAGGTGGACTAAGTAAGATCCAGACCGCAGACAACGTGTTTGGTATCTTTACCAGCCGTGCCATGCGAGAGCGGGGACGCTATCAGCTACAGTTGATGAAAACTCGTTCATCATCGGGTGTAGGACAAAAGATAGATCTAGAGTACAACATAGAAACGCTGAGGATCACAGATCTACCCGAAGATCAGCAGGATCAGGAATCCCAGGCTCGTAGCAGCCAGATCATCAGCCAGATCAAGAGCCGTACCAGCACAGTGGTAGATGAAGATGGAGTCATAGATCCCAGCAGAGGCGCCAGCCTAGGACCCGCACCCAAAGCCATCGTAGAAAGCACCAAGCTCAAGCAGTTTATCAATAACCTTACGCAAGATGAAGAGTAAAGCAGTAGAATTATATCGTTGGCTACCCTCCGAGGGTGAAAACATAGAAATAGATTGGCCTAAAGTACACAAAACCATAGGACTGGCACAGACACGTTGGCTGTTGGACCAACAGCGTGAAAACTGCCAATTGATGCTGGAACGCAGAGACATGCACTGCCGTTTGATCGCGGAATTCTACAACGAACAGACATTGTTAAACTATCACCTACGATGGGCTAAATAATGGATGCGAGCAAAAGAATTCATCACTGAAAGAGCATTCCCCCAGTCCAAGAGTGGGCCCATGAGCACCACTTATCAGTATCCTGGAATGCCCAGCAGCGATGGCTATCAGATCTATAGATTTGGCTTGGCCATGGCTGATCACACCCTAACACACGCTGTGGGTCCTACCAGCAGAAATGCCGTGGTCGTGGCCTACACCGAAGGTGATGAAGAAATCATACAGGGCGCTGAACGACAAACGGGCAAACAGGGTGTTCGTGTAGCAGATCGAACCAGCCACGAATCAGCAGGCACCAACACTGCCAGTCCTGTGGCCCAGCCCCGAAAAAATCGTTACGGAGTCTAAATGCTGCTGAGAGAAATGTTTGAATCAGTCACAGTCACGGTAAATCGTGAGCTGAATCCACAGCTTTGGCGTGCAGGTGAACTAGACCCCCGGGTAAAACAGCATCTAGTAGATATCGCAGAACATTTCCGAGAATTCGTGGGTGTAGATCTAGATCTGGTAGATCTCACTGTCACGGGCTCAAACGCCAACTATACCTGGACAAGACATTCAGATCTAGACCTGCATCTCATAGTACGCGGCACTCCCACAGACGAACAGCGTGAGCTGTACTCGGCCAAGAAAACACTGTGGTCAACTCAGCATGACATACAGATCCGTGGGCATGAAGTAGAGTGCTACATACAGGGCCAAGATGAACCGCACCACTCAACAGGCGTCTACAGCCTAGCCCGAGATCAATGGGTCATAGAACCCAAAAAGACGCAGCCCACATTTGACGACAATGCTGTGGATGCCAAATACCAGGATCTGATCTCACTGAGCCGCAGAGTCCTAGAGCAGGGCGAACTCACAGACCTAGAACGTGTCAAAGACCGAATCACCAAGATGCGTAAGGCAGGCCTGGAACGTGCGGGCGAATGGTCTACAGAAAATCTCGTGTTCAAACAACTGCGTCGTGAAGGCATCATCGATCAGCTCACAGATCGAATCCGCGAACTAGAAGATCAAGAACTCAGCCTAGAAAATCACAGATTATAATAGCAGATTATAAATACCCATATAACAGGGGATAATCATGCTGCACATCATCAGAGACCTAGGGGACGATCTCACAAGATTAGTCAAGGACGACCCTGTGAGACCTGAAATCCCTCTAGAATCAAGAATCAACTCAAACTCACGTATATTCGTGCTCAAAGACGACAACGACCAGCCCATAGCTGTGACCTGCGTTAAATTCCTAAATGCCGTGCCCACACAGGTAGAAGAATTGGTAGACGCAGTTGTGAACACCAATACCGCGGTGTTCTATACCATATGGTCATATGCCGCAGGAGCAGGTCGCAGGCTGATAGAAGAAGCACAGCAGCAGATCCGCGAAGAACAGCCAGAAGTCACTACCTACGTGACACTGAGTCCCAAGACAGAAATGGCTGAACGCTTTCATCTTAAAAACGGTGCGGAAAAGTGGCGAGTCAACGAAACGTCGGTGAACTATCTCTACAAATAAGGCGGAGCCTCGCGCGATTTTTTAGAGCTGCGAAGCAGCAGCGGTAGCGATAGATGTGCAAGCAATTTTTCCTTGGCTTAATCTACGCATATTATTCTATGCTCGCAGACTAGGTCGCTCACTGTGCCCTACTTTGCTCGAGAGATAATTACTAGTATGCGAAACAGTCTAATACTAGCCCTAACAGTGACATTATGGACCGTGTATCAACTACTAAAACCCACAATCATAATACTGGGAATAACTGCAGTTTTTGCTCTGGCTTTATAGCAGAGTTTAAGAACTTTTGTAACGAATAGAACCAATTGCCCAGCTGTGTGAATCTGGGATCTTCAACTAGATCAGCTAGTGTGTAGTAGCTGCTGATTCCTAGAGTAGCATAATAGTCCATACTGAGTCCTCTACGATGACCATACTCAGGTAGTAGACTACAGAAGAATAAAGCACTATCAGCATAGTCTTTGATTAAAGCTGCGTTAAGCTCTGTGTACAACTGTAGATAACGCTCAGCAAATGAAGGATCCGGGATTAGATCTACACGTCGTAAGCGGCTGTCCAATAGCTCTGAAAGATAGTAGTACAAGGGTTCTGGACATTCAAAACCCGTTTCAGAACTGTGATCAACTAACAGCTTAAAGAACTGTGCACGTGTAGTCATGCAATTATTTACAGATTTTTTAAATAATAGCATGCACATAGAGTTTAAATTGCCCACAGGAGCGGGTGGACAGGCAGCACACTATTTCAACACTGTGCTGGATCGTGAACTTCAAGAGTGGAGCTCACGCTATCAGTGCCCTTATACCAAAACCCTTTACTACTATAAAGCACACGTAGAACTGCTGAGGCCCGAAGGTTACACTATATTCGTGTTGACGTGGCAGTGGGAAACACCTAGATATAGACTGGAACAAGACTAGCCCGAAATGGGTCCCTAGGGGTAAAAATCTACGGTGCAAATTTTTTAGGGTGAAGTACTTACAGATTCATGGTGGTGATTCTTAACCCCATACCGCAGTATAATACGTTAGTACACACTAACACTAAC
>JACCDW010608571.1_pt1 | contig 84327 bp, 78 predicted proteins | sample 7449781 | NCBI WGS metagenome assembly JACCDW01 (sample SAMN15323449, study PRJNA562643) | freshwater metagenome | isolation source: river surface water | place: USA:Blue River Watershed | collected 2017-08-18
AAGACATGACGTGCTTGATGCGCGTGTAGTCCTCGAAGCCATACTGCGAGAGGTCTTTGCCGTATCCAGAGTGACGGAAACCGCCGTGAGGCATTTCGGCCGCCAGTGGGATGTGGGTGTTGATCCAAACACAACCGAAGTTGAGTGATTTCGAGAAGCGAAGGGCACGAGTGTGGTTTTGAGTCCAAACCGAAGATGCCAAACCGTATTTGACATCATTTGCCCAGCGAAGCGCCTCTTCATCCGTGCTGAATTTTTGCACCGTCACCACTGGGCCAAAGATCTCACTCTGAATGTGCTCGTCTTTTTGCTTCAAGCCCGAAAGCACTGCGGCCTCTAGGAAGTAGCCGCGATCGCCAACTCGCACACCGCCGGTTTCAAGGTTTGCATGATCAGGCAAACGGTCGATGAAACCTTGAACTCGCTCGAGCTGGTTCGCATTGTTGACCGGGCCATACAAAATGTCGTCGCGGCTTGGGTCACCCGTCGTGGCGTTTGCCTTGACTTCGGCCACCAGCAACGCCAAAAACTCGTCGTGCACCGATTCGTGAACCAGGATGCGGGTCGCCGCGGTGCAGTCTTGACCGGCGTTGAAGAAACCTGCAATGGCAATCTGTGCTGCCGCTTTTTGAAGGTCGGCGTCGGCACAAACTATTACCGGTGCCTTGCCACCTAGTTCAAGGTGAACTCGCTTCAGATCGGTGGCTGCCGACTTGGCAACCTCCATTCCCGCGCGAACCGAGCCAGTGATTGAGACCATCTGAGGGATTTCGTTTTCGATCATTGCTCGACCGGTGTTGCGGTCTCCGGCGACGACGTTGAACACGCCCTTTGGCAGAAACTCGGCGGCAATTTCGGCTAGCAAAAGAGTCGATGCGGGGGTTGTGTCTGATGGCTTCAACACAACGGTGTTGCCTGCTGCGATTGCCGGCGCAAACTTCCAGACCGCCATGTTTAGCGGGTAGTTCCACGGAGTTACCTGGCCGATGACGCCGATTGGTTCGCGTCGGATTGAAGAGGTGTGGTCTCGGGCGTATTCGGCAGTGGCGCGGCCCTCTAGGTTTCTAGCTGCACCGGCGAAGAATCGAATCTGATCGACCGACGGCGCCATCTCGTATTCGACGAGCGTGCTGCGCGGCTTTCCGGTGTTTTCTGACTCGACGTCTGCGGCTTCTTCGGCACGAGCCTCCAGGGCATCCGCGATTCTAAACAGAGCCAACTGGCGCTCGCCCGGGGTGAACTGGCTCCACTCTTCAAAAGCTTTTTCGGCGGCCTGGTATGCGCTGGCGACATCGGCGGCCGAAGAAACTGGCGCGGTTGCATAGGTCTCACCGGTGGCCGGATTGATGACATCGCTGGTCTCGCCAGATTTGGCAGAAACGTATTCGCCGTTGACAAAATTCTTTAGTTTGCGAACCGACACTTGTGACTCCTCTTCGAGCAATTGCGCTGTTGATGCGATTCTAGTCACGAATATCGGACCGATTTGCAACATTTTGCTATCAAATCAGTCGCAATATCGCGAAACAGGTGCGGATTCGTTTGCGGAATGCCGTTTTGACTGCCAAACTCGAATCATGTCCAGAGTAATGCGCACCAAATCGAGCCAACTAGACGACGTATCAAAGGCGATCGTTGAGCAGTTGCAGCTAGACGGTCGCCGCTCATACGCCGAAATCGGTAAGAAGGTTGGCCTCAGCGAGGCGGCGGTTCGCCAACGCGTTCAAAAGCTAACCGACTCGGGCGTAATGCAGGTAGTTGCAGTAACGGACCCCATGCAACTTGGTTTCTATCGTCAGGCAATGATTGGCGTGCGCTGCGGCGGCGACACTCGTGAGATTGCCGAAGCGATGGCCGAGATGCCCGAGGTCGACTACGTAGTAATGACAGCTGGAAGTTTTGACATTTTGGTTGAAGTGGTGTGCGAGAACGATGACGATCTCATCGCACTGCTCAATTCAAAGATCCGGACACTGCCCGGAGTGACCTCTACCGAAACGTTCGTGTATTTGAAGGTCGCGAAGCAGGTATACAACTGGGGAACCAGATGATTCCCCTGAAAAACCTAATGTAAAGAGTGATATCAAATGGCTATCTGGAATCGTAAGAAAGCAGAATCCGCCACCCCGCTTCTGGACGCTCGACGAGCAGGTCAGGAAGCAACCCCCAAAATGCTGCAGCAGGCTGCAAAAGACAACATGTTTTTGCACTTCACCCGCCACAGCCCGTTCTATGCCAAGAACGGTGAAATTCCAATCATCACCCACGCCCAGGGCCACCACTTCTGGGACCAAAACGGCAAGCGCTACTTTGACGGTATCTCGAGCCTCTTCTCGGTGAATGCCGGTCACGGACGCGAACGCCTAGCCGAAGCTGCAGCGAAGCAGATGAAAGAGCTCGACTACTTTCCGCTTTGGTCGCACGCCCACAAGCCAGGTATTGAGCTATCCGAGCGCCTGCTTTCATACGCGCCAAAGAACCTGTCGCGAGTGTTCTTTACCACCGGCGGTGGCGAGGCAAACGAAACAGCTTGGAAGCTAGCCAAGCAGTACTTCAAGATGACCGGCAAGCCAATGAAGCACAAGGTCTTGACCCGCTCGGTTGCCTATCACGGCACGTCTCACGGCGCCTTGTCGTTGACTGGCATCCCATCGATGAAGAAGGCGTTTGAACCACTGGTTCCATCAACCTTCCGCGTGCCAAACACCAACTGGTACCGTGCTCAGGATCAGTTTGAGACTGAAGAAGAGTTTGGCCAGTGGGCAGCTGATCGAGTCGAAGAAATGATTCTGTTCGAAGACCCAGACACTGTTGCGGCATTCTTCCTTGAGCCGGTACAAAACTCTGGTGGTTGCTTCACCGCACCAAAGAGCTACTTCAAGAAGATTCGTGAAATTTGCGACAAGTATGACGTGTTGATCGTCGCAGATGAGACCATCGACGGCTTCGGGCGTGTTGGCAGCATGTTCGCTTCAAACATGTATGACTTCGAGCCTGACATGCTTGTCTGCGCAAAGGGCATGACCTCGGCTTACGCGCCGATCGGTGCCTTGATGGTTGCCGAGAAGCTGTTTGAACCGTTCAAGCACGGCACCGCACTGTTCCCACACGGATACACCTACGGTGGTCACCCGGTCTCTTGCGCAGTCGCACTAGAAAACCTAGACATCTTTGATGAAGAGGACTTGGTTGGCAACGTGGCTCGCAACGCTCCGGAGTTCCGTCGCACCCTAGAAAAGCTGAAGGACCTGCCAATCGTTGGCGACGTTCGCGGCGAAGGTTATTTCTGGGCGATTGAACTGGTCAAGAACAAAGAGACCAAGGAGACCTTCAACGACGCCGAGTCAGAGAAGTTGCTTCGAGGCATCTTGTCGCACCGCATGTTTGAGGAAGGGCTTTACTGCCGTTCTGACGACCGTGGCGACCCGGTTGTTCAGCTCGCTCCCCCGCTAACCATCGGCCGCGATGAGTTCAACGAGATCGAACAGATCTTGCGCTCTTGCCTCGATGAAGCATGGAAAGCGATGTAGTTATCAACACTCACGAAAGCCGGATCTTTTCTACAGATCCGGCTTTCGTGTTTGGATAGAGCAAAGGCAAACCTAGGTTGGAAACATGATTAGAAAAGACTTTGACGCAAGCGCACAGTTCGATTCACCAATTGGGCCGATTGCCCTCTATGCCAAAAACGAAAAAATCGTGTTCCTGACCATGGGCGCCGATTCAATCGCGCCACTGGGCAAGGCCAAGGTGCTAGCCGAAGCAGAGAAGCAGTTGAAGCGCTATTTTGCTGGCAAAAGCAAGGTGCTCGACTTCGCGGTCGATTTGCAGGGAACAGAATTTCAAAAGTCTGTTTGGGCGCAGATTGCCAAAATCGGCTTTGGTGAGACCAAAACCTATGCCGACATAGCCGCGGCAATCGGCAAGCCCAAGGGCTCAAGGGCTGTCGGTGGTGCAGTTGGTGCTAATCCGGTTCCACTCATCGTCGGATGCCACCGTGTTCTAGGTGCATCGGGCAAGATCACGGGTTATTCGGGTGGCGATGGCTTGCCAACGAAGCGCTGGCTACTCAAACTAGAAGGCTTGACTGCCAAAGAATGAGTTTTACAAAACAATTTGAAGATGGATTGGCCCGCTGTTCTTGGTTGAACGATGACCTGCTCTATCGCGAGTATCACGACACCGAGTGGGGTGTCGAAGTTCGAGGCGATCAGGCCATCTTTGAGCGCCTAACCCTCGAGGGCTTTCAGGCTGGGCTGTCTTGGCTGACAATCCTGAAACGCCGCGAGGGTTTTAGAGAGGCGTTTCATGGCTTTGAATTGCAGCGCGTCGCCAAGATGCAGGATTCGGATGTTGATCGATTGATGCTAGACGCACGAATCATCAGAAATCGGGCCAAAATTCTGAGCACAATCAAAAACGCGAACCTCATCCTAGAAATGCAGTCGAGTGGCGAGAGCATCAGCGATTTGGTCTGGAGCTTTAAGCCGGTTGAGACGAGAGGCGAATTTGAGTGGCTGGCCACAAGCACTGAATCAACCGCGCTAAGCAAAGAACTTCGAAAACGAGGATTTGGCTTTGTCGGCCCAACCACCATGTATGCCATGATGCAGGCAATCGGCATGGTTCAAGATCACGCGCCGGGTTGTTATAGGCGATACTGAACCTATGTTCACAAAACGGTTGGCCCAAGGCGCGCTGCCACTGATTGCAATTTCGGTGGCTCTACTTATCAGCGCCAGCGTGCTGCCACGAAGCCCGCTGATCTCACTGTCGACTGACCAAGTTGGAAAAGCCTCGATGCTTGACGCCGCCGAAGGCAAGCTTGCCGGCGACAAAATGATGATCAACCCGGTCAACTACACCTACGTTGCTGGTTCGAGCCTGAGCGACGAAGCCGGACAGGCTCATGTTTATCAACTGCTACTCGAAGGCAGACCAGAGTCGGTGCTGGTACGCGCTGCTGCCGCGCTGGGAGTTTCTGGTGAAGTTCAGCGAAGCAGCCAGTGGAGCACTGAAAGTCCTTCGTATTTCATCGGCACCGAGGATGGAACCGCCTCGAGCGTAAATATTTGGTGGGGCGGAACCGGCAATTGGTATTTCAACAGCTTCGTGGCCAGCTCGGCACCTGCCTGCAAGACGACACAGCTGGCCGAGGACGGCTCTGAATTCTGCGCCGAGTACGTTGAGCAAAAACCAACCCCCGAGCTGTTGCCAAGCGAAGCTCAGATTCTTCGAGATGCACTTCGCGTGTTTAACGCAACCGGCCTTTCGGTTAACAAGCAAGACATCACCATTTACAAAGACGAGTGGTCGGCCGGGGCCAGCGCAAGCTTGAAGGTAGCCGGGCAAGAAACCGCCATCACCTGGAACATTGGCTATGACTCGACGGGCCGCCTGGCTTGGGCGGGTGGCCACTCGGTGCGTGTAGTCGATCGCGGCACCTATGGCACGGTGTCAGCCAAGACTACCGTTCAACGCCTGACAGACTGGCGCTGGTATGGAAACCCAGCTCAAAGCGAATACCCGGTTTACTCTGCGAGCAACAGAGATGTTGCGACACCTGCGCAACCCGAACAGCAGCCAACCGAGGTCACGGTAACTATCAACTCGGCAAAACCTTTGCTGCTAAACGTTTGGGACAAGAATTTTGGATCGTGGTTGGTGCCGGGCTTTGCCCTAAGCGGCAACGAGGGCTCGGTGAATTTCATAGTCTCGCTAGTCGAAGGTGTGATTGAACTTCCAGAACCGATAGAAGTTCAACCGATGATCGAACCGATGATTGACGAGACCTCGACAAAATAGGGAAACGGCCGAAGCGCCTAGGTAGCGCTGGTGGTAATCAGGGTTAACTCGGAGCCTTTGACGACCAACTTCAATCCGGCAGCGGCTGCACACTTTTGCAAATCTTTGATGGTTTCCGGAGCCTTCTTTGCGGTCAAAGCGGCACGCACCAATTGCCCCTTGGCCTTCTTGTTGAAGTGATTCAACTGTTCGAGTGACCCATCTTCTCGCTCAACAAATACGGCCACCGTGTAGTGCTCAACCGAACTTGGAATCGGCGCTAGATCGGCATAGGACTTGGACCGCAGGTCGATGACTAAACCTTGCAACCTAGGCCAGATTGCCAGGTGAGCTTCGCCCCAAACTTTCTTCAGGTTCACTCCCCCAAGATTCTTTGTGGGGCTCAGCTTATACTCGGGAATCAGATCGGTTGCCGGGATCAAGCCAAACAGCGCCGACTGCACCAAGACCGAGGTTTTAGCCCCAGCGCGCTCGAGGGTCGAGAGTTGGTTGTGCTGAGTTGGTGTGCCCTTGAGGCCTCGCCCATGAATGGCACCGTAAAGGGTGCCGGTATAGCGATCAAGCGCGGGCATTGTGGGTGCGGTGAGAACGCTATCAAGCCCGGCGGCGTTGCGCACTAGGTCGCGGGTCGCATTCAAACCACCAAAGGTGAGGGCAACCTGGTCGATGGTTAGCGCGCCGCCGCCCTTAGCTTTGGTTTCAGATGGCGGCAACAAGAACAGCATTTCTCAATGCTATTTCGACAATCAGCGAAGCCCAGCCAAGACACCGACCTACACTTGGAGCATGGTCAAACTAACTAAGATTTACACCCGCACCGGCGACGAAGGCATGACCGGTTTGAGCGACTTTTCGCGCACTAGAAAGACCGACCCGCGCATCGAGGCATACGCCGATGTTGACGAGGCAAACTCGGCAATTGGCGTGGCTGTAAGCCTGGCTAAGAACGAATTCGACGAGGCAACTCTGCACCTGCTATCGCAGATTCAGAACGACCTGTTTGACCTGGGTGCTGACCTCTCAAACCCTCTCAACGAACACTACGAGTATGAACCGCTGCGTGTTGACGCGATTTGGATCGATGCGCTCGAAGAGGCAATCGACCACTACAACAAAGACCTGAGCAAGCTTGACTCGTTCATTCTGCCTGGCGGTTCAGGACTTGCCGCTGGCCTTCACCTTGCCCGCACCGTGGTGCGCCGAGCCGAGCGAGCCACTTGGCACGCAATCGAGGCATACGGCACCGAGCCAGCCAAAAAGGGCCACCACAACGGAGGAGTAAACATTCTTGCGGTCAAGTATTTGAACCGTCTCAGCGACCTGCTCTTCGTTCTAGCTCGCTATGCAAACGTGAACCACGGTGGCGACGTGAAGTGGGTTCCGGCCGCTAACCGCCGCGAACGACCAAACGTAAAACCTCGCGGAACCGAGAAGTAAAAAACCCCGGCCATTGGCCGGGGTTTTTCAATACTGCTGAAGGTTTAGACGAGAGCTGCGTTGCGAGCCACTACGGTCACAACATTGTTCTCGACAGACAAGAAACCATCTTCGGCATTTGCCTTGATGACGTTGCCGTCTTCAAGGGTGATGCGAACCTCGCCGGCGCCAAGGATGGCGAGCATCGGCTCGTGACCAGGTAGCAAACCGATCTCACCTTCGACGGTCTTAGCAATGACCATCTTGGCTTCACCAGTCCATACGGCCTGGTCGGCTGCTACAAGTTCAACACGAAGGGTGGCCATTATTACTTACCTGATTCCTTCTGAATCTTGTCCCATTCCTTGAGAACATCGTTGATGTCACCAAGGTTGAAGAATGCCTGCTCACCAACGTGGTCGAAGTCACCGCGTGCGATGGCTGAGAAGCCTTCAATGGTGTCCTTTAGAGGAACGGTTGATCCAGGAACACCGGTGAACTTGGTAGCCATGTAGGTGTTCTGTGACAAGAAGCGCTGGATGCGACGTGCGCGCGAAACGGTGATCTTGTCTTCTTCAGAGAGTTCTTCAACACCAAGGATGGCGATGATTTCCTGAAGTTCCTTGTTCTTTTGAAGGATTGACTTAACCAAGGTTGCAGTCTCGTAGTGGTCCTTGCTGATGTAGCGAGGGTCAAGAATACGAGAGGTCGAGGTTAGCGGGTCAACCGCTGGGTACAGACCCTGAGAAGCAATGTCACGAGAAAGCTCGGTGGTTGCGTCTAGGTGGGCAAAGGTAGTCGCCGGGGCTGGGTCGGTGTAGTCGTCTGCAGGCACGTAAATTGCCTGTAGCGAGGTAATCGAGTGACCGCGGGTCGAGGTGATGCGCTCCTGAAGGAGACCCATCTCATCGGCAAGGTTCGGCTGGTAACCCACGGCAGATGGCATACGACCTAGAAGGGTCGAAACCTCAGAACCTGCCTGAGTAAAGCGGAAGATGTTGTCGATGAACAACAGAACGTCCTGCTTCTGAACATCGCGGAAGTACTCCGCCATGGTTAGAGCAGAAAGAGCTACGCGAAGACGGGTGCCAGGTGGCTCGTCCATCTGGCCGAAGACCAGTGCAGTCTTGTCGATAACGCCTGACTCGGTCATTTCGTCGATGAGGTCGTTACCTTCACGGGTACGCTCACCAACACCGGCGAATACAGACACGCCATCGTGGTTTTCTGCCACGCGGTAGATCATCTCTTGGATAAGAACGGTCTTACCAACACCAGCACCACCGAATAGACCGATCTTTCCACCCTGAACATAAGGGGTTAGAAGGTCGATGACCTTGATGCCGGTCTCGAACATGTTGGTCTTTGACTCAAGCTGGTCGAAAGCAGGTGGCTGACGGTGGATTGACCAACGCTCGTTGACCTCAATCTTCTCGCCAGGAGCTGCGTTTAGAACTTCACCGGTTACGTTGAATACGCGGCCCTTGGTCACGTCACCAACTGGCACCGAGATAGGTGCGCCGGTGTCGCTGACTAGTCCGCCACGAACCAAACCATCGGTTGGCTTCAGAGCGATGGCGCGAACTAGGTCGTCGCCAAGGTGCTGAGCAACCTCAAGAGTAAGAGTGGTCTTCTCGCCATCCAGGTTGATTTCAGTGGTGAGTGCGTTGTAGATCGCTGGGATTGCATCGTGTGGGAACTCGATATCAACCACAGGACCGGTAACGCGAGCAATGCGTCCGGTGCCCGCTGCTGGTGCAGCGACCTTCTTCTTGGTCTCGGCCATGTCTCTTTCTTTCTCTTAGTCTTCGTCACCGGTGGTAGACAGTGCGTCTGCTCCACCAACGATTTCGGAAATCTGCTGGGTAATTTCTGACTGACGAGCTGAGTTGCTCAATCGGGTGTAGTTCTTGATGAGCTTTTCTGCGTTGTCGGTGGCCGACTTCATGGCCTTCTGACGTGCTGCGTGCTCAGAAGCTGCAGACTGCAACATTGCGTTGAAGATGCGGCTTTCGATGTAAACCGGTAGCAGTGCGTCGAGCACCTTGTTTACATCTGGCTCGAACTCGTATAGCGGGAACACTTCGCCGGCTGCAGGAGGCTCGGTGCCTTCCACTACCTCTAGAGGTAGCAAACGGACAACCTCAGGAACCTGGGCGATCATCGAAACGAAGCGGTTTGAAACTAGGTGAATTTCGTCAACGCCACCGTCTGCGTAGTCGGTGTTGAAGGCCGCTACAACAGCATCGGCGATCTCTTTGGCGGTGTCGAACTGTGGCAAGTCGGTGCCACCGATCCAGCTGCGAACAGCCTCACGACGACGGAATCCGAAGTAAGCAACAGCCTTGCGGCCAACGAGGTAGTACACAACCTCTTTGCCCTGCTCTTTAAGCAGGTTGGCAAGCTGGTCGGCCTCTTTGAGAACGTTTGATGAGAACGCACCGGCTAGACCACGGTCAGAAGTGAAAATCACAACCGCGGCACGATCGATGCGAGCTGGCTCGGTGGTTAGCGGGTGGTCAACATTCGAGAATGTGGCCACAGCCGAAACCGCGCGAGTGACTGCACGCGAGTATGGAGTTGATGCTGCAACGCGCTGCTGAGCCTTATAAATGCGCGAAGCGGAAATTAGCTCCATGGCGCGAGTGATCTTCTTGGTCGTCTGGGCAGACTTAATTTTCTGCCGGTAGACGCGAAGTTGCGCTCCCATGTCTCTCCGTTCCTAAATTCTGGTCGTCAGTTTGGATTGTCTCTAAAAGAGAAGAATTACTTCTTCTTCTTTTGCTTGACGATCTTTTCCTGAGTGACTTCTTCTTCGTCTAGGACTGATGCGTCGCCGGCTGAAGCTAGCGCTTCGCCACCCTTGGTTGCAAAGCTCTTCTTGAACTTAGCTACCTGCTTCTCAAGCTCTGCCACGGTGTCGCTCTCCAGCTTGCTGGTCTCGCGAATGGTGGTTAGAACCTTGGTGTTGCGACGTAGGTGCTCAAGAAGCTCAGCTTCGAAACGTAGAACGTCTTCGACTGGAACCTCGTCGAGCTTGCCGGTGGTACCGGCCCAGATCGATACGGTCTGCTCTTCAACAGGGAATGGTGAGTACTGAGGCTGCTTTAGAAGCTCCATCAGACGTGCACCACGAGCTAGCTGCTGGCGTGATGCTGCATCTAGGTCTGAAGCGAACATTGCGAATGCCTCTAGTGCGCGGTACTGAGCAAGCTCTAGCTTTAGGGTTCCTGAGACACCCTTGATGCCCTTAACCTGAGCCGCACCACCAACACGTGAAACCGAGATACCTACGTCGATAGCAGGGCGCTGGTTTGAGTTGAAGAGGTCTGACTGCAAGAAGATCTGACCGTCGGTGATCGAAATCACGTTGGTTGGAATGTATGCAGAAACGTCGTTCGCCTTGGTCTCGATGATTGGAAGACCAGTCATCGAACCGCCACCGAGCTCGTCGTTTAGCTTGGCACAACGCTCAAGTAGACGTGAGTGTAGGTAGAAGACGTCACCTGGGTAAGCCTCGCGGCCTGGTGGACGACGTAGAAGAAGTGAAACAGCACGGTAGGCCTCTGCCTGCTTTGACAGGTCATCGAAGATGATGAGGACGTGCTTGCCGCCGTACATCCAGTGCTGACCAATTGCAGAACCGGTGTATGGAGCTAGGTACTTGAAACCTGCTGGGTCTGACGCAGGAGAAGCAACGATAGTGGTGTATTCCATTGCGCCGGCTGCCTCAAGAGCACCCTTTACCGCAGCAATGGTTGAACCCTTTTGACCAACGGCAACATAGATGCAGCGAACCTGCTTCTTGACGTCGCCTGACTCCCAGTTGGCCTTCTGGTTGATTATGGTGTCGATCGCAATAGCGGTCTTACCGGTCTGGCGGTCACCGATGATGAGCTGACGCTGACCACGACCAACTGGAATCATGGCGTCGATAGCCTTGATACCGGTCTGAAGCGGCTCGTGAACAGACTTGCGGGCCATAACGCCAGGAGCCTGAAGCTCAAGTGCACGACGTGCCTCTGCCTTGATGTCGCCTAGACCATCGATTGGGTTACCTAGTGGGTCAACAACGCGACCTAGGAACTTGTCACCCACTGGGACAGAGAGAACTTCACCGGTGCGGTGAACTTCCATGCCCTCTACGATGCCTTCGAAGTTACCGAGAACAACGGTACCGATCTCGCGCTCGTCCAGGTTTAGAGCTAGGCCCAAAGTGCCGTCGGCAAACTTTAGAAGCTCGTTCGCCATTGCGCTTGGCAGACCTTCAACGTGTGCGATACCGTCACCGGCGTCGATTACGTGGCCTACCTCGGCACGCGAAGCCTTGGCTGGCTCGTAGGACTTTACGAAGTCCTTTAGAGCGTCGCGAATCTCGTTCGGGCTGATGTTCAGATCTGCCATCTCGTTCCTCTACTTCTGGGGCGAACCCCGGTTGGTCGTTCTAGGCCAGTCACCTGAGTGACTGAAATTTGTGGGTTACGCCAGTTGCAGCTTGGCGGTGGTCAATCGGGTGCTTAGGCTGCCATCGAGGATCTCTCCTGCGACCTGAACCTTAACTCCGCCGAGGATAGACGCGTCTACCTCGACGTTTAGCTTGAGGCTGTTGCCGTATGCCTTAGCCAAAGCGCCTTCGAGACGCTCGAGCTGTGCAGCGCTGATTGGCGCAGCAACGGTAACGGTTGCAACTAGGCGCTCGGCGTAGGCAGAAACCTGCTTGCCGAACTGCTCGAGAACAACCGAAACGCGGCGGCGGCGAGCACCGATGACGCTCTGACGAATCAGAAGCGCAGCTTCATCGGTGGTCTTGCCCTTGGTTAGCGAGGCAACCAGCTTGGCCTTGGCTTCGTCAGAAGCTAGGCGGTCACCGAGTGCGAACTGAAGCTCTTGGTCAGAGTCGACTGCTTGCTGGAAGGCAAACAGGTCGCTCTCGACACTGGCAAGGTTCTTGGCCGAAGCAGCGATCGCTGCAACTGCGTGAACCGCAAGCTGTTCAAAGGCCGAGACCAGGTCTTGACCGGTTGACCAGCGGAGTGCAACCAGGGAGGTAGCAAACTCAAGCACGTTGGCCGAAACGTTCTTACCGAATACTGCGGTAAGCGCGCCAGCCTTTGACTTAGCCTCGGCGGAAGGGTCCGAGAGGATGCTGCGCAACTGAGCCGATGACGCAACGGCCGAACCGATTGCGAAAAGCTCTTCTGCGAACTTGAGATTGGCCTTAGCTAGAAGCGGGGTTAGCGCCTCTTTTGCTGCGGCTAGTGACTGCCTGGTTGAACTCGCCATTACTTCTTCTTGCCTGCTTTGGTTTTAGCAACACTGTCGCCAGCTTCGAGGTCGGCCAAGAACTGGTCGACAACGCCAGAGGCGATCTTGTCGTTCTTTAGGCTTGCACCGACAACGCTTGACGCTAGGTCGATGGCAAGTGAGCCAACTTCTGCGCGAAGCGAGATAAGTGCTGCCTGACGCTCAGCCTCAATTTGGGCCTTTGCGGTCGCGGTCAGACGAGCAGCTTCGCTGGCGGCCTGCTCCTTGAGTTCAGCCAAAATGACTGCACCCTCGGCGCGTGCCTCTTCGCGAATCTTTGAAGCTTCGGCGCGTGCCTCTGCTTGCTCGGCTTCGATGTTTGCAGTCTTGGCTGCAGCCTCGGCCTGAGCCTTTTCAGCTGCTTCGAGGCGACCTTCGATTGCCTCGGTGCGAGCATCAAGGGTCTTCTTGAAGTTCGGTAGAACCTTGAACCAGAAGAAGGCCAACAGGATTACGAAGACAACCGACGACCACAGGAGATCGTACGACTCTGGGAGAAGAGGGTTCTTTGCCTCTGTCTCCGCAGCACTCGCGAGAATCCTAGAAATCATGGTTTAGATCCTGACTGACTAAGCGAAGATGAATGGGGTTGCAAGACCGATAAGCGCAAGTGCCTCGGTGAATGCGATACCAAGCCACATGGTGACCTGAAGCTTTGCTGCTAGCTCTGGCTGGCGAGCGATTGACTCGATGGTCTTTGAAACAACAAGACCTACGCCAACGCCTGGGCCAACTGCTGCTAGGCCATAGCCGACTACTGCTAGGTTGCCGGTTAGTTCGGCGATGTTAGTTACGTCCACTTTGTATTTCCCTTCCGTGGTTTTAGAACTGACGGTTGTCAGTTCTGATTAGTGCTCGTCTGCTAGGGCCAACTGAATGTAGACCGTGGTCAGAAGAGTAAAAACATATGCCTGTAGGAACGCGACCAGGATCTCGAAGAGAGTGAACGCGAAACCAAACACGAATGTGCCGGCACCGAAGAACTTGAAAGCGCCTTCGGCATTGAACAAGAAGAACTGGGTTGCCGAGAAACAGAGCACTAGCAACAAGTGGCCAGCGATCATGTTCATGGTCAAACGAAGAGCCAGAGTAACCGGGCGAAGAATGAAGGTCGAAAGGAACTCGATCGGGGTAACCAGGATGTAGAAAGCCTTTGGCACACCGGCTGGGAACAGCGAAGCGGTGAAGAAGTGGCCGCCGTGCTTTTTTACACCCGCGTAGATGAAGGTTACGTAAGCAGCGAGAGCCATGACGATTGGCAAACCAATAACCGAGGTTCCCGCGATGTTTAGACCAGGGATAACACCGGTGATGTTCATTCCGAGGGTCACAAAGAAGATTGTGGTCAGCAGCGGCAAGAAGCGGTCGCCGTCTTTTTCACCAAGCTGGTCGTGAGCGATGCTCTTGCGGACGAAGTTGAGTGAGATCTCACCCATCAGCTGGAACTTGCCAGGCACGAAGTTGCCTGCCTTGTTCGCCTGCTTGAACTTTGAAGTCCAGAGGGCAAAGACGATAACTAGAAGAGTTAGCACGAGAAGACGAATCAACATGATTCGGTTCAATGCGAATGGGGTGCCTTCGAAGGCAACAATCTCTGGATAGAACTCCATGATTGAAGGGGCGTGGAAGCCACCGCCCGACTCGTCGGTGCTCGCTGCTACGTTGAGCAGGTTCAGTGCGTTAGTGAACAGCGTGAACTCCTGTTTCGGGGCAAGTTGGAACTGCCTTGCGGCGATTTACAGTGCGATTAGGCGAAGAAAAACTTCTGTGCCTTCGAAAATCTTATCAGCAAGAAATCCCTTGCCCATACGGTTTTTCGGGGTTTGGCCAAGTTTTTTTGGCCGGGGTGAATCTAGTCTCGGCCGAGTGGCAAACGGGCCTTCAAAACGGCAACCGAATCGAGTGCGAGGGTGCCCAGAATTGAGGCGACCAGAGTGAAGAACAAAACCGGGCCGTTGATGAAGTCAGCGCCCTTTAGCAGCCCAATGACCAACACGAATCCGACCAACTTGAGAATCCAGCCGCCGAGCACGATTCCAAAGAATGCTCCAAGGGGCAGTCGGCCACCGATGGCCACGCTGAGTGCGGTGAGCGAAACGAAAACCAGGGCCAGCCCGGCACCGATTAAGGCGCTGGTTAGGCCAGCCGCTGCTGCAACCAGAAAACCCACCAGCCCGCCGATCAAGGCAATCGCGGCGATCAGAATCGAACCGCGAATTAGGACCTGCTTGAATAGCTCTCCGGCTGGGTCTTGATTAGTCATTGGTGAGCACTCTCTTTCGAAGAACGGGCCATACGGTAAAAGTGAATGAAGCGGCGGTGCCAAGCAGCAGGAATAGCCAAACGATCCAGGCCTCTACGAAGAAGAACAGAACGCAAGAGATCGAAATCAGCGCCGTCCACACATAGAAAACCAACACCGAACCCAGGTGGGTGTGGCCAAAGTCTTGCAGGCGGTGGTGGATGTGCTGGCGGTCTGCCGCAAATGGCGACTTGCCGGCGCGCAGGCGACGAAGAACCGCAAGTGTGAAGTCGAGCATCGGCAGGATCAAAATCGCCAGGGGCAGAATCAACGGGATGAAGGCCGGCACTAGCTCGCCCTTGCTAACCAACTTTGGATCGATCTGGCCGGTGACGGTAAGAGCAGAGGTGGCCATCAAGAGACCAAGCAGCATGGCCCCTGAGTCACCCATGAAGATTTTGGCTCGGTGCCAGTTGAACGGCAAGAAACCAACGCACATGCCAATCACGATGGCCGAAAGTAGCGAAGCCAGGTTGAAGTAGTTGGTTGGCGAGGTTTGCTGAGCCAACAGATAGCTGTAGGTGAAGAACACCGCGGTGCCAATCAGCACAACGCCGGCCACTAGGCCATCGAGTCCATCGATGAAGTTGACCGCATTCATGACCAGCACGGTCAAGAACACCGTGACCACAAATGAGATACCGAAACTGCCGATGGTGAGGCCACCAATTGGCAGTGAAACGATCTGCACGCCCTGCCAGGCCAAGATGCCCGCCACCACAAACTGACCGGCTAGCTTTAGGCTCCAATCGAGGTCATACAGGTCGTCTAAAAAGCCGATCAGTGTGATCAAAAACGCGGCACCCAGGATGGCGTAAACGTGCACCGGTTCGGCGAAAACACCCTTGAACCAGCCCAGCGAACCGGCGATTGGCATGGTTAGCGCGAATCCGGCAAACATGGCCACGCCGCCGAGCCTTGGGGTCGGACGCGTGTGCACATCGCGGGCGCGAATTTGCGGGTAAAGCTTGTAGCGGTGGCTGATTCGAAGGGTTGCGAAGGTGCCCACAAAGGTAATCAGTGCCGAAATCAGCATGATCAGAAGATAGGCGCGCACCGGCTAGGCCTCGAGCTCTAGAAGACTGCCGGCAATCGAGCGGATTTGCTCGGGGCGAAGGGCACCGCGGCGAACAATTTTGATGCTGCCGGTGGTGGTTAGACCGCCATCGGCGTCGTAAGTATCAACGATCGAGGTGAGGTCAAGAATGGTCGATGCCTCGCCCTTTGGGCTGGTGCCGCCGTCAAGATAAACCGAAACGCTAGACCCAAGGTAGGCCTCTGCTTGCTGGCAGGTCGTGGCAGCGGGTTCGCCGGTGAGGTTGGCACTCGAAACGGCCATCGGGCCGACCTCTTCGAGCAAAGCCAAAGCAATCTTGTGGTCTGGCATTCGCAAGGCAACCGTGCCGCGGGTCTCACCGAGATTCCAGTTGAGTGAGGGTTGAGCGCGAAGAATCATGGTTAGGGCGCCAGGCCAAAAGGTCTCGGCCAAGCGAACCGCAACGTCGGGAACGCTTTCGGCAAGAGCGTGAAGCGTTTGGGTGTTGGGAATCAATACCGGCGGCGGCGACTGAGGGCCTCTGCCCTTCGCAGCAAGCAGAGCCTCTACGCCCTTCGCCGAGAATGCGTCGCAACCGATGCCGTAAACGGTGTCGGTCGGCATTACTACAAGTTCGTGCCTACCGAGCGATACCTTCGCCAGGCGCATACCGGTAAGCAGGTCGGTGTCGACTGAGCAGTCATAGATTCGCTCCATGGGTACTTGCTCTCCTGCCCTGAATTACTTTTTCGCGGTTACGGCCCGGTCTCGACCGGTGAGGTCTTGGTGGGCGCGAACATCGCGCCATCCATCAGCCAATAGTAGTTGACAGACCTGATCAGATTGCGAGTCTGCGTGCTCTACAACGAGCTCTCCCCCATCAATCAAGAGGCGCTTTGCGGTCGCAGATACCAGATGCATAACTGACATTCCATCTTGGCCGCCATACAGGGCAAGCTCGGGATCGAAGAGTCGAACCTCGGGATCGCGTGGAATCATTTCAAGTGGAATGTATGGCGGGTTAGAGGCGACTACCGCCACCTTGCCATCGAGGTCGCTGAAGGCATCAGCCAAGTCGCCCTGAATTAGCTTGGCGCCGGTGTGAGCGTAGGTTTCAAAGTTGGCTGCGGTGAAGGGCATGGCTTCGTGGGATTTTTCGACGGCAAAGATTTGGGCTGGCAAAACCTCGGTGGCCATGGCCAACGCGATTGCGCCAGAACCGGTGCCAAGGTCGACCGCAATCGGAGCTGAGTCGTTTGACAGGCTGGCGCGGAGCGCATCGATTGCCAGTTGGGCAACGAATTCGGTTTCGGGTCGAGGAATGAAGACTCCCCTGCCGACCTTTAGCTCGAGTTCGCGAAAGTAAGCGACTCCGGTGATGTGTTGCAGCGGTTCGCGGGCAAGACGGCGCGCGTAAAGGTGATTTAGAGTCTCGGACTGCTCTTCGGTGAGGAACCCACCACGAATGATTTCGGCTTGAACTTGACCTCGGGTTAGCCCAAGAACGTGACCGGCCAATAGTTCGGCGTCAACAATCGCTGAATCAATGCCGACCTCGGCAAAGCGCTTGGCAGCGTGTTCAACAACGTCGAGCAGCAGCAAGTTACTTGTCTTCGGTGTTACCGATTGCCGCTAGACGGGCTTCTTCATCCATGGCGATTGCCGACTGGATGACCGGCTCTAGTGCGCCATCCATGACAGCATCCAAGTTGTATGCCTTGTAGCCGGTGCGGTGATCGGCGATGCGGTTCTCTGGGTAGTTGTAGGTGCGAATGCGCTCTGATCGGTCGACCGACTTAACCTGAGACTTGCGCGCTGCCGATTGCTCGGCCTCGAGAGCCTCTTGCTGAGCAGCAAGAATGCGAGCACGAAGAACACGCATACCGGCTTCGCGGTTTTGAAGCTGAGACTTTTCGTTCTGCATTGCCACGGTGATGCCGGTTGGCAAGTGGGTGATGCGAACTGCCGAGTCGGTGGTGTTAACCGACTGACCGCCAGGGCCAGATGAACGGTAAACGTCGATGCGAAGGTCGTTCGGGTGAATCTCGACTTCTTCTGGCTCATCAACTTCAGGGAAGACTAGAACGCCGGCTGCCGAGGTGTGAATTCGACCCTGGGTCTCGGTTGCTGGCACGCGCTGAACGCGGTGCACACCACCCTCGTACTTTAGGTGAGCGTGAACGCCCTGAGCCGGGTCGGTGGTGTTCGACTTAATGGCCAACTGGATGTCTTTGATGCCGCCGAGGTCAGACTCATTCTTGTCGAGAATTTCGGTCTTCCAACCCTTTGAGTTGGCGTACTGAAGGTACATGCGAAGCAAGTCGGCGGCGAATAGTGCAGATTCTGCACCACCTTCACCGGCCTTGATTTCCATGATCACGTCACGGCCGTCATCTGGGTCACGAGGAATCAGAAGGCGACGAAGTTTTTCATTGGCTTCGTGAAGTTTCTGCTCGGTGGCAGGAACCTCTTCGGCAAACATCTCATCTTCTTTGGCTAGCTCTTTAGCCGCAGCCAGATCGTCGCCAAGCGAGTTGACCTGGTTGTAGGCAGCCACGATTGCACTCAACTCGGCGTAGCGTCGGTTGAGCTTTTTGGCTAGAGCAGGGTTGCCGTGAAGCGCTGGGTCAGACAGCTTGGTCTGAAGCTCCAGGTGCTCTTCAATGAGTGGTTGTACCGAGGAAAGCAATTATTTACTCCGAGTCAGAACCTGATGGAACAGGCATCGACTTCTGAACCTGCATCAGGAACTCGACGTTGCTCGAGGTCTCCTTCAAGCGGTTCAAAACCAACTCAAGGGCCTGCTGCTGCTCTAGACCGGCAAGTGCACGGCGGAGCTTCCAGACAATCTTGGTCTCGTCAGGACTCATCAACATTTCTTCGCGACGGGTACCCGAAGCGTTGACGTCGACAGCCGGGAAGATGCGCTTGTCGGCGAGTGAACGCGACAGACGAAGCTCCATGTTTCCGGTTCCCTTGAACTCTTCGAAGATAACCTCATCCATCTTTGAACCGGTCTCAACAAGAGCGGTGGCAAGGATGGTTAGCGAGCCGCCATCTTCGATGTTGCGAGCAGCACCGAAGAAACGCTTTGGTGGGTACAGAGCCGATGAATCGACACCACCAGAAAGGATGCGGCCAGAAGCAGGAGCGCTTAGGTTGTAGGCGCGACCTAGACGGGTGATCGAGTCGAGAAGAACGACAACATCGTGACCAAGCTCAACCAAACGCTTTGCGCGCTCGATTGCCAACTCGGCAACGGTGGTGTGGTCTTCGGCAGGACGGTCGAAGGTTGAGGCAATGACCTCGCCCTTGACGGTGCGCTGCATGTCGGTAACCTCTTCTGGGCGCTCGTCAACGAGAACAACCATCAGGTGAACCTCAGGGTTGTTGACCGCGATTGAGTTTGCGATCGCCTGAAGAACCAGGGTCTTACCGGCCTTTGGAGGCGAAACAATCAAACCGCGCTGGCCCTTACCGATTGGTGAAACCAAGTCGATGATTCGGGTGCTGAGCTTGTTTGGCTCGGTCTCGAGGCGCAAGCGAGTCTGTGGGTAAAGCGGGGTTAGCTTCTGGAACTCAACGCGGGTCGCAGCCTGCTCGACGGTTAGACCGTTGATCGAGTCGATGCGAACGATTGCGTTGAACTTTACGCGGCCGGCGTTGTCGCCTTCGCGTGGCTGACGGATTGCACCAACAACGGCGTCACCCTTGCGCAGGTTGTACTTCTTGACCTGGCCGAGTGAAACGTAGACGTCGTTTGGACCAGGAAGGTAACCGCTGGTGCGAACGAACGCGTAGTTGTCTAGAACATCAAGGATGCCCGCTACTGGAACTAGAACGTCATCTGGAGAGATCTCTGGCTCGGCCTCGTCGTAGCCGTTGTTGCCACGGCCACCGCGGTTGCGGTCACGGTCGCGGAAACGGTCGTTGCGGTTGCCATTGCGGTTGCGGTTGCGGCCACCACGACGGTCGTCGTTGAAGTCGCGCTCGCCGCGCTCGTTGTTGCGGTCGTTGGCTGAAGTCGAGTTGTCGCGGTTTGCGTTGTCGCGCTGCTCACGTGGCTCACGAGCCTCGCCGCCTTCGCCGTTTGACTCGCGTGATTCGCCGTTGTCGCCACCGTTGCGGTTGCGGTTACGGTTGCGGTTGCGGTTGCGTGAGTTACCCGAGCGCTCGCGGCCTTCGCCACCCTCACCGTTTGACTCACGAGGCTCGCGGGCCTCGCCGATTGACTCTGAACGTGACTCGTTGCCGTCTGCTGGCGCAGACTCGGTTGAGCCTTCTGCAGACTTAGCTGCACGACGTGGTGCGCGCTCTGCCGGAGCCGAGGTGGTTGATTCTGCCGACTCGGTTGCAGGCTTTGCTGCGCGGGTGCGAGTGGTCTTTTTTGGAGCTTCTGAGGTTGCATCTGCTGCTGGAGCTGAGGCTTCTGCTACTACGCGGCGGCTCTTGCGCACCGGAGTGGTGTCCTGGATTTCATCCATGTTTTTGATTGCTCTTTCTTAGGAGGTTCGGTGACTCGAATTGATTTTGATAGTCACCGCATGCACGTCTTGACCGTGCTGGCTCGCAGTTAGATTTTGCGAGGATTTCATCAAACGCCGAACTGAGAAAACGTTCTTGCGTATTTATTGATGCACTACAACAGTAGCACCTTTGAAGTCCACTGCCAAAAGAAGTGAGTTCCACTCTGGGTAGTGTGTCTTCGCGAGTTTTGCTGCTGCAAGTCTTTCGGCTGGGCCGTTGGCAAGCACCAGAACCGATGGTCCGGCTCCAGAAACCACGGCGGCAAAGCCGTGTTCACGCATTAGCTGAACCAGCGAGTTGGTCTCTGGCATCGCCGAGGCGCGATAATCCTGGTGCAGGCGGTCTTCGGTTGCCGCCATCATCAGCTCTGGGCTCTGAGTCAAAGCCGCGATCAACAGCGCCGAACGAGAAACGTTGAACACTGCGTCGTTGTGAGGAACCGAGTCAGGCTGAAGCGACCTGGCCAGAGCGGTCGACATCTTGAAGTTCGGAACCAGCTCAAGAGGCGAAACACCTCGGTGCACGAAAAGCTTCTTGTGGTGCGGGCCAGACTCGTCTTCCCACGCGATGGTTAGACCGCCGAAAAGCGCCGGGGCAACGTTGTCTGGGTGACCCTCAAGCTCGGTGGCAATGTCGAGCAGGTCTTTGTCGGTCATCTTTACGATGCCCTCTAGCAACCCCTTGGCGGCAATGATGCCCGAGACCACGGCGGCCCCAGATGAACCCATGCCGCGACCGTGAGGAATGATGTTGTGCGCGATCAGTTTGAACGCCGGAACCGGCTGACCAAACTTTTCGAAGGTGTAGGCAATCGACTTGACGACCAGGTTGCTGGCGTCGGTCGGAACCTCGCCCTCTCCCTCGCCGTGCACCTCGACAAATGCGCCCGAACCCTCGACAACCTCAACCTGAAGTTCGTCGTAGTAGGAAAGCGCCATGCCGAGCGTGTCAAAGCCAGGGCCAAGGTTGGCCGAGGTGGCCGGAACCTTTACCGTGACTTTTCTGCCGATTAGTGAGGTCATAGTTACTTCTTTGAAAGACCTAGCTGCTCGGCAACCTGCGCTGCGTTGTTTGGCACGCTGGTCGGCTCGATGTCTGAACCGTCTTCGGCCTTTAGCGCCCACATTGGGTCTTTCAAGCCGTGACCGGTTACGGTGACCACGATGGTCGAACCGGCTGGCACCTCACCCATCTTTGAGTGCTTGAACAAGCCGGCAGCACCGGTTGCCGATGAAGGCTCAACGAAAACGCCAACCTCTTGCGACAAGAAGCGGTGCATCCAAAGAATTTCGGCGTCTGATGCGAAACCGAACTGACCGAGTGAGCACTCGCGTGCTGACAAAGCAAGGTCGTATGAGGCTGGGTTGCCGATGCGAATCGCGGTTGCGATGGTTTCTGGGTTCTTGACCGGGTTACCAAAGGTGAACGGCGCTGAGCCCTCGGCCTGGAAGCCCCACATCTTAGGAACGGCCTTGATGCGGCCCTCGTTGAAGTCTTCGAGGTAACCCTTGAAGTAAGCCGAGTAGTTGCCGGCGTTGCCGACTGGAAGCACGTGGAAGTCAGGTGCGAAACCAAGTGAGTCAACGACCTCGAACGCGCCGGTCTTTTGGCCCTCGATGCGGTCTGGGTTGACCGAGTTGACCAGGTGAACCGGGTAGTTGTCTGAAAGGTCGCGAGCTAGGTCGAGGCAGTCATCAAAGTTGCCCTGAACCTGAAGAATCTGAGCCTTGTGAGCAACTGCCTGGCTTAGCTTGCCGAGAGAGATCTTGCCCTCTGGAACAAGCACGACCGACTTGATGCCGGCTGCTGCTGCATAGGCGGCTGCCGAAGCAGAGGTGTTGCCGGTAGATGCCGCGATGACAGCCTGGGCACCGTGGCCAACTGCCTTCGAGACAGCCATGGTCATGCCGCGGTCTTTGAACGAACCGGTTGGGTTCATACCCTCGACCTTTAGCAGAACGCGCTCTGCGCCAACCAACTTGGCAAGTGCCGGAGCCTCAACCAACGGGGTGCCACCCTCGCCGAGGGTAATCACTGGATTGTCGCTCGAAATGTCTAGACGATCGATGTATTCGCGGATCACACCGCGCCATTGGTGAGCCATTAGATACCTTCTACTCGGATGACTGAAGTGATGGACTCGACCGCATCGTTTGCGGCGAGAGACTTTACGACTGCAGACAACGACGCGTCGGTCGCTGCGTGAGTGCCTACCTCGAGGGTAGCGGTCTTGCTTGGAATGCCGGCCAGCACACGCACTGACTGCTCAACAGTTTCGATCGAAACGTGGTGATCTGAGAACACATTGGCGATTTTGGCCAAGATTCCAGGCTGGTCGGTGACCTCGAGGGTGATTTGGTAGCGAGTCTGAACGCGGTCGATTGGCAAGACAGGCAGATTTGCGTGCACCGAGTCGGCAAGACCGGGGCCACCGGCAACGTGGCGCTTAGCGGCCGAAACCAGGTCACCTAGAACTGCGGATGCGGTTTGCACGCCACCGGCTCCGGCACCATAGAACATCAACGAACCGGCAGCCTCTGCCTCAACGAATACCGCGTTGAAAGCACCGCGAACTGCGCCCAGTGGGTGCTCGCGTGAGATCAGTGCAGGGTGAACGCGAACCGAGACGCCCTCTTGGCCGGCTGCATCTGCGGCAACGCGCTCACAGATCGCCAAAAGCTTGATGACATAACCGTCACGTTTGGCGGCGGCCATTTGCTCGGCGGTGATTTTGGTGATTCCCTCGCGGTAAACCGACTCGAGCGGAACCTCGGTGTGGAAGGCAAGCGATGCAAGGATGGCAGCCTTCTGAGCTGCATCGTAGGCCTCGATATCTGCAGTTGGGTCTGCCTCGGCATAGCCCAGTTCGGTTGCTTCGGCGAGCGCGTCGGCGAAGGTTGAACCGGTTGAATCCATGCGGTCAAGAATGAAGTTGGTGGTGCCGTTCACGATGCCCATGATGCGGTTGACCTTGTCACCGGCAAGAGATTCGCGAAGCGGGCGAATGATCGGAATCGCGCCGGCCACTGCTGCCTCGAAGTAAAGCTGCGCACCAACCTGCTCGGCGGTGTCAAACAACTCGGTGCCGTGGGTAGCTAGCAGGGCCTTGTTGGCGGTGATCACATCTGAGCCAGAATTTAGCGCCTGAAGAATGTAGGTGCGAGCAGGCTCGATGCCACCCATGACCTCGATGACGATGTCGGCACCGAGAATCAAGCTCTCGGCGTCGAGGGTTAGCAGCTCGCGAGGCACACCGGCGTTGCGCGGTGAGTTGATGTCACGAACGGCGATGCCCACTAGCTCGAGCTCGGCACCAACGCGGGCGGCAAGCTCGGACTTGTTCTCGATTAGAAGGCGGGCGACCTGAGAACCAACAGAACCGGCACCAAGCAGCGCGATGCGCAGCGGGCGGTATTCGTTCGAGTTAGTCATTAGTTTCTCGTCTCTGCTGATGCGTGCTCAGCCTGATAGCGAACATCTCTGGTAAACAAATCTGCCTCAGTTTCGGCCCGAATTACCAATCGAGCCTTTCCGTCGCGAACCGCAACCACTGCTGGCTTGGTCAAGAAGTTGTAGTTGCTAGACAGCGAATAGCAGTAAGCGCCGGTTGCAGCAACGGCCAGAAGATCGTTTGGCTGCACGTCGGCTGGCAGGTAATCGTGGCGAACCACGATGTCGCCGCTCTCACAGTGCTTGCCCACTACGCGAGCCAGAGCAGCTTTCTCGGATGAGCTTCTCGAGGCCAGGGTTACGTGATATTCGGCTTCGTAAAGCGCTGGGCGTGCGTTGTCGCTCATGCCGCCGTCGACCGAAACATATTTGCGAACCGCAGGCTCTGCCCCATCGGTGACTTTGACGTCTTTGATGGTGCCGACTTTGTAAAGCGTGACGCCAGGGTTGCCGGCAATGAATCGGCCAGGCTCGAAGGCAAGCGTCGGAACCTTGATTCCGTGCTTGGCGCACTGCTCTGCAACCACAGCTGTGATGGCATCGGCAAAGTAGCGAAGGTCCGGTGCCTTGTCAGCCGGCTTGTAGTTGACTCCGAAGCCACCGCCAAGGTTTAGCTCTGGAATGTCGGCGCCTTTGCTCAGCTCTGCGTGCAGAGCGATTAGGCGCTTGGTTGATTCGACGAAGCCCTCAACAGCGAAGATCTGTGAGCCAACGTGCTGGTGGAAACCCAAGAAGTTGAGGTGACTGTGTGAGCGAATCTTGGCAACCAGGTCGGCAACATCGGCTAGTGCGATGCCAAATTTCTGGTCTTCACGAGCGGTGGCCAAAAAGTCGTGGGTATTGGCGTGTACTCCGGTGTTCACTCGCAGGCGAACATTTTGGGTCACATCCTGTGCCGCGGCAGCAGAGGCGATGCGCTCGATCTCGAGCTCAGAGTCGATCACAATCGCACCAACACCGGCGCTGACCGCACGAGCAATCTCGCGAAGGCTCTTGTTGTTGCCATGCAGACCGATTCGGCTTGCGTCAATTCCTCCGGCGAGCGCTGCGGCTAGTTCTCCCCCGCTGGCAACATCAATGTTCAGACCAAGCTCGTTGATCCAGCTAACGATTTCAGTTGAAAGAAAAGCCTTGCTGGCGTAGTAAACCTTTGCCGAGCTGCCAATCTTTTCGGCGGCACCACCCAGGATGCTCTTGGCAGCGGTGGCGCGGGCACGGAAGTCATCTTCGTCGATGACGTATAGCGGGGTGCCGAATTCTGCGGCGAGCGCGGTGGCCGAAACCGAAGCAATGGTTAGTTCGCCGGTTGCCTCACGCTTTGCGTGGCGCGGCCAGACTCGCTCGTCGAGAGCGTTCACGTTGGCTGGGTATTGCAACCACTCGGGCGCTAGCGGGTTAGTCATCGATTACATCTTCTCTGGGGTCGAAACGCCGAGTAGGCGAAGGCCATTGCGCAGCACAATGCCGGCCGCGTTGTTTAGTGAAAGTCGAGTGCGGTGCACTGCCTCAACCGCGCCGCCCGATAGCGGGGTCACGCGGCACTCGCTGTACCAGCGGTGGTAAGAGCCAGCAACCTCTTCGATGTAGCGCGCAACTCGGTGCGGTTCACGGAACTCAGCTGCCGAGGCAACCACTCGCGGGAACTCGCTGAGCTTGGCAAGCAGTTCTGACTCGGCTGGGTGGCTGAGCAGGCTTGGGTCAAATTCGGTGGTGTCGACGCCGAGGCTTGCCGCGTTTACGGCAACCTGCTTGGTTCTGGCGTGGGCGTATTGCACATAGAAGACCGGGTTGTCGTTGGTCTTTTTGGCAAGTTGCTCAAGGTCGATGTCGAGCTGCGAGTTGATTGAAGAGCGCGCCAGGGCATAGCGGGCTGCATCGGTGCCGACGGCCTCAACCAAGTCCTCCATGGTGACCACGGTGCCCGCACGCTTTGACATGCGAACCGGCTCGCCATCGCGCATCAGGTTTACCATCTGGCCGATAAGAATTTCGAGGTTGTTGCCAGGCTCGTCGCCGAATGCCGCGCAAAGCGCCATCATGCGTGGCACATAACCGTGGTGGTCGGCACCGAGCATGTAGATGCAGCGGTCGAAGCCACGCTCGCGCTTGTCGAGGTAGTAAGCCAGGTCACCGGCAATGTAGGCGTGTTCGCCATCGCTCTTGATGACCACGCGGTCGCGGTCGTCGCCGAAGGTGGTTGAGCGCAGCCAAACCGCACCCTCTGATTCGAAGATGTGGCCTAGTTCGCGCAGGCGCTCGATTGCACGCTCGACGGCCTTCGACTCGTAGAGCGAGTTCTCGTGAAAGTAAACGTCGAAGTCGACACCAAAGTCGTGCAGTGATTCGCGAATCTCTTGGAACATGAGTTCAACGCCCGCGGCACGGAAAGCCTCTTGGGCCTCGGCCTCAGGCAGTTCGAGAATGTTGACGGCGGTTTCGGCAAGCACGCGCTGCGCGATGTCGACGATGTAGGCACCGGCATAACCATCTTCTGGCGCCTCTTGGCCTCGAGCACTTGCCAAAAGCGAACGAGCAAAGCGGTCTATCTGGGCGCCGTGATCGTTGAAATAGTATTCGCGAGTTACGGCGGCGCCCTGAGCCTCAAAAACTCGAGCCAGCGAGTCACCGACGGCAGCCCAGCGGGTGCCACCCATGTGAATCGGGCCGGTTGGGTTGGCCGAGACAAACTCGAGGTTGAGCTTTACGCCGACAAGGTCGGTGCCGGTTCCATAGGCGTCGCCAGCATCGATGATGGCCTTAGCCAACTCGCCAGCTGCAGCAGCGCTAACCGAAATGTTGATGAAGCCTGGGCCGGCGATGTCTACCTTCGAGACGCCATCCAGGTTTGAAAGTTCGGCAGCCAGAAGCTCAGCAAAGGCGCGCGGGTTCATGCCAAACTTGCCAGCGAACTGCATGGCAACGTTGGTTGCCCAGTCGCCGTGATCGCGGTTCTTAGGGCGCTCAACCACAACCTCGGCAGGCAATTCGCCCGCAGCAAGCTTGCCGCTTGATTGCAAAGCAGCAAGGATGCGAACAATCGCGGCAGAGAGGTCTGCAGGAGTCAAAGTATTGCCTAACCAGGAAAAAGTGTTGATCTCACCAAAGTCGGCACGCCAGAGGGACGACTCGAAAAGAGATATCCCCTAAATCATACCGATTAGCGCTTGATTAGACCACGAATCGGGTCGGCGGTGACCGGCACGGGGTCACATAATTCGCCGACAAACTCGCCGTTTACCTCGTTGATGAAGGCAATCAGGTTCCAGCCGCCATCACGGTCTTGAACCAAGCGAGAGGCATACAGGTGGGTGTCTGGAAACAGCGTGGCTCGGTTGAAGTCGACATCGCTCAGGTCGGGGGCAACCGCAAAACTGTAGAGACCACCGCGCTCGCCGGCTTCGAGGCGCTCTTTCGAAAGCCACATCGGCCCGCAGCAGAACAGGATGATTGGCACGCCGTCGACTACTTCAAACTGAAAGACCTCGGTCTCGCCAAACCCTTGACCGGGTGCACCAAGCGGGGGTTGCACGTGCCAGTTCACCAGGTCGTTAGATTTCGCGACACCCATGACCGCTTCTACCTCGCGGCTAGCGGCATCTTTAGCGCCGGCGGTGGTCAACATGGTCCACTCGCTCTGGCCGGGCAAGCGGCAAACCCAAGGGTCGCGGAACGGCTCGTTGGTGAATCCGGCCGACAGAGTTTTGTACCAGCGCGCATCGGCTGCAACCACGGGAGCAGGTTCTACCTTGGTCCAGGTCATCAAGTCATCCGAGGTTGCCGCACATACGGTTTGGCGCTCGCCGGCGTCCTCGCGACTGGTGCCGGTGTAGAACATGCGCCAACTGCCGCTGTCCTCTCGAACTATCGAACCGGTCCAGGTTGTCCAGCTGTCGGGGGCCGGTGCCTCGCTCGGCGCGAGCGCATCTCGAACGACTGTCCAATTGGTCAAATCCTTCGAGATCGCGTGCCCAACCGAGGTGTTTCGGTGACGACGATTCGGGTCTCCCAAGGCTCGGCTGGCCTGCAAATAAAAGGCGTGGTGGTTCTCGCCATCGAAGGCAAACCAAGAATCCCAGACCCACTGGCCAGCTAGCTTCAAACCCACGGCGTTCATCCTTCTGTCGGTCGCTTCAAAGCAAAAGACTAATACCCTCCCGCTGTTAGGCTTAACCCAACCTAAGCCCCTATAGCTCAGGGGATCAGAGCATTGCCCTCCGAAGGCATGTGCGCAGGTTCGAATCCTGCTAGGGGCACATGTTTGGAATGGATTGGCTAAAGCCAGAAACACTGATCGCCTCTTTTGGCGCGTTCGCGATGATTGGCGTTTGCCTAATCGTGTTCATCGAAACCGGCCTTCTGGTCGGCTTCTTTCTGCCGGGTGATTCGCTTCTATTCGTCACCGGCTTGATGATTGCCGCCGGGGCAATTCAATTTCCGATCGGTGACTCATCGTTTGCCGTGCCAATTTGGCTCGCCTGCATCATGATTTCGCTCTCCGCTTGGCTGGGCGATCAAACCGGCTATTGGATTGGCCGCAAGAGTGGCCCTGCGATCTTCAACAAGCCAGAGTCGAAGCTGTTTAGCCACGACAACGTTGCCCGCACCAACTCGTTTTTCGAACGCTACGGCGCTCGCGCGATCATCCTGGCCCACTTTGTGCCGGTCATGCGAACCTTCGTGCCGGTCGCGGCTGGAATCGGTGAAATGCCTTACCGCAAGTTCTTGCGCTACAACTTCATCGGAGTAATCGGCTGGGGCACCGGCGTAACGCTGATGGGCTTCTTCCTAGGCAAGATTCCGTTCGTTGCCGAGCACGTCGAATACTTCACCATCGGGTTCGTGATCATTTCGACCATTCCGATCGTGATCGAAGTGGTTCGCGCTCGCCGCGAGCACAAGACCGAACAGATTATTAGCTAACTGCGCCTAGTTGGCGTTTAGATAGCTAGCCAGCTGCTCGAGCGCCAGAGTGCGGTGACTCATCGAGTTTTTTACCTCGGGCTCGAGCTGGGCTGCCGTTACTTCAAAACCCTCAGGGATGAAAACCGGGTCATAGCCAAAGCCATGCTCGCCCTGCTCTTCAAAAGCCACGCTGCCCGGCCAGATGCCGCTAAAACTGATTTCACCATCCGGGCCAACCAGTGCAATCGTGCAAACGAATGAAGCCGCGCGGTTTTGTGCGGGAACATCGGCAAGTTGAGCAAGCAGCAGCCTGCGGTTTTGCACGTTATCGCGACCGCCTGCCCAGCGAGCACTAAAAATGCCGGGTGCTCCCCCAAGGATTTCGACAGCGATACCCGAGTCATCTGCCATCGAAGGCAAGCCGGTGTGACCGTATGCAGCTCGAGCCTTGATCAACGCGTTCTCGAGAAAGCTTGAGCCATCTTCGATCGGCTCGGGACCGTCGTAACCAAGAAGCTCGAGGCCATCGACAAGCCCACCGAGAATAGCGTTTAGCTCTTCAACCTTGTGAGCGTTGTGGGTTGCGACAACGAGCTTCATTAGAGAGCCGCATCCAAGGCGGTCTGCTGAATCTTGGCTAGTTCGCCGGTGCCCTTGAGCGCGATGTCTAGCAAGGCATTTAGCTCGTCGCGGTCGAATGGCACGCCCTCGGCGGTGCCCTGAACCTCAACAAACTTGCCGTCGCCGGTTACCACAACGTTCATGTCGGTGTGTGCGCGCACGTCTTCAACATAGGCCAGGTCGAGCATTGGCTCGCCATCGATGATGCCAACCGAGATAGCTGCAACGCTGCCGGTAAGCGGCTTGGCCTTGGCGGGCATCAGCTTGTGCTCTTTGGCCCAGTTGATTGCATCTACCAAAGCAACGTAGGCGCCGGTGATTGCCGCAGTGCGGGTTCCGCCATCGGCCTGAAGAACGTCACAGTCAATCACGATGGTGTTTTCGCCCAGCTCGCGAACGTCAACGATGGCGCGCAGGCTACGGCCGATTAGGCGAGAGATTTCGTGGGTGCGACCGCCGATTTTGCCCTTGACAGCTTCGCGATCGTTGCGGGTGTGGGTTGCGCGTGGCAGCATGGCGTATTCGGCGGTTACCCAACCCTCGCCCTTGCCTACCTTCCAACGTGGCACGCCACTGGTGAACGATGCCGTGCAGAGAACCTTGGTGCCGCCGAATGTGATCAACGCAGACCCTTCGGCGTGATCGCTCCAGCCTCGCTCGATGGTTACTTTGCGAAGTTGGTCTGGGGTGCGGCCATCGGCACGAACGGTCATGATGCTCCTATTTTTGTGATTGCTATGCCAGGCGCTCGACCTTGGCCACCTCGGGGCCTAAGAATCGGCGGGCAAGTTTTTCGAAGGCGGCTGCATCACCGGTTGACTGAAAACGCAGGGTTGGCTTGGTCGAAGCGGTGCGCAACAAATCGTGGGCAACCAGGGTGCGATAAACATCTTTCGCGGTCTCTTCGGCGCTAGAAACCAGGGTCACATCTTCGCCCATCACGTATGCGATTGCGCCGGTCAGCAGCGGATAGTGCGTGCAACCAAGAACCAGGGTGTCTACCCCCGCATCTCGAATTGGGCCTAGATAGGCTTCGGCTGCGGCCAATAGCTCTGGGCCAGAGGTAACACCGCGTTCAACAAAATCAACGAATGCCGGGCAGGCTGCGCTCGAAATTTCTAGGTCTACCGCGGCTGCAAAGGCATCGTCGTATGCCTTCGAGGTAATGGTTGCGTTGGTGCCGATCACGCCAACCTTGCGGTTTCGGGTGGCTGCAACTGCTCTACGTACTGCCGGCTGAATGACTTCAACCACCGGAATACCGCGACCCTCGGTGTAGCGCTCGCGTGCATCGCGAAGCACGGCCGCCGAAGCCGAATTGCAGGCGATAACCAAGAGTTTGACGCCCTCATCAACCAGGCGATCCATAACCGCAAGTGCTAGCTCGCGAACCTCTGGGATGCTCTTCGGGCCGTATGGAGTGTTGGCGGTATCGCCCACGTAAATGATCGACTCGTTGGGAAGTTGGTCGATGATCGCTCGGGCAACGGTAAGACCGCCGACTCCCGAGTCGAAGATTCCAATTGGAGCGTCATTCACGAACGCAAGTCTACCTTCGGAGGTTTATTTTGAAGGCTCTGAACTCTCCGGGTCTTCGGGGCGGAGTCCCTCGTAGATGTCTTTGCAGGTAGGGCAAATCGGAAACTTTTCTGGGTCGCGACCAGGCACCCAAATCTTGCCGCAGAGGGCAACCACCGGGGTTCCGAGAACTGCAGATTCGACGATCTTCTCTTTGCGAACGTAGTGACTGTTGCGCTCGTGGTCACCTGGTTCAACGTTTTGAACCTGCTCTTCGAGAAGGGTTGAGCCAGCGGTTTGCCCGCCTACGCCATCGCGACCGAAGTCATCCATGAATCTGCCTCTCTTTGCCCTGTCAGCCTATTTTAGGTCGGCCGAGTTGCCGAGGGTCACCTGGATGCTCTGAACCTTGCCGTCTCGAAGAAACTCGACAGTGGCCTTGGCACCGGCTGGCTCTTGGCGCACGGCCGCGGTTAGCTCGCTGGCACTGGTGACAACCGCTCCATTGAACTTGGTAACAACGTCGCCAACCTTGAGGCCGCCCTTTTCGGCTGCGCCGCCCGGGGTGAGCTCTTTGACCTCGGCACCGACCGAGAAACTTGCCGAGTTGTCAGAGTTGGCTGCATCGGCGACCGCTGCGCCTAGCAAACCGTGGCTTGCGCTGCCGGTCTTGATGATCTCATCGGCGACTCGCTTGGCAACGTTTGCCGGAATGGCAAAGCCGACTCCGATGCTGCCCGATGCGCCGGCCGAACCAGCCGAAGCAATTGCCACATTGATGCCAATCAGCTGACCGCTCTGGTTGACCAGTGCGCCACCCGAGTTGCCCGGGTTGATTGCCGCGTCGGTCTGAATCACGCGAAGGTTGATTGCGTTGCCAGAGCCGCTAAAGAACTGAAGGCCACCGCCACCGTTGTCAGAATTTTCTGGGGCGGCCGATGAGGCAACCTGGATGGTGCGATTCAGAGCAGAAACGATGCCCTGGGTGACCGTGTTTGAAAGACCAAGTGGTGCGCCGAGCGCGACCACTTCATCGCCAACGTTGAGCTTGTTCGAGTCTGCAAAGGCAATCGGAATCATTGCAACCGGGCTGTCGACTTTGATCACGGCTAGATCGTTGGTGGCATCGATGCCGACCACCGATGCCGAGTAAATGTGGCCGTCGAAGGTTTTGACTTCAATCTTCACCGAGGCTTCTGAGCCATCCAGTGTGACGACGTGTGCGTTGGTTAGAACGTAACCGTCGGCGCTCAAGACGACGCCCGAGCCGTTGCCAGCACCCGATGAACCAGAGACGTTGATGGTGACAACCGATGGCGAAGCCGTTGCTGCGGCAGCCGTAACCCAGGTGACGTTTGCGGTGTTGTTGACCACGACCGGCGCAGGCTTAGAAATGTAGGTGTACAGACCGATGCCAACGCCAGCACCGGCAGCGGCACCGACCAGCGCACCGACCGAGATGGCCGCACCGATGGTCAAGAACGTGGTTTTCTTTGCGAGTCGCTGCTTTAGCGAAAGCTTTGGCTTGGCCGGGTAAACGGCAGCCGGAACGTCGAATAGAAATTGGCGGTTGTAGTCGCTCAAGGTTTGCCTTTCAATTGCTTTTCTTGACTCCAGATTTGCACGCAAGCCTGATTAGTTTATGAAAGGAATCTGAGAGAAATCTGAATATCGCTATCCGCTTAGACAACCGATTGCGCCGGCATTTCCGAGGCAATTTCGGGCCACCAGAAAGACCACTTTTTTGGGCGGGCTGACTGGCGCCGCAGTCGGGGGAGCAACTGTTCCCGAGCCCGAAACTAAAACCTGAACCGCTGCAGACATGTCGATCGAACCTTGAGTAACCCAACCGTCGCCGGCAACAAATCGGTAGGCGACCGAATAGCTAACCGAGGCGGTTGCGGTTTTGTTGCCCGAAGTTGCGAAGGAATGGCTCACGGTCGCACCACTGGCCTCGGCACCATCGCTAAACGACCAACTCACCGATGACGGAGTAAAACTCACCTCTGCCGCACGACCAAGAATGGTTCCGGTTCGGAAGTGGGTGAATGGATCGGCCGAAAAGGTGGCTGCTTGCCCAACTCTGAGACTCGAATCAGACACACTCGCCGACATCGCAGCTGGCGTGAATGAAACCGAACCTGTATCTACAGTCGTGACGCCCGGGGTGGTGACCACGGTCACGATCGTTGCCAATGTTGGGCCCGGCGCAGTTGGCACCGGTGCAGGTTTTCTTGGCGTTGGGGTCGGCGTTGGCTTAGGCGCAGGCTTGACGGGAATCGGCACCACCACCTTTGGTGGCGGCGGCACATACCGGTCGACCATGATGATTTTTAGCACAACGGGCGGTTTGATTTGCACCACGGGTTGAACCTTGGCGATTGGTTTGGAGACAACCGGAGCCGGCTTGGGCACCGGTTTTGGGGCGACTGGCTTTGGAGTCGGTTTGGGCACAACGGGCTTGACCTGCGCAACCGGGATCGGCTGAATTGTGGTGACCACGACGGCGCTGCGGGCGGGCTGAACCTCAACCGCCTTGCCGCAGAGCGTGACCACATTGCCACTGATCTCAAAACCCGACGAGAACGAGCCCTCGCCCGAGGTTTGACAGGCGGCGAAGCTTGGCACCGGCGCAAAGCAAATTAGGCAGGACACCAAAGCCAGCCCGAGAAGCCCATTCATCCAGCGTGAAAACATGGCTCGAGATTAGGGCGAAGCCGAAATCTCTGCCGAGGTTATGCACATGCCCGGTTAAAGCAAAAGTTCGACCTCTTTCGAGATCGAACTTTTGTTTCTAGTTGCGGGGGCAGGATTTGAACCTACGACCTCCGGGTTATGAGCCCGGCGAGCTACCGAACTGCTCCACCCCGCGGCGAAGTTCCAAGTGTAGCACGCCTTTGAGGTGGTTGCTAATCTGCCTACTTGAGCGCAGCCAGGGCAGCTGAGATTGCAGCCGTCAAAGCCTTTTCAGCCTTTCCATAAGCGGTCCAGTCTCCGGCGGCAAGCGCCTTCTCTTTGTCGCTGATGGCGGTTCGGGCCTGCTGAAGTGCCTTGGTCAGAGCCGCATTGTCGCCACCGGTCGGGTTGCTCGGCGTACCAGGTTCGGTAGGTGTGACCACCGTTCCGCCGCCGTCACCGGCAGCAGCACCCGAGTCACCACCGAACAAGACATCGAGGGCTTGACTGAGGGTGTCTTCGAAGGCGATCTTGTCGCCGAAGGCAACCAGAACCTTCTTGAGCAGCGGGAAGCTGGTTTCGCCGGTCGACTGAATGTAAACCGGTTGCACGTAAAGCAAGCCGCCACCGACTGGCAAGGTGAGCAAGTTGCCATTGAGCACCTTGGTAGAACCCTGTCTCAAAATGTTGAGCAGGCGGGAAACCTCGGAGTCGGCGTTGAACGAGGCCTGCACCTGACCTGGGCCCGGAACAATCGTGCTCGAAGGAAGGCTCAGCAGCCTCAACTTTCCGTACTCCCCCGAAATCTTGCCTGCGGTTGAACCGGCATCCGAGTCGGCGACAAAGTAACCCTTCAACACGTTTCGAGTCGATTCACCGGTCGAACGAGGGATGAAGCTCGAGTAAATCGAGAATGCCGGACGAGTGGTACCCGGAACCTGCATGGTCAAGAAGTACGGTGGCTGCTCGGTGCCGGTTGCACCAGAAACCTGACCCACCGGGTCGTTCGGGGTCATCCAAGCGTCTTCTTGTGAATAGAACGCGCCAGCCTCGGTGACGTGGTACTGGCCAAGAATGGCCCGCTGCATCTTGAACAAATCAGCTGGGTAACGAACATGGCTCAGCAGGTCGCCCGACATCTCAGAGACTGGGAGAATGCTGTTTGGGTAAACCTTTGACCAGGTCTTTAGGATCGGGTCTTTGTCATCCCAGGCGTAGAGCTTCACTTCGCCGCTGTAAGCGTCGACCGTTGCTTTTACCGAGTTGCGGATGTAGTTGATTGAGCCACGCACCAAGGGATCGGTGGTGTTGCTGTCGGCAACCGAAACACTTAGGTTCTCGGCACGAGAGTATGGGTAGTTTGCCGAGGTGGTGTAACCGTCGACAATCCAAACCACGCGACCATCGACCACGGCTGGATAGCTGTCGCTATCGAGGGTTAGGTATGGCGCAACCGCCGCGACGCGCTCGCGAGGGGTGCGGTTGTAGAGAATCTGCGATTCGTTGGTGATCGCGTCAGACAACAAAATCTGCTCGCTCTGGAACTTCAGGGCGTAGGCCAGACGAGCGAAGATGTTGTCTAGCTTTGGACCACCGTTGCCTTTGAAGGTCGTGTAGGTCTGGTCGGCTTCGCCATCTCCAGCCGGGTAGTCCATCTCGCGAGGTTCGGCGCCAGCAGGTGCGCCAACGATCGAGTAGGTTGGTGACTTTTCACCAAAGTAAACCCGGGGCTCGTACTTGCCAAGCAAGCCGTTGGTCGGGATTCCCTTTTGCAAGAAGACTGGCTGACCTTCGGTCGAACCCTGGTTTCCATAGGCCGCTACGACACCGTAACCGTGGGTGTAGACGATGGTGCTGTTGTACCAAGACTGCGAATCGCCAAGACCCGACTGGTCGAGCTCACGAACGGCGATGACGGTGTCTTGAATCTTGCCGTCGATCTCATAGCGGTCAACATCCAGGTGCGACTCGAAGTTGTAGTACTGCTTGTACTGCTCGAGCTGCTTGAACGATGCGCTCACGAGGGCTGGGTCAATGATGCGAATGTTCGCGGTGGTTTCGGCGTCGCTGCGCAACGCGCCAGGTGCGGCATCCGTGGTTGCCTTGTAATCGACGACCTCGACCTTGTCTAGGCCATAGGCCTTGCGGGTGGCTTCGATGTTGCGGTCGATGTATTCGGCCTCGAGGGTGCGCTCATTTGGGCCCACCTGGAAGTTCTGAACCACCCATGGGTAAACGCCGCCGAGAACGATCGAGCTGATCACCATTAGAGCGGTTCCCAGGATTGCCAGACGCCACTTGCCGATCACGGCCGAAACCAAGAAAAGCGCCGCTACTACGGCCGAAATCATGGCCAAAATCTGAAAACCGGGGATGGTCGCGTTGACGTCGGCGTAGGTTGCACCGGTGTAGAGACCGGACGAGCTGGTCATGGTGCGGTACTGGTCTAGCCAGAGGCTTGCACCCTGAATGGCAAGGTATAGCGCCGCAGTGATTGCAAGCTGCACTCTGGCTGCCTTGGTCAACTTTGACTCGCGGCCAGAAACTCGGATGCCACCGAAGATTAGGTGAACCGCGGCGGCAAGCAGACCGGAAAGCAGAACCGCGGCCGAGAGTAGGCCGACTAGACCACCCAGGAACGGAAGATCAAACAGATAGAACGAGATGTCGAGACCGAACTGCGCATCAACTTCGCCGGTGTAGGTGCGGTTCAGCCAAGCTAGAACCATCTCCCACTGACTGCTTGCCGCAAAGCCGGCAAAGACACCGAGCAGGGTTGGCACACCGATCAAGATCAGCTTGCGAAGCTGGTCGAGAATCGCACGATAGGCGCCAAACGGGTCGCGACCATCGGGGAACTTTAGATAGATTGGGCGGTTTTTGAACGCCAAGTAAACCCCGAGGCCAGTGATGGCGCCGAAGGCCAGGGCCGCGGCCGCGAACAGGCCTGCCTGAGCATAAATGCGGGTGGTGAAGACTTCTTCAAAGCCGAGCTGCCCATACCAGAGCAGGTCGGTGTAGACGCCAGAAGCGCTGAGCAGCAGAACCGCGAGCACGACGATGATCGAGAGTGCGATGCGGGCTGGGGTCGGGCGCTTTGGTGCACGCAAGTTTGTTGCAGTGGTCACGAATGTGCTCCTTGAAGTTGCCTAGTTACTTGGTCTTGCAGGTTGGAAGCTTGCTCAAATCTGCACCGGCGCTTACTTTGCTAAGCACGTTCAGCGCATCGGTGAGCTTTGCCACAGAGAAAACCTTTAAATCACCGGGGATGTTCCCGACAACCTCATCGCAATTTTCTGCGGGGGCTAGAAAATACTTAGCGCCTTGGTCATAGGCGCCGTAAAGCTTTTGACGAATGCCGCCAATCGGGCCAACCACACCCGACGCGGTGATGGTTCCGGTGCCGGCGACATACTTGCCACCGTTTAGATAACCCGGGGTCAACTTGTCGATGATGCCGAGGGCAAACATCATGCCGCCGCTTGGGCCACCGACATCGCTCAGCTGCAAATTGACCTTGATCGGAAAGTCATATTTGTAACCAACCAGGATGCCGAGGCGATAGGCGCCCGTTGCATCTTTGACCGGTGAAATTTCTTCGATCAGAACCTTTGAACCGCGCTTTACCTCGACCTTGAGCGGCGTCTTGCCGTCGTACGTGTCGACTACCGAGCGAAGTTTTTCGATTTCGGCAACCGCGATGCCATTGACCGACGTGATGAAATCGGCCGCAACCAATTTATTGCTCGACGCCCCACCCTTGGTGACTTCGCTGATGTAGATGTGGCTCGGAATCTGGTAGCCCTGAGTGGTTAGCGCTGCAGCGATGGCGTCTTGCTGAGACTCCTCCATCATTGCGCTCGACTCGGCCTCGTATTGCTCTTGAGTCTGCTCAGGTGGAAACGCCTCGTCGAGGGGAATGATGATTTTTGCAGGGTCGAGATAAGCCGCGGCAAGCTCGAACCAGTTCGGGGTTTCTTCGCGGTTGCCAACCAAGCTCACGGTAAGTAGGTCTAGATTGCCCGCGGTCTTGTAGCTCTGTGCACCCTCGATCGAGATGACCTGCTTGCCATCTGACTCGCCGAGCACATTGAAGGTCGGGCCAGGTTGTTCAATTACGTATGGGGTTGGCAGGTAGGCGCCAACCAGTAAGCCTGCAGAGAACAGCGCCATCAGGCTCCAACCGAAAAAACGTCGATTGCGCCCGCGTTGACGGCGATTTTGCCATTCTTGGTCGTCGAAAAAGCTCAACAACTACCTCACTCTGATTCGTTGAGGTTAAGCCTAGGTGAGTTAGCGTTATTGAGGAGGCGAAATGAGCGAGAACCAGGGTAACGGCGGCGGAATGAGCCCCGAAGATTTTGAGGCGTTCTTGCGAGATTTTCTGGCGGGCCAAAACGGCATGGATGCCGACAAACTTGCCGAGGTTGCTGGCCTGCCAAGCGACCCAGCCGCTCTAGCCAAAATGATCGAGCAGATCAAGGCCGCAATCGGCGGGCTAGCCGGTCAAGAGGGGTCCGGAGTCAACTGGGAACTGGCGACCAAACAGGCTCGTGAAATTGCCAAAAAGGATGCTCGACCGATTTCGGAAGCGACTCGAAAAGCAATCGCCGACGCGGTCTCGATCGGTTCGCTGTGGCTGAATGGCGCCACTCAAATTTCGGAGCTAACCAACGAACCGAAGTATCTTTCACGCGATATCTGGGTTGCTGATGCGGCGGTTTTGTTCGAGGCACTTGCCCAGCCAGTTGCCGATCGCATGAGCGAAGCGTTGTCGGAAAACATGAAGGCAAATGCCCCCGAAGAGCTCTCGGCACTGCTTGGTGATGCAAGCAGCCTGATGAAATCTGCCGGCGGGGCTCTGTTTGCCATGCAGCTGGGCCAGGCACTGGGCAAGCTTTCGGCCGAGGTGCTAACCGGCGGCGACATTGGCCTGCCGATTTTCAAAGACCAGCGCGCTGCCTTTGTGCCCCAAAATCTAGAGGCATTCGTTGGCGGTCTAGAGATCGAGCACGACCAGGCCTACATCTATCTGGCCGTGCGCGAAATGGCGCATGCTCGATTGTTCAAACACAGCAAGTGGCTGGCAGATGCCGTGGTTTCACAAATCACCGGCTATGCGGCAGGCATCTCGATTGATAACTCGCGAATCACCGAAATTGCCGAAGACTTTGACCCAAACAACACGGATGAACTAAAGCGCGCCCTCGAATCCGGAGCATTCATCGCTGCTCGAACCGAAGAACAGAATTTGGCCCTCGATCGAATCGAAACCACTCTGGCGCTCATTGAAGGCTGGGTCGACGTGGTGACCGAGGATGCAACTAAGCTGCTGCCGAAGGCTGCATCTTTGGCCGAGGCAATTAGGCGACGCAGGGCAACCGGTGGCCCAGCCGAACAGACTTTTGGCACCCTGCTGGGTCTAGAGCTGCGCCCACGCAAACTGCGCGAGGCCGCCGCTATGTGGCGCAAGATTGGCGACGCAGTTGGAGCCGAGAAGCGCGACGCGCTTTGGGATCACGTTGATCTGCTGCCGCGAGCTGCGGACATCGCTGACCCGAGCGCACTGCTTGCAAAATTGTCTAGCCCCGACCAAGAAGGCGACGACATCGACAAGGCACTGAGGGATTTGCTCGGCGAATAATCGCAGCCGCACTGGGGATAACTTAGGCGGTCATTTTTTGGTTCGGTGAAAATCGTGCCATGGTGCTTCGAATTAATCCCAACCAACCGGCGCTCTGGCGCGACCCGAAACGCATGCAGTTGGGAGTTGGCAACGACCAACTGGTTCTAAAGAACTTGAGCAAGGCTCAGGAACAACTCATTGGCCTGCTTTATCGAGGCATCGCCGATGAATCATTGCCAGAGATGAACCGCCACCTCGGATTGAGCGAACACGAGGCCAATGAGGTGCTTGATCAGGTGGGACCTTTATTACTGCGCCAACCGAACCAGAACCTGGTCGAGCCCGAGCTCTCGAGCGAATACATCGCCTCGGCTTTTTCAGAGATCATTCGAGCCAGTTTGGTGCACGGGGTCGACGGCCAACAGATTTTGTCGGCGCGCTCGAAACGAAGCGTGCACATCGAAGATCTTTCAAAGCCCGGTTTAGCGGTTGCGCTTGGCCTGGCCGCCGCCGGAGTTGGCCACATTGTCACCCACGACCAAGGTTTGGTGGGGCGTGCCGATCTTGGGCCAACCGGATACCCCAGCCAGCTCGGCGGTCAGCCTCGCATTGAGGCACTCAGAGCACTCCTGGCGGCATCGCCGAATCAAACCTACGTTTCGCTTGGTCAACGCCTTAGCGAACGGCACCTCGATTCGATTGACTGCGCCGTTCTGATTGGCCAACAGGTGATCGAACCGCGCAGATACGCGAGGTGGCTGAACCGAGATGTCGCCCACGTGGCAATCGGCTTCGACAACGATGGAACCTCGATTAGCCCACTCGTGGTTGCTGGGTTGAGCGCCTGCCTAATGTGCCTCGAACAGTTGCGCACCCAGCAAGATTCGAGCTGGCCTGTGATTGCCAGCCAGTTGGTTCAAACCACCAAGCGAACCGATGATGCCGCAAGCACGATGTTTGCCGCGGGATTGGTAATTCAGAAGATTTTGACTCGCCTCGATGGCTTTGGCGGGTTTGAATTGAGCCCAGATGAGCGGTCGGGTTATCGCCTAGAAACCAAAAGCGGATTGGTGACCGAATTCACCTGGCCGGTTTGGCCGGAGTGTGGCTGCCGCTCAGTGGCGGGGTTGCAAAGCGGCGAGGAATCTTGAGCCTTCGCGGTCTCGGCCGGCAAATCCCGTCGAGTCCCGCTTGGCCCAGCTGAGTGCGAGCGAGCGCTTGGCGCGAGTTAGCCCAACATAAAGCAGGCGACGTTCCTCGGCGATTTGGGCTGGCGTTTGGGCATAGCTGATTGGCAGATAGCCTTCGGTCAAACCGACAATGTGAACCGAATCCCACTCGAGACCCTTGGCCGCGTGAATGGTCGACAAAGTGACAGCCGCCTTGACGGGTTCATGCTGCGACCTCTGGCGTTCATCAAGTTCTTTGGCAAAGTCGGCAAGCGTTGCGCCCGCCGGCAATTCTTCGACAATTGCAAGCAGCGAGTTGAGCGACTCCCACTTATCTCGAGCAGCGCCTTGCTCCGCGGGTTGTTGGGTTTGCCAACCCAGGGTGCGAATCACATTCGTGACCGATTGATAAACGCTGTTGCCACTTGGCGAAACCAGTTCGGCGCGAATGCCTCGAATGGCATTTTGAATCTCGACTCGCTTGAAGAAACGCTCTCCCCCGCGAACCTGATAATCGACGCCCGCTTGCGCCAGTGCATTTTCGATGGCCTCAGACTGTCCGTTTACTCGATACAGAATTGCGATCTCGCTCGGTTTCTCTCCCTGGTCAATTCGACTCTTGATGTCGAAGGCGAGCGCCGAGCATTCATCCTGGATGGTTTCAAATTGGCGAATTCTTGGTGCGAGGCCGATTTCACCCTGGGATTGCAAGGGTTCGACGCTGTCGTTGTCGGCGGTGAGGCGATTGGCGAAGCTCACGATTTGCTGGGTTGACCGGTAGTTGCGGGTCAGGGTGATCACGTTTGCGTCGGGGAACCGATTCGAGAAATTGCGCAGGTATTCGCTGGTTGCGCCGGTGAACGAATAGATGGTTTGGTTTGGGTCGCCAACCACGCAAAGGTCTGATCGATTGCCAAGCCAGGCATCGAGAAGTGCGTGCTGAAGCGGCGAAATGTCTTGATATTCATCAACCGTGAAGAACCGATACTGCTGATGTACGTGGGCAAGAGCACGCGGCTCTGAGCGCAAGAGACCTAGGGTCAGCACTAGAACGTCTTCCCAGTCGACTCGCTGGGCTTTGATTTTGATGTCTTCGTAGGCCGTTTGAAGTTCAAGGTTCTTAGCCGGGCTCAAGCCAGCAACCTTGGGCCTTGATGTCACGATCTCGGCGTATTGCTCGAGGCTGAGCATCGAGTATTTGCGCCACTCGATCTCGGCGGCGACATCGCGCACCGAGCCGGCATCCAGGCGAAGCGAGAGCCCTTCGGCGGCCTGAGCGATTAGGCGCGCCTTGGATTCGATCACGCTAGGCGCAGGCACGCCCGCAAACTGCGGCCAGAAGAACTCGAGTTGGGCTAACGCTGCAGCGTGAAAGGTCTTAACCGAAACGGCACCGATGCCAAGCTGGCGAGCCCGAGCGCGAAGCTCACCGGCAGCGCGATTCGTGTAGGTGAGCGCTAAGACGCGATTAGCCGAGAACTCACCCTTGGCGATGCCGTAGGCAATGCGGTGCGTGACAGTTCGGGTTTTGCCAGTGCCCGCACCGGCGAGGATGCAGGTAGGGCCAATCAACGACTCGGCGGCCTGACGCTGCTCTGGGTCGAGATTCTCGAGGATGCCTTCGGGGTTCATTATGAGATGCGTTAGCCCTTGGTCTGCGCTTCAGACGCGGATTCGAGCGAACCGCCATACCAGTGTTCAATTAGCGAACGAGCGATAGTGATGCGCCCTGGAAGCAACATGTTTTTGGACTCGGCGGCTAGTTCTTCGCGGCTAAACCAGCGCAGTTTTTCGATCTCTTCGCCGTCGGGAACCAGGTCAATTTGAGGGCGCTTCGGGTCGATGGTTGCGCTGAAGCCCATCATGAGCGAGTAAGGGAAAGGCCAAGATTGACTGCCGAGGTACTGCGGATCGACCACGTGAACTCCGGCCTCCTCGTGCATCTCGCGAATGACTGCGGCGTTCAGCGACTCCCCCGGTTCGACGAATCCGGCCAGCACCGACCAGCGGTTGTCCTCCCAGATGCCCTGAGAGCCAAGAAGAATACGATCTTGCTGGTCGATTACCGCAACGATCACGGCTGGGTCGGTTCGAGGAAAAAGACTGTTGCCATCGCGGGCACAGACGCGCACCCAACCCGACTGCTGCACCTCGGTCGCCGAACCGCACTTTGAACAGTGCTGATGCGACTGATGCCAGTTTGCCAGCGCCAGCCCCTGAACATAGAGACCCGAATCGCGATCGCTCAAGCCGCCGCCGGTTCGGCGCAGCATGTGCCAAGCGCCCTGGTTTGGCTCAAGCGCCAGCGCCTGATCTTGATTCAGCGAAACCATGATGACCGCCGAGCCCGCGGGCTGATCAACCGCCGATTCAGTCGTGCGACCCAGATATGCCCAAAACTCGTAGCCGTCAATTTGGTCAAAAGTAAGCAGTTTTAGTGCCGGATTTGGGTGGTGCAACTCGCCCTGAAGTAGGACTTTTCCCTCGAACACGGGAAGCACCAAGGTGGTCGGTTCGGCAACGAGCTCATCTAGCAGATTCGGCCTAAGCCGGCTGAGGTAGTCGCGATCGACTGCCGACCTGGCAAGTGGCAGGTTCAGGGGTGCATTCATCGGAGCCTCTGTCTTGATTCGCGTGGCGGTGCAGGGTTCAGAGCCAGTCATTGTCTAACCTGAAACACATGGCCAAATCTCCCTTGATTTTAGCTGCGTTAGCTAAAGACGCTGTCCCTCATGTTGACTTCAAGCAGGTTAACAGCCTTTCGAGTGGCGCCGGCGGCGCATTTGATACCGCCCTTCTGACCGCCCTGGATGACAAGCACTACATCGTGAGAGTGGCCAACACTCAGGCAGCTGGCACCGAACAAGAGGTTGAGCTTCGTGCATTCAAGGCACTTGGCCCTGCACAACGTTCTTCGCTGCCATTCGCGGTTAGCACCGTGGTCGGCGAAACCAAAGATCTTAAGGGCCATCGCGCACTAATTCTTGAGTTCGTTTATGGCAACCCGATTGACATCGCATCGGTTGCACCTGACAGTGAATTTTCGATGAGCATCGGCAAAGCGATTGCCGCAATTCACAACCTAGATCTAGCGGTCGTAGCAGACGCGCACCTGCCTGAGTATGACCTTGCCGAGGTTACCCGCATGCGAGTTGCCGAGCTTGACCGAATGGCCGCAACCGGCAAGGTTCCTGCGGTTTTGCTCGAGCGCTGGGAATCGACCCTAGAAGACTCGAGCGTTTTTAGATTCACACCGACCGTGATTCACGGCGCACTCTCGGGCGATACCGTTCTGGGACAAGACCGAGAGGTTACCGGCGTTTTGGCCTGGAGCGGCCTGAAGATCAGTGACCCGGCAGAAGACTTTGCCTGGATCGCCGAATCAGGCAATTTTGAACTGCTCGACAGCGTCATCAAAACCTACAACGCTCACCGCAAGGTTGCCGATGCAACGCTGCGGCAGCGTGCAACGCTTTATAAGGAGCTCGAGGTCGGCCGCTGGCTGTTGCACGGCGTTAGCAAGAGCAATCAAGACATTATCGATGACGCCATCGGAATGTTGGCCGACCTTGCCGAAGATGTTTCGACCGGCGCCCTTGGCCGCCTAACCGCTGCAGCTATGGTTGCACCAGCCGTAGCGGTAATCGAATATTCGGAGATCACCGCTGAAGTTGCGAATGCCGACGTTCTCGAAGTTGTCGAGATTGCCGAGGTCGCAGATGCCTACGAAATCGAGGCTTCTATCGAGACGTCTATCGAAGCTTCAGATGAAGAATTCGAAGTCATTGACCTTTCTGAGCCAAAGCCAAGCGAGCCGATCGATGACAAGACTCGCCCAATTGAGCTTCCAGAAAAAACTGACAACGAGCTCTTTTAAACTTCTACCTCTTGGTTAGCCAAGGCGGCGGCCCAGAGTTCGAGCACCTCGCGCTCGGTAGGCACGGCCGTCGGGGCGACCTCGAGGTTATCTGCGACAAAGTAGAAACCAACCGAAATATCTTCTACTGGGATGCCCGAGAAGCGTGAGTAGGCGACGCGATAAAGGGCAAGCTGAAGAGTGCGTTCCACTAGATCCAGGTCGTCTACCGGCGCCCGCCCCGTCTTCCAGTCGATGATTTCGACACCTGTTTCGGTTTTGAAAACGGCATCCAGCTTGCAAATGAAGGTGTTCGAGCCAACGGTCAGTTGAATCTCGCGCTCGATCTCGACTGGCTCAAGACCTGCCCACCTTGAAGACTCAAAGTTCTGCTTGAGCTCTTCGAAGACTTGGTCTTCGTAGGTTTCATCGGCGTTATCTTCAGAAGTTTGCTGCTCGAGCGATGAGGCTAAGCCGAAACGCTGCTCGACCCAACCGTGAAAGAGTGTGCCGGTTCGAGTTTGCTTATAAGGCTTTTGGGGCATTGGCCTAGCAATTCGCGCTGCCATGCCCGCGGTGTCAGAGACGAAATCTTTAAAGCGCGATGCAGGGATGCGCACCGGCAACTGAACGAAAGATCGGTCGCTTAGTGCAGCATCTCGCTCGGCAAGCAGCAAGTTGATTTGTTGCTGAATCTGATCGCCAGCAGCCAAGCCCTCAAGGTTTTCTTGCACCAGATTGGTTCGGCTTTCGATGGCCTCTCTGGTTAGCTGAGCGGCCGTCTCAACAATCAATCGGTGCCGTTCACCGAATGGATCGAGCGGCCAAGTTTCGATGGCCTCTTGCTGCTGAAGCGGATTCTCGTCGAGCTGGTTTTCGGCGATCTCATGCTTCAGCAATTCGGCGGCGCTGAGCAGGAACCTCGATACCTCACGAGCATTCTTGTTTCCTGGCTTCCAGTATGAGCCGGTCAAAAGCAGCTCGTCCTTAGGACGAGTAACGGCGACATACATTAGGCGCAATTCCTCGTTTAGATGGTGCGCTTTTGCAGCCGCCTTGAATTCTTCTTGGCTGTCTCGAGCTTCTGGTTGGCTCTGCACATTTTTGTAATTCCACACGGGAAGGGAGTCTTTGTCGCCGCGAAGCGGATAAGGCAGACGGCCAAAACCCAGCCAACCTGCCCCTCGGCCATCGCCCGGAAAGTCACCCTCGACTAGGTTGGCGACAGCAACGTTGTTCCACTCGAGACCCTTGGCTGCGTGAATGGTTAATACCTGCACAACACCGCGCTCTGGGTTTGTGTTAGGAACCTCGAAGCGTTCGCGTTGATCGGCAAATTCGAGCCACTCTAAAAAGCCACCGAGATAAGGCTGGTGATTGCTGGCCGCATAATTCGAGACGATATTTGCAAAAGCGTTGAGGTGAGCCATCGGGTTTTTGCGACGTGGGTTGGCAGTTACTTCAATGTCTAGCCAAAGTTCTTGTTCAACCGCTCGAACAAAGTCGACCAGCGGCATGCCGGTGCGCCGGCGTAAATTGCGCAGCAAGGCGGCCGCGTCGCGCATGCGAACCAAACCAACTTCGCTAATGCCGGTGAAGTCGGTGTCTGTTTCGTCGAGCAGCAGGTCTAGGGCGTCAACAATCGAAACCGCGTCTTCGGGAGCCAGACTCTCGCGAATCTTCGCCCGAAGGTCATCATCTTTGGGTTTCGATTTGAGGTTTGCGTAGCGACTCAAACGTTCGAGGTCTTTCGCTGCGATGCGCCAACGCGGCCCAGCCAGCAATCGGATCAGCTGCGACCCCGCTTGCGGATAGTGAATTACCCGAAGCGCACTGACTAGGTCGACGACCTCTGGGGTTTCGAGCAATCCACCCAGGCCAACGACCTCAACCTCAAGACCCAGCGACTCCATCGCCTCGACGTATAGGTGCATTTGGCTGCGCTTGCGCATTAGAAGCGCTCCAGTTTGGTCGCCTGTCATTCGCGACTTGAACCAATTGGCAACGCCCCGGGCCTCTTGAACCATATCTTGTGAGAACTCGACCTGAACCGACCCCTCGCCCGAACCCTCACGCGGCTTGAGTTCGACAACTTTTAGGTCTCCGGCAAGGTGGTTAGCCAACTGCAGCACGAGTGCCGGGTTGCGCCAAGAAGTTGAAAGCGTGAAATTCGATGAACCCGGCTTTGCTTCGAAATCTTTATGGAACTCGGCGAGGTTTGATGAACTGGCCCCGCGCCAGCCATAGATGCTCTGGTTTGGGTCGCCGACAGCAAAGACGGATTTGCCAGCAAACAGGTTTTTTAGCAGTCGGGTCTGCAAAAACGAGGTGTCTTGATATTCGTCGAGCAAAACCTGACTGTAGGTCGCGCGCTCACGCTGACCGAGAGCTGGCACCTCGCGCACAGCTCTTTCGGCAAGCGAAACCTGATCGGAATAGTCGACATAGCCCTGCCGCTGCTTTTCCCGAGCGTAGGCCTCGGCGAGCTTGGCAACGACCGGAGTGCCCAACAGCGGTGTAATCAGTTTCTCCATGTAGCCGAATTGGGTGGTGTCTGTTCCGCCAGCCTTTTTGGGCAGGTTTGAGAGCGTGTCGATGATGTCTTGAATGACCGCTTCGACCTGACCCGCGTTAGCGATGTTGTCGTTCATGCTTTGGGCAAGAGCCAAAACTGCCTCGACCAAGGGGTTCAGATTTATGTCTAGGTCGGTTAGGCGCGAATCGATGTCGGCACCGTGCCTAACAATCACCTCGCGAGCCAATTGATAGGCGGCCGCCTCGGTTAGCAGAGCCGCCTCTGGTTCGTAGCCAATTGCCAGCGCAAAGTCACGAAACAGCCCGTTGGCGTAAGCGTTGTAGGTGGAAATTGTTGGTGCTGTGAAATCAAAATCGAGATCTTCAGGCCAGAGATCACTTGCCCTAAGTTTGAGCAGGCTTTCATAGATGCGCTTGGATAATTCCGCCGCTGCCTTGCGGGTAAAGGTGAGGCCCAAAATTTGTTCTGGGCGCGCGTAACCATTTGCAACCAACCAAAGCACTCGAACCGCCATGAGCTCGGTTTTGCCGCTGCCAGCACCGGCAACGACCAACGAAGGTGAGTCAATCGGTGCATCCTGCACCGCGGCCTCTTGTTCGGGGGTGAGCTCGAAGGGCTTGATGACTCGATAAACATCGTTTGCACTGAACCTGTGGTTAGCCAACGTAGGTCACCGCCTTGACCAGGTGAAGTTGGCAGGAGCCAAATTCGTTTTCGTTCTCACAGTGCGAACCGACCTGCGCCACAAAAACACGATCGGCCATGCCTTCGGTTGCGATGTGAATCATCTCTTCGAATCTGGCTCGAGACTGCTCGTTGCTAGCGAGAGATTCTTGAGATCGCTCAACCGGTTTGTCGCCCGAAATCAGCAACAGCTTGGCACCGGCAAGGGTTGCCTCGGTTGGCATTTCGGTTAGGTGATCGAAGGCGCCGTTTTCGAAAGCGAGTTGATACATGCCCAACTGGGCGTGCTCGGCGGCTTGATCTTTCGAGATATCTCGCGAGCCGGTTTTTAGATCGACAATCATGACCCGGCCATCTGGAAACAGTTCGAGCCGATCGACCTGACCGCTGACTGTGGCCTGGCCTGACTTGAATTGGAAACTCACTTCGCGGCCAATCACCTGAGCGCCATCGGCCTCGAACTTGCGAAGGTATTGAACCAGGTTGGAGACTATGCGCTTGGCCTTGCGTTCGCCCGCCTGCGCCAACCAGGCCGATTCAAAACTGAGCGTGTGCCACTTTGACTCAACCAGCGACCAGAGCTGCTCTTCGGTTTGAGTGCTGATGTCGGCGGATTCGAAAACGCTATGCACCAGGGTGCCGAGGTTGGCCGAAAAAGTTGAGTCGCTGCCACCGTGGGCATTTAGGAACCAGTGCAGCGGGCACTTCAGATAGTTTTCGAGTTGCGACGGGCGAAGGTAAATTGCCGCTTCTGGGTCGGTTAGGTCGGTCAGCGGTTCGATGGTTGAAAGAGGAAGCAGCCCGTGCCAGCTGGCGGGGTGAGCCCCGGCGATGCCGGCGGCAGCCAAGCGCGCGAGGCCCAATGCAGCCGACGCTTTGACCGATTGGTTGCCAGAGCCGGCCAAGGTGCGCCTGAGAGCACCGGATAACCCGCGCAGAGTGAGTGAGCCACCCTCGAAACCAACCGGCTCGGGCACCTGACCAAGCAGCAACCCAACAAACTGAGAGAGTTGTTTGTCTTCGGAGTCTGGCGCAGAGATCAGGAGTCTCTCGCTGGCAGCACCAACTGCCTTGTAAAGCATTCGAAGTTCGTCGGGTAGCTCGGAGCGACTCAGGTCGTTTGGGTTTTCGAGGCGCCCTGTGATCAAACCATCAAGAGCTGTTGCACCGAGCAGCGAACTGCGTGGGCGAAGGTTTGGCCAAACGCCCTCGATTAGCCCGGGAAGAGCAACCACCTTGAACCGGCGAGAAATGAGCCCGGATGGCGTGACCAGAGCCACGCTTTCGTGACTTTGATTGTTCAGTGCCAAGGTGTCTTCGGGAAGGCCGAGGGCCAGCTGGGAATCGACAAATGCGGCCGCATCGCCATTTGGATTGCGCTCGACGAAACGGTTGGCCGCGGCGAACAGAGCGACCACTGCGTCGAGGTTGCGATTTGCCTGCAAGGCAACCTCGCCGACGCCTTTGGCTAGTTCGCCCCATTGGCGCTCAAGGCCACTGCCCGACCAAATGTGCCAAAGCAGGTCTTCGATGCTCCTGCTCGAATCAGAACCTATTTGAAGCGCCTCAAAATAAAGCTTCAAGAAGCGATCGACTCGTTTGCCCTCTTGGCTCTTGAGCGTGACCACCGATCCTTCGGCGTCGAAAAGAGCCAGGATGAGTTCGTCGCTGTTGCGAGTGCCCTCGGCGGACAGCTCTTCGCGGCGAAGTGACCTTCGAAGTCGGCGCAAACCGAGCGAATCAAGGCCGCAGATGGGCGAGGTGAGCAGCTCGAGCGCCAAACCGATGTCGGGAGCCTGCGGCAAATAGATTTGCTTGGCGAAACGCAACAGCATGCGTGAAGCAAATTCGTCGCGAAGCGCACTCTGGGCACCCAGGATTTCGACGGGCACGGACTGGTGGGCCAAGGCCACCGAGTATTGCTCGAGGTTGCTGCGAGACCTTGCCACCACGGCCATTTGAGACCAATCGATGCCGTCGTAGAGGTGCAGCTCTCGAAGTCGGCGAGCAAGCCAAGCGGTCTCGGCTTGAGGCGAATTGAAAACCAGACCCTCGACGCTTGCGTCTGTGACTGCTGGGTCTTGAGGTCTGGCAACCCCCTTGCGTTGGCGACCGGCACGAGCCGTATCGATTTGGCGCGACACCTTGCCCAGCACCGAGGCGATAGAGCCCGAACGAACCGATTCAAGCGCTTCTAAAACGATGGTTTGGCTTGACGAGCCGCTTTGCTTAGCGACCGCATCGGCGAGGTTGGTCATGGCGCGAGGATCGGCGGCGCGGAAACCGAGAGTCGACGAATCGGGGTCGCCGACCAGAACCAAACCCGTGCCAGCAGAGCACAAAACCTTGAGCAGTGCCGCGGCGGCCGGAGTGAGCTCTTGGGCGTCGTCGACGATCACCAACTTGATGGAGCGGGAATCGGAAGCCTGCAAAATTAGAGTGGCCTCACGAAGCAGCATCGAGGCATCGAAGCGGCCTTCATACTCGGGTTTCGAGACGAAGTTTAGGTATTGCTCGTAAAGCTTTGAAGCGGCCTGCCACTCGGGCTTGCTGTGCAAGGCACCAAGTTGGGAAAGCCCATCGGGAGAGACACCATGCTCGAGGGCAACGGTGACTAGGTCGCGAAGTTCGGCGCGAAAACCATTTAGACCAAGCACCAACTGATTGATGTGCTTCGGAAAACCGAGGCCGTCAGTGCCACCCTCGACAGCGTGTGCCAGCACCTCGGCAAGAATGCGATCTTGCTCGCTGCCGCTGATTAGTTCGGGCAACTTTTGACCATTAGAGATGGCGCGCTGACGCAGCAAACCAAAGGCAAACGAAGTTAGCGTGCGAGCCATGGGGCCGGGCGTTGCCGTTTGAAGATCGATAGCGATTTGATCGCGAAGCGCATTTGCCGCCTCACGGTTGGCAGCCAAAACCAAGATTTGATCTGCTTGTAGACCTCGAGCCAAAGAGGATTGCACTAGCGCACGAACCGCTGTGGTTTTGCCAGATGCCGGAGAGCCAAGCACAACCGTAACGGCATCTGGAGAAAGTGCCTCAACCGCGGCCTGACCGGTGGATAGCTCGAATTCGCGTGCCGCCGGAGGCGCTGGCAACTTGAAACGAACCTTGGTCATGCAGCAAAACTACCCTGCCCCACTGACATTGATGTCGTAATCTAGAAATGAAAACGGAAGGCTTTCAATGGAGATCAGAATCGGCGTTCGACAGAGCGCACGCGAAATTAGTTTCGAATCCGCTCAATCGGCTAGTGAGGTTGAGGCTCTGGTTGCAGCTTGCCTCGATTCTGGAGCAAAGACCCTCAAGCTGACCGACAACAAGGGTCGCCTATTCATCGTTCCTAGCGACGCTCTCGCATACGTTGAAATCGGAGCTGAAGAGACTCGTCGAGTTGGGTTCATCGCCTAATGGACATGCTTTCGCTCTTGAACCTGCTGTTCATCGTTATCTATGCGGTCTTGCTTGGCTTGGTCGCGCCGTACGTTGGTCTAGCCAGCGAGCACTATGGCAGCTATGTGCCAACCGCCCTTGCCGTTGTTTCTGGGTCAGTTCTTTGGATGTTGGGCACCTGGTCTGGCTTGCACTACGACCAAGCCTGGATTTGGCTGATTGTGATGTTGGGAATGCCAGCCGCTATGTGGTTCGGATCGAAGTTGATCACCAAGAAGCGCGCTTAGGCGGTTAGGCCGAGGGCATCCATGCGAACCGTGTGGGCACCAATCAATTCGGTTATCAGCGGTTCGATCTTTGAATAAGAAGCAAGGTTTACTTCGCGCTCTTCGGCGGCCGAAAGTTTTTTGCTCTTGGCGATGCCAGCCAGTTTGCGGTTGTCGAATGCGGCACGAAGCTCGAGCAGCACATCACCCATTAGGCGTCGACCCCAAAGGGCAAGGCGCGAGCCAAGCTGAGGGTCTTTGGCCATCGACTCAGTCAATACGCGCTTGGCAAAGGCGTCAAACTTTTTGTCACTCAAAGCTTTTTCAACTTCGGCACGCAAGATTGGGTCAAGACCAACCGCAAGACGACGATAGAAGTCGTCGAGTAGACCCGAGACCAGATAGACCTTGATCACGCTCTCGTGCCAGTCGATTCCATTGGTGCGCGAGTGAAAAGTCTCGATGCGCTCCACGTATGGGTCCATGGCGTCGGTTGGGTCGATGCCCAGAGATGCGATTTTCTTTGAAATCGCGCGGTACTTTTCGAAACTCTTAGCGGCAGCTTCAGAGAGATCGGCTTTGTACTGGGTGTTTGGCGAGTACTTGAGCTCGTTGGTGAGAATCTCAAACTGGCTCAGCTGCAGATAGGCAAGCTGACCCAAAAACTCTCGTGGTTCTGGAGTGTATGGCTTCAGATTGACGGCTTGGGTGTTGCGCGCAACGCGCTCCTCGCGAGGCGGCAGCGAAAGCTTGCGGGCACCCGTCTTGAGTTTCTTGAACCAATCAAACACCCTTCTAGAATACCCACCTCCCTAGGGCTTAACACAAAGCGCGGTTAGACTTGTTGAGACTTAGGAGCACTATTGAATTTCGCCGAATTAGGCATCGATGAAGACATCGTTGAAGCCCTCGCCACTCGAGGCATCACCAGCCCATTTCCTATCCAGGAAGAGGCCATCCCGGTTGCACTAACCGGACAAGACGTTATTGGCCAGGCCAAAACCGGAACCGGTAAGACCCTTGGCTTTGGCTTGCCTTTGCTGCAGAGCCTTGGCAAGAACCCTGAGAAGGGCGCGAAGGCCCTCGTTGTTGTGCCAACCCGCGAGCTAGCCATCCAGGTTGCTGACGACCTAAAGATTGCATCGTCAAATCGTTCGACCATGGTTGCCGCCATTTACGGTGGCAAGGCCTATGAAGAGCAGGTTGCCGAAATCAACGCCGGCGCTCAAGTAATCGTGGGCACCCCTGGCCGTTTGATCGACCTTTCAAAGCAGAAGCTTCTCGACCTTGGCAACATCCGTTTCATGGTTCTAGACGAAGCCGACGAGATGCTCGACCTTGGCTTCTTGCCAGACGTTGAAAAGCTTTTCGCTTACACGCCAGATGGCCGCCAGACAATGTTGTTCTCGGCAACCATGCCGGGCACCATCGTGACGATGGCTCGCAAATACCAGAACCGTCCGGTGCACGTTCGCACCAACGACCCAGATGAGGGCCAGACCAAGGCAGACATCAAGCAGTTCGTCTACCGCGCTCACGCGCTAGACAAGGATGAAGTCGTTGGCCGCATTCTGCAGGCCGAAGGTCGCGGCAAGACCGTGATCTTTACCAAGACCAAGCGCTCGGCTTCGAAGGTTTCTGAAGAGCTCGTCGACCGCGGTTTCAACGCGACGGCACTGCACGGCGACATGACCCAAGAGGCTCGCGAAAAGTCGATGGCGGCATTCCGCTCGGGCAAGCGCGACATCTTGGTTGCCACCGAGGTTGCCGCTCGAGGCATCGATGTTGACGACGTGACCCACGTGATCAACTACACAATTCCCGAGGATGAAAAGGCCTACCTGCACCGCGTTGGCCGCACCGGTCGTGCCGGTCGCCTGGGCATCGCAGTTACCTTTGTTGACTGGGAAGACCTGACTCGCTGGGGTCACATCAACACCGCTCTAGACTTTGGTCAGCCTGAGCCGGTCGAAACCTATTCGAGCTCGAAGCACCTATTTGCCGACCTAAACATTGCCGAAGGCACCAAGGGTCGCATTGCCAAGACCAAGCGCCCAGAAGGCTGGAAGCCGGGCGATGACGAGAAGCCTCGTGGCGGTCGCGACGGTGGCCGTGCCAACTCTGGTCGCACCGGGAATCTTCGCAACAGCGGAGATTCTAATAATGGTGGCCGCAAGGATGGCGCGGGTCGCGGAGACAAGGATCGTCGTGTTGGCGGAAACCGCCCACACAAGGCAGCACCTGCCGAAGGTGGCGCAGCCAAGACCGAGACTCACGGTGGCGGCGAACACCCGAGACCGGCTCGCAACCGCACCAGAAACCGCACCCGCGGTGGTGCACCAACCGCTTAGTTCAAAAAGAAACCCCGGCCACTGGTCGGGGTTTTTTGCTGCCTTGCTTTTTAGAGCAGGGCCGGCGTACCAGTGCCGAGCTCGATGATTCGCTCGAGCATTTCGGGGCTAGTGACATTTTCGCCTAGTCGATTCGGCTTGCCGTGCACGCCATGATAGTCACTCGAGCCGGTGACGATCAGGTCGTGCTTCTGAGCAAGCGACAGCAACCATTCGCGGGCAACCTGAGGAACCTCACGGTGATAAACCTCAAAGCCGGCAAGGCCGCCGGCAATCAACTGATCAAAGTGTTCGTGGGGCAAGTCGCCTCGGTCGAGGTTGTCGCGAGCGCCACCGAGCGGGTGGGCAATGATCGGAACTCCCCCGGCTTGGCGAATCAAGTCGATGGCATCAAAAACATCGACGGTCTCGGTGGGAATGTAGTAACCACCGTGCTTCGAGAGAATCGTCTCGAAGGCCTCGGTGCGGTTTGAAACCACGCCGATCTCAACCAGCGCATCGGCGAGCGCAGGACGACCGATCGTCGCGCCTTCGTCGAGTTGCTCCAGAACCAGCTCCCAGGTGATGTCAAAGTCTTTGGCAAGCAGTTCCACCATCGCCATGGCGCGAGTCTGACGAGTCGAAACCGAGTCGCCCAAAATTTGCGCGAGCGCCTCGTGATTTGAGTCTGGCAAATAGGCAAGCATGTGCACGCTTATAAAGTGGCTGCGCTGGTTTCGGGTCACTTTCGCACGGGTGGTCACTTCGATTCCCGGCACAAAACCGAGCCCAACTCGACTTGCAGCCAAGGCCGCCTCGGCCCATCCCGAGGTGGTGTCGTGGTCGGTCAAAGCCAAAACATTCACGCCGGCAGCGGCAGCGTGCTCAAAAACCTCGGTCGGCGATTCTTTGCCGTCTGACCGAGTTGAGTGGCTGTGAAGATCGATGCGCATTTGTGTCTAAGGGTAATGGCAGAATGAAAACCATGAGCAACGACGCTAAGCCTGAACAGAAACTCGAGAACCGCGGCACCAACCGCTCTCGAACCCCGAACAGCCCAGAATTTCTGGCCTACATCGGTTCGAATTGGGCCGAGCCAAATTCTGATCTTCCGGCTTTGCACCCCGCTGCCCCTTATGCTGCCGCCCGCCGCAAGGCCGTGGCCGAGGCTTTCACCGATCACGTGATTCTGATTGCTGCCGGACCATCCCAGACTCGCTCAAATGACACCGAATACCGTTACCGCCCGCACGCGGCCTTTGCCCACCTGACCGGCTGGGGCTCAGACACCGTGCCCGACTCGGTTTTGGCAATCGACACCCGCGGCGGCAAAGTTCAAGAGACTTTGTTCTTCAGAGAAACTGCAGGGCGCGACAGCGAAGAGTTTTTTGCGAACCCCGCCATCGGCGAATTTTGGGTTGGTGCTCGCCCGGGCCTGGCTCAGGTTGCGGCACTGCTTGGCATGGCCACTCGCTCGATTCGTGAGTTCGATGATTTTGTTTCGGCAGCCGGCGACAAGGCGGTCGGCCTGACCGATGCCAAACTGGCGGAGTTTGTCTCTGAACTTCGCCTCGTCAAAGATGCATACGAGATTGCCGAAATGCGCAAAGCCGTTGCCGCTTCGATTCAAGGATTTGAAGAAGTTGCCAAGAGTCTCAAGGCAGCAACCAAGCACCCACGCGGCGAGCGCATCGTTGAGACCGCATTCTTTGCCAAGGCTCGAGCCGAAGGCAACGACCTTGGCTATGACACCATCGCTGCCGCGGGCTCACACGCCTGCACCCTGCACTGGATCGTGAACAACGGCCCGGTCAAAGACGGCGAGCTGATCTTGGTCGATGCCGGTGTTGAGGTTGACAGCCTTTACACGGCAGATATCACCCGCACCCTTCCGATTAACGGCAAGTTCACCGATGTGCAGCGCGACATCTATGAAGCGGTTCGCGAAGCCGCCGATGCGGTGTTTGCAGTTGCCAAGCCGGGCCTCAAATTTAGAGACCTCCACGCAACCGCCATGAAGGTCATTGCCGCGAAGACCGCACAGCTCGGCCTGTTGCCAGTTAGCGCCGATGAGTCGCTAGAACAAGACAAGCAGTTTCACCGCCGCTGGATGGTTCACGGCACCAGCCATCACTTGGGCATCGATGTTCACGACTGCGCGCAGGCACGTCGCGAGATGTACCTAGATTCAGAGCTCCAGCCGGGCATGATCTTCACGATTGAACCGGGGCTGTATTTTCAGCCGGATGACCTGCTGGTTCCAGAGGAACTTCGTGGCATCGGTGTGCGCATCGAAGACGACGTTTTGGTTACCGAAACTGGAGTCGAGAACCTGAGCGCAGCGCTGCCACGTTCGGCGGACGACATCGAAGCCTGGTTGGCGAAACTTAGTTAGCCAAGCCGGCTAGAGGGTTTTGCCCTTTAGTGTTCGTGAACAGGGATGCCCTTGGCCTGTTCGGCTAGGTCACCGGGCACCTGAACCTGGTATTTGCTGGCCACAACGCTCGAAGCCGAAATGAAACCGCGCTTGTTGCGAGCCAATGAGAAGCGAATCACGTTGAAAAGCATGCCGATACCGGCACCGATAAGCACTGCCGAAAAGGCCGATTCAACGCCGGTGAGCTGATCGGAATTGGCCGGCTCTGCCACCCCTGGGCCAAAAATTAGACCGATGATTAAGCCGAGCCAAGCACCGGTGGTTGCGCCACCCAGGGCAACCTTGGCATAGCTCAATTTAGCTCGAACGCGCTCTACGGTTCGAAGATCTGAACCCACGATTGCAACTGCTCCGGCAGGAAAATTGTGGGCGATTAGGTTCTCAACAAAAGCAACGGCAGCCTGGTAATCGCTGAAATCGGCAACCACCTCGCCCTGAGGCATTACGGCTGACTGGCTGCGGGCGTTGCGTCGATTGTTGTTCACCTAACTATTCTGGCACGCCTAGCCCTACTCGTCTAAGGTTGAAGGGTGAGCGCAACAAGAGTATTCGTCGCCAGATTGGCTGGCTGTGGCGTCTTTGACCCAGCGGGAGACCGCGTTGGAAAAGTCATCGACGTTCTTGTCGCATACCGTAAATCGGGCGCTCCAAAGGTGACCGGATTGCTGGTTGAAATCAGTGGCCGGCGCCGCGTTTTTGTGCCAATTAGCCGAGTCACCTCGATCAACCCCGGTCAAGTCATCACCACCGGGCTCATCGACCTTCGCCGCTTCACCCAGCGCGGTCAAGAGGTTCGCGTGATTGCCGAAATTTTGGGCCGCAAGGTTCGCCTGCTCGACGGCTCTGGCGAAGCCAGCATCGAAGACTTGGCCGTTGAGCAAAACAAGACCCGCGATTGGATCATCTCAGAGCTGTTCCTTCGTCGCCCAAAGACCTCGGCCTCGCCGTTTGCACGCGGTGCAACGCTTTTTGCAGCCTGGGAACAGGTGACCGAAGAAGACAAGGGCGAAGACGGTCAGAGCGCCCAGGCGCTGATTGCCACATACTCTGAAATGCGCCCTGCCGACCTTGCAAGTGCACTTCTTGACCTTCCAGACGAGCGCATGATCGAAGTAGCCGAAGAGCTTGACGACGAGCGTTTGGCAGACGTGCTTGAAGAGCTTCCAGAAGACGAGCAGATCGACATCATCGCAGAGCTCGACGACGAACGTGCCGCCGAGGTTCTTGACCTGATGGAGCCTGACGACGCGGCCGACCTTATGGCGAACCTGCCTGCGGAGCGAACCGAAGCGATTCTTGATCTGATGGATGAAGAAGAAGCCGACGACATTCGTATGTTGATGCAGTTCGACGAGTTCACCGCGGGTGGTTTGATGACCACCGAGCCAATCATCTGTGCTGCCGACGCAACCGTCGCCGAGGCCATGGCCTTGATTCGCCGCAAAGACGTTTCACCGGTTTTGGCGGCATCCGTGTTTGTGACTTTGCCTCCCTATGAGGTTGCCACCGGCCGCTATTTGGGAACCGTGCACTTTCAGAAGATGTTGCGTTACCCGCCACACGAGCGCCTTGGCTCGCTGCTCGACACTGAGCTCGAACCGGTTAAGGCCGACACCCACATCTCGGTGATTCACCGAACCTTTGCAAACTACAACCTGGTTGCGCTGCCGGTTGTCGACGACGAACACCACCTAATCGGTGTGGTCACAGTTGACGACGTGCTCGACCACCTTTTGCCCGACGACTGGCGAACCGAAGAGGAGGCACGCTAATGGCTAAAGACCGTCTAGACGCGCCTCTGCGTTCACGTCAGCGCTTGGTGCCGAAAGTTGCCTTCAACGCCGAGCAGTTTGGTCGCGCCTCTGAGTCGTTTGCTCGCGCAATGGGCACCGGCCAGTTCTTGATCTGGATGACACTGATTGTGGTTATCTGGCTGACCTGGAACACCTTGATGCCTGGCCCAAGCCAGTTTGACCCTCGCGCCACAAACTTCACCCTGCTGACTCTGATTCTTTCGATGCAGGCTTCGTATGCGGCGCCGCTGATTCTGTTGGCGCAGAACCGCCAGGATGACCGCGACCGCGTGCAGTTTGAACAAGACCGTCAGCGTGCCGAGCGCAACCTCGCAGACACCGAGTACCTGGCCCGCGAGGTTGTTGCCCTGCGCCTCGGCATGGAAGAGCTTGCGACCAAAGACTTCGTGCGCGACGAGCTTCGCGATCTGATGACCGAGCTGCTCGAAGAGCTTCGTGGCGAAAGCGCCAAGCCAACCAAAAAGACCAAATGAGTCAAGCCGCAATAAGCGCGCTGGCTAGGGTTATCGACCCCGAGCTTCGACTGCCAATTACCGAACTCGACATGGTCGAAATCGATGGCGACACCGTGACAGTAAAGCTCACCGTTGCAGGCTGCCCGGCAGCAAAGCGCATCGAGGCAGATGTGGTTGCGGCCGTTTCGTCGCTGGGAATGACCGTGAGCATGTCGGTGATGAATCAGGCTGAGCGAGACGCGCTGAAGGCAAAGCTGCGCGGTGGCAAACCGCCGCGAACCAATCCATTTGGCCAAGACACCCTGACCCGGGTCTATTTGGTGGGCTCTGGCAAGGGCGGCGTTGGCAAGTCTTCGGTGACTGCAAACCTCGCTGTGGCGCTTAGCCAGTCTGGCTATCGGGTTGGGCTGGTCGATGCCGACATCTTTGGGTTTTCGATTCCCGGTCAGCTTGGTCTGACCGACAAGCCGACTCGGGTTGACGAAATGATTTTGCCGCCGGTTACCGAAAGTGGCCTAAAGGTCATTTCGATCGGCATGTTTTTAGAAGACAACAAGCCGGTGGCCTGGCGCGGCCCAATGCTGCACCGAGCAATCGAGCAGTTCTTGTGTGATGTCTACTGGGGTGACCTCGACTTTTTGCTGGTCGACCTGCCACCCGGCACCGGCGATGTTGCGATCAGCCTCGGTCAGCTCTTGCCAACCGCCAAAACCATCGTGATCACTACCCCGCAGGTTGCCGCCGCCGAAGTTGCCGAACGTTCGGGTTCGGTTGGCCTGCAGACCGGTCAATCGGTGTTTGGGGTAATCGAAAACATGGCTTGGCTCGTGCAACCAGACGGCTCAAAGTTCGAATTATTCGGTTCGGGCGGTGGTCAGGCCGTTGCCGATCGCCTCACCACGGTGTCGGGCCAGCCGGTTCCGCTGCTCGGTCAAATTCCGCTGTCAATCGCCCTGCGCGTGGGTTCAGATGCAGGCGCTCCGATTGTGTCCACGGATGCCGCCGACCCTGCCGGCGCCGTCATCCTAGAAATCGCCAAAAAGATTGCTACCGACCGGATCGGTTTGGCTGGAAAAAAGCTGGGACTCTCGGTTATCTAGATCGGTTTGTCGCCGTAGGTGCTTAGAGTTATGGCATGAGCGAAACCAGCATTGCGGCACTGCTAAAGCACCTTCCTGAAACGGCAACCACCCACGCGGTGATCAACCCTAGCAACGGTAAAAAGATCTACGATCTGCCTCAGCTTGACCTCGAACAGGTTGCTGACACGGTTGCGATTGCGCGCACCGCAGCGCACAGCTGGTCACAGACCCCGATTTTTGAACGCAGCAAAATCATGCTTCGACTAACCGACCTGATGCTCGAAAACCAGGCCAAGTTGCTCGACCTTCTGCAACTCGAAACCGGCAAGACCAGGGCCCACGCCTTCGAAGAGTGCTCGGGCGCAATCTCGGCACCTCGCTACTTTGCCAAAATCGCTGGCAAAACTCTTGCTCGCCGCCGCACCAAGGCTGGTATTCCGGTGCTTACCAAAACTTTCGTAGACCACGTGCCGGTTGGTGTAGTTGGCGTGGTTACTCCGTGGAACTACCCTCTGGCCTTGACCATGCTCGACGTGGTTCCGGCGCTTGTTGCTGGCAACGCCGTGGTTCAAAAGGCCGACAATCAAACTGCACTCACCGTGTTGTTTGCCCGCCACCTGGCCATCGAGGCGGGTATTCCGGATGACCTTTGGCAGGTAGTGGTTGGCGATGGCGAGCTGGTTGGCAACGCACTGGTTGACCACGTTGACTATGTTGCCTTCACCGGCTCAACCGCCACTGGCCGCCGGGTAGCCCAGCGTGCCGCTGGCCGTTTGATCGGTTGCTCGCTCGAGCTTGGTGGCAAAAACCCAATGATCGTATTGCGGGGTGCCAATCTAAAGAAGGCCGCCGAAATGGCTGTGGCTGGTGCCTTTGGTTCGGCCGGTCAGCTTTGCGTTTCGATCGAGCGTGTTTATGTTCCAGACGAGTTGAAAGCCGACTTCATTGAGGCTCTTCGGGCAGCAACCGAGTCGCTCAAGGTTGGTCGCTCGAACGACTTTAGCTTCGACGTGGGTTCACTCACCAGCGCAGGCCAATTGGCGCGCGTATCTGGCTTCATCGACGATGCGATCGAAAACGGCGCCGTGCTTGTGGCTGGCGGTCACGCGCTGCCAGAACTGGGCCCTTACTTTTATGCACCGACCGTGGTTTCTGAGGTCAAGCAAATTGCCAAGATGGCAAGACAAGAGGTCTTTGGCCCGGTGCTCGATGTTGAGGGATACGAAGACATCGAAGAAGCCATCGAGCTGGCAAACGACACCGACTATGGCCTAAACGCCTCAATCGTCGGGCCTCAAAAAGAAGCGGTCAAGATTGCCGAGCAACTGCACGCCGGCAGCGTGAATGTAAACGAGGGCTTTAGAGCCAGCTTTGCCTCTATGGAGTCGCCAATGGGTGGCATGAAGACCTCGGGCATGGGACGCCGAAATGGTCCGGGTGGCTTGCTCAAATTCACCGAGGCAAAAACCATCGGTGTTGCCAGTGGTTTGTTGAAGCTTCCGATGCGCGGTAGCGATTACAACCGCATGGCACCGTTAATGAACACCCTGCAAAAGATTTTGAAGCGAATCGGCTAGGTAGCCTCGGCGTCAAACGGCGCCAACTCACCCAGCGCTAGCGGTGGCTGTGCCTGAGTCTTTGGCTTGTTTAGCGCGGTCGCGCTTGGCGCAGGCTCAACATCTTCGACCAGTGCCTCACGAATGATTCGACGCGGGTCGTACTGCCTTGGGTCGAGTTTCTTCCAGTCGAGCTCTTCGCCAATTTCGTTTTCGAGCTGCCCCTTGGCACCCTCGGCCATTCGACGAACCGACTTGACTAGGTTGGCGAACTGTTTGGCATAGGTGGGCAAACGATCCGGACCCAAAACGAATACGGCAATTAACCCCAGGATGAGGAGTTTTTCGCCGCTTAGTCCAAACACCCTTTCAGATTACCGCTTCGCTGACGGGCAAAGAGCACCTGTCGCTCTATGCTTTGAGCAAGGAGTGCCAATGGTAGACAAAATCAGCAGCTGGAAATTCAGCGAAGACTTCGTATCGGAGAGCGAGTCAATCGCACTCGCCCGCGGTCGCGCCGAGGAATTGGGCGTTGAGTGCATCACGCCGAGCGTTGGCGCTCACCTTGCCCTTTTGATTTCTGCCCTTGGCGCTAAGGCCATAGTCGAGGCAGGCACCGGCACCGGAGTTTCTGGGCTTTGGCTGCTGAGCGGCTCGACCAACGCAGTGTTGGCAACCATCGACAGCGAACCCGAGACCCAAGAGGCCGCCAGACATGCCTTCGCCGAAGCAAAGATTGCGGCAAATCGCACTCGCATCATCACCGGCAAGGCCAACGAGGTCATGTCGAACATGGCCGACGCGGCATACGACCTGGTTTTTCTAGACGCGGACCGCGAGAGCCTAGAGGCGCAGCTTCACGAGGCGTCTAGATTGCTTCGCCCGGGTGGAGTTGTGGCCATCGCCCACGCACTCTGGCGAGACCGAGTGCCAGACCCAGCCATGCGCGATGATGCCACTGCGGTTTATCGCGATGTCTTGAGATTCTTCAACAACAACGATGACTTCGTCGCGGTTCTTTCGCCGGTGGGCGATGGCTTGCTGATTGCCAGCAAGCGAGTGCACTAACCCAAACTTAAGCAAAAAGGCCGGTCATCACTGACCGGCCTTTTTTGATAATTCTGGTTACTGCTTTACAACTCCAGCTAGAACCTGGTGGAGGTTTTTCGCTTCTTCCTCGTTCACAGAAACTACAAGACGTCCGCCGCCTTCTAGAGGAACACGAAGAATGATTAGACCGCGTGGTTCGCGTTCCGCTTCCATTGGTCCGTCGCCGGTGCGTGGCTTCATTGCTGCCATTGAAAAACTCCTTGAATTGCTGGCTTCACTGCCGAACTTCTATTATCCCACGCGCAAATGAGCCAGAAACCGAATATTTGTTTAATAGTCGATTTTCGGTAAATCGAGATGAAACAGTGACTGAATTAGGCGGTTAGCCAAGATCTGAGGCCCGATTCGCAGGCATAGATCTGACTTACCGGAACGTTTTCGTCATCGGCGTGAGCCTTGCTCGGGTCACCCGGACCATAATTCACCGCTGGCACGCCCAAGTCGCTAAAGCGAGCCACGTCGGTCCAGCCATATTTAGGCTTTGCCGTAGTTCCGGTCGCCTCCACAAATCGAATGGCTTCTGGTCGATCTAGACCTGGTCTTGCGCCAGCCGCAGAGTCGGTAACGGTCAGGTCATAGCCGGCAAAAATCTCTCGAAGGTGAGCTTCGGCCTGCGCGACCGACTTGCTCGGAGCAAAGCGGTAGTTCACCGTAATCGTCGCTGCATCGGGAATCACGTTTGTCGCAATGCCACCCGAAATCAAAACGGCGTTCAGGCTTTCGCGATAGACCAGTCCGTCGACCTCTACCTCATCGGTTTTGTGATTTGCCAAAATGGTCAAAATCTCGGCGGTGGCGTGAATCGCGTTCTTACCCATCCATGGCCTTGCCGAGTGTGCCTTGACGCCATGAGTCTTGATTTCAATTCGCATGGTGCCGTTGCAGCCGCCCTCGACCTGAGCGCCGGTTGGCTCGCAGAGGACGGCAAAGCTGGCGTTCAAAAGCTCCGGATGATTTCTGGCCAAACGACCAAGGCCGTTCTTGCTGGCTTCAACCTCTTCGTGATCGTAGAAGATCCAGGTGACATCGGTGTTTGGTTCGGCAACCGTGGCAGCAAGTTTCAACTGCACGGCTACGCCGGCCTTCATGTCGACGGTTCCGCGACCCCAAAGCACCTGCTCGCGCTCCATGGGCAGAAATTTGACCGGCAGATTATCGGCAACCGGAACGGTGTCGATGTGGCCCGCAATGACCACTCTCGAAGCGCGACCAAGATTGGTGCGGGCAACAACCGCATCGCCGTCGCGCAAAACCTCGAGGTGAGCATAAGCACTCAGGGCAGCTTGAATCGCATCGGCAAGTTCGGTTTCATTGCCAGACACAGACTCGATGTCGCAGATCTGACGGGTCAGTTCAACAACATCGGCTTCGAGATTTAGGGTTACGGGCGCCATGTATCGAGCCTAACTTGTAACCTTATTCTCATGACTCAAGCAGGCTTTATCGATTCCAAAGCGTGGGGCCTAGGCCTTGCCACCATCTCAACCGACGGCACCGTGCTAGATGTTTGGTACCCAAACCCAGCTCTAGGCGAAGACGATGGTTCATCACTAGCCCCTGAGCACGCCGCCCTCGTTGGCGCCGATAACCGCCGCCGAGTCAAAATCGAAGCAATTCGCACCCAGATTGACCTGACCCAACCGGTTTCTGGCACCGCCGATGCCTACCTTCGCCTGCACTTGCTCTCGACTCTGTTGGTCAAGCCGAACAGCATCAACCTTGAGGGTTTGATTCCCAACCTTCCGATCGTTGCATTCACCAACGTCGGCCCAATTGCCCTTGATGACTTGGATGAACTGCGCCCGACGCTAACTCGTGCGGGCATCAGCGTTTATGCGATCGACAAGTTCCCTCGCCTGGTTGACTATGTGACCCCGCGCAAGGTTCGAATTGCCGATGCCTCGCGCGTTCGCCTGGGTGCTCACCTGAGCCCGGGCACCACGATCATGCACGAGGGTTTCGTGAACTTTAACGCGGGAACCCTTGGCTCATCGATGGTTGAGGGTCGAATCTCGCAGGGTGTTGTGGTTGGAGACGGCAGCGACATCGGTGGTGGCGCCTCAATCATGGGCACGCTTTCTGGTGGTGGCAAAGAGCGCGTAGTTATCGGCGCTCGTGCACTGCTCGGCGCTAACGCCGGCGTAGGAATTTCGATCGGAGACGACTCGGTCGTCGAAGCTGGCCTTTATGTGACCGCTGGCACCAAGGTAACCATCGTCGACGGTGGCGAGCCTCGCTCGGTGAAGGCATCAGAGCTTTCGGGAGTCGCCAATCTGCTGTTCCGTCGCAACTCGGTCAACGGTCGAGTTGAGGTTTTGCCACGCGAAGGCGTTGGCATCGTGCTCAACACTTTGTTGCACGGCTAAGCAAGCTTGAAACGCCTCCGAACTCTCGGGGGCGTTTTGCTTTATCCGGAAGAGGGTTTAGCCCCGAACCGAATCCCATCCAGACTCGGGAAGCGGCTGAGCGCCCAGCATTACCGGCGATGGCCCGGCCGGCACAACTAGACCGATCGGCTTGAAGGCGCGCGGCAAAACCGCATCCGAGGGGAACGTAGCCAAAAGCGAGTGGTCTTCGCCGCCACCTATCACCCAAATCTTGGCATCGAAGTCGATGGCCATGGCCGCTTCTTCGAGAACCGCTTCAAAGCCCTGCAGTTGCAGCGGGTCAAGCTGCAGGGTTACGCCAGAAGCTTTGGCGATGCGAGTTGCATCTTTGGCTAGCCCATCAGACAGGTCAAGCATCGCTGTCGCGCCAGCCTCTGCTGCTGCCACCCCGGCCTTGATTGGCGGGTTTGGGCGACGCTGCACATTGACCAGTTCGTCGTATGCCGAAATGGCATCGGTGTTGCCACTTTGCAGCAGGGTTAGACCAGCCGCCGCATGGCCCAGCGTGCCCGCCACGGCGACAATGTCGCCCACCTGCGCACCAGAGCGCAAAACCGGTTCGCGGCCCTCGAGCGAGCCGTGAGCGGCTACCGAAATGACGATTTGATTACTGGCCGCAAGGTCTCCCCCGACAACACCGCATCCGGGTGCCAAATTTTCGCAGGCTGCCCTTAGGCCGTCGGCAAATGCTTCGAGCCAGCTCACTGTCGTGTGCCCCGGAGCGGTCACGGCAACCACCAGAGAGGTCGGAACTGCGCCCATTGCGGCAACATCGGCGATGTTTGAGGCAACGGCCTTCCAGCCAAGGTCGTAGCCCGAAGACCATTGGAGTTTGAAGTCGTGGTCTTCGACAAGGGTGTCGGTTGTGACCACGAAACGACCATCTGGAGCGCTGATGACCGCCGAGTCATCGCCAGGGCCAACCAATGCACTGCTTGAGGCGTTGAGGCGCGAGATCGTGCGTTTTAGGCTCTCGTTTTCACCGATCGAGGCGATCGTTTCTGCAGTGTTCACGATTCAAAACTACCTTGTTCGCTCGGGTAGCCTTGAATCAATGAGATCTTCGAAATTGATTGCCCTGGTGACCGCTTCGGTTTTGGCTGCAGCGCTAGCCGGCTGCACCCCCACGGTGAACATCGAAGCCGCTCCCCTGGCCAACGACCCTGGCTGCGCCGAAATCATCGTGAGACTGCCAGAAACCATCGGCGAATCGCAAAAGCGAGTTACTAATGCTCAATCGACCGCAGCCTGGGGAAACCCCGCTGCCGTGTTGTTGCGCTGCGGGTTAGAGCCGGTTGAGGCAAGCGCGCTAACTTGCGTAACCGCGGGCGACATCGATTGGTTGGTCGACGATTCAGCCAAACCGATGTATCGCTTCATCACCTTTGGCACCAAACCGGCTACCGAGGTTGTTGTTGACTCAGAGCAAATGGCTGGAGTAACCGCTCTTGAGAGCCTTGCCGGTGCGGTTCAAAACGTGGCCGCCAGCAAGCGCTGCACGCCATAAAACCTGGCTTCTAACGCTTTGCGGTTAGCGCGAGCTGAATTAGTTCGTCGATCAAATCCGGGTATGCAATGCCCGATGCCTGCCATAGCGATGGGAACATCGACAGCGGGGTGAAGCCCGGCATGGTGTTGATCTCGTTTACAAAGAAACCGTCGGCGGTCAAGAAGAAATCGACTCGCGCCAAACCTTCGCAACCGAGCGCTTCGAATGCCTTGCGGGCAATCGACTGCATTTCGGCAAGTTCATCGGCGCTAAGTTCGGCCGGAATGATCAGATCGACCGAATCTTCATCCTGGTATTTGGCATCGAAGTCATAAAACTCGCGACCCTTGACCACAATTTCGCCAGCGACCGAAATGCGAACTCGACCGCTGCGCGAAGAAAGTGCGGCGCACTCGACCTCGCGACCAACTAGGCCTCGCTCGACAACCAATTTGTTGTCATTCTCGAAGGCAAGGGCGACTGCCGAGCCAAACTGGTCCATGTCTTTGACCTTCGACACGCCAACCGATGAGCCGGCACGAGCTGGCTTTACAAACAGCGGCAACGAGCCAAGCCCGCGAACCGCTTCGAGCGCAGACTCTGGGTCGTTCATCCAGTCTTGCTCTCGAATCACAACGTGCGGGGTCACGGGAACGCCGGCTGCCACAAAAAGGGCCTTAGTGAATTCTTTGTCCATGCCCGCAGCCGAAGCCAAAACGCCGTTGCCAACGTAAGGCACGCCGATTAGTTCGAGCAAGCCCTGCATGGTGCCGTCTTCGCCAAACGGGCCGTGAAGAACTGGGAAAACCACATCGGCTGCGCCTAGCGAGGCACGAGTGCCATCGAGGTTTACTCGAGTCACGTTGCGGCTACCATCCATGGCAAATTCGATTCGGGCACCCTGGTCTTGCACCGTGACTAGCTCACCTTTGCGAAGCGCCCACTTTTGGGCATCGTCGTCGGCCGGAACAAACAAACCGGTTTGGGTGATGCCGACAGGAATCAAGTCGTATTTGCTGCGGTCGATTGCGCCCATGACACCGGCGGCGGTTGCGCACGAGATTGAGTGCTCGCTTGAGCGACCACCGAACAGAAGAACGACTTTGAGCTTTGCCATTATTCGCCCTGCGGGCCGTCGGTTTCGTGGGTTAGGTGCGGAGCAATGTCGCGAGGGTTCATTTTACCCTGCAGCACCATCTGCACCTGCTCGACAATGGGCATCGAAACGCCCTTGGCCTCGGCTAGCTGAAGAATTGGAGCCACCGATGACAAACCCTCGGCGGTCTGAGACATGCGCTTTAGAACCTCGCGCAGCGTGTAGCCCTTGCCGAGCATTTCACCGGCCTGGTGGTTGCGTGAAAGCGGCGATTCTGATGTTGCGATGAGGTCGCCAAGTCCGGCAAGACCAACCAAGGTGGTCGGCTTTGCGCCGTAGGCAACGGCAAATCTTGAGATTTCGGCAAGCCCGCGGGTCATGATCGAGGCCTTGGTGTTTTCGCCGTAGCCCACACCGTTCACAATGCCGATTGCTACCGCAATGAGGTTCTTGAGGATGCCGCCGAACTCGGTTCCGATTACGTCTTTGTTGGTGAAGGTGGTGAAGTAGCTGTTGGTCGAAGCCTTGGCAACCGCGGCAGCTGTTGCACCGCTGCTGGATGCGGCAACCGAGGCCGCCGGCTGCTCGGCGGCGATTTCGAGCGATAGGTTCGGGCCAGAGACGACCGCGATTTGGTCTTGCGAGAACCCGGTTGCCTGAGAAATGACTTCGCTCATTCGAAGCCCGGTGTCTTTTTCGACACCCTTCATCAGGCTCACCAAGATGGCATCTTTAGGCAAAAGCGACGACCACTGCTCGAGGTTGCCACGCAGAGTTTGCGATGGCACTGCCAAGAACACGAGTGAAGCCCCTTCTAGAACCTCGCCGATGTCGGCCGAGGCACGAAGTGATTTAGGCAGGCGCACACCCGGAAGGTAGTCGCCGTTGCGCTGCGAATTGTTGATCTCTTCGACCACGTCCTCACGCCTGGCCCAGAGCATTACCTGGTTGTCTTCGTTATCAGAAAGGACTTTGGCAAATGTGGTTCCCCAGCTACCAGCGCCCATTACGGCAATCTTGGCCATGCTTACTTTCCTTCCTTTTTGTTGAAGTTTCCGGTCTCGGTCTGACCGGCTCGAATTGGGTCCCAAAGTTCGCGCGGCGCAATTTGACCGCGCAGGCCTTCGACCAGGTGAGTGATTTCGCTCATCACGATCTCGGTGGCCTCGTGAACCTCGGCCGAGGTTAGCTTCTTGCCCCTGAAACGGCTTAGGTCAATCTCGTCACCAACCACGATGTCGACCGGCTTCCAGAACCCTGGGCGAAACTTGCTGCCGTACTGCGGCAAAATCTGCTCACTGCCCCAGTGAGCAATCGGGTAAACCGGCACGTTGGTTTCGAGCGCCAAACGAACCGCACCGGTCTTGCCGCGCATCGGCCAAAGGTTTGGGTCGCGGGTCAGTGTGCCCTCTGGGAAAATCGCAATGGTGTGACCGGCATCCAAGAATGCGTGTGCAGCACGAAGTTGTTCATCGTTGCGCTGACCACCTCTATAAACCGGGATCTGGCCGGCTGCCCGCAGGCAAGTGCCGATAAACGGGACTTTGAAAAGGCTGCCCTTTGCCAAAAAGTGCGGCGCACGCCTGAGGATCACATAAACAAAGTAGGCCACCGCAAGCGCATCGACGTTGGTTACGTGGTTGGCAACCAAAACATAGGCTCCCTTTTTAGGCAGCTTTTCGACACCGGTTGCACGGGTTTTGAACAAGAGACGAACGAGCGGAATCAAGACCGAAGCAATCAGGGCCAACACGAAGTGATGTTCGCGCGGGTTGATCTTTGGCATCTTGAGGTATTCGCTCTTCGCTTTCTTGGCCATATGCGAATGCCTACTCAGAGAATGTGAAGTCGGCGCCAAGGTCTGTGAGCTTCTGCAAGAAGTGCTCATAACCTCGCGATATCAACTGAACGTTGGTGACATTCGAAGTGCCCTTCGCAGCCAGCGCGGCAACCATGTGGCTAAAGCCGCCACGAAGGTCGGGCACACGGATGTCTGCCGCATGAAGTTCAGTTGGTCCAGAGATGACCGCCGAGTGGTTGAAGTTTCGCTGACCAAAACGGCAGGCTGTGCCACCTAGACACTCTTTGTAAATCTGAATCTGGGCGCCCATTTGAACCAGCGCATCGGTAAAGCCGAAGCGGTTTTCATACACGGTTTCGTGAATGATCGAGAGACCCTTGGCCTGGGTTAACGCAACAACGAGCGGCTGCTGCCAGTCGGTCATAAAGCCAGGGTGCACATCGGTTTCGAGAACGACCGGCTTTAGATCGCCGCCCGGGTGATAAAAACGAATGCCGTCATCTTCGATTTCAAACGCGCCTCCAACCTTTCGGAACACATTCAAGAAGGTGGTCATGTCTTGCTGACGGGCTCCGCCAACGAAGATGTCGCCGTTGGTTGCCAAAGCCGCACAGGCCCAAGATGCAGCCTCGTTGCGGTCGAAAATTGCTCGGTGAGTGTAGCCCTTTAGCTCTTTGACACCCTCGATGCGAATCACGCGGTCGGTGTCGACCGATATGATTGCGCCCATCTTCTGCAAGATGGCAATTAGGTCCATGATCTCGGGCTCGATAGCCGCACCAGAAAGCTCGGTTAGGCCCTGGGCGCGAGTTGCGGTCAGCAGAACCTGCTCGGTTGCGCCAACCGATGGGTAAGGCAGCTTGATTTTTGCGCCGTGCAAACCCTTTGGTGCCGAAAGACGAGTGCCGTTCTCGAGCTCTTCGATTACCGCACCAAAATTGCGCAGCACCTCGAAGTGAAAGTCGATTGGTCGGTCGCCAATGTGGCAACCACCGAGACCCGGGATGAATGCTTCGCCCAAACGGTGAAGCAACGGGCCACAGAAAAGAATCGGAATTCGAGATGAGCCAGCGTGGGCATCGATGTCGGCCATGCGAGCCGATGAAACCTGAGTTGGGTCGAGGGTCATGACGCCCTCTTCGCTGTGCTGAATTGCTACGCCGTGAAGCTGAAGCAAACGCGAAACGATCTCGACGTCGCTAATGAACGGAACGTCTTTGAGAATGCTCGGAGTCTCGCCAAGAAGAGCGGCAACCATGGCCTTGGTGACCAGGTTTTTTGCACCCTTTACGTCAACTCGACCAACAAGTGGCTTGCCACCGTGAACGGTGATCTGACTCATGGGTCTCCTTAGTGCTTCGCCGGAAGAGTCTTAGGCATCCAGCTAGGACGCTTGGCTTCGAAATCTGAAATTGCTTGTTCGTCACGCAGGGTTAGCCCGATGTCATCGAGACCTTCTAGCAGACGCCATTTAGTGTATTCGTCAATGCCGAAGTGAACCGAGAGGTCGCCAATCGTGGCGGTCTGCTCGACCAGGTTCACGGTGATCTGAGCGCCAGGGTTGGCCTCGAGAGCAGCCCAAAGCGCTTCGGTGTCGGCCTCGGTGATTTCACCGGCGATTAGACCTTGCTTGCCAGAGTTGCCTCTGAAGATGTCGGCAAACTTGCTCGACAAAACACACTTGAAGCCATAGTCGCGAAGCGCCCAGACGGCGTGCTCGCGGCTCGAACCAGTGCCAAAGTCTGGGCCAGCAACCAAAACCTGGGCATTCTTGTATGCCTCCTGGTTCAGCACGAACTCCGGGTCGTTGCGCCAGGCGGCGAACAGGGCATCCTCAAAGCCGGTCTTGCTGATGCGCTTCAGATAAACCGCTGGAATGATCTGGTCGGTGTCAACGTTGCTGCGTCGCAGCGGTGCGCCGACGCCGGTGAATACTTCGAACTTTTCCATTAGTTTGACTCCAAGTCGGCAGGCGCTGAAAGGGTTCCGCGAATTGCGGTGGCGGCGGCAACCAAAGGCGACACCAGGTGGGTTCTAGAACCCTTGCCCTGACGACCCTCGAAGTTGCGGTTTGAGGTTGAGGCAGAGCGCTCTCCCGGAGCCAACTGGTCTGGGTTCATGCCAAGACACATCGAACAACCTGCGAAGCGCCACTCGGCTCCGAAGTCTTTGAAGATCTTGTCGAGACCCTCGGCCTCGGCCTGCAAACGCACGCGAGCAGAACCAGGCACGACCATGAAGCGAACTCCATCGGCCTTCTTCTTGCCCTCGATTATTGCGGCGGCGGCACGAAGGTCTTCGATGCGGCTGTTGGTGCAAGAACCCAAGAACACGGTGTTCACCGCGATGTCCTTCATGCGGGTGCCCGGGGTTAGATCCATGTATTCAAGAGCACGGATGGCAGCTGCCTTGTCGTTCGGGTCGCTGAAGTCATCTGGGCTTGGAACGGTTTCGTTCAAGCTGATGCCCTGGCCAGGGTTGGTGCCCCAGGTCACAAATGGGTCGAGAGTGTTGGCATCTAGGAAGACCTCGGCGTCGAAGGTTGCACCCTCATCGGTTGGCAAAGTGTTCCAGTAGGCAACGGCAGCATCCCAGTCGGCGCCCTGCGGTGCGTGAGCGCGACCCTTTAGGTAGTCGTAGGTGGTCTGGTCAGGTGCAACCATGCCAGCGCGGGCGCCTGCCTCGATTGACATGTTGCAGATTGTCATTCGGGCTTCCATCGAAAGCGCGCGAATTGCACTGCCGCGGTATTCGAGCACATAGCCCTGGCCGCCGCCGGTGCCAATCTTGGCAATTACGGCAAGGATGATGTCTTTGGCGGTAACGCCCGGGCGCAATGTGCCCTCAACGTTGATGGCCATGGTCTTGAATGCTTTGAGCGGCAGGGTCTGGGTAGCGAGCACGTGCTCGACCTCAGAGGTGCCGATGCCCATCGCCAAAGCGCCAAAGGCGCCGTGAGTAGAAGTGTGTGAGTCGCCGCAAACCACGGTGATGCCCGGCATGGTTAGACCAAGCTGCGGGCCAACCACGTGCACGATGCCCTGCTCTTTGTCGCCGAGCGAGTGAATGCGAACGCCGAATTCCTCGGCATTGGTGCGCAGCGCGTTGATCTGGGTGCGGCTGGTTACATCGGCAATTGGCTTGTCGATATCCCAGGTTGGGGTGTTGTGGTCTTCGGTGGCGATGGTCAGATCGAGGCGGCGAACCGGGCGACCGGCCAAGCGCAAGCCATCAAACGCCTGTGGGCTGGTGACCTCGTGAACCAGGTGAAGGTCGATGTAGAGCAGGTCTGGTGAACCATTTTCGCCCTTGGTAACCAAGTGGTCGTTCCAGACCTTTTCGGCAAGAGTCAACGGCTTATTTGTCATGCATGCACCTCAAAAAGATTGAACCTAAAGTTTACCCGTTTTATGGGCTCTGAGCCTGAGTTGCCAGATTGCCTCGGTCGGCTAGGCTGGCAAAATGAGCGATAACGGCATCGAGTTTCTGCAGCGCAAAACCATCAAGGTTCTAACCGCTGGGCAGGTGCTTTCGGGCTTTGGTTTGGGTTCAACTCTTTCGATTGGCTCGCTATTGGCCGCCGACCTATCGGGCTCGGCCGCTTGGGCGGGAGCCGCCGCCACCTTCAGCACCCTCGGTGCCGCGATTTGGGCAGTTCCTTTGGCTCGCTTGGCCTTTGCCAGGGGTCGTCGCGTTTCACTCGCCACCGGCGCAGGACTAGCCATTTTGGGCGCAACCCTGGTGATCACTGCCGCCAGCATTCACTTCTTTCCGCTGCTTTTGGTGGCGCTGTTCTTCTTGGGCGCAGGTTCGGCAACCGGCCTTCAGGCTCGATTCGCCGCGACCGACCTACCAACTACTAAATCTGCTGGTCGAGACCTTTCGGTCGTGGTTTGGGCAACCACGGTGGGTGCGGTAGTCGGACCAAACCTTTTTGGCCCAGGCGAAATCGTTGGCCACTGGCTCGGCCTACCGACCATGACCGGACCGTTTGTGTTCACCATCACGGCTCAGCTGCTGGCGACATCCGTGTTTTGGTTTGGTCTTCGCCCAGACCCGCTGCTGGTGGCGAAACAGCTGAACGCCCTCGACGGCAAAATCAAGCCGAAGGTTTCGTTTGGCAGCGCGTTCAGCACTTTGAAACAGCACCCGATTGCGGCCTTTGCCGTTGCCGCGATTGGCCTTAGCCACATGGTGATGGTTTCGGTAATGGCTATGACCCCGGTTCACATGCAGCACGAGATGGGCGCAAACCTTGTGATCGTGGGCTTCACAATCAGCCTTCACATTGCCGGCATGTATGCCTTCAGCCCAATTTTCGGCTGGCTAACCGACAAGCTCGGCAAGGTTCAAACCGTGCTGATTGGCCAGGGTATTTATGTGGCGGCCTTGATGGTCGCGGGCTTCGGCCAACACGATCGCACCTTGGTGACCATCGGCTTGTTCTTGCTTGGCCTCGGCTGGTCGGCTTCGACCGTTGCGGGCTCTGCCCTGTTGGCAACCAGCCTGCCGGTTGATCAAAAGACTAACGTTCAGGGCCTAAGCGACTCGCTGATGAACCTATCGGGTGCATTTGGTGGCGCCGTAGCCGGTTCGATCTTGACCGCCTTCACCTTTGGCGGAGTAAATGCTGCCGCATTCTTGCCGGTCACTTTGATTGTGATTTTTGCTGGCGTCTCACGCCTGAGAAACAAAACAGCTCGCGCTTAGGCGGCATCCCGGTTAAATAAAACTCCCCACCGAGACATGTCATCGATGGGGAGATTCGTGATCCCAAGGGGATTTGAACCCCTGCTGCCGCCGTGAGAGGGCGGTGTCCTAGGCCGCTAAACGATGGGACCGTTTTTTGCAACCTCTCGATTATGCCACATCTGAGTCGATGCCGCTAGTCGAGCTTAGACCGAGGGTCTGGTGCAATTGAGAGCGCCTAGTTGCAGAACATGCGCAATGCGCCTGGCACAACCTCGGCCTCGATTGGCGAACTGCCAACCGATTCACCGTCGGCAAAGGCTGGCATGTCGCCGGAACTGAGTTTGACCTTGCTGGCCCGAACAATTTCGACAGCCGGGTGGCCGATGTGGGCGCCGGTGTAGGCCTTTGGATAAACCTTGATTAGTTCGAGGCGGCTGATCTTGTGGACGATGAACAAGTCGATCAGGCCATCGTCAATCTGAGCGTCTGGCGCAACCAGCAGCCCTCCCCCGAAACCCTTGGTGTTGCAGGCAGCGCAGAGCATGGCATCGAAGCTGCGCGGGTGACCATCGATGACGGCATCAAAGTGAATCGACTTGAACGATGAGAGCTCGAGCAGCATTGCGATGGTGTATTTGGCCGGGCCCTTGGGCCACTTCATGCGGTTTGCGCGACGGGCCACGAGCGCATCGAAGCCGGCCGAAATGCTGCCGATGAACCAAAACCAACCCCCTGTGGTGTGAGCCTTGACGACATCGATGTTTCTTGGGTTGGCGAGTTTGGCAACAATCAGGTTGGCTGCAGCAACCGCATCGCCGACTGGCAGCCCAAGGGTGCGCGCCGCGTCGTTGCCCGTGCCCGAAGCAATCAGGCCAAGCGGCAGGTTGGTGCCCGCGCAAAGGTTGACACCCAGATGCATGATGCCGTCGCCACCAACAACCACCAGGCAATCAATTTGGTTCTTGAGAATGGCCGCCTGAGCGTTTGCCTTGGCCTCGATTAGTGAACTGCCCGAAAGATCTAGCACCTCAAGGCCAGCCTGTTCAAAAACTTTTTGAGCTTGCTCGCCTGCTGCAAGAGCCGAGCCGCCGCCCGCAGTCGGGTTGATGATCAGACCGAGATTCATGCCTAGCGACGCAGCAATCTGGCGTTATTGATCACAAACAGTGAGGCAAAGCAAGAGAGAACAACAGCGCCAACCGGCGGCAAAACAATTCCGATCGGGGCGAGCAATCCAGAGGCAAGCAAAATGCCTCCCACGTTGACACCAAAGGCCACACCGATGTTTTGAGCGGTCTTCTTTTTTGCTCTGACGGCCAACTTCACCATGTTGGTGACCGCAATCGGGTCTTGCCCGTTAACCAGGATGTCGTTTTCGGTTTGGAGGTCTTCGAGGGTCGCGTCAATAGCGATCGAAACATCGGCAGCTGCCAGCGCCAGGGCGTCTTCACGAGCGTTGCCCACCATAGCAACCTGAGATGAATCGGCTTGAAGCGACTCGATTGCCGCAGCTTTTTGGTGCGGCAAGACCTCGGCCAAAACCTCGGTCACCTCGAGTTCGTTCGCCAGCTTGCCGGCAACCCCGGTGGCATCGGCGGTCAAAATAGCCACGCGCTTGCGCAAAAGCTGCAGACCAAAGACAGCCTTCTTGGCAGTTGGTCGAACCACGTCGGCAATCTCGATGGTGCCCAGTAGCTCGCCTTCGCGAACCAAGAACAGCACGGTGTTACCGTTCTGGTTTGCGGTGTCTGCACGAACCAGGTCGGTCACGTCGATTTCGATGTTGCGCGAGGTTAGCAACACCGGACCACCAAGAATGATTGTGGTGTTTTCGAGAAGGCCGGTCACACCCTGCCCAGGGATGGTTCTGAAGTCGATGATGTTTGGCACATCTAGGCCACGGCGAGCAGCCTCGGCTACGACCGCCTTGCCAAGTGAGTGCTGCGAAGGGCCTTCAACTGCGGCGGCGATGGTGATCAGGTCTTCGGTTGAGTGCAGGCTCGAGCCATGAGCCAAAAGCGCCGATACGAATGTGCGTTCATCCGTGGTGAGAGTGCCGCTCTTATCGAAAACCACAAGATCGATGTCGGCAAGCTGCTCAAACGCAGCGCGGTTCTTGACCAGGGTGCCAGCGCCTGCCAAGCGACCCAAGACCGTCTGGCTGATGATGCCGACCGCCAGCGAAAACGCGGCGGGGCTAACCACGAGCAAGACCGCGGTAAACCGCATCACATTGTCGGTGATCGAGGCACTGCCCACAATCAGGCTGATGCCGGTGACGGCCAAGGCAACGGCAACCGAGATGAAATAAATCGGGCCGGCAGAACGCTCGGCGCGAATCTGCATCAGAGTCTTTTGACCTTCGGCGCGCTCGAGCGCCTCTTGAACATGCTCTTCGAGCTTGCGACCCGAGAAAGGCAACTGAACCGCAGCCAAGAGTCGAGGTTCAAACCAAGCGCTCGCGCCAAGCACAACCGCCATAATGCCCAGCTGCCACCAGAAACCGGTCATGTCGCGGCTTGAGTTTTTGATAGCGCCCGAGAGGTTTTGAATGATTCCGAAGCCTACGAAAATCAGCAGGCCCGCGGTGCGCAGGTACCAAATGTTGAGCACTCGGGTTAGAAAGTGATCACTGACCTCGGTCGGGTCGACCTCGACCGCACGACGGCCCTTGGCCTTGTGGCTAGCCTCATCGCCGGGCAGGTCAATGGCCCCGGTGAATAGCTCTTCGATGTCGTCTAGCACCCTCAAATCTTAGCCGCCAGCGCATTCGCGCACATTGTTGGCAGAATGAAACCATGCAGATCACAAAGCTTGAGCACGCGTGTTTGATTCTCGAAGAATCGGGCGACAAGATCATTCTCGACCCGGGCGTTTATACCCGCCCAGTCGAAGGCCAAACCGGGGTGCTTGCCGTGGTGCTCACCCACATGCATGATGACCACTGCTTCGAAGAGCAGCTCGACCGAATCGCCGCTCTGAACCCAAACCTAAAGATTTATGGCACGGATGAAGTGTGCAAGCGCCTTGCCGAGTCGCGCCCAGCATTCGACACCACGGCCGTGCACCACGGTGATTTTTATAAAGTCGGCGCATTCACACTCGAGTTTTTTGGCGACATGCACGCCGAGATTCACCGATCGATTCCGCTGATTCAAAACTGCGGCGTGATGATCAACTCGAAGCTCTACTACCCCGGCGACAGCTTCACTCAGCCAGACTGCCCGGTCGAGCTGTTGGCCTGCCCGTCGTCGGCGCCCTGGCTAAAGATCAGCGAAGTCATGGATTTCGTGGCAGCCGTGAAGCCGAAGCGCTCGATGGCAACCCACAACGTGCACCTGAGCGATCTTGGGCACCAGATGAACAACGGCCGCATTCAGGCGGTAACCGAAGCCGGTGGAGGAACCTTTGAGTTCTTGAAGCCCGGCGAAACCACCACTGTCTAAGACCTTTGGCCTAGCGACTCAGGCCCGCAAAATCACCAGTTAAAGCGAAAACGGCCCGATAAATCGGACCGTTTTCAAAGCTGGGATACCAGGACTCGAACCTAGAACAAAGGAACCAGAAACCTTCGTGTTGCCAATTACACCATATCCCAATTTGGCAAGAGCCCGAGGGCTCGACTCTCAATCTTAGCCTTGTTAGGCGGTCTGAGCAAACGCCTTCAGGCGAGCGATGGTCTCGGCCTTGCCCAGAATTTCCATCGACTCAAATAGTGGCGGAGAGATGCGACGACCAGAGATGCCGGTGCGCAACGGACCAAATGCCAAGCGAGGCTTTAGCCCCATGCCGTCGATAAGTGCAGCCTGAAGAGCGGCCTGAACCGGTTCGGTTTTGAATTCTGAATCGGTAATGGGCTCGAGGGCAGCGATCGACGCGTTCAGAACCTCGGCAAGGTTCTCTGGCATGCCAGCCTTGGCGTCATCCTCGATCACAATCTGGTCTGCGGTGACGAACAAGAAGCCGAGAAGTGCCGGTGCCTCGCTGAGCACCTGAAGGCGCTCTTGAATTAGTGGTGCGGCGGCGGTCAAAATTGCCTCTTGCTCAGCGGTTAGCTGGGCGCCAACGATGCCGGCGCTCTGCAGGTATGGCATCAGGCGCGACTTGAACTCGTCGGCTGAAAGCAGGCGAATGTGTGAAGCGTTGATTGCCTCGGCCTTCTTGAGGTCAAAGCGAGCCGGGTTTGGATTCACGTTCTTCACATCGAAGGCAGCGGCAAGTTCATCCAAGGTGAAAATGTCTTGATCGGCGCTCAAGCCCCAGCCAAGCAGAGCAAGGTAGTTGAGCAAACCCTCTGGAATAAAGCCGCGGTCGCGGTGGTGGAACAGGTTCGACTCTGGGTCGCGCTTCGAAAGCTTCTTGTTTCCCTCACCCATCACGTATGGCAGGTGGCCAAACTGAGGAATGAATGAGGTGATGCCGGCTTCATACATGGCGTTGTAGAGCGCAATCTGGCGAGGGGTCGAAGACAACAGGTCTTCGCCGCGAAGCACATGGGTAACGCCCATTAGAGCGTCGTCAACCGGGTTGACCAGAGTGTAGAGCGGCTGGCCGTTTGGGCGAACCACAACGAAGTCTGGGAACGAACCGGCCGGGAAGGTGATGTCGCCACGAACCAGGTCGGTGAAGGTGATGTCTACCTCTGGCACGCGAAGGCGAAGCGCTGGGCTGCGTCCCTCGGCACGATAGGCGGCGCGCTGCTCTTCGGTCAGGTCGCGCTCTGAGTTGTCATAGCCAAGCTGAACCGCGCGGCCGGCGGCCTTGTTGCGCTCGTCAATCTCTTCGCCGGTCAAATAGCTTTCATAGATGTGGCCAGATGCCTTGAGCTTCTCGATTACGTCGAGATAAATGTGGCTGCGCTCGCTCTGACGGTATGGCTCTGCTGGGCCACCCACGTTTACGCCTTCATCCCAGTTCAAACCGAGCCAACCGAGGGCGTCGAGAATCATGTCGAAAGATTCTTCGCTGTCGCGCTCTGCATCGGTGTCTTCAATGCGAAACAGAAACGAACCGCCGGTGTGACGGGCGTAGGCCCAGTTGAACAGTGCGGTTCGAATCAAACCAACGTGCGGGGTGCCGGTTGGCGAAGGGCAAAAACGCACCTTCACATCGGCGCCGGTTGCGGTTGAAAAAGGTGCGGTGATCACAGAAGACATAATGCTCAAGTCTAAACGACCTGCCGCGAGTGGGGTTTAGACGACCGGGTTGACTAGGGTGCCGATGCCTTCGATTTCGCACTCGACAATCTGGCCGGCAAGAATCGGCGAGATGCCCGCCGGGGTGCCGGTGAGCACCACATCGCCAGGCAGCAGAGTCATGTTTTGGCTGATGTAGCTGATGATCTTTGGCACGTTGTGCAGCATGTGGGTCAGGGTCGAGTTCTGACGAACCTCGCCGTCGACACGGCTCTCGAGAACCTGGTCTTCGGGAACAAACTCGGTTTCGATCCATGGGCCAAGTGGGCAGAAGCTGTCGAAAGACTTTGAGCGAGCCCACTGGTCGTCGCTGAACTGAAGGTCACGCGCGGTGACATCGTTGGCAACGGTGTAGCCCCAAACGTAGTTGAGCGCATCTGCCTCGGTGACGTTTTTGGCAATCTGCCCCATCACGATTGCTAGCTCAACCTCCAGGTCGACTTGCTGGCTCTGCGCCGGCAAAACGATTGCATCGCCAGGTCCCACAATCGATGATGAAGGCTTCAAAAACAGGGTTGGCTCTGCCTCGGTCGAAAGATTCATCTCGGCAATGTGGTCGGCATAATTTTTGCCAACGCAAACCACCTTGGATGGAATGCTCGGCGCAAGAAGCTTGACCTCTTTGATCGGCACTCGATCGCCAGTGGTTTCGTAACCGGCAACCAGCGGGTGTCCGGCAAGCACAACGAGCTCTGGGCCATCGACGATGCCGAAGCGTGGTTCGCCGTTCAGGCTAAAACGAGCGACGCGCATTAGTCAGAAAGCTTGACTAGCCAGTTGTGGCGGTCGGCCACGGTGCCATATTGAATGCCGGTTAACTCGGCACGCAGGCTTGCGGTCAACTCGCCAGGTTCAGCATCGGCCGAACCAATGGTTTCGACGCGGCTCTTGAACTGACCGATCGGAGTGATCACGGCAGCGGTTCCACAGGCAAAGACCTCAACGATTTCGCCAGAGTTGATGCCCGCGCGAACTTCATCCAGGGTGATTTTGCGCTCTTCGAGGTTGATGCCGCGGTCGCGGATCAGGGTGCAAACCGAGTCGCGGGTGATGCCGCGAAGAATGGTGCCGTCGAGCGACGGAGTAGCAACGTGGCCGTCTTTGTAGACGAAGAATAGGTTCATGCCACCAAGCTCTTCGATGTAGGTCGAAGATTCGGCGTCGAGGAACATCACCTGCGAGCAACCGTTTTCGTAGCCCTCATTCTGAGCGAGCAATGATGCTGCGTAGTTGCCACCGGTCTTTGCCTCACCGGTGCCGTGCTTACCCGCACGCGAAGAGTCGAGAGCGATCCAGATCGAAACCGGCTTTAGGCCGCCTGTGAAGTATGGGCCAACCGGCGAGGCGATCACGCGGTATTCGGCGCGGTGAGCGGCACGAACACCAAGGAAGTTCTCGGCGGCAATCTCGAACGGGCGAATGTATAGAGTCTTTTCGTTGACCGGCTCTGGAACCCACGCGCCATCGACGGCAATGAGCTGCTTTAGCGACTCAACGAAGAGTTCAACCGGCAGTTCTGGTAGAGCCATGCGGCGAGCAGAAAGCTGCAGACGCTTGGCGTTCGCCTCTGGGCGGAAGGTCCAGATCGAACCATCCTGGTGACGGTAAGCCTTGATGCCCTCAAAGATTTCTTGGCCGTAGTGAAGAACGGCAGCAGATGGGTCCATCATGATTGGGCCGTATGGAATGACCTCAGCAGAGGTCCAACCCTTGTCTTTCTCCCAGACGCAAACGACCTGGTGGTCGGTCAGGTTGGCACCGAAGACCGGGGCCTTGAGAATTTCTTCACGCTCGGCCGCAGGAAGCGGGTTTGAGTTGCGGGTTACTTTGAACTCTAGATCGGCCATGATCTGCTTCTTTCTTGAAACCTAAATTGGGTTTATAGGAGAGCGAAGATGCTCTCGGCAACCTCGGTGGTTGAACGCTTTTTGGTGCCGCGGCTAGCTAGGTCGGCTGCGACGGCATTTTCGATTCGAGCTGCGGCAACCGGGTTTTTGAGGTGGTTGAGCAGCAGTGCAGCCGACAGAATGGCTGCGGTTGGGTCGGCAAGGTTTTTGCCTGCAATGTCGGGGGCCGAACCATGTACCGGTTCGAACATACTCGGGAAGGTTCCGTCTGGATTGATGTTTCCAGAGGCTCCGAGCCCAATGCCGCCGCCGATGGCAGCAGCTAGATCAGTGATGATGTCTCCAAATAGGTTATCAGTCACGATTACGTCGAAACGCTCTGGGTCGGTGACCATGAAGATGGTTGCGGCGTCGATGTGAAGGTAGTCGTGGGTGATGCCAGGAAACTCTTCGGCAACCTTGTTGACGGTGCGCTGCCACAACCAACCGGCGTGAACCAAAACGTTGTGCTTGTGAACCAGGGTGACCTTCTTGCGGTCGCGGGTTGAAGCAAGCTCGAACGCATAGCGAACCAGACGCTCAACGCCGAAGGCGGTGTTAACCGAAACCTCGTTGGCAACCTCGGCTGGGGTGCCAACACGAATCGCGCCACCGTTGCCCACGTATGGACCCTCGGTGCCTTCGCGAACTACAACAAAATCAACCTTGCCCGGGTCGGCAAGCGGGCTAACCACGCCCGGGTAAAGCTTCGTTGGGCGAAGGTTCACATAGTGGTCAAATGAGAAACGAAGCTTGAGCAGCAACTGACGCTCGAGCACACCCGATGGCACGCGAGGGTCGCCGATGGCACCCAAAAGAATGGCATCGTTCTGCTTGAGGGCATCCATGTCGGCATCGCTGAGGGTCTCGCCCGTTGCCAAATAGCGACGCGCGCCAAGGTCAAACTCGGTGGTCTTGAAGCTGACGCCAGAACCCACGGTTGCACGGTTCATTGCCTCGAGGGCGATGTTGGTGACCTCTGGGCCAATGCCGTCGCCACCGATTACTGCGATTTTGTATTCACGCGTCAAGATGATGCTCCCAAGTGCTGTTGATTGCTCTCAACTTTACTCGCATCACCCGCCTGTTTTTGGGCGGTTTAGAGGCGTTTGGCCAAAAGAATGACGGTGATCGAGGGCTTGAGGCCATCCTTGGTTTGCACTTGCCCCTCGCAGTTGGTCACAACCTCGATTTCGAGTGGCAAATCGGCGCAAATCTCTTTGAGGCCTTCGACAGTTGGCAAAACATCTGGGTTCTGTGGGCCGCCATAGCCGCCGCCAAGGTTTTCACGCGCGTGCCAAACCCCAAGCAGGTGGCCACCAACACGGATGTTGTCGGTCAGGGTGTCGATTGCGTCGGCGAGATCGGCTTGTGGCACCTGAAGATAGGCAACCACACCGATGTCGACCGGGGTCAACACGGATTCAAAACCGGTGGCATCGGCAACGTGAGCAAAATGAAGGTCGGCAACCCCGCGCTCTTCGGCCAGCTTGAGCGACTTAGACAGAGCCTTGCGCGACCAGTCGATGTTCTCTGACTGCCAACCCTGCTCGCTAAACCAGATCGCATTGCGACCCTCTCCCCCGGCAAGGTCAATCATTTTGCCCTTGGGCTGAGCAGCAATCAGCGGTTCGCAGTACTCCTTCACAAAGCGATTCACCACGGTTGTGTAGATGTAGTCGTCGGTGTCGAATTTTGCGTCCCAGTAAGAAGAATCCATACTTGAAATGTAATGCCTCTTTTTGAAAGGACCCTTTGATGGCCGACGAGATCACAATTTCAGACCTAGCGCTTGAGCTAGAAACCGGCGCCTGGGTGCTTGACGTGCGCGAAGACGACGAGTTTGCCGATGGCCACGTGCCTGGCGTGCACCACATTCCACTTGGACAGTTGCCTGACAAGTTTCACCTGATTCCAAAGGATGAAAAGATTTTTGTAGTTTGCCGCTCGGGTGCTCGCAGCCAGTCTGGTGCCGACTACCTTTTGAGCCAGGGCTATGACGCCGTTTCGGTTGCCAACGGCACCATGGGCTGGATCAGCTCTGGTCGCGAAGTTTCTTTCGACCCAAGCCTCTAAGAATTAGCTTCGGCCTCGGCCAATAAAAAAACCCGCCTCGCAATTGAGGCGGGTTTTTTGTTATTCAAATTCTGGGATTTGAAAAATAACTGTGACTTAGGCGTTGATGTCGATTGCCTTCATTACGTCGGCCTCGATTGCAACGCGAACGCTCTCAAGAACGCCTGCCTCAACCGGTGAGTCAACGGTGATAACCGAAAGCGCCTTGCCGCCCTTTTGCTGACGAGCAATCTGCATGGCGGCGATGTTGATGCCGGCGTCTGCGAAAGCCTTGCCATAGATAGCCACGATGCCTGGGCGGTCGCCGTAAACCATCAGCACTAGGTGCTCGGCAAGAGCCAACTCAACGTCATAACCGTTGATGTTGGTGATCTTCTGGTGCAGCTTCGGGCCGATAACGGTTCCCGAAACCGAGGCGGTCGTGCCATCGGCAAGGGTTGCCTTGATGGTGGTTACGTTGCGGTACTCATCTGAGTTGGTGTCGACAACTAGCTTGACATCGATGCCGCGCTGGTCAGCCATCAAAGGTGCGTTCACGTATGAAACCTGCTCGGTAACCGCGTTCTGGAAGAAGCCCTTTAGACCGGCAAGCTTTAGAACCGATACGTCGTGAACCGCGATCTCGCCGCGAACCTCAACCTCGATTGCGGTGACGTTGCCACCCGAAAGACCAAACAAAACCTGCCCAAGCTTTTCGATTAGGTTGATGCCCGGCTTGACCGAAGCGTCGATGTTGCCACCGGCAACGTTGACTGCGTCTGGCACTAGGTCGCCGGCAAGAGCCAAGCGAACTGACTTAGCAACCGAGATGCCAGCCTTCTCTTGAGCCTCATCGGTCGATGCACCTAGGTGCGGGGTGACCAGGATGTTCTTTAGGCCAAGAAGCGGGTTGCCCTTTGGTGGCTCCTGAACGAATACGTCTAGACCGGCACCGGCAATCTGGTTGGTGCTTAGCGCGGTGAATAGCGCTTCTTCATCGATGATTCCACCGCGTGAGCAGTTGACGATTCGAAGGTTTGGCTTGGCGATCGCAAACTGTGCGGTCGAGATCATTCCGGTGGTCTCTGGGGTCTTTGGAATGTGAATGGTGATGAAGTCTGACTGCTGCATGACCTCGTCGAGGGTGGCGAGCTTGACACCCATCTGCTCGGCGCGAGCCGGGGTGATGTATGGGTCGTAACCGATTAGTTCGACGCCGAAGCCGGCTAGACGCTGGGCAACCAAGCCACCGATGCGGCCAAGGCCCACGATGCCAACGGTCTTCTCGTAAAGCTCGGTTCCGGTGAACTGCGAACGCTTCCATTCGCCAGCCTTTAGCGAGTGGTTGGCGTCTGGAATGTGACGAGCTAGGCCAAGCATCTGTGAGATGGCTAGCTCTGCTGCCGAGATCACGTTTGAGGTTGGTGCGTTGACGACCATCACACCGGCAGCGGTGGCAGCCTTGATGTCAACGTTGTCTAGACCAACACCGGCGCGAGCAACAACCTTAAGCTTTGGCGCCGCGGCGATTGCCTCTGCGTCAACCTGGGTTGCCGAGCGAACCAAGATGGCGTCTGCCTTGGCTAGTGCTGCAAGCAGCGCTGGGCGGTCGGTTCCGTCAACGTTTACAACGTCAAAGTCTGGGCCAAGCGCCTCAACGGTCGCTGGTGAAAGCTCTTCGGCAATTAGAACAACTGGCTTAGTCATTGCTACATCCTCGTGATTTGTGGGTGCCGAGATTCGGCAACGAGAACAAGTTTAGAACCGAGTTTTGCAAAAATCGCCCTAGTAATTTTCAATAAACATTACTTACAATAGCCAGTATGAAAGTTGCCGCAGCAAAGCTGTCTCC
>JACCDW010589809.1_pt1 | contig 83217 bp, 83 predicted proteins | sample 7449781 | NCBI WGS metagenome assembly JACCDW01 (sample SAMN15323449, study PRJNA562643) | freshwater metagenome | isolation source: river surface water | place: USA:Blue River Watershed | collected 2017-08-18
CATGGGCAAATGTCCAACCGCCGTCACCGACTGGCCCCACATAGGCAAAGGCAATCTTCAAAGGCTCGACTTTGGCCGGCGCAGCCGGGGCGGCCGACTTGGCCGGCTCTTCTTTTTTCGAGCAGGCCAAAAGCGACAGTGAGGCCATCAGCGTGAGCGATACCACCCTGAGTGTGCTTCGTTTGGACAAACTTTTCATGAATATTCCTTTCGGGATGATGGAGGAAAATAGATTGAGATTATGCGTCGGGATGAAAAGGCCGCCCCAGCGACGCAGGCATATGGGCTCGAATCCAACTGGGGTTTCGGGAAATCAGCACCAATACCACGACAGTGGCCAGATATGGCATGGCCGTCAGCCACTGGCTGGGAATTTCAACCCCCATGCCTTGCAAATGGAACTGCAACATGGTGACGCCACCAAACAGGTATGCCCCCAGCAACACCCGTGCCGGGCGCCAGGTGGCAAAAGTGGTCAAGGCCAGGGCGATCCATCCCTTGCCCGCCACCATGCCCTGCACCCAAAGGGGGGTGTATATGATCGACAAATACGCCCCAGCCAAACCGCACAGGGACCCACCGGCCATCACGGCACACCATCGAATCAGACGCACCCGGTAACCCAAAGCATGGGCTGCCTGAGGTGATTCACCAATGGCACGCAGAATCAGACCCGGTCGGGTGCGGTCCAAAAACCACATCAGACCCAGGCCCAGCAAGGCGGTCAGATAAACCAAGGGATGATGTTGAAACAAGGCCGGCCCCACCAAAGGCCATTCGCTCAAGACGGGTATGGCATACGCCACTCGCTCAGGCAATTGCTCTTTGACATACGAGATGCCGACAAAAGCAGAAAAACCGGCCCCGAACAAACTCAAGGCCAGGCCAGTGGCGTACGCATTGGTGCCCAAACCGATCACCAAGGCGCCAAAAATCGCCGCCAGCAAGGCACCGCTGCCCATACCGGCCAAAAAGCCCAAGACATCACTGCCCGAGTGCACCACGGTGGCAAAACCGGCGATGGCCGCGCACAGCATCATGCCCTCAGCACCCAGGTTCACCACCCCTGCCTTTTCATGGATCAGCAGGCCCAATGCGGCCAATGCCAACACGGTGCCTGCTTGCAGGGTGGCAGCCAACAACAAAGCGTAGGTTTCCATCAGGCCCGGCTCCAACGCAAACGGCGATGCACCAAAGTGTCACAGGCCAACAAGGCAAAAAGCAACAAACCCTGAAACACCCCGGTCATGGATTTTGGCAATCCCAATCGGGACTGAGCCATTTCACCGCCGATGTAGAACATGCTCATGAGCACCGCAGAAAGCACCATCCCAAAAGGGTTCAATCGACCCACAAAGGCCACGATAATGGCGGCAAAGCCGTACCCGGACGGGACATAGGGGGTGAGTTGGCGGATCGGTCCTGCCACTTCCAGCGCCCCGGCCAGGCCAGCCAACGCCCCAGAAACACCCAAGGCCGTCCAGAGTGCTTTTCGCGACGAAAAACCGGCGTACTGGGCAGCCATCGGGGCCAAGCCACCCACCTGTTGGGCCCAGCCTGCGCGGGTGCGGAACAAAAAAACCCAAAGCACCAGCACCCCCGCCAATGCCAGAAGCAAGCCGATATGAGTTCGCGACCCGTCGATCAACCGTGGCACCTGTGCCACTGCTTCAAAGGTGCGAGATTGAGGAAAGTTATACCCGGCCGGGTCTTTCCAGGGGCCATAAACCAAATATCCTAAAACCATTTCGGCCACATACACCAGCATCAGGCTGACCAGAATCTCACTGGCGTGAAAACGGTCGCGCAACCAGGCGGTCAGGGCCGCCCAAGCGCACCCGCCCAAAGCCCCTGCCAACAAAACGGCCACGAAAAAGCCCGTGGGGCTGCCCCGCTCGGCCCACAGAGCCACACCGGAAGCCGCCACAGCGCCAATGATGAACTGCCCTTCGGCACCGATGTTCCAGACATTCGAGCGGAAACAAACCGCCAACCCGAGCGCGATGAGCAACAAAGGGGTGGCCTTGATGCTCAACTCACCCCAGGCATAGGCAGAGCGGATCGGCTCGACAAAAAACATTTGTAAACCGCGCCAAGGGTCTTTGCCCAGGGCCACAAAAAGCGCAACCCCGATCAGCACAGTCAAACACAGGGCCAACAAGGGAGAGCCCCAGAGCCAAAATCGGCTGGGTTGCGGCCGAGGCTCAAACCGCCACATGGTTGCCCCTTGGCCAAAGGCCACTCATCCACTCACCGACACGGGTCGGGTTGGCATCTTCGCGCGACAAAGCTGGCGACAGTCGCCCACCGGCCATGACATGCAAGCGGTCGGACAATTCAAACAATTCCTCCAGCTCTTCGCTGATCACCAAAAGCGCACAACCCGCGTCGCGCAAACGCAGCAATTCGCCCCTGATTTGTGCGGCCGCACCTACATCCACCCCCCAAGTGGGTTGGGCCACAATCAGCAAGCGGGGTTCGGCGCTGATCTCGCGCCCGACGATGAATTTCTGCAAATTGCCGCCCGACAACGATCGGGCCGGGGCATGTGGCCCGGCGGCCTTGACCTGAAAGCGCTCGATCACGCCTCGCGCCTGCGCCACCAGCCGGGATGTATGGATCCAACCCCATGCACCAACGGCCTCGGTGCGGGTCAGCAACAGGTTGTGCGCCAGGCTCATTTCGGGCACTGCGCCCCGGCCCAATCGCTCCTCTGGCACCATGTGCAGGCCCAGTGCGCGACGACGTGCGGGCCCCCATTGGGCCACCGCCTCGCCCTGTAAGCGTATGCAATGGGCCGCAGGGCGCGTGTCTTCACCCGATAATGCGGCCAACAACTCACGCTGACCATTTCCGGAAACCCCTGCCAGGCCAACCATCTCACCTGCCCGTACACTGAGCGACACATCATGCAAGTCGGTGCCGAACGGATCGAGACAGGGCAAAGACAACTGGTGGACTCGCAATACCTCGTCACCAGGCAGATGGGGGGAAGATCGCAAGGGCGTCGGCTCTTGTCCGATCATCATCTGTGACAGACTGGACAGGCTTTCCTGCCTGGGGTCACAAAACCCGGAGACTCGCCCGGATCGCAATACGGTACAGGCCGAGCAAAGCGCCCTGATTTCATGCAATTTGTGGCTGATATAAAGCAGGCTGCGCCCCTGACTCACCCATCGGCGCAGCACATCAAACAGCTTGTCCACCGCTTGCGGTGTCAGCACCGAAGTCGGCTCATCCAGAATCAACAACTTTGGTTCAGTGAGCAAGGCGCGGATGATTTCTACCCTTTGCATCTCGCCAACGCTGAGGGTGTGCACAGGTCGCATCGGGTCGATGTCCAGTCCATATTCGGCAGACTGTTGACGAATGCGCTCGGTGACCTCGGTCAGGCCGGGGGTACGTGCCAGCCCCAACCACACATTTTCTGCCACGCTCAAGCTGCCAAAGAGACTGAAGTGCTGGAACACCATGCCGATGCCCAATTCTCTGGCCTGTTGCGGCGACTTCAGTCGCAGGGGCCGGCCCTGAAAGGACATCTCCCCTGCATCGGGCTGCACGGCGCCATAAACGATCTTCATTAGCGTCGATTTACCCGCCCCGTTTTCGCCCAGAACCGCATGCGCTTGTCCGGGCCAGACTTCCAGGTCTATGCCTTCATTGGCCACCACGCCCGGATAGCGCTTGGTGATGCCTTGAAGCTTGAGTAAGGGGACAGACATGACTGGAGATGATACCCATGAAAAAACCCTTCCCCAAGGGGAAGGGTTTGTTGGGCCACCAGACGCCCGAGGGGATTGAGGGCTCAGTGGAACTGTTCTTCTTCGGTTGAGCCGCTCATGGCCTTGACCGAAGAGTTGCCCCCCTGGATCACAGTGGTCACATCGTCAAAGTACCCGGCACCGACCTCTTGCTGGTGCGACACAAAGGTGTATCCAATGTCGCGGGCGGCGAACTCGGGCTCTTGCACCATCTCGACATAGTGCTTCATGCCTTCGCCTCGGGCATAGGCGTGCGAGAACTTGAAGGTGTTGAACCAATTCAGATGGATGCCTGCGAGGGTGATGAACTGGTACTTGTAGCCCATCGCCGAGAGCTCTTCCTGGAAGGCCGCAATATCGCGATCATTGAGGTTCTTTTTCCAGTTGAATGAAGGTGAACAGTTGTACGACAACAGTTTGCCTGGGTACTTGGCATGGATGGCCTGCGCGAATTCGCGCGCAAAGCCCAGGTCTGGCGTGCCTGTCTCGCACCACACCAGATCAGCCACGCCGGCATAGGCCAAGCCCCGGCTGATGGCCTGCTCAATGCCATTTTTAACGCGATAAAAGCCCTCAGGCGTGCGCTCTCCGGTCAGGAAGGGCCTGTCATTGGCGTCGTGATCACTGGTCAGCAAATTGGCTGCTTCGGCGTCGGTGCGGGCCAGCACAATGGTCGAGACGCCCATCACATCGGCTGCGAAGCGAGCCGCCTGCAGCTTCTCCACTGCCTCTTGGGTGGGAATCAACACCTTGCCACCCATATGGCCGCACTTTTTGACGGCAGCGAGTTGGTCTTCAAAGTGAACACCTGCGGCACCGGCGCCTATCATGTTCTTCATCAATTCAAATGCATTGAGCACGCCGCCAAACCCCGCCTCGGCATCGGCCACGATAGGCAGGTAATAGTCGATGAACTCTTTGGAGCCGGGCTCAACGCCCCGCTGCCACTGGATTTCGTCGGCGCGGCGAAAGGTGTTGTTGATGCGGCGCACCATTGCGGGCACAGAGTCATAGGCATACAACGATTGGTCGGGGTACATCGTTTCACTGGTGTTGCCATCGGCAGCAACTTGCCAGCCCGAAAGATAGACCGCTTCCAAACCAGCCTTGGCTTGTTGCATGGCCTGGCCACCCGAGATGGCGCCAAACGAATTCACATAGCCTTTTTTGGCATCGCCATTGATCAGGCGCCAGAGTTTTTCAGCGCCACGTCGAGCCAACGTGTGCTCAATGTGCAGGCTTCCACGCAGGCGCACCACATCGGCGGCCGTGTAGTTGCGCTTGATGCCCTTCCAGCGCGGGTTGTGGGCCCAGTCTTTTTCGAGGGCTTCGATTTGTTGTTGACGGCTCATTTGATCATGAATGGTTTGAGGCATGACAGACTCCAGAGGTTGAGGAACAAGGGGTCGAATCCAGTTGGTTTCGATGTTTAAAGTTTATCGCGCCGAACCCAACTTCACACCTCTTATGTCTTATATAAGAATTAATTTTTCATCAATATTTTCAATAGTTTATAAAATTAATCCTGTATTATGAAATTCAATTTCTCATATCAAGAAATTTTGTTGCGTCGCACCAATTTTATTTTCACATGACGAAATCAAATTTCGGACTCAAATCCTCATGCCTCCTTGGCCTTGCCCCCTGTCGTAAAACACATCTTCAGCGAGTGCCTTTTGCACCCTTTCGGGACACTTGCAAACCACGGGTAGTGGGCTGAAAAAACGGATGGAAACCATGGTTTTCAGGACACAAAATCAAATGGATCGTCAAGTGTCAGTCGTCGCAGAATGAAAAAAACAACATTCCCCTCTGAAAATATCACTTTTCCGCTTGGAAAAGGGCCTTTTTCCCTTTAGCATCCGTGGTGCTGAACGCGTGCAAGCGTCCAGTTCATCCATCAACTTCTAGAAGGAATTGAGATCATGGCAACTGCAAAGAAAAAAGCACCGGCTAAAAAAGCCGCTCCCGCAAAGAAAGCCGCGGCCAAGAAGCCCGTAGCAAAGAAGGCCGCCGCCAAGAAACCGGCCGCCAAGAAGCCCGCCGCCAAAAAGGCAGCACCGGCCAAGAAGCCCGCCGCTAAAAAAGCAGCACCGGCCAAAAAAGCCGCCGCTAAAAAGCCTGCCGCCAAAAAGGCCCCTGCCAAAAAGCGCACCCCGAACGCTGCGTTCATGAAACCGATGACCCCCAGCGCCGCTTTGGCCGCTGTCATTGGCAACAATGCCGTGCCTCGCACCGAGGTGGTCAGCAAGCTGTGGGCCTACATCAAGAAGAATGGCTTGCAAGACAAGGCCAACAAGCGCGCCATCAATGCCGATGCCAAACTGAAAGAAGTGTTTGGCAAATCCCAGGTCACCATGTTTGAACTGGCTGGCCTGATCGGCAAGCACCTCAAGTGATGTCCATTGCTTGATCAAAAAAGGCCGCGCAAGCGGCCTTTTTTTGCTTTGGCGCTCAAAAAATGGTGTGTCCGCCCGTCCTCAAACGGCACGGGCCTTGTCAAGCGCCGTTTGCCGAATGGCACTCATGGTGCTTCGGGTGGTGATCACTTCCGGGTCGAGCATGACTTCAATCAGGGTGCCCTTGCTGGAACGCACCGCGGCCACAAAAGCCGCCTCAAACTCCTCGGTGCGATGAATGCGCACGCCTTCATAGCCATAGGCCAGGGCCAGGGCCACAAAGTCGGGGTTTTGTAATTTCGAACCACTCTCGTGCAGCGGGTACTCGCGTTCCTGATGCATGCGTATGGTGCCGTACATGCCATTGTTGAGCAGCACGATGATGCTCTTGGCCCCATGTTGAACGGCGGTCGCCAACTCTTGGCCATTCATCAGAAAATCACCATCGCCGGCGATGGTGAAAGCAGTTCGCCCGGTGACGATATTGGCCGCGATGCCAGCGGGCACCCCATAGCCCATGGCACCCGAAGTCGGCGCCAATTGCGTCTTCAGGCCGCGCGCCAGGCCATGGTAGCGGTGAAAGCGATGGACCCAGCTGGCAAAATTACCTGCGCCGTTGGTGACGACCGCGTCGGCGGGCAGGTGACGATTGACCACATCGATCAGTGCAGCCATATCGATCGGCCCTGGCAGGGCCTGAGGGCGCAAATTATCAAGATAGTCGGCATGGATCTGTGCGGTACGCTCGGCCCAGGGCAAATCGGAGGGGGCCGACAGCACTTCAAGTGAACGGGCGGCTGCATTCATGGTAGAGAGTATGGCCAGATCAGCCCGGTACACGCGGTTCAGTTCCTCTGCGCCGCCATGGATGTGAACCAGCTTTTGTTGGGGCTTAGGGGCCTGAATCAGGGTGTAGCCGCTGGTCGTCATCTCTCCCAAACGCGCACCGATGACCAATAACAAGTCACTGTCGCGGATATGCTGCCCCAGTTTGGGCGCAATGCCTATGCCGACATCACCCGCATACTGTGGATGGTGGTTATCAAAGGTATCTTGAAACCTGAACGCATTACCCACAGGCAGCTTCCAGTTTTCAGCGAAGCGCTGCAAGGCTTGAGCGGCTTGCGGGGTCCAGCCCCCGCCCCCGGCAATCACAAAGGGCTTTTGGGCTTGCAAAAGCATCTCACGCAATTGGCGCAAAGCACCCGGATCGCTCCAGGCCTCCACCGCATCCAGACGCGGCAAAGGGCGCGCCGTTACAGGGCGGGTCAGCATGTCCTCGGGCAAAACCACCACGACGGGCCCTGGCCTGCCATTCATGGCCGTGGCAAAAGCGCGCGACACATACTCAGGAATGCGCTCAGCGTCGTCGATGCGCTCAACCCGCTTGGCCATTCCTTTGGTATTGGGCCCAAAGAAACTGTTGTAGTCCACCTCCTGGAATGCCTCACGGTCGCGACAGTCCGAGCCCACATCACCCACAAACAACACCATCGGCGTGCTGTCCTGGAAGGCGGTGTGCACACCTATGGATGCATTGGTGGCGCCAGGGCCCCGGGTCACAAAGCACACGCCAGGCCTACCGCTGACTCGCGCCTGGGCGTCAGCCATATAGGCCGCCCCGCCCTCTTGCCGATTGATGACAAAACGGATTTTGTCTCGATGGGCATGAAAACCATCCAGCACAGCCAGATAACTTTCGCCAGGGACGCCAAAGGCATGGGTAATGCCCTGCTCGATCAGGCACTCGACCAACAAATGACCGGCCAGGGTTGGAATACTCATGTGGAAGCTCCTTGAGAAAGTTGAGCTGTGGCCCGATGCAGGCTGCGGGACAAGGCCATGGACACCAGGCTACCGCCCAGAAGGAAAAGAGCCGCACCCGCCAAGGTGAAGCCATACCAGCCGCGATCCATCCAGAGGCCAAAGATCAGCGGCGAAGCAGCCGAACCCAAGTCAAGTCCTGCAAAGACCAGGCCATACACGCGTCCGGTCGCACCCACCGGGGTGGCTTGCTTGATCATCAGGTCACGGGCGGGTGCGCCCATCCCCAAGGCCAACGCCGTCAGTATGAGGGTGATGGGCGTGCCCCAGGGTCCCAGCACCGATGTGGCGCTGAGCCCCATCCAAAAGGCCGCCAGCCCCATGCACCAGGCCACCATCCGGTCAATCTGCCCGGGCCAACGGGCAGTGAGAAACCCGCCCAGAAAAGTGCCTGCTGCCGCCGTCAACAAATAGGCCGACAAAATCATGCTGGCGGAGGTCAAGGTCATGCCATGGACCTTGTTCAAAATGGTGACCAGAAAATTTTGCACGACCGAATAAGTCATGGTCATGCAAAAAAGAAAGACGAAACTCCAGACCACTGCCGGCTGACGCAGCAAATCCCAAAGGGTGTATGAACGAGAGAGGCTGGCCGATGTCCCAGGGGTTGTCACAGCCCCGGAGAGCGATTTTGGTTGCGAATCAAGCCAAGGTCGCAGCCAGACACACAAGCCGCACAAAATCACATAAAGCAATGCCGCCACCAGATAGGCCCCGCGCCAATGCCACAGGGTGCTCAAACCAATCATGATCGGCGGGGCAAGCGACCAGCCCAGGGTACCTGAAACATTGTGAACGCTATAGGCATGGCCCAAACGCAAGGGGTTGACCTGCCGGTTCAAAACCGAATAGTCGACCGGGTGATGCACGCCATTACCGATACCCAGCATGACCGCCCCCCAAAGCAGATCGGTCATGCCATCGGCGCGAGACAAACACAGGCAGGCCAATGCCATCAGCACCTGCGCCGCCCACAGCACCCGACGCGCACCGTGGCGATCCACCACAAACCCGGAGCCTGTCTGGGCAATAAATGACACCGCAAAATACACACTGATGACACTGCCGAGTTCGGCATAGCCCAAGCCCAATTCCGAGACGAAAAAGGGGAACATCAAGGGCAGCAAAAGATGTGAGAAATGTGAGCTGGCGTGACAGACCGCCACCAAACCGATCACCCCTGCATCCCGCCGCCAGGGGGACGCCACCACCCCGGCCGTCATGGCTTGCCTGCCCCGAGCAAGCCAAAGGGATCGCCATTTTGGGCATCCTCCCCTTGAAATAGCGGTCCGACCTTATAGATGGCACTCACCCGCAAAGCGGCCACGCCATCGGCGGTGATCAATCCTTGGGTAAAGACAAGGTTGCGGGTGATGCGCAAAATATCGCACTGAGCCTGCACCCAGGCCCCCAATGGTGCAGGGGCCAGAAAATCCATCTGCAAGCTGATGGTGGGCAAAAAATGCCGTGGCAAACTGGTCTGATAAGGCACGCAGATTGCCGCCAACATATCGCCCAGGGTGGCCAGCATGCCGCCGTGGCAGACCCCAACCGGGTTGGTGTGGCGCTCGGCGACACGAAAACCAATCAAAACACGACGCGCCCCTTGCTCTTCAAACAACCGCCCCAGCAAAGGGCCACAGGTCTGCATAAAGGGTCCACCCACCCGCAATGGCCGAAAACCCGCTGGGTGGGTGTCAAGGTCGGTGTTCTGGGTGTCGCTCATCTCACCCCGAATCCTAACCGAGAGACGCCATTCAGGCTGTCACCCAGGCTGTGCCCTGGATCGCGATCAAGCCCGTGAAAACTGGAACAGCCCCGGGGCTCTGACCGGGTCCACCTTGACATGGATGGTGTCTTTGGGCCCGAACTGTCCCTCCAGGATGAGTTTGGATAAGGGGTTTTCAATGCGTTGTTGTATCGCACGCTTGAGCGGCCGGGCCCCAAACACCGGGTCAAAACCGACCTTGGCCAACTCGGCCAGCGCCTGCGGTGACACGCTCAAGGTGTAGTCCATGCGGGCCAGTCGTTCGGCCAACACCCTCAATTGAATTTCGGCAATGCGGGCGATGTGGTCGGCACCCAGCCCATGGAAGACCACTGTTTCATCGATGCGATTGAGAAATTCTGGGCGGAAATGCTGTTTGAGCTCATCCCAGACCGCATCTTTGATGTCTTGTGCGTCACGACCCACCATGCCCTGAATGATGGGCGAGCCAATGTTCGAGGTCATGACGATCACCGTGTTTTTGAAATCGACCGTGCGGCCCTGCCCGTCGGTCAAACGGCCATCGTCGAGCACTTGCAAGAGGATGTTGAACACATCGGGATGGGCTTTCTCCACTTCGTCGAGCAAAATCACACTGTAAGGTTTGCGCCGGACGGCCTCCGTCAGGTGCCCCCCCTCGTCATAGCCCACATACCCCGGGGGCGCACCGATCAGGCGACTGACCGAGTGCTTCTCCATGAACTCACTCATGTCGATTCGGATCAGGTGGTCTTCGCTGTCAAACAGAAAACCGGCCAGGGCTTTGCACAACTCAGTCTTGCCAACACCTGTGGGACCCAGAAAGAGAAAAGACCCGGTGGGGCGATGGGGGTCACTCAAGCCGGCCCGTGAGCGGCGTATCGCATGAGAGACCGCGATGATGGCCTCTTCCTGGCCGACCACCCGCTCGTGCAAGCGGTCTTCCATTTGCAACAATTTATCGCGCTCGCCCTGCATCAGCTTGGAGACCGGGATACCCGTCGCCCGGGCCACCACTTCGGCAATTTCCTCCGCACCAACCTGGGTGCGCAACAACCGATGACCGTCGCGGCTGCTGGCCTTGCTTTCCTTGGCAGCGGCTTCCTTGTGGCGCTTTTCCAGCTCTGGCAGACGGCCATACTGAAGCTCGGCCACTTTGTTGAAATCTCCCTTGCGGGTGAACTCCTCAATCTGAAAGCGCAAGCGGTCGATTTCTTCTTTGATTTGAGCACTGCCTTGGGCGCTGGCTTTTTCGGCCTTCCAAATCTCTTCCAAGTCAGCATACTCTTGGGCCAGTTTCAGGATTTCCTCCTCCAACAGGCCCAATCTTTTTTGCGACGCCTCGTCGGTCTCTTTGCGCACCGCCTCACGCTCGATTTTGAGCTGAATCATGCGGCGATCCAGGCGGTCCATCACTTCGGGCTTGGAGTCGATCTCGATCTTGATCTTGGCCGCAGCTTCATCGATGAGGTCTATGGCCTTGTCGGGCAAGAAACGGTCAGTGATGTAACGGTGAGAGAGCTCGGCAGCGGCCACGATGGCGGGGTCGGTGATCTCGACCCCATGGTGGACCTCGTACTTTTCCTGCAAGCCCCGCAAAATGGCGATGGTGGCCTCAACGCTGGGTTCGCCAACAATGATTTTTTGAAAACGACGCTCCAGAGCAGCGTCTTTTTCAATGAACTTACGGTACTCATCGAGTGTGGTCGCACCGACACAATGCAACTCTCCTCTTGCCAGTGCAGGCTTGAGCATATTGCCAGCGTCCATCGCGCCTTCGGCCTTGCCCGCGCCCACCATGGTGTGCAGTTCGTCGATGAAGACGATGGTTTGGCCTTCGTCCCGAGCCAATTCATTCAAGACGCTCTTGAGTCGCTCTTCAAACTCGCCCCTGAATTTAGCCCCCGCCAGCAGCGCCGCCATATCCAGCGACAAGACACGTTTGCCTTGCAATGAATCGGGCACTTCGCCTGCAACGATGCGTTGCGCCAGCCCCTCGACGATGGCTGTCTTGCCCACCCCGGGCTCGCCAATCAGGACCGGGTTATTCTTGGACCGCCTCTGCAAAACCTGAATCGCCCGGCGGATCTCGTCATCGCGACCGATGACCGGATCGAGTTTGCCCAGGCGAGCCCGCTCGGTCAGATCGAGCGTGTATTTTTTCAGGGCTTCGCGCTGGCCTTCAGACTCCGGGTTGTCAACCTTTTGTCCGCCTCGCACCGCCTGAATGGCCAATTCCAGCGACTTTCGGCTGAGGCCACAGTCGCGCGCGGCCTGGCCCATTTCACCCTTGTGATCACACAAGGCTAGAAAGAAGAGCTCACTGGCAATGAATGCATCATCGCGTTTAATGCCTTCTTTTTCAGCCGCCTGCAACAAGCCGACCAAATCGCGGCCCACCTGAACCTGCTCCTGGCCTTGAACTTGAGGCAAACGCCCTAGAGCCTCACGGGCTGCCTGGACCAAGGCATCAGTGCGTGCGCCAGCCCGTTGCAACATGGAACGCGGTCCATCGGCCTGCTCCAGCATGGCCAAGACCAGATGGGGCGGCTCGATATAGGCATGGTCAGAGGCCAAGGCCAATGACTGTGCCTCTTGCAAGGACTCGCGAAATTTGGTGGTCAGTTTATCAACTCGCATGGTGTTTTTGAAGCAAAATGATGCATGGAGAAGTACTTGGGGTCGCCAGCCTGATTTTCAAGCCTTCGCCGCCACCGCACAAGCCTCACCCGTTGTACCCCAGATGCAGATTCACCAGTTATCGCTTGTTTATCACGACATGGAAGATCGGCTCTTGTGGCTTGTCAACACCACAGATCAATCCGAAGCCAGATTCTGGCTGACACGGCGACTGACCTCCCACCTGCTGCCCCAGGTGCCTCAGGTTTTGGCTGACCAGATTGCCATGTGCGCCCCTCTGGAAACACCCTTGTACTCTGATCTGTACAAAAGCCTTTTCAGCGACCTGCATCGACAAAATCTTCTGCGCCAATCCGATTTCTCCAAACCTTATCTGAGTGGGCAGCGTAGCCTGGTCGGTGATGAACCGCTATTGGTGACAGAAATCAGCATGATGCCGCGCAAGGAAGGTCAAACCTGGATCAAAATCCGGGAAACTTTATCAGGGCGCGAAGAGCGTGCACTGGAAATGCAGATGGCACCTTTATTGCTGCAAGGCTTTCATCACCTGCTGTGCGAAATCGTGCCCAAAACAGGTTGGAACCTGGGAACAACGGCATCCACAGACCCCTCGGCGTTGGAACAAACGCCCATGCCCAAGACCTTACTGAACTGAGCCACTGCTGGCGTTGGGCGGTGCGTCGATGCCCCAACGGCGCAAAGCAGCATCATCGCTGGCGCGGGCATCCACCCATCTGGCCCCGTCAGGGGTCACTTCTTTTTTCCAGAACGGCGCCTGAGTTTTCAAGTAATCCATCAGGAATTCGCAGGCCTGAAAGCTCTGGCCCCGATGGGCCGAAGTCACCGCCACCAGCACGATTTGATCGGTGGGTTGCATCAGTCCTACCCGATGGATGACCAGACTGGCATGGATGTCAAAGCGCCGGTTGGCCTCTTGAACCATGGCTTCAATGGCCCGCTCGGTCATGCCCGGGTAATGTTCAAGTTCGAGAGAAGCCACCGCATCGCCTTCATTGCGGTCGCGCACAGTGCCCACAAACACACACACGGCACCCACACGCATGTCACCGGCCCGCAACTGCGCCACCTCATGACCCAAATCAAAATCCTGCGTTTGAATGCGCACCTGGTGCGACATGATCAGCCTCCAGTGACGGGGGGGAAAAAGGCCACCTCGGCCTCGGCGTGCAAGGGGGTGTGCCAAGCGCACAACTGCTGGTTCAGGGCGCACCGCAGGGCCTTGCCCTCGGCCAGGGCCTCGGCCTCGCGAGCCCCACGGTCCATGAGTTGTCGCCTCAAACCGTCCACATCTGGGGCTTCGGTCTCGACCCACTCCTCAGAACAGCCCATGATTTCGCGCAATTGGGCAAAGTAGCGCACCCTGATTTTCATGAGCCCAACCCTTCCCATGTCATGAACGAAACGATGTCCCCACGCGAGATGGTGGCACCGGCAGCCAGATCGACCACGCCATCGGCCCAGGACACCGAAGTCAACACCCCTGAACTCTGATTTGGGAATAAATCAAGTCCACCCTGCGCGTTGCGCCGGACACGCAAGAACTCACGACGCCGGTCGGCTTTCGGCCAATCAAAATCGGCTCGCATGGGCTGACGCAAAGGCTCGACCTGCGCCACACCTTGCCAACGAAGCAAAAAAGGGCGCACCAAAAGCAAAAACGTCATATAACTTGACACAGGGTTGCCGGGTAGACCCATGAAGTGGGCCTGGCCGCGGCCACTGCGACGGCGCACCATGCCGTGTGCAAAGGGTTTACCCGGTTTGATGGCCAAAGACCACATGTGCAATTCGCCCAGGGCCTCCACCGCCGGCTTGACATGGTCTTCCTCGCCCACCGAAACCCCGCCACTGGTCAGGATGAGATCATGGCTTTCGGCCGCAGCGGCCAGCGCCTGAATGGTGGCCTCGCGCCGATCCGGCACGATGCCCAAATCGGTCACCTCACAACCGAGCCTGTACAGCAAGGCACGCAGGAAAAAACGGTTGGAGTTGTAAATCGCCCCAGGTGGCATGTCGGCCGGGGCCAATGCACCAGGCATGACCAATTCGTCACCGGTCGAAAACAGGGCGACCCGAGGGCGCGGTGCCACTGGCAAGCGGGCCATGCCCAAACTGGCGGCCAAACCCAATTCTGCCGGCCCCAACCGAGTGCCACGGGCCAATACCGTGCGGCCTCGGGTGATGTCTTCGCCGCTGCGCCTGATCCATAGCCCTGGTTTGGGAACCGTTTGAATGCTGACCCGCTCATCCGACTGAAGTTCGGTGTCTTCCTGCATGACCACAGCATCTGCACCTGTGGGAATAGGTGCCCCCGTGAAAATTCTTGCCGCCTCACCCGGCCCCAAGGGGAGTCCATGGCTACCGGCAGGGATGCGCTGCGTCACACGCAACAACACCCCAACTTGGCCCACATCGGCACAACGCAGGGCATAGCCGTCCATCGAGCTGTTGTCTTGCGCAGGCACTTGCAACTCGGCCACCAAATCCTGCGCCAACACGCGACCATCGGCCTCAAAGGTATCGACATGCACAGTCACAGCTGGCAACGGCACACGGGCCAGTAAGGCAGGCAATGCCTCATCCAAAGTCAAAAGGGGCGGGCGCGGCGCATTCATGCCAATGGAGCTTCATAAACGAGGTCTTCGGCATTGTCCAGCATCCATCGCAACACTTCTTGGGGCTGATTCAAATCCAGCACCGGTCGCAGGGTGGTGGGTCGCAACTGATCGGGCACGCTGGTGGCGATGGCCTTGATGAACGGGTCTTCGAGGTAAAGGGTCTCGGCACCCGACTCAGGTCGCCAGACCTCGATTTTGGGCAAATCACTCGATTTGAAACCCTCGACCAGCACCCAATCGACCCCGTCATACACCTCGGCCAGCAGGTGATGCACTTTCGGCTCGACCCGATGTTCATACTCGCGCTGCAGCACCAGACGGCGATTGGAGGCCACCAACACCTCAAACGCCCCTGCCTGACGATGACGCCAACTGTCTTTGCCGGGCTGATCGACATCGAACTGATGGTGGGCATGCTTGATCACAGACACCCGCAAGCCCTGCTGCTTGAGGCCAACGATGATTTGCTCGACCAAGGTGGTCTTGCCCGAGCCCGAAAAACCCGCAAAACCTATGACTTTCATGCGCACTGCTTTGCAATGTAGTCTTTGACCTGCTGCACACTGACCGGCATGACCTGCACGCGTTTGGGCTTTTCTTCGATGCCATTGAACGCCGCCGGACGATGGGGCTCGTGGCCCAGGGCCTCGACCAAAGTGGCGGCAAATTTGATCGGCAAAGCCGTCTCTAGCGCGATCATGGCCACCCCGGGCTGGAGGTACTCGCGGGCCACTTTGACCGCATCGGCGGTGTGTGGATCTATCATTTGCCCAAGTCGTTGCGCACAGTCGCGAATGGTCTCCAGGCGGTTGGCATGCGTGCTGCGGCCACTGGCAAAACCGTAGCGCGTGCGGGCTTGGGCAAACAATGGGTCGGCTGAGAGGTCAAACATGCCCTTTTGCGACAGCGCGGGGCCAAAGAGTTGCGCCACACGGGTGGCATCCCGACCCAGCAGGTCGAATATGAAGCGCTCGAAATTGCTCGCCTTTGAAATATCCATCGAGGGGCTGGACGTCTCAAAGGTATCGGCTGAGCCACGCACCCGGTAGATGCCGGTGCGGAAAAACTCGTCGAGCACATCGTTTTCATTGGTGGCCACCACCAGTTGCTCTATGGGCAGGCCCATCTGACGCGCCACATGGCCCGCACACACATTGCCGAAATTGCCGCTGGGCACACAAAAACTGACCCTCTGGTCACTGCCAGAGGTGGCCTGAAAGTACCCGGCAAAGTAATACACCACCTGTGCCAACAAGCGGGCCCAGTTGATCGAGTTGACCGTGCCGATGCGATAGCGGCGCTTGAATTCGAGATCATTCGAGACCGCCTTGACGATGTCTTGGCAGTCATCAAACACCCCTTCAATGGCGATGTTGTGGATGTTGGGGTCAAGCAAGCTGAACATCTGCGCTTGCTGAAAAGGGCTCATGCGCCCATGCGGGCTGGTCATGAAAACCCGAACCCCCAGTTTGCCACGCATGGCGTACTCAGCGGCACTGCCCGTGTCGCCCGAAGTCGCGCCCAATATATTGAGCTCTTCACCACGCCGACTCAGTTCGTATTCAAATAAATGCCCCAGCAACTGCATGGCCATGTCCTTGAAGGCCAGCGTCGGTCCATTGGACAAGGCTTCAATATGCAAATCGCCCTCCAGGCGACGCAAGGGCACGATCAGGTCGCTGCCAAACACTTGAGGGGTGTAGGTCTTGCGGCAAATGTCTCGCAAATCGGCCGCAGGGATGTCATCGATGAACAAAGAAAGGATCTCGAATGCCAGCGCAGCATAGCCTTCGCCAGACCAGATCGCACGCCATTGCTCAAGCCTTTGGGCGTCCACCTGCGGGTAATGCTCGGGCAGATACAAGCCGCCATCTGGCGCCAAACCCTCCAGCAGAATTTCACAAAAGCGGCGACGCTTCGGATCGCCCCGGGTTGACAAGTACCGCATCAGCTCAGGTCTTCCTTGCGCAGTCGAATGATCGGGGCCAAGACACTGCCCAGGGCTTGCATTTGAGCCATGGCTTGGTTCATGTGAGCCTCTAAGCAATCGTGGGTGAGGATGATGAGATCGGTCTGGTTTTCTCCGGCATCGGCGGCACGCTGTAAGACGGCCTCTATGCTGATGCCCGAGCGCGCCAGAATGCCAGTGACTTCGGCCAGCACGCCGGCCTGATCGGCCACGCGCAAGCGCAGGTAATAACTGGTGACCACCTGATCCATGGGCAATATGGGCAAATTGCTGAGGGAGTCGGGCTGGAACGCCAGATGGGGCACCCGATTCAGTGGATCGGCCGTGTGCAAACGGGTGATATCGACCAGATCGGCAATGACCGCACTGGCGGTGGGTTCAGCCCCGGCCCCTTTGCCATAGTAAAGGGTGGTGCCGACGGCATCTGCCTGGACCATGACCGCGTTCATGGCGCCTTCAACATTGGCGATCAAACGCTTGGAAGGTACCAAGCATGGGTGTACGCGCAGTTCGATGCCCGCGCTGACCCGCTTGGCCATGCCCAACAGTTTGATGCGGTACCCCAATTGCTCGGCGTAGCGGATGTCGGGGGCCTGCAATTTGGAGATGCCCTCGACATGGGCCTTGTCAAACTGCACTGGAATACCAAAAGCGATGGCTGACATGATGGTCGCCTTATGCGCAGCGTCCACCCCTTCGATGTCAAAGGTTGGGTCGGCCTCGGCATACCCCAGGGCCTGAGCTTGCTTGAGCACGTCATCAAAAGGCAAGCCCTTGTCACGCATTTCAGACAATATGAAATTGGTGGTGCCATTGATGATGCCGGCCAGCCATTGGATGCGGTTGGCCGTCAGGCCTTCTCGCAAGGCCTTGATGATCGGGATGCCACCGGCCACAGCGGCCTCGAAAGCCACCATCACGCCCTTGGCACGAGCGGCGGCAAATATTTCTGTGCCGTGTACGGCCAACAACGCTTTGTTGGCCGTGACCACATGCTTGCCAGCCTCAATGGCGGCCATGACCAGCTGGCGGGCGATGCCATAGCCCCCAATCAATTCAATAACGATGTCGATGTCAGGGTTGGCGATCACCTCGCGGGCATCGGCCACCACCTTGGCATGTGGGCCCACAATGCCTTTGGCGCGCTCAACATCCAGGTCGGCCACCATGGCAATCTCGATGCCTCGGCCCGCACGACGGGTGATTTCCTCCTGATTGCGCGACAGCACCTCGAAGGTGCCGCGTCCTACGGTTCCGATGCCGAGCAGGCCGACTTGTATGGGTTTCATGGTGTAGAAAGATGGGGTTGGCGTTGGGCCGCGAAACGCTTGCGGGCCACTTCGAGAAAACGGGACAAACGACCAATGGCCTCGATCAGGTCGTCTTCGTGGGGCAGAAAAACGATGCGGAAATGCTGGTGGTCAGGATAATTGAACCCCGACCCCTGCACCAGCATGACGCGGGTGGCTTTGAGCACTTCCATGAAAAACTGCCGATCGTCTTCGATCGGATACATCGCCGGGTCGAGCTTGGGGAACATGTAAAGGGCTGCCTTGGGCTTGACGCAAGTCACGCCCGGAATCTGGGTGATGAGTTTGTGCGCCAGATCGCGTTGGCGCCTCAGCCTACCGCCCTCTTTGATCAGGTCGTTGATGCTTTGGTAGCCGCCCAGCGCAGTCTGTATGGCGTACTGGCCCGGCACATTAGAGCCGAGCTTGATGTTGGCCAGCATATTGAGGCCCTCGATGTAATCGCGGGCGATCGACTTGTCACCCGAGATCACCATCCAGCCAGCCCGATAACCGCAAGCCCGGTAGGCTTTGGACAAGGAATTGAATGTCAGGGTCAACACATCGGTCGACAGGCTGGCGAGCGCCGTGTGCTGGATGCCATCGTAGAGCACCTTGTCGTAGACCTCGTCGGCCATCAGCACCAGATGGTGTTCGCGGGCAATTTGCACGAGACCGCGCAACAGCTTATCGCTGTACAAGGCACCGGTCGGGTTGTTGGGGTTGATCACCACCAGGCCTTTTGTGCGGGGGGTGATTTTGCGCCGGATGTCATCCAGGTTGGGCATCCAGTCGTTCTCTTCATCGCACAAATAATGCACCGGTTTGCCACCAGAGAGTGAAGCCACCGCAGTCCACAAGGGGTAGTCAGGTGCAGGCACCAACAGTTCGTCGCCGTTGTCCAGCAAGGCATTGACCGCCATGGTGATGAGGTCGCTGGCACCATTGCCCAAATAGATGTCGTCCAGCCCCACCCCCACCACGCCTTGCTGCTGGGTGTAATGCATGACAGCTTTGCGGGCAGAAAAAATACCCTTGCTGTCAGAATATCCAGCCGAGTTGGGCAGGTTACGGATCATGTCCTGCTGGATTTCTTCGGGTGCTTCAAAGCCAAACGGGGCCAAATTGCCGATGTTGAGCTTGATGATCTTCTGACCCTCATCCTCCATTTGCTTGGCCGCATCCACGATCGGACCGCGCACGTCGTAGAGCACATTGGCCAACTTGGCCGATTTTTGTATGGGTTTCACTCGCCCCTCCGCAATCAGAGATCAGGGAAACCTATAATTTGACCACAGAAAAGCCCCATTGAACGACCCTGACGCATGAAACTGCAACCTGACCGGATGGAAGTCCAATCCGTCACCGGCTACGGGCCGGGCTGGCTGGCCATTCAAGGCGAAAAAATACACACCAGCCTGCTGATCACCTCGGCAGGCTTGCGTCGGCCCCTGAGCGCCCGCACGCCCCAAGCGCTGCTGGCCAGTGACTTTGCCGCCCTGGCCGAGTTGCCCGTCGAACTGGTCATTTATGGCAGTGGCGCCCGACTGCAATTTCCGCCTGCTGCCTGGCTGGCCCCCCTGATGGCCAAGCGCATCGGCCTGGAAACCATGGACACAGAGGCGGCTTGCCGCACCTACAACATCTTGGCCGGGGAAGGCCGTGATGTGGCAGCCCTGTTGTTGCTGCCTGAATACCCCTGAAAACCCCGAGTTGCCAAGCCAGGCTGTCACCGCCCGACCAGGGTCAATTCGGGTTAAAATAGCGTGTTGCTTCGCAGCCCTCGCCCCCAACCAGACACAGACTCTCCAACATGGCCATCGTCGTCAACAAACCCATACCCGAATTCGAAGCGCCCGCCACCGGCGGCATCAAGGTCACCAACCATTCGCACTTGGGTCACATTGTGGTGCTGTATTTCTATCCGAAGGACAACACCCCTGGTTGCACCACTGAAGCAATGCAATTCCGTGACAAATACAAAGATTTCACCAAGGCGGGCGCTGTCGTTTTTGGCGTGTCCCGCGACAACTTGAAGTCGCACGACGATTTCAAGAACAAACTCGAATTGCCTTTCGAGTTGATTGCCGACACCGAAGAAAAAATGTGCCACATGTTTGGCGTGGTCAAAAACAAGATCATGTACGGCAAGAAAGTCAAAGGGATCGAGCGCAGCACTTTTCTTGTCGGCCCCGATGGCGTGTTGCGCCAAGAATGGCGCGGCCTGAAGGTACCCGGCCATGTGGACGAGGTGCTCAAGGCGGTCAAAGCCCTGAAAAAATCTGCTGCTGCCACGGCCTGAGTGGCTTTCTTGCGGCCTGGTTTTTTTTGCTATCATGAGTTCATGCCGCTGATGTCACCATCGCTCGCTCCAACCAAGCCGCCAGGTCACTGGCGGCTTTTTTTATTTCTTCTCACCCCGTTCGCCCACCATGCCTTTGCCACCGCCTCCTGCCAAGCGCGCCGACTGGTTGTCGCTCGAAGCCCTGAATACACCCGCCTCTCGGGCCGGACATAAAGCCAACGGGCATGCCGCACCCTCAAAACGGTTGAACCCATCGCTTGCGATGACCGAGAAAATCGAGGCCCTTGAACCTGCGCTTGAGCTGCCTTTCGAGCCTGTGACGTCCCTGCCCGCCACACGCCGGCCGAGCACGTCCCGGACCACCAAACCTGCCCGCAAGCGGGACCCAGGCCCCACCAAGCTCTTTGTGCTCGACACCAATGTGCTGATGCACGACCCGATGTCATTGTTCCGTTTCGAAGAGCACGACATCTATCTGCCCATGATGGTGCTGGAGGAACTCGACAGCAACAAAAAAGGTGTGACCGAAGTGGCCCGCAATGCCCGCCAGGCCAGCCGCACTCTAGACGCCCTGGCCGCCATCCAAGGGGCAGAAATCACACAAGGTTTGGCGCTCAGCAGCCTGGGGCACAAAGAGGTGGGAGGCAAGATCTTTTTCCAGACCCAGGCCTTGGACATGAGCCTCCCTCTGGGTTTGCCACAAGGCAAAGCCGACAACCAGATCTTGGGGGTGGTGCAAGCCCTGCGCCAAATCCACGGTGGGCGAGAAGTGGTGCTGGTGTCCAAAGACATCAATATGCGCATCAAGGCGCGTGCCTTGGGCCTGGCCGCAGAGGACTACCAAAACGACAAGACGCTCGAAGACGGCGACTTGCTCTACTCGGGCTGGTTGGCCCTGCCCAAAGATTTTTGGGCCAAACACGGTAAAAGCGTGGAGAGTTGGCAATCGGGTGGGCAAACCTATTACCGCATCAGCGGCCCCGTGGTGCCTGATTTGCACATCAACCAGTTTGTCTATCTTGAATCTCCGGGCGAACCCAGCCTATATGCCCGGGTGGCCGAGATACGGGGCAAAACGGCCGTGCTGCGCACCCTGAAAGACTACAGTCACGCCAAAAATTCGATTTGGGGCGTCTCGGCGCGCAACCGCGAACAAAATTTTGCCCTCAATCTGCTGATGGACCCGGACATCGACTTTGTGACCCTGACGGGCACGGCAGGCACCGGCAAGACCCTGATGGCTTTGGCCAGCGGCCTGACCCAGGTTCTGGATGACCGCCGGTACACGGAAATCATCGTGACCCGCGCCACCGTCAGCGTGGGTGAGGACATCGGCTTTTTGCCTGGCACCGAAGAGGAAAAGATGGGTCCATGGATGGGCGCATTGGATGACAACCTGGAAGTGCTGGGCAAAACCGAAACCAGCGCTGGCGAGTGGGGGCGCGCCGCCACCAATGAACTCATCCGCAGCAAAATCCGGATCAAGAGCATGAATTTCATGCGTGGACGCACTTTTCTGAACAAATACGTGATCATCGACGAGGCTCAAAACCTCACGCCCAAACAAATCAAAACCCTGATCACGCGTGCCGGCCCGGGCACCAAGATCATTTGCATGGGCAATCTGGCGCAGATCGACACCCCTTATCTGACCGAAGGGTCATCCGGCCTGACTTTCGCGGTCGACAAGTTCAAAGGCTGGCCACACGGCGGGCACATCACCCTGGCGCGCGGTGAACGTTCACGCCTGGCCGATTTCGCCAGCGATGCCCTGTAAAACGGAAGCATTCAAGCCATTGGGGGCAAAACCCGATTTCAGCGGCACCGATGCAATGGGCCCCTATCAACCCGTTCAATATTCACCCCCGCCACTGGCGAGAGACTCAAACTTGGTGATGGGTTTCAGGAAAGCCAGTTTCACGGTACCGGTTGGACCGTTGCGCTGTTTGCCGATGATGACCTCGGCCACGCCAGGCTCTTTGCTGTCCTTGTTATAATAGTCATCGCGATAAATGAACATGATGACGTCGGCATCTTGTTCGATGGCGCCCGACTCGCGCAAATCGCTCATCATGGGGCGTTTATCGGTGCGTTGCTCGACGCTGCGATTGAGCTGGGACAAAGCAATCACCGGGCACTGCAACTCTTTGGCCAGCATCTTGAGGCCCCGCGAGATTTCGCCAATTTCAGTGGCACGGTTTTCACCATCCGACGAGCTGCCGCTCATGAGTTGCAAATAATCGACCACGATCAGGCCCAGCTTACCGCACTGGCGGGCCAGGCGACGGGCGTTGGCACGCAACTCACTGGGTGTCAGACCCGGGGTCTCATCGATATGCAGTGAAACCATGCGCAGCTTTTCGATCGATTCGGTCAAGCGGGGCCATTCGTCCGGGTTGAGTTTGCCGGTGCGCAATCGGCTCTGGTCGATGCGCCCTATTGAGCCGACGATGCGAATCGCCAGCTGAGAGGCCCCCATTTCCATGGAAAACACCGCAACCGGCAGCCCTTCATTGAGGGCCACGTGTTCGGCAATATTGATCGCCAAGGCCGTTTTACCCATGCTGGGGCGTGCTGCCAACACGATCAGGTCGCCCGGCTGCAAGCCCGAGGTCATCCGATCAAAATCATAGAAACCTGTCGGCACGCCGGTGATGTCGTTCGGGTTCTGCGACATCTCCTCCACCCTGTCGAGCAATTCCACCACCAGCGAATCCATCGACTGAAAGCCCTGCTTCATCCGCGAGCCTTCTTCGCCGATGCTGAATATTTTTTGCTCGGCCTCGTCCAAAATTTGTGCCACCGGCCGCCCCTGGGTGTTAAAGGCGGTGGTCGCGATTTCATCGCTGGCGCTGACGAGTTTGCGCAAAATGGAGCGTTCGCGCACGATTTCAGCATAGCGCCGGATGTTGGTGGCGCTGGGGACATATTGGGCCAACGAATTCAAATAACCCAGGCCACCGACCTCCTGGGCCCTGCCCATGGACTGCAAATGCTCATAGACCGTAATGACATCGGCGGGCCGGCTGCTGTTGACCAAACCCGAAATGGCGCCAAACACCAGGCGGTGCTCGTAGCGGTAAAAATCGTGCTCGGTGAGCATATCCCCCACCCGATCCCAGGCACTGTTGTCCAACAGCAAGCCGCCAATCACGCTGGCCTCGGCCTCCAGCGAATGCGGGGGAATGCGCAATTGCGCGACCTCGGGGTCGTGCAACAGGGGGTCTTCGGTAGAAAAATCGGCGGACATGGCAGATCGCTTTAATCTTCGATCTTAACCACCCCCAACGCGCTTGTCATGGGACAAGGCTGTGGATATTGGGTTGACAAGCTGTGATCGGGTGCAAAAAAACGGACCCCGCAGGGTCCGTGTTCGTGGCTATCGGGGTCGATAACGACCCCGGGCCATCAGGCGGTTTCGCCGTAGACCGACACCGTGATGTCCACGGTGACGTCGGTGTGCAGGGCCACGCTCACGCTGGAGTCGCCCACCACCTTGATCGGGCCATTGGGCATGCGAACCTGCGCCTTTTGCACGGCAAAACCTTGCTTGGTCAGTTCTTCGGCAATGTCGAAATTGGTGACCGAACCAAACAGCCGACCATCCACGCCAGCCTTTTGGGTCAGCTTGAGGGTGGTACCTGAGAGCTTCTCGCCCAGAGCCTGAGCGGCGGCCAGTTTTTCAGCAGCCACTTTTTCAAGTTCGGCGCGCCGGGCTTCGAACTCGGCGATGGCAGCCTGGGTGGCACGGCGTGCGCGTCCAGAAGGGATCAGGAAATTACGGGCATAGCCGTCTTTGACTTTGACGATCTCGCCCAGATTACCGAGGTTAACGACCTTGTCGAGCAGAATGATTTGCATGATGTGGCCTTCCTTCAGATCTTGTGCTGGTCAGAGTAGGGCAACAGGGCCAAAAAGCGGGCGCGCTTGATGGCGGTGTTGAGCTGGCGCTGATAAATGGCGCGGGTGCCAGTCAGACGGGCCGGAATGATTTTGCCGTTTTCAGCGATGAAATCACGCAGGGTATCGACATCTTTGTAGTCGATCTCTTCTACGCCAGCTACCGTGAAGCGGCAAAAACGCTTGCGTTTGAACAGCAAAGACTGAGTGTTGCGCTTGGGGCGCTTGTTTTTATCAAATTTTTTGAATGTGGCCATGATCAGGGCCTCCTATGTGTTCTTGAACGATTGCTCGAAGACGTTGGCACAAGGCCAAGGCCTCAACTGGCTTGGAATTCGGCTTGTGCGGCCTTGCGGGCTTCTTCACGCTCGACGGTTTTCATCATCAAAGAAGGGCCGGTTTCGGCCTTTTTCTTCAGCACCGTCATGTGGCGCAGCACGGCGTCATTGAATCGGAAAGCGTGTTCCAACTCAGCCATGACTTCCTGGTTGGCTTCAATGTTGACGCAAATGTAATGGGCTTTGGCCAGTTTGTTGATCATGTAGGCCAGTTGACGACGGCCCCAGTCTTCAACGCGATGCACGGCACCGCCACCTGCAGTGATCATGCCTTTATAGCGTTCAAGCATGGCAGGAACCTGCTCGGATTGATCCGGATGGATCAGCAAAACGATTTCATAGTGACGCATGGATTCTCCTTGTGGGTAAAGCCACCACCGGCGTCCAGACGGTGTGCGGCAAGGTCAAACCCAAGATTATAGCGTGTTTGCACGCCCTGCGCCATTTGCCCCGGGCCTGGGGTATACCGAGGGCCATAGTGCGCTGCCCACCCAACCGGCCAAAAAGCCGATGGGCACCCCAAATACAGCCGCGCTGTAGGCCTCCAGACCCCACCAGTTGGTGAGATCTGGTGACAAGCCCAGCCGGGCCTGCACCCAAGGGTGATTCATGAAAATGTAGTAAGTGGCCATGGCCATGCCAGACCACATGGCACACAGGGCCCCGGTTCGACTCATCCGTCGCCAATAAAGACTGAGCAATAAAACCGGGAAAAAGGTCGATGCCGCCAGCGAAAAAGCACAGGCCACCCAAAACAAGATATCCACAGGCCGATAGGTCGCCACCAGCGCGGCCAACAAGGCCACCACCATCAGCAAAATCTTGGAAAGCATGACCCGCCGCAATGGGTTGGCCTGATCTGCTTCCCCGGTCGGCACGATGTCATGAGCGAGTGAATTCGAAATGGTCAACAACAAACCATCAGCGGTAGACAAAGCCGCCGCCAGGGCGCCGACGGCGATCAAGCCGGTGAACAGGGGGGAGATATGAACAATGTCCGGCGCGGCCAGCATGAGGAGGTCGTTGCCCAACTGAATGTCGCCCCATTGCACCGTGCCATCGCCATTCCAGTCGTGCAGGCTCAACAAGCCCAGCTTGCGCAGCTTGAGCTTATCGGCCCAATCGGGCAAAGCATCCAGCCTGGCCCCGACCAGGTCTGTGAGTACAGATTGTTTGAGCATCACCGCCAATGCGCTGGCAGAGATGTAAACCAGAACAATAAAGAGCATGGCCCAGGCCACCGAGAGTTGGGCTTGTCGCGCAGTGGGTGGGGTGAATGATCTGGCCAGAATGTGAGGCAATCCAGCTGTGCCCAAAATGAGACAAAAGACCAAGGCCAGTGTATTGGCCAAACGTGGATAGGCACCGGGCTCAGCCCGCCCCTCAAACCCGATGGGGCGGCGCAAAGCATCAATGATTTGACTGCGTTCACGTGTCCAGGCATTGACCAGCCGATGAATGTCGCCATCGCGCAAAACCGGGCTGGATTCCAGCCGGTGAATGTCGCGCAAGGGCGCATTCTCTGATTTGAGCAGGCTGATTTGTCGCAGCAAGCGCTCCCGCTCTTGATCTCGCGCCTGCACGGGGTCGGCGATTTTGTGGTTCAGTTCGTCCAGGCGGATGCGCATCATTTCACGGGTGGACTGCTCCAAAGGGTCCACGTCGATCTGGGCCGCCCTTTCATTGACCTGTGCCATGGCCTGGGCTGCAGCGACCGGCAACACCACATGCCCTTTGGTTTTCCAGGCGACCGCCATGGCGACGGCCAGCATGGTCAACACCAACACCAGGCACTGCACCAGTTGGGTCCAGGTGACGGCTCGCATGCCGCCCAGAAATGAGCACAACAAAATGCCGCCCAGAGCCATGAATACCCCCAACTCGAAGGTCAGCCCGGACAGCATGGAGGCAATCAGACCTATGCCATAAATTTGAGCCACAAGGTAAATGGCCGAGCAAATGATGGAGCCAAGGGCCGCGCAGCGTCGCAAGCCGATGGAGCCAAACAAATCGCCCAACATTTGGGGGATGGTGATGGCCCCGCTGGCGTGGATCGGGCGGGCAAACAACAAGCCCAATAGGCAAAACCCCCCCGTCCAGCCCAGCACATAGGCCAAGCCCCCCGCCCGGGTGCCATCACCCAGGTACCCTTCAGACATGAGCAGGCCGGTCAGGCCGATGAATGAAGCGGCAGACATCCAGTCCGCCGCCGTGGCCATGCCATTGGTGAAGGCCGGAATTCGCCGGCCTGCCACATAATATTCTTCAGGCTGAGTGGTGCGACAGGCCATGCCAATGACCGCATAGGTGGCGATCGAGAAGATGAGCAAGAAGCCATTGATCACAGACGCCGACAAGCCCAACAAATCAAACAGCCACAACAAGATCCCCAGGGCCAATGTCACCAGCATGCCTGTGTTCAGCCAGCGAGATGGCACAGCGCTCACTCTTCGGCCTCGTCACCCAAGGGCCAGGCCGCCCACACCGACAGGCACAGATAAAAAACAGGCACCAATTGAGTGACACCCAGAAAATGCCAAACGGTCGCCTCAGGGTGTGCCCAGGCCAGAACCATGGCGGCCAGGGTCCCTGCGATCAACAAGCCCACGATCCAAACCGCCCGCCAGAGGCGGCGGGACTCTAAGTGCGAAGGATCAGGGCGACGTTCCATCACCCTGATTTTTAACACAGGCCAGGGAAGCTCTGGAAAGTACTGATTAATTTTTGGCCAGGTTCTTCCAGGTTTCAATCACGCTGTCGGGATTGAGCGACAAAGAGGTGATGCCGCGCTCAACCAGCCAATGGGCGAAATCGGGGTGATCCGAAGGCCCTTGGCCACAAATACCCACGTACTTACCCTGACGCAAACAGGCCTGTATGGCACGATCCAGCATGGCTTTCACAGCAGGGTCGCGCTCGTCGAAATCGGCGGCCAGCAACTCCATGCCTGAATCGCGATCCAGCCCCAGAGTCAACTGGGTCAGGTCGTTGGAACCAATGGAGAAGCCATCGAAATGCTGCAAAAACTCGTCGGCCAAAATGGCGTTGCTGGGCAGTTCGCACATCATGATCAGCTTAAGGTCATCTTTGCCCCGCTGCAGACCGTGTTGGGCCAACAATGCCACCACGCGTTCGGCCTGGCCCAGGGTACGAATAAAAGGCACCATGATCTGCACATTGGTCAAACCCATCTCCAAACGCACACGGCGCATGGCCTCACACTCCATGGCAAAAGCAGGGCCGAAGTCTTCGCTCAGGTAGCGAGATGCGCCGCGAAAGCCCAACATCGGGTTTTCTTCATCGGGTTCGTAGCGACTGCCGCCGATGAGTTTGCGATATTCATTGGACTTGAAATCGGACAGTCGAACAATGACCGGCTTGGGCCAAAATGCAGCAGCAATGGTCGCCACCCCCTCGGCCACTTTGTCGACATAAAAAGCCCTCGGTGAAGCGTGGCCCCGGGCCACTGATTCAACGGCTTTCTTCAGATCGCTGTCCAGATTCGGGTAATCAAGAATGGCCTTGGGGTGCACGCCGATATTGTTATTGATGATGAACTCTAGGCGCGCCAAACCCACCCCATCGTTGGGCAATTGGGCAAAGTCGAACGCCAACTGCGGGTTGCCCACATTCATCGAGATCTTGGTGCCGATGCTCGGCATCTCACCCCGTTGCACTTCGGTCACTTCGGTCTCCAAAAGGCCGTCGTAAATGCGGCCTGTGTCGCCTTCGGCGCAACTGACGGTGACCAAAGTGCCGTCACTGAGGCGCTCAGTGGCGTCGCCACAACCAACCACTGCCGGTATACCCAACTCACGGGCGATGATGGCGGCGTGGCAAGTGCGACCGCCACGGTTCGTCACAATGGCGCTGGCACGCTTCATGACGGGTTCCCAGTTCGGGTCGGTCATGTCAGTGACCAGCACATCACCCGGCTGAACGCGGTCCATCTCGGAGATATGGCTGACCAAGCGCACCGGCCCGGTACCGATCTTCTGCCCTATGGCACGCCCCTCGGCCAAAACCTGTCCTTGGCCTTTGAGCTTGTAGCGCATTTCAGCCTGTCCCTTGGACTGGCTCTTCACGGTCTCGGGGCGAGCCTGCAAGATATACAACTGCCCGTCCACACCGTCTTTGCCCCACTCGATATCCATCGGTCGGCCATAGTGCTGTTCGATGGTCAGGGCGTAATGGGCCAACTGCTCCACTTCGGCATCGCTCAGGCAATAGCGGTTGCGCTGCTCGGCACTCACATCGACCGTTTGCACCAGCTTGCCGGATTCCTTTTTCTGCGCCGGTGTGGAGAACACCATCTGAATCAGTTTGGAGCCCAGGTTGCGGCGTATCAGGGCTTTTTTGCCTGCCCGCAACATGGGTTTGTGAACATAAAACTCGTCCGGGTTCACAGCCCCCTGCACCACCGTTTCCCCCAAACCATAACTGGCGGTAATGAACACCACATCTTCAAAGCCCGACTCGGTATCGATGGTGAACATGACACCGGCGGCCCCCAAATCGGAACGCACCATGCGCTGCACGCCCGCCGACAAGGCCACGTCGGCGTGGGCAAACCCTTTGTGGACTCGATAGCTGATGGCACGGTCGTTGTAGAGCGAGGCAAAAACCTCTTTCATTTTGGCCAGTACATCCTCTATGCCAACCACGTTAAGGAATGTCTCTTGTTGTCCGGCAAACGAGGCGTCGGGCAAATCTTCGGCGGTGGCCGAAGACCGCACGGCAAAAGAAGCCTGCGCATTGCCGGCACTCAGGGTGGCAAAAGCATTGTGAATCTCGGCCTCCAGGTCAGCCGGGAAGGGCTGGCGCTCGACCCAATGCCGAATCTCGGCGCCGGCCTCGGCCAAGGCACGCACATCTTCGGTGTTGAGTTGAGCCAAACGCGCGTTGATGCGATCGGCCAGGCCATCGTGGGCCAAAAACTGTCTGAATGCATGGGCAGTGGTGGCGAAGCCGGTAGGTACGCGCACCCCCAGGGGCAATTGGGAGATCATTTCGCCGAGGCTGGCGTTTTTACCGCCGACCGCCTCGACATCGCTCATTCTCAGGTTCTCAAACGGAACGACCAGGGCGGTCGGAGAAAACAGGGTTGACATGACAATGCTCCAAAAGTTGAACCTGGAGTGGCCTCGACATCCCCCAAGGGGAATCGGGCGGGCAAAACGACGCGATCCGGCGCGGATTGTTCTTGCTTGAGGGCGGCAAAACGGGTCGTCATGGCAAATACGGGATAATCCTAATATTGTAATTGTTCAGGATCGTTGGCCATGGCCCGGTCCAATACCCGACCACCGCACATGGCTCAACGCACGGTTTTTTTCATCTCTGATGGCACGGGCATCACCGCCGAGACCTTTGGAAACGCCATCCTGGCCCAGTTTGAAACCCAACTCCGACATGTCAGGCTGCCTTTTGTCGACAGCGTGGACAAAGCCCACCAGGCGGTGTTTCAAATCAACCACACCGCCAAGGTCGAGGGAAATCGCCCCATCGTATTCACCACTTTGGTCAATGAAGAGGTGCTGCAAGTCATCCAGGAGGGCAGCAAATGCATGTTGTTGGACATGTTCGGCACCTTTGTTCATCCACTGGAACATGAGTTGGGCATCAAATCCAACCACCGGATCGGCCGCTTTTCTGACATCAGCAAAAGCCAAAAATACAGCGACCGCATCGAAGCCATCAATTTCAGCCTGGCCCATGACGACGGCCAACTCAACACCGATCTGGAAATCGCCGACGTGATCCTCATAGGGGTCAGCCGATCCGGCAAGACCCCCACGAGCCTGTATTTGGCCATGCAGCATGGCCTCAAGGCAGCCAACTACCCTCTCATTCCGGAAGATTTTGATCGCAGACAATTGCCGCCGGCTCTGGTGCCGCATCGGGGCAAACTGTTTGGCTTGACCATCAACCCGGAGCGCCTGAGCGAAATCAGGAACGAGCGACGACCTAACTCTCGCTACGCCAGTCTGGAGAATTGCCGACACGAAGTCAGTGAGGCAGAAGCCATGATGCGCCGAAGCGGCATCCGCTGGCTATCGACCACCACCAAAAGCATTGAAGAAATCGCCACCACGATCTTGCAGGAAATCCGCCCCGAGCGGCTGTCTTACTGAAAGATCTGGGCTTGGTGACGGCTCAACCCAGGGCCGCAATCCCTGCGCGTGCGATTTGGGCGTCTTCCGGCGATTTGACACCGCTGACCCCCACCGCACCGACGACCTGCCCTTCGATCAAGATGGGCACGCCGCCTTCCAGCATGCCCTCAAGCTCGGGCGCGCTCAAAAACGCCGTGCGCCCTTGATTGATGATGTCTTCATAAACCTTGGTCTCGCGCCGTCCGAGAGCGGCGGTACGTGCCTTGGCGGGACCGATGTGAGAAGAGATGGCGGCGGCGCCATCCAAGCGCTGCAGCCACAATAAGTGGCCGCCATCGTCGACGATGGCGATCGTGACCGCCCACTGATGTCGCAATGCCTCGGCCTCAGCCGCCGCAGCGATTTTTTTGACATCGGCCAGTTCAAGGGTGTGTTTGGTTTTCATGGCTGACATGATAACGCCGCCACACCCCGGGCCGACTCCCGATAAACTCTGGTTTTTATCATCCAACCCACACCATGACCCTACGCATCCACGGCATTCCTGCTTCACGCGCCATCCGTCCCCTGTGGGCCGCCACCGAATTGGGGCTGACATTCGATCATGTCATGACCGATTACAAAAACGGCGGCACCCGCACACCTGATTTTCTGGCCCTCAATCCGAACGGTCATATTCCTGTATTGGAAGACGACACCCCGGCTGGCCCGGTGCGGGTATTCGAGAGCATGGCCTGCGCCCTTTACATTGCCAAAGCACACGGTCAAGCCAACGGGCTTGACCTCTCATGCGCCAACCTGAAAGAAGAAGGAGAAGCCTTGCGTTGGGCCTTCTGGAGCGTGACCGAACTCGAAAAAGATGCCCTCGTCGTGCTGATGCACCGCATGGCCATGCCGGAAGCCGATCGCCAAATCGCACTGGCAGAAGCGGCCGAGAGCCGTCTGCGCGTGCCCCTCAGGGTGCTGGAAAAGTCCCTTGCCGACCAAGAGGCCCGGGGTCAAGACCATCTGGCCGCCCATCGTTTCACCATCGCCGACCTGTGTGTGGCCAGCGTGGGCATGTGGATACGCCCTTCGCCAGTGCTCATGGGTGAATTCCCGCACACAGCCCGTTGGTTGAAACAATGTCTGGATCGGCCTGCCCATCAGGCGGCACGCAAACTGGGGCGCTGAAGCTGCGGCTCAATCTTTGACTTACCCCCTTGGGCTCACGCCCAACCGGTGCGCCAAAAGCCATACACCAGAGTCAAGGCACAGCCCGTGCACAATGCAGGCACCAGTCGACGGGCGGGTTGCGTCAGCATCACGGCCATGGATGCGGCCGCGATCAGCAGGCGCACCCACCAGGGCACTTCGCCCAGCATGCCCGAAGAGAGCATGAGCAGGCGAACGGTCAAACCGGCCATCAGTGCATATGTCACTGCCGTGATCCACTTCGATAACTCACCATCGGCGCGCACCCGCCCCGAGAGCAAGGCCCCGGCGGCGCGCCAGGCGTAGTTGGTCAGCATCGCACCGACCAAGGCCCACCATGCGGTCTCCATCTGAAAATCAACCCCGCTCATGCCTCCCCCTTGCCATCGTTTGGGGTCCGACTGTCGCGCCAGCGTTGCAGGGCATAGGCCAGAGTGCCGCCTGTCAAGGCGGTCAGCAACAGGCTGCTGCCGGCATCAAAGGCATTGAAGAAAGGCATCAGCACGGCCCCCAGCGCAGAGGCCCACCGATGCAGGGGCAGGCTGACGTTGGCAAAGGTCACCACAAAAAAAAGCGGATTGAGCATCACCAGCATCAGGGTGACGGCCTCCGGCACACGCCCCGCCAAATGGAAACCCAGCCAGGTGCCGGGCAAAGAGATCAGAAAACAAGGCACACACACGCCCATGTAAAAAGACCAACGCAAACGCCTGGGCATGCCATCAAAGGCCCGCATGCACAAGGCCCAGGTGGTCATCGACAGCATGTGTGACGCCGGCACGATGCGCCAATCGCGATGCCTGGGGTGAAACAGGGGAAATAAGGACACGCCCATGGCAAAGAAACGCGCCGAGGTCAGCCCCACCGCCAATGCGATGGGTACTGCCGCCGCTCCGGTCACCAGCATGTCCATCAGCACGATCTGACCGGGTTGTGCAAACACCAGAAAACTGCTGGCCACCATATACACATCCGTAAAGCCATGGCTTTTGCCCAAGGCACCGATGCCCAGCATGCCTGCAAACAGCACCCAGATCGGGGCATCGAACGCCCATCTCAGCCCCAAACGAAAAGCCGCTTGACGGGTATGGACCGAGGCGCCACTGGGCAAAATGCGCGGAGAAGACATGAATGGGCAGACAGAGCACAAGGATGTGCCCAAAAATGTAACATCAGATCTCTATGGAGGTTGTCATGAGCGTGAACACGGCTTTGAATGTGTTGGGCACACCGCTACAGGCGTGCTCGTTCGATCCTTTGACCGGCTACTACCGCGACGGTTGCTGCAATACCGCACAAGACGACACCGGCTCGCATGTGGTCTGCGCCCGCGTGTCCGAGGAGTTTTTACGCTTCAGCCAAAAAGTCGGCAATGACCTCAGCACCCCCCGTCCAGAGTATCGATTCAAAGGGCTCAAACCCGGCGACCGCTGGTGTGTTTGCGCACTGCGCTGGCGCGAAGCCTTGCTGAACGGCGTGGCTCCGCCGGTGGTGCTGGAGGCGACGCACCAAAAAGTGCTCGACTTTGTCACCCTGGAACAATTGCAAGCGCACGCTTACCAGCGCACATCGCCGGGCTAAACAAGGTCTTAAAAACGCGCTGCGTGCCAGTTTTGCAGTGTTGACCAAGTCTCAAACCGCCCCGCGCACCCCATGGGCCAACAGGCCCAAGCCGCCGCACAACAGCAAAGTTTTGGCCACCCCCCATAGTCGTCGGGCCATGAGGAACCAGGCCAACACCATGATCGCCAACGACCAGGGGTTGGGCCATAAGACATCGCCACTCGGCCACAGGCTGTGTCGGGCAAAATAGAGGCCCAGATGCGCCATCAGGCCAACCACCGCCGCCGAGATCGCCTGCAAAGGGGCCGTCAAGCCCAACCAGCCCCGGGTGGCCTCCACCCAAGGACCACCGACCAGGATAAAGACAAACGAAGGCAAAAACGTGAAATATGTCGCTACTGCGCTGGCCAGCAACGCCCCGGCCAGCACATGCTCCGGGCCCAGGGCCTGCTGCGCCCAGCCGCCCAGAAAACCGACAAACGCGACCACCATGATCAGCGGCCCGGGCGTGGTCTCGCCCAAGGCCATGCCATCGATCATTTGCGCCGCCGTCAACCAGCCATGGGTTTGCACCGCCGCTTGCTGCACATAAGGCAAGACGGCATACGCCCCGCCAAAAGTGACCAGGGCCGCCTTGGTAAAAAACCAACCCATCTGGGTCAAGACATGGCCTGCCCCCCACCACCAGGCCATGGCGACCAAGGGGATGAAGGCCAGAGAAAAACCCGCCACACACAAGCGCCACGCGTGCCCCGGCCGCCACCGCGCGTGCTCGGGCAATGGGGTTTCATCATCGATCACAAAGCCCTCAGCCCTCTGCTCTGGCCTTAGGGTTGCGCTTGCGCTTGGGGCATGCCCGACCTGAGGGTCGATCCAGTCCGGGTGCCAGCGCCAAACCCCCCAGCCCAGCAAGGCGGCGGCCAACACAATGAACGGGAATTCAAGCTGCCCCCAAAGCATGGTCAAGAAAGAGGCCAGCGCCAGCCCCCACATCCAGCGCTTTTTCAGAGAGCGTCGGGCCAAACGCGTGGCAGATACCGCCACCACGGCCGTCACTGCGGGTTGAATGCCCGAAAAAAAGGCCGCCACCCAGGACACCTCGCCCCATTGCACATAAACGTAAGACAAGGCCGCCAAGATCAACCACGAAGGCAGCACGAACAACGCACCTGCCACCACCCCACCCCAGGTTCGATGCATCAGCCACCCCAGGTAGGTGGCCAATTGCTGCGCCTCAGGCCCGGGCAAAAGCATGCAGTAATTCAACGCATGCAAAAATCGTTGCTCGGATATCCACCGTCGCCGATCCACCAGCTCAGCGTGCATCAGAGCGATTTGTCCGGCAGGTCCGCCAAAACTGATGAAACCCAGCTTCAACCAAAAGCGCCAAGCCTGTGACCAGGAGATCGCGGTATCCATCAAAGTCGCGGGAAAGCCCGATACCCCGCAGCTCGACTCGCTTGCGGCGCGGGGATCGCCGCCTCGTCCACCGGCAAGACCGGCAAGATCGCATTGACCTGGCCCGTGCCAGAAGCACCAAAATAGGGGGTCAGAATTTCCGCCTGGCCGTGATAAGCCGACCAACCCAGGGCGCCCAACAACATGGCCGTGTCGTGCATAAAGCCTTCGCCGTGGCCTTTGACCGCATACTCCGGCAGCATTTCGCAAAATTCGGACCACTCGCCCCTTTGCCAAAGGCCCAAGACTTCATGATCCATCCGCTCCAAAAATGGGCTCCAGACCTTGAAAGCCATGGCGGGGGCCATGCCATTTTGGGCAAAGCGATGGCTCAATGAACCACTGGCCAGAAATGCCACCTTGCCCTCGTAATGCTGTTCGACCGCACGCCGCATGGCCCAGCCCAGCCGGGCACTGTCGTCCAAATAGTGCGAGGTACAGAGGGCGGAAACAGATATCACCTTAAAGTGCCGATCTGCGTTCATATAGCGCATCGGCACCAAGGTGCCATATTCGGGCTGCAGCGTGGTGCGATCATGGGCCAGGGTCTCAACCCCCCACTCGTTGCAAACCTGGGCCAGCATATGCCCCAATCGCGGATTGCCATCGGCCTCAAAAACCATATTGCTGATGAAGTGCGGCAACTCGTTGCTGGTGTAGACCCCCTGAAAATGGGGCGCGCAATTGATGTGGTAATTGGCGTTGACCAGCCAATGGGTGTCAAACACCACCAGGGTATCGACCCCGGCCTGGCGACAGCGCCTGGAAATTTCTAAATGGCCGTCAATGGCATCTTGCCGGCTGCCATGGCGCTCGCCAGGGAACTCGCTGAGCACCATGCTCGGCACGTGGGTGATTTTGGCTGCGAGGGCAAGTTGTCCCATCTCGATGGCTTTGTTTGGATTGATATGGCGAAATCACTCGACGAGCCATTATCAAGGAAAGACCAGGGGGACTTCCGCCCAGTCATGAATCGTCATAAAATAGCACTTTAGTATAGATTCGACCCATGACCCCCGAAGCCGTTTTGTCGCTTGCTTTGGCTTGTGCCCCCCAAGTGCACCCACAAACCGTGATGCACCTGGTTAAACACGAGAGTGGCAACAACCCTTATGCCATCGGCATCAACGGGCCATTTCGGCTCAACCGCCAGCCTTTAAACGCTGCCGAGGCCGTTTACACGGCCAAATACCTTCTCAGCAAGGGGCATTCCATTGACATGGGCTTGGCCATGATCAATCACAAGAACTTGGGTCGTCTGGGTTTGACCGTTGAATCGGTGTTTGAGCCTTGCCGAAACCTCAAAGGCATGCAAGCGGTGCTGCTTGAATCGTATCAGCGGGCCATCAAGGTCCACGGCCCGGGTGGTCGGGCCTTGGCCCAGACTTTGTCCGAGTACAACACTGGCCATCCTCGTCGTGGCATCGACAACGGTTATGTGGAGAAAGTCGCCACTGTGCGGGTGCCACGCATCGATTACGACAGTGGGCCTCAACCGCAAATCAGAAAGTAAGCCCTAAGGAAGCTCTGCAAAACCCCATGCGTCGTTTCATCCCAAACTTGCACGAAGCGGGTTTTGCAAAGCTTCCCTAAATCTGAGGGCGAAAGACTGGGGCTTGATATTGAAGCACCGGTTTGACCAGTATCTTGTAAGTATCCAGATCGAAGTGCTCAGAAGGCCACTCGTTGTATTCACCGCTTTTAGAGCACCAAGTGCCCAGGTGACGCCAATGACATATTCGATGGGTTTGCACCCAGTCACCCAGCCTCTCGGTCAGCTCAATGTCGCCCGGGTGTGGCCAGGCGTGCACCTGTATATCTTGTAAGCCGGACAGCAATCGTGCATCGTGTTCAACGCGCGGCTCTTTACCGGCGCAGGCCCCCAGGCAGGTCTTGAGTTGATGGCCAAAACAAGCCCCACGGGTTAATTTCTCTAACCCGAGCAGTCCCAGGCACAGACGATGGGTGTCGGCCAAGGCGCGCAAACTGGTGTGTGCGGCGTGAACTGAAGCAAACAAACCATACAAGTCGTTCTGCAGGCCCAACTGAACCGAGCTGGCCGAGACCACACGTGGCACCAACCCCGCGGGCGTCAAGGCCAACTGCAAAGTACACAGCCCGCGCGAGCGGCGCAACCGAATATTAAATAGGGGACTGAGGGTTTTGATGAGCCGCGACTCAAGCAACAAAGCCCCCATCTCACCAGCGGTTTCGATGAAGTCAATCCGGCGGGTTTGGGCCACCATGCGGGCTTCATCAGCGGCCCTCAGGTGTGAGCGCACCCTGGCACGAATGTCCACACTTTTTCCCACGTATAAAGGCATGGTCCCCTCACCCCGAAAGATGTAAACCCCGCAAGCGCGTGGCAAAGCGGCCAGACTTTCGGGGTCTATCCGAGCCGCTGGCGAGCTTTCTGAGTGGGTAATGGCAGTGGATGACACTGGAATATTGTGCAGCGTTTACGATGCCCGCATCAAAGGGGGGGGAAACAATGACGGTACGACGCTTGTTGGTGGTGCTGGGTGACCAGTTGGACGAGACAGCCCAGGCTTTGCAGCAAGCCGATCCGGCGCGAGACATGGTCTGGATGGCTGAAGCGCAGGAAGAATCGCGGCATGTGCGCTCCTCCAAGCAACGCACTGCTCTCTTTTTGGCCGCCATGCGCCACTTTGCCGTTCGTCTTGGAGAGTTAGGTTGGCGTGTTCAGTATCAGCGTCTGGACGATCCGCAGGCCCTGCCCACATTGGCGCAAGCTTTGCGGCGCGACATCGAACAGTTAAAGCCTTCAGAGTTGGCAATGACGGCCCCGGGGGAGTGGCGTGTCTTAGAGGCAGTGCGGGCCTTGGCCAAAGCACAGAATTTGCCCCTCGAGATTTACGACGACACGCACTTTTTCACCACTGTGCGCGACTTCTCCAGCCACACCCAAGGGCGCAAGCAATGGCGCATGGAGTACTGGTATCGGGAGCAACGCAGACGCTTTGGCGTGTTGATGGATGGCGACAAGCCGGTGGGCGGGCAATGGAACTTCGACGCTGACAATCGAGCCTCCTTTGGCTCTGCCGGGCCAGGTGATCTGCCTCCGATGCCCCGGTTCGAACCCGATGAGATCACCCTTGAAGTGATTCGCCATGTGCAAGGCAAAATGGCCGATTTGCCAGGGGAATTGACTGAATTCCATTGGCCCGTGACCCGTGCGCAGGCTTTGCAGGCCATGGACGACTTCGTGCGCTGGCGCTTGCCCCGGTTTGGTCAATTTGAAGACGCCATGTGGCTGGGAGAACCATGGCTATACCACTCACAACTATCGGCGGCCCTGAACCTCAAATTGCTGGGCGCGCGCGAGTTGGTGCATGAGGTCGAGCGCGCCCATCGCGAGGGTCGGGTTCCCCTGGCCGATGCCGAAGGATACATCCGTCAGGTTCTGGGCTGGCGAGAATATGTGCGCGGGGTTTACTGGACCCAGATGCCTGGTTATGCACAACTCAATGGCCTCAAGGCCGATATGCCCTTGCCGGCCGTATTCTGGAACGCCCAGACCCCCATGGCCTGTGTGCGTGAAGTCGTTAGTCAAACTCTGAAGCAGGGTTACGCGCACCACATTCAACGACTCATGGTGACTGGGCTGTACGCTTTATTGCTCGGTGTGAGGCCGCAAGAAGTGCACGCCTGGTATCTGGGCATGTATGTGGATGCCGTTGAGTGGGTTGAATTGCCCAACACACTGGGCATGAGCCAATACGCCGATGGCGGCATCATGGCCAGCAAACCCTATGTGGCCAGCGGAAAATACATCGATCGAATGAGCAACTATTGCAAGGGTTGCGTCTATCGACCCCAAGACAGCACCGGTGATAAAGCCTGCCCCATCACCACCTTGTACTGGGCGTTTTTATTGCGCCATGAGAATGAGCTGGCGCGCCAGCCGCGCATGGTCATGCAGATCAAAAATGCCCAACGCTTGGGCGAAACCGATCGGCAACTCATCCTGGCGCAAGCCGAACAACATCGACAACAAGTATTGGGTGTCTAAAAACCTGTAGCCGCGTCAGAGTGGCCCTGGCCCCCGCTGGCGCTGACACCGCTCGGAACAATATTTGACCTGATCCCAATCGCGGGCCCATTTTTTGCGCCAGGTAAAGGGTCTGCCACAGGCCTGACAGACCTTGCTGGGCAAATCCGATTTGCGACGCATTTTCATGTGTATATTTTAATAATAAGTGCTGCAAAACCACATCTGGATCAGGGAAATGAAAACCCTATTGCCCAAAAATCACATTTCTTTACAATGAGTTGGCCTGCATGTGCAGGCTTCTATCGGAGAGTTCAGATGAGCGATCAGATCCAAACCGTTTCCTACCGCGATGTGGGCGTCGGTTCAGTCGACCGCAATCGCGTTTTGCGCAACACTTATTTGCTGCTGGCCATCAGCATGCTGCCTACCGTCTTGGGGGCCTGGATCGGTGTGTCCACCGGCCTGCACAAGGCGTTCAGCGGCATCCTTGGCATGGTGCTGTTTCTGGGTGTCGCCTTTGGTTTCATGTATGTCATCGAACGCACCAAAGAAACGTCCAAGGGCGTCTGGGTTCTGCTAGGGTTCACATTTTTCATGGGCCTGATGCTCTCAGGCTTGCTGTCTGCAGTGCTGGGCTTTCGCAATGGCCCGCAGCTCATCATGACGGCCTTTGCAGGCACGGCAGGGGTGTTTTTTGCCATGGCCAGTCTGGCCAGCGTCATCAAGCGTGACCTCAGTGGCATGGGCAAATGGTTGTTCGTCGGCGCCATCGTGTTGCTGGTGGCCAGCCTGATCAATGCCTTTGTGGGCTCCACCGCTGGCATGATGGTCATATCGACCCTGGCCATGCTGATTTTCAGCGCATTCATCCTGTACGACATTCGCCGCGTGATCGATGGTGGCGAAACCAACTATATCAGCGCTACCTTGGCGATCTATATGGATGTCTTCAACGTCTTCCAGAGCCTGTTGTCCCTCCTGGGCATCGTGGGCGGCGAACGCGATTAAACGCGCTCAAACACCGCCATGCTCTCTACATGGGCGGTGTGCGGGAACATATTCACCACCCCCGCATGGGTGCAACGATAACCGGCCTGATGAACCATCAGGCCGGCATCGCGTGCCAAGGTCGCCGGGTTGCAACTCACGTACACCACACGTTGGGGCCGCTGCCAATCAGAGCGCGGTGATTGGTTCAAGTCGGCCAAGGCCTTGACCAGCGCAAAAGCCCCCTCACGAGGCGGATCGATCAGCCATTTATCGGCCACGCCATCGGCCACCAACATTTCTGGCGTCATCTCGAACAGGTTACGCGCCACAAATTGGGGGGCCTTTCGCAACGCAGGCGCATTCAGAGCGGCATTTTGTGCCGCACGCTCCACCAGGGCTGTGCTTCCCTCTATGCCCAGCACCTGCTCGGTCTGGGTGGCCAGCGGCAAAGTAAAGTTACCCAGCCCGCAAAACCAGTCGATCACACGCTCTGTGGGCTTGACTTGCAAGCAACGCAGGGCCGTCCCCACCAACACCTGATTGATGGCAGGGTTGACCTGGGTGAAATCGGTCGGTCGAAACGGCATCTGCAAGCCGAACTCTGGCAAAGAATAAGCCAGCGTCGACCCGCCCGGGTCAAGCAGATGGACGGTGTCAGGCCCTTTGGGCTGTAGCCACCACTGCACACCAGGGTGGGCATGTGCAAAGTCGCGCAGCCTTTGACGATCAGACTCCACCAAAGGCTCCAGGTGCCGCAATACCAGGGCAACCACTCGATCTCCGCAGGCCAATTCGATTTGCGGGCAGGTGTCCCGGGCGTTCATGCCCGCGATGAGTTCGCGCAAGGGCAAGAGCAAGTCGCTGATGGCGGGTGGCAAAATGCTACAACTGTGCATATCGGCGATGTAGCGGCTTTTCCGCTCGTGGAATCCGATCAGCACCTGCCCCTTTTTCACCACATGGCGCACCGAAAGACGGGCACGATGGCGGTACCCCCAAAACGGCCCATGAATAGGGGCCAGCATCGTCTCAGCCTTGACCTTGCCCAAATGCCACAGGTTATCCTCTAAAACGCGCTGCTTAGCCGCCACTTGGGCCGACGGCTCAAGGTGTTGCATTTTGCAACCCCCGCAAGCCCCTGCATGCAAGCCAAAGTGTGGGCACCGGGGGGTGACTCGCAAGGCAGCAGCTTGCCAAAGCGCCTGCATCACGCCCTGCTCCCATTGGTTTTTGCGGCGATGAACTTGTACCGTCACCCTCTCACCTGGCAGGGCACCCTCGATGAAAACCACTTTGCCGTCCGGGCGGCGGGCGATGCCCTGCCCTTCCAGATCAAGAGAATCGACCCGCAGTCCAGGGTCGATGGGCGATGCCTCGCTCATGAAGTTGGCTTCCGACATAAAACAATGCCTCAGTGTGCTCGCGCTCAGCGGGCCGGTAACAAACGCACCGGATCGATCGGTTTGCCTTGTCGACGAATTTCGAAATGCAACTTCACCTGATCGGCATCGGTATTTCCCATTTCGGCGATCTTTTGACCACGGCGCACTTCCTGATCCTCTTTGACCAGCAAAGCCTGATTGTGGGCATAAGCCGTTAAATAGGTGTTGTTGTGCTTGATGATGATGAGATTGCCATAACCCCGCAAGCCTGAACCGGCATACACCACCCGGCCATCGGCCGCCGCCAAAATCGGGTCACCAGGCTTGCCCGATATGTCCAGTCCCTTGCTGCGCGGTTCGTCAAAGCCTGCGATGAGGTTACCCTGGGCAGGCCACACAAAGGCCGGGGCGTCGTCTGATGGGGCCGCACCCTGTCCAGCGCTGGCATTGGTCTGGGCTGGGGTCGGGGCCTGGGGCGGGGCCGAGGCCACGTTGCTTGCGGCCTGTGACTCTGGCGATGGGGTCGGGCGGGCACTTTGGGGCGGCAGAGGGCGCACCGCCATCGGCCTGGCTGCGCCATCAGAGGGGCCGGAGATGCGCAACACTTGGCCGACTTCAATCAGATTGGGGGTATCGATTTGGTTCCAGCGCGCCAAGTCACGCCAACTCACCCCATGATCGAGCGCAATCTTGGCCAGGGTGTCGCCTCGTTGCACGATGTATGTGCCGGGCTCGGCGGCCTGAGGGGAAGGCGTGGGTGTGTTCGGGGTACTGGCCCGCGCAGGCGTAGGGTTGGCTGGTGGACGGTTCGCAGCCTTGGCGACCCGGTCTTCGACCGGTGCCGGTCGCTTGACGCTGGGCGCACAGGCCACCACAGCCCACACCAGAAAAAATCCTCCCAAAAAACGCAATAGTGCCATGACCTGCTACTTCCCTATGCAATGCCCGATTTCAACGGGACGAAATTCACGGCCTCCAGCCTTTGATGCTGGAAGCCTTGTGACGTGCGCTCAACCACCGCCAGGGCTTGCTGCCCTTGCGCCGTCACCATGGGGGCCACCAAGCGACCCCCCATCGCGAGTTGATCGAGCCAAGCCTGTGGCAAGGCCTCGCCCCCGGCCGCAGCGATGATCCCGGCATATGGAGCGCCCTGTGCATAGCCTGCCATGCCATCTCCCAAAATCAAGTGCAGATTGGCTTGTCGCAAATGCCGCAAATTATCCACCGCTCGCTCGTGCAAACTACGCAAGCGCTCGACACTGTAAACCTCTTTGGCCACTTGGCTCAAGACGGCGGCCTGATAACCGCAACCCGTGCCTATTTCGAGCACCCGACCGAGTTTGCCATTGACACGCAGATTGTGCCCCTCTCGCAACAAGGCAATCATGCGGGCCACCACGCTGGGCTTGGAGATGGTCTGCCCCAAACCGATGGGCAGGCTGGTGTCTTCATAGGCCTGGTTGACCAAACCGGTATCGACAAAACGATGACGCTCGATGCGAGCCATTGCCCCGAGGACCATCTCGTCTTGAATGCCTTCCTCCATCAGGCGCTGAACCATGCGTGATCGCACCGCTTGCGAGTCCATGCCCAAGCCCTGCACAGGGGGCAAAGTCGTCGTGTTGCGCCCGAGCTGTGGCGGAGCTGCCCCAGGGGCAGGCTTGAGGTCAAGCCGGGCTGGAAAAGCGGGCCGTTGCTTCATGCCAGTCTGGATTGCATGGTTTGCCATCGCACCATGTCCACCCGATCGGTCAGATCGACCATCAAGGGGGTCAACGACACATGGCCCTGGAAAGTGGCATGAAAGTCGGTGCCTTCGGCATCGTCTTTGGCCGCACCGGCACTGCCTATCCAGTACATGGTGTCGCCACGCGGGTTCTCTTGGGTGATGACGCGCTCAGCCGAATGACGACGACCCAAGCGGCAGACCTGTATCGACTTGAGCTGATCAGCGGGCAGGCAGGGAATATTGACATTGAGCAAAAAAGCAGGGCCGTCGATCAGGCTGAGATCCCGCACACGATCCACCAGTTGGCGAGCTTGTTTCGCCGCCACATCCAAATGGCGCCATCCTCTTTCGGTCTGGGAAAAGGCCATGGCGGGAATGCCCATGAGATAACCCTCCATGGCGGCGCCGACTGTGCCCGAGTAAATGGTGTCATCGCCCATATTGGCGCCGTTATTGATGCCAGACACCACCAGATCGGGGCGCCAATCCAGCAGCCCAGTGAGCGCAATGTGCACGCAATCTGCGGGGGTGCCATTCACATAACGAAACCCGTTGGCGGCCCGATGAACATAAAGGGGCGAATGTAATGTGAGCGCATTGGACTTGGCACTGTTATTGTGCTCGGGGGCCACCACCTCAACCCGCCCCAAGTCGCTGAGGGCTTCATACAGCGCCTCGATCCCGGGAGCCTGATAACCATCGTCATTGCAAATCAGTATATTCATATCGCCTCGTGTGTAGGCTCATTGTAGGTCGCCTCTGAAGCACAGGCGGCACCGAAGAAGCGACCCGTTCAATTTCTCGGATTATGATGCCAGACCAAGGAGACCCCATATGCACGCTTGGCTCTGTGAAAACCCCATTGGCGTGGACGCCCTGAACTGGAAAGAGTGCCCGACCCCGCAACCCGGGCCGGATCAGGTGCTCATCCGGATCGAAGCAGCCAGCCTGAATTTCCCCGACCTTCTGATCGTCCAGAACAAATACCAGATGAAGCCCCCGCTGCCCTTTGTACCCGGCTCTGAATTTGCCGGAGTCATCGAAGCCCTGGGCTCCGGGGTCACCGGCCTGCGGATCGGCCAGCGGGTCGCCTGTCTGCCAGGCACCGGGGGGTTTGGCACCCACGCTCTGGCACCTGCCCGCTTGTGCCTGCCTCTGCCTGATGACTTCCCTGCCGTGGATGCCGCCGCCTTCATCATGATTTACGCCACCTCGCATCACGCCCTGATAGACCGTGCGCAACTTCGGGCCGGTGAAACAGTGCTGGTGCTGGGTGCTGCGGGCGGAGTAGGTACTGCCGCCATCCAAATCGCCAAAGCCGCTGGCGCCAAGGTCATCGCTGCCGCGTCTACCCCCGAAAAATGTGCACTTTGCAAACAGTTGGGCGCCGATGCCACCATCGATTACACCCGCGAACCTCTGCGCGAGCAAATCAAGGCCCTGACCGCCGGCAAAGGCCCGGATGTGATCTATGACCCGGTGGGGGGCGACTTCGCCGAACCGGCATTTCGCTCCATCGCCTGGCGTGGCCGTTATCTGGTGGTCGGCTTTGCTTCAGGCCCCATCCCCTCATTGCCACTGAATCTGGCCTTGCTCAAGGGGGCTTCGGTGGTGGGTGTATTTTGGGGTGACTTTTCACGCCGCGAGCCCGAAGCCAATGCCCGGATGATGAAAGAGTTGGTGCAATGGTACGCCCAGGGCCAAATCAAACCCGTCATTGATTGCACCATGCCCATGCAAGACCTGCGACAGGCCTATGCCCGCATGGGCTCGCGCGCCGTCATGGGCAAGTTGGTGCTGGTCAACTGACCCTGTGAGGCTTTTATTGCGCCAAAAAGCCACCATCGACCGGCAGGGTGTGGCCCGTGACCATCGAGGCCGCCTGGCTGCTCAGATACAGAATCGCGGCCACGATGTCCTCTGCCTCTGCCAGCCGACCCAATGGGGTCATGCCCTCGATGCGTGCCACCAATTCCGGCTGCGATAACAGGGGGCGGATGAAATCGGTGCGCACCCAGGTGGGTGCCACAGCGTTCACACGCACCTGATGGGGTGCCCACTCGACCGCCAGCGCACGCGTCAAGTTGACCACGGCGCCCTTGGTCGATTGGTAAGAAATATTGGGGTACAAACCACCCCCCGACAGCCCCATGATGGAGGCTGTATTCACGATACACCCCTTGCGCGCGGGCACCATGTGACGGCCTGCAGCCTGGGCACATAAAAACACACCGGTCAGGTTCACCTGAATCACGCGGTTCCAGTCATCCAGGCTCAATTCCAGGGTGGGGCGCCGCAACGCCACACCGGCATTGTTGACCAATACATCAAGCCGCCCCTGCCAAGCGGCCACCTCATCAATGGCATGCGTCACACTCTCGGGCTGTGTGACATCGACCTCCAAGCCTTCGATGCGGCGCCCGGTCGCCGCGCACTCGGCGGCGATTTCACTGGCCGCAGACTTCGCGGCCTCGCCCTCTATATCGAGCAAGGCCACATGCGCCCCGGCCAAGGCATAAGCACGGGCGGTCGCCAAACCTATGCCTCGGGCGGCACCTGTAATGGCGACCACCTGGTCGGAAAAATCAAAAATCTGTATCGGATGCATATTGAACTCAATGAAACGTTTCAGAAAATGGCACTGACTAAACACATGACCTAGGGAAGCGATGGACAACATGCCTTCGCGAATACGATCCCGAGTGGCCCCGGCACCCAAAGCAATGCTCCCTTGCGAATGCGCCACCACTCGCGCATCAGTGTTTCAGAGGGCCGGTTCATGACCTCTTGCAGGTGACATTCATCCGTCATCTGTGGGCGCCATGTCATGGGCTTATTTTCTCAGGTAAGACAAAATCACTTCGGTCATGTGTCGCAATCGCTCGGCCCGTGCCGTTGGCGCCAGCAACTTTCGGTTGAAAATGACCGACAGGGTGTGGTGGTTGGAGAGGTAAAAAGAAGACAGGCCGGCGATGCTGATATAGAGCTGAACCGGGTCAAGGCCTGGCCTGAACACCTTTTGGTCCACCCCTTTGTCGAGAATGTCTTTCAGCATCGCCACAAAAGGCGCATGCATCTTGCGAATCTCCTTGGATCGTTTCAAATGTTTGGCTTGATGCAAGTTGGCACTATTGAGCAGGGTGAGAAACTCAGGGTGATCCAAGTAATAGTTCCAAGTCAGCGCCACCAATTTTCTTATTGCATCAGGCGGGCTTTCTTGCTCCAGAGCAAGCGCCCTTTCAGAGTCTCGCTTATGGGCGTAATTGGCCTCCAGCACGGCTGAGAACAAGTCGTCTTTATTGCCGAAATAATGGTAAAGCATGCGCTTATTGATGCCCGCCGACTTGGCAATCTGATCGACGCGCGCACCACCCAGCCCATGGCGCGCGAACTCCACACGCGCCGCCTGTAATATCCGGGTCCGACTTTTTTCAGGGTCTCGAACCGATGACTGGTCGCTGTTCATATGGGTCTGCTTGGAATCAATGCAAATGGATGAGCGCAATTCATCGTAACCGTATGGTTACTTATTGCGAATAGAGATATACCCCAAACCATGTTTAAGAAAACTCAGCGAAATTCGCGTGCAACGACTTTTTTGGACCTTCCTCAACTTATTCTTGCCGCTCGGGTTGACCCCTAGTCAGACAAGTAACCAACTGGTTATGATCATTCTCAAAAAGATCCCCGGGCAAAAAAGATTCAGCCATGGGCATGCACAACCCTGGTACACAAGCCGACCACACCGATCACGCCCGCAACGGCAACCGGGTATTGGGCTTCTTTTTGCAGCCCAACCGTTTTTATTGAATCGACATTCAGGCCCCCCATGAAATTTGGTGATTTTGTAAAAGTGAAATCGCTGGCCAGCCCTGCCGGCTTCAAAGATAACCTGCAACGCCTGGGCTTGGCCATGCCTTGCGACGAAACACTCGAGTCCGGTCCAGGCTCGGTCATGGCACAGCCCTTGAAACTGGGTGACTTCACGGTAGGTAACCGCTATGCCGTTCACCCCATGGAGGGCTGGGACGGGCACGCCGACGGCAGCCCCAGCGAGCACACCCAGCGCCGCTGGCGGCACTTTGGCCTGTCGGGCGCCAAAATGATCTGGGGCGGTGAAGCCGTGGCGGTACGTCACGATGGCCGGGCCAACCCGCGCCAGTTGGTCATCAACCCCGCCAATCTGACCGCCCTGGGCCAGCTGCGTCAAACCTTGGTCGACGCGCACCGGGAGGCCATGGGCAGCGACAACGGCTTGGTGATCGGCTTACAGCTGACCCACTCGGGGCGCTTTTGCAAGCCCAATGACGACGCCCGCATGGAGCCGCGTGTGCTCTACCACCACCCATTGCTGGATGGCAAATTCGGCCCGAAAGAAAACCTGGTGCTCATGAACGACGGCGACATCCGCCAGCTGATCGACGATTTTGTCGTGGCCGCCAAACAGGCCTGGCAAGTGGGTTTTCAGTTTGTCGATCTCAAGCACTGTCACGGCTATTTGGGTCACGAGTTTTTATCGGCCAAAACACGTTCTGGCGACTTTGGTGGCTCGATGGAGAACCGCACCCGCTTTTTGCGCGAGTTGGTGGCGGGCATCCGTGCCGAGGTCCCCGGCTTGGGCATTGGGGTGCGCTTGTCGGCGGTTGACTTTTTGCCCTATAAGCCTGACCCCGAGCAGTCTGACGCCGAGACCTTGGGCCCCGGCGTACCCGTGGATGCCTCGTTCGCCCGACCCTACCGCTACGGCTTTGGCATGGACGAAGAAAACCCCGAGCAAATTCGCATCGAGGAAACCGCCGAGTTTTTGCAGGTTTTGACACAACTGAAGATCCCGATGGTGAACATCACCATTGGCAGCCCCTATTACACGCCGCACGTCACCCGCCCTGCCCTGTACCCGCCCTCCGATGGCTACCAGCCCCCGGAAGACCCGCTGGTGGGTGTGATGCGCCACCTGGAGTTGGTGCGCGACCTCAAGGCCTTGTTCCCCAGCCTGGGCTTTGTCGGCAGCGGCTACACCTATTTGCAAGAATTTTTGCCCTATGTCGCCCAAGCGGTGGTGCGCGCGGGCTGGACCGATATGGTCGGCCTGGGCCGCATGATGCTGTCTTACCCCGAGATGGCCGCCGATGTATTGGCAGGGCGTCCCTTGCAGCGCAAACGCTTATGCCGCACCTTCAGCGACTGCACCACAGCACCTCGCAACGGCATGATATCGGGCTGCTTTCCGCTGGACCCCCATTACAAAAAATCGCCCCAAATGGCGAAGTTGACCCTGATTAAAAAAGCGGCCAAATTGGCCTGAAGGGGCATCAGATGACCACCCTCACGCTGCTAGACACCCAAGGCCAATCGGCTCCCTATGCCATGCAGGGGCGCCCATTGTCTACACCCAAGGCCAGACACCCGTTCAATCGCATCGCCTACTCGGCCGCGCATGTGGTGGCCGATGCTCGCTCTGGCCAAGACCCCTGGTTGAGCGCTGCCCTCGACTGGGATGCCACCTTGGCCTACCGCCACCACTTGTGGTCATTGGGCTTGGGCGTGGCTGAGGCCATGGACACGGCCCAGCGGGGCATGGGCATGGATTGGCCCACCTCCCGCGAATTGATCCGTCGCACCCTGGCCGAGGCCCGGGGCGTGCCTGGCGCGCTGGTGGCCAGCGGCTGCGGCACCGATCACCTCGACTTGGAGGAAGTGCGCACGCTGGATCAGGTGATCAGGGCCTATGACGAGCAAATCGAGGCGATAGAGGCGATGAATGGCCGACTGATCGTCATGGCAAGCCGGGCATTGGTCAAAGTCGCGCGCGGGCCGGGCGACTATGAAAAGGTTTACGACCACATCCTGAGCCAGGTGCGTGAACCCGTCATCTTGCATTGGCTGGGCGATATGTTCGACCCCCAACTGGCGGGCTATTGGGGCCACACCGATTTGGACAAAGCCGCACATGTGACTCTCGATGTGATGCGCAGTCACACTAACAAGGTCGACGGCATCAAAATTTCCTTGCTGGACAAAAACCGTGAAATCTCATTGCGCCGGCAACTGCCCGCCGGGGTGCGCATGTACACCGGTGACGACTTCAATTACGCCGAGCTGATCGCGGGCGATGGCCAGGGCGAGCAAGAAGTACATCGCCACAGCGACGCCTTGCTCGGTATCTTTGACGCCATCGCACCGGCGGCGAGCGCCGCCTTGTCAGAGTTGGCCAGTGGCCACACAGATGCATTTCATGCCATTTTGGCGCCCACAGTGCCCTTGTCTCGCCACATCTTCCAAGCGCCCACGCGTTTTTACAAAACCGGGGTCGTGTTCATGGCCTGGCTCAACGGGCACCAGTCGCATTTTGCGATGGTGGGCGGACAGCAAAGCACGCGCTCTTTGCCCCACCTGTGCGAACTGTTCAGACTGGCTGATCAGGCGAATCTGCTCACCGACCCTGAGCTGGCGGCGCAGCGCATGAGAATGTGGCTGGCGGTGCATGGGGTGAACTGAATCATCGCCTGTCCAAACGGGTGCGGTGAACTTTTCTGCCAAAAAGGCTGGAAACAAAATAAAAGCCCCTGGGTTGAGTCAGGGGCTTTTGGCTTGTATGGGGTGACTGATGGGACTCGAACCCACGACAACCAGAATCACAATCTGGGACTCTACCAACTGAGCTACAGCCACCAAAGATGAGCATTATAGCGTGAGCCGACCTCAAGCACCTTCGGGCTTGGCGACCGTGATGCGGGCCTTCAGTCGTGACTTGAGGCTTTCCAGATAGGCCAAGGCCTGGGCTTGGGCGCTGGCCTGGGCCAATTGAGCCCGTTCGGCCTGGCGTGGCTCGGTGTTCGAGGCGGGCAGAACCTGGTTGATTTTGACCACCGCATAGCCCTGATCGCCCAAATCCACCCCCACCCAAGCGGGCAAGGTGCCGGCAGGGGCTCGCATGGCAGCAGAGATGACGGCAGGCGGCACCTGCCCTGGCCTGTCGCGAGACACCGTGGTGGCGGCCTCCAGCTTGGCCTGGCCGGGTTGCTCTTTCCAGGTCTTCAAGGCCTCTTCGCCTTGCTTGCGGGCCAATTCACTGGCACGTTCCTGCACCCAATCGCGAGAAATGGCCTCTTGAGCCTCCTCCAGGGTCAGGGCACGCGCCGGGCTGTATTGCGTGAGACGGGCAGACAACAACTGACTGGGGCCAATTTCAATCGCATCGATGTTGCGCTTGCGCTCGGTCGACTCGGGGCCGAACAAAGCCGCCAGCACACGCGGGTTGGCCCAGGGGGCCTGACCGCGCGACTGCGGTGTGACGCCAGTGACGGTCTGCACTGTGAGTTTCAGACGCTCGGCCACCGGCTTAAAACTGTCGGATTGCTCATAAACCAGGTTGGAAAACTGCTCTGCCGCCTCGGCAAACTTGCGCTGGGCCTGCTGACGACGCAATTCTTTTTCCAGGTTCGGGCGGGCCTGCTCGAAAGTTTGCCCCTTGGGTTTGCGTATGTCGGTCAATTGAATGATGTGAAAGCCAAACTCCGACTCGACCAAATCGCTGATACCGCCAACAGACAAGGCAAACGCGGCGTCTTCAAAAGGTTTGACCATCGCACCCCGGGCAAAGTAGTCCAGGTCGCCGCCTTGCGGGGCAGAGCCCGGGTCTTGCGAATGCTGGCGTGCCAGGGCGGCGAATTGTTTGGGCTGCTTTTTGATCTGCTCCAACACAGACTGAGCCTTCTCACGCGACTTGGCGCGGTCGGCCTCTGGCATGCCTTTAGGTGCATTGATCAGAATGTGGCTGGCGCGGCGTTCCTCCTTGGCCGACAGCGCTTGCTGGTTCTGTTCGAAATAGGTGCGCAGATCGGCCTCTGGCAGGGTGATGTCTTTCTCTATCGATGCCAAATCAAGCAGCACATACTCAATGTCGGCTTTTTGCGGCGACTGGTAGCGGGCAGAATGCTTGTCCAGGTAGGCCTTCAGTTCATCCTGACTGGGCTTGAGAGAGGCACGGTGATTGGCTGTAGAAAATCGCGCCACTTGAATCTCGCGCCGCTCAAAAAAGGCTGCGATGGTCAGATTCGCCACCACCTCGGGAAACATCGCGGACTCGATGACGCCATTGATCACTTGGCGCTGCGTCATGTCTTGACGCAAACGTGATTCCAGCCCTTCAGGGGTCAAGCCCTGAGAGGCAGCCAGTTGTCGATATCGCTCGACATCTATGCTGCCATCGGGCTTGCGCAAACTGGCAATATTGGGGTCTTGCTGCAGCCAGTTGGCCAGGCGTTGGTCACTGACGCCAATCAACTGCTTTTGTGCCGCCACCGCAATCACGCGCTCTTGCAACATGCGCTCCAAGGTCGAGTACTTGGCCTGCGGGGTATCGAACATCTTGAGATCGAGGTTGGGCATCTGGCTGCGATAGCGCTCGACCTGTTGACGATGGGCCGCATCCCATTCGGCCTGAGTGATGACCTGTCCATCGACTTCGGCGACTTTCGCCCCATTCTCATTGAAGCGGTTGTATCCGTCGATGCCGAACAACACAAACGAGGGGACGATCAACAAAAACAGCAACCACTGCATGATTCTGTTGTGGCGACGGACAAATTCAAACATTCGGTTTTCCTGGTATCAATAAAAAAGGCGAACTGTGTTCGCCTGATCGGGGTGGTGGGTGCTGACGGGGTCGAACCGCCGACCTACGCCTTGTAAGGGCGCCGCTCTACCAACTGAGCTAAGCACCCCCGAATGAGTCCTCAGTTGAGGGCGTCTTTCAAGGCCTTGCCCGGGCGAAACTTCGGTACTTTAGCAGACTTGATTTTAATCGCATCGCCGGTACGTGGGTTGCGGCCAGTGCGGGCGGCCCGCTTGGACACGGCAAAAGTGCCAAAACCAACCAAGGAAACCGAACCGCCCTTCTTGAGCGTGGTGCGCACCGCACCCAAAGTGGCCTCCAGGGCGCGGGTGGCGGCGGCCTTGGAAATATCGGCTTGTTTGGCAATGTGTTCGATGAGTTCTGTTTTATTCACAAGTGACCTCTGTGGTGGTTGAATCTATGGTCGCTCACGTCAAGGCGCGCCAGAGACCATGAATGTGGCGGCCGAAGGGGTATTTGAACCAAGGCGCCCACCCAAGTCAATGAGTGACGCACTAGGGGTTTCCAGACCATCGGGCCGGGGGATGATTCTAGTCGGTTTTCAATTCTGAATGGTAAGAAGACCGTCACAAGGCCTGGGCAATGGCGCGACCCAGATCAGAAGTATTGGCCGTGCCGCCGATGTCAGGCGTTTTGGGGGCTCCGCTGTCGGGTTGCAAGACCTTTTCAATCGCCGCCAGGATGGCATCGTGGGCCTGCCGATGCCCGAGGAAATCGAGCATCATGGCACCGCACCAAATCTGACCAATCGGGTTGGCCAATCCACGCCCGGCGATATCGGGCGCCGAGCCGTGCACGGGTTCGAACAGCGAGGGAAATTTCCGCTCGGGGTTCAGATTGGCACTGGGCGCAATACCGATGGTGCCGGTACAGGCCGGCCCCAAATCGCTGAGGATGTCACCAAACAGGTTGCTGGCGACCACCACATCAAAGAAGTCGGGGCGTTGAACAAAATGGGCAGTCAGGATGTCAATATGAAATTTGTCGGTGGTCACGCCGGGGTAATGTTGGGCCATTTCAGCCAGGCGCTCGTCCCAGTAGGGCATGGTGATGGCAATGCCATTGGATTTGGTCGCGGCGGTGAGGTGCTTTTTGGGCCGGGACTGTGCCAATTCGTAGGCAAACTTCAGCACCCTATCCACACCGTAGCGGGTGAAAATCGATTCTTGCATGACCATTTCGCGCTCGGTGCCGCCAAACATTCGGCCTCCCACCGCCGAATACTCGCCCTCGGTGTTTTCGCGCACGATGTACATGTCGATTTCGCCGGGTTGACGCGGGCTGCCGTCTTTGCGCACCACGGGGGCCACAATGCCCGGCATCAGACGCGCAGGTCGCAAATTGATGTACTGGTCAAACTCGCGCCGGAACAGCAGCAAAGAGCCCCATAGCGAAACATGGTCAGCGATTTTGGCTGGCCAACCCACTGCACCAAAATAAATCGCATCGTGGGCACCGACCAGATCGCGCCAGTTGTCGGGCATCATTTTCCCGTGTTTCTCGTAGTAGTCCCAGCTGGAGAAATCAAAGTGATCGAAATGCAGGTCGATGCCAAAGCGGCGGGCTGCCGCATCCAATACGCGCACGCCCTCAGGGACCACTTCTTTGCCGATGCCGTCACCGGCAATGACAGCGATGCGTTTTTTGCTCATGGGGGTTTAAATTCCAAAAATCAAACTCCCGTCATTCTACCGATTCACGCCTTTCGAACCACCAAACTCACGCCCACAGCGGTCAGGGCAATCCCGGCCAAGGTCAGCGGGGTCAGCGGTTCGGCAAACAAAAACCAGGCCATGATGGCCGTGGTTGGTGGCACCAGGTACATCAGGCTCGACACCATTGCGGCGGCCCCGCGCTGAATCAGCACGTACAACAAAGAGCTGCCGCCCAGCGTCAGGCCCAACACCGACCAGGCCATGGCCCCCCATAAATCAGGGTGCCAAATCACTGGGTCAGCTTCGAACACGGCAAAAGGCAGACTCACCAGACCCGCTGCGAGCAGTTGCACGCAATTGGCGCTGCGCACATCACAGGGTTGGACAAATCGCTTCTGATACAAGGTGCCACTGGTGATCGAGAGCAAGGCCATCACCGCCATGGCCAGTGTGAAGGGCGTGACCTCCAGACTCTCGACCAATTTGCGCATGACCACCAACACCAGGCCGGCAAAACCCAACCAAAGTCCGCTCCATTGGCGGCGGCTGACCGAACCGCCCCAGGCAGAAATCCAAATGGCCGTCAGCACGGGTTGCACACCGACGATCAGAGCGGTCAGCCCCGAGCCCATGCCGTGTCGCACGGCCATCCATACGCCAGCCAAATAGCCGCCATGCATCAAAACACCGGTCACCGCAAGATGCCGCCATTGGGCCGCCGTGGTCGGCCACGGCACCTTGGCCCAAACGATCCATAGGCAAAACGCCAGCACAGACAGGGCATAACGCGCCATCAGAAATTTCATGGGTGGTGAGTGCGGCATGGCATACCGAGCCACGATGAAACCGGTGCTCCAGATCAGCACAAAAACAGCCGGCATCGATGCCAGCCAAAGGCGGTGCGACGAGGACGGGGCGCTCAAGGGTCGCTCGCGCTCAGGAGTAATGCTGGCGAATGATGGGTAAGGCCTTTTGCAGGTAATAGACCATGGACCACACCGTCAGGATGGCTGCCAACCAAATTAAAAAATGCCCCCAAACCCCGGTATCGATGATGCCCAGCAGACGCCCGTCAAAAAGCAAAAAAGGAATGGCCACCATCTGCACCGTGGTTTTCACCTTGCCCAGCATGTGGACCGCCACGCTGCGGGCGGCGCCGATTTGCGCCATCCATTCTCGCAATGCAGAAATGGCGATTTCCCGACCGATGATGATCAGCGCCACAAACACATCGGCACGCCCCAGATGCACCAACACCAGCAAACTCGCACAAACCAGGAACTTGTCCGCCACAGGGTCCAGAAAAGCCCCGAAGGCCGAGGTTTGATTCAGGCGCCGGGCCAGATAGCCGTCGAGCCAGTCGGTCAAGGCGAACACCACAAACATGACGGTGGCAATGAGGTTTTTGAACTCTGACTCCAGGGGCAGGTAGAACACGCCCACAATGAGTGGAATGGCGACGATGCGCGTCCAAGTCATGAGGGTGGGAATGGTGAAAAACATGGACACCCTCATTCGTAAACGATTTGGGCCTGCCCCTCATGGGCCTGGGCCATCCACGACGCCAGAGCGGCATCCGATGGGAAGAAACGGGCGCGCTCGCCCAACTGAATTTGGGCGCTGACGCCTTCCCGCAGCAGATGGATGCGCACCGGCAGTCCACGCACCAGCTCCCCCTCTTCACCCGCTTGCACCTGGGCCGGAAATTCGCGCAACAGGCGGTCTATGTCAGGCGACTGGCCGTTGACTTGAATGCGCAGGTATTTTCCAAATCGGCAACGCGCCGCAGCCAAACTCCAGACCTGCTGAACACTCAAACGGAGTCCACCGCCGGAAAAACGATCGGGTTGCGCCTTGGCCATCACGATGACCAATTCGTCTTCACGCAAGATATCGCGGTGCGCAGTGAATGTGGCCTCATCGGCAGTGGCTTCAATGGTGGCGGATCGGTCATCCAATTTAAAAATAGCCAATCGGCCACGCTGGCCCTGAACCAGCCGCAAATCTGACACGATGCCGGCCAACAGCTGAGGCTCGCGCGAATCGACCAAATCATCGATGCGGCGTTTGACAAAGCGCCCCACTTCGGCGGCAGATTCGTCAAACAAATGCCCGGAGAGGTAAAAACCGATGGCCGCCTTTTCATGGGTGAGACGCTCTTTCACCCCCCAAGGAGTGACCCGCACCAATTCGGGCTCGGCTGTGCTGCTGGCGTGGCTGTCCACCATGTCAAACAAGCCCCCCTGGTTGGCATTGTCAGACAAAGCCTGGGCAAAGTCGTGCGCCCGATCAATCGAGGCCACCAAGGCTGCCCGATTCAACTGCAATGGGTCAAATGCCCCGGCCTTGATCAGCGCTTCGACCGTGCGCTTGTTCACCCGGGTTCGGTCAATTCGCGCATAGAAATCAAACAAGCTGGTGAACGGCCCGTCGGCCTCGCGCGCAGCCACGATGGCATCAATGGCCATTTTGCCAGTGCCCTTGATCGCACCCAGCCCATAGCGGATGAGGTGATCTGACACCGGCTCAAACACATAGTGCCCCCGGTTGATGTCGGGGGACTCGATTTGCATGCCCATTTTGCGGGCGTCTTCCAGCAACACCTTGATTTTGTCGGTGTTGTCGAGTTCGATGGTCAGGTTGGCACAGAAAAACTCGGCGGTGTAATGCACTTTCAGCCATGCCGTCTGATAAGCCAAAAGAGAGTAAGCAGCGGCGTGCGATTTATTGAAACCGTACCCGGCGAACCGCTCCATCAAATCAAAAATCTCATCCGCTTTTTCCTGACCAATGCCATTTTTGGCGGCCCCCTCGCGGAAGATTTCGCGCTGCTGCGCCATTTCCTCGGGCTTCTTCTTGCCCATGGCGCGGCGCAACAAATCGGCCCCGCCAAGGCTATAGCCACCCAAAATTTGGGCGGTTTGCATCACCTGTTCCTGGTAGACCATGATGCCGTAGGTTTCGGACAGCACAGGCTCAACCAGAGGGTGTGGATACACCACCTCTTCGCGGCCATGTTTGCGCGCGATGAAGGTAGGAATCAGGTCCATCGGCCCCGGGCGGTACAGGGCGTTCAAGGCGATCAGGTCTTCCAGACGGCTGGGGCGGGCATCGCGCAACATGCCCTGCATGCCACGGCTTTCAAACTGGAACACAGCCTCGGTGCGACCATCCTGGAAAAGCTTGTAAGTGGCCGGGTCATCCAGCGGGATATGGTCAAACGAAAAATTCTCCTGGCCCTGGTGTCGTCTCTGGATCAGGCCACGGGCGTGCTCCAGAATCGTGAGCGTGGCCAAGCCCAAAAAGTCAAACTTGACCAAACCAGCCGACTCGACATCGTCTTTGTCATACTGGCTGACCGCCGCTTCGCTGCCCGGTTGCTGGTACAACGGGCAAAAGTCTGTGAGCTTTCCGGGGGCGATCAACACCCCACCGGCATGCATGCCCACATTGCGCGAGAGTCCTTCGAGTTTTTGCGCCAACTCGATCAGGGTGCGCACATCTTCTTCTTTTTGCAGCCGCTCTGCCAAGATCGGCTCGGCGGCAATCGCATCGGCAATGGTGATGTGCTGCCCAGGCTTGTTGGGAATGAGTTTCGAGATGCCATCGCAAAACGTATAGCTCATGTCCAGCACACGCCCCACATCGCGAATGGCAGCGCGGGCCGCCATGGTGCCAAAGGTGGCGATCTGGCTGACCGCTTCACGGCCATATTTGTCTTTGACGTATTCGATCACGCGGTCGCGGTTGCCTTGGCAAAAATCGATGTCGAAATCAGGCATCGATACCCGCTCAGGGTTGAGGAAACGTTCAAACAGCAAGTTGTAACGCAAGGGGTCCAGATCGGTGATCTGCAAGGCATAAGCCACCAAAGAGCCTGCGCCAGAGCCACGCCCTGGCCCGACCGGACAGCCATTGTTTTTGGCCCAATGGATGAAGTCGCCAACGATCAGGAAGTAGCCTGGAAACCCCATCTTGAGGATGATGTCGATTTCAAACGCCAGCCTTTGCTCGTATTCGCTTCGTTTTGCCTCGCGCTGTGCCGGGTCTGGATAGAGTTGCAGCAAGCGCTGTTCCAGCCCCTGCTGCGAGGCATATCGAAAGTAAGCTTCGATGCCCAGGGTTTGGCCATTCACGGGCGGCGTGGGGTAATTGGGCAACTGGGGCTTGCCCAGCGTCATGGTCAGGCTGCAGCGGCGGGCGATCGCCACGCTGTTGGCCAGGGCCGATGGAAGATCGGCAAACAGCTCGGCCATTTGCGCCGATGATTTGAAATATTGTTCGCGGGTGAACTTGCGCACCCGGCGCGGATTGGCCAGGATTTCACCCTCAGAGATACAAACCCGGGCCTCGTGTGCCTCATAGTCGTCGGGATGGGTGAATTGCACCGGATGGGTGGCCACCACTGGAAGGCTCAAACGGGCCGCCATAGGCACCGCCGCCTGCACATGCGCCTCGTCTTCGGCACGGCCAGCCCTTTGCAATTCGATGTAAAAACGATGCGGGAAAGCCGCTGCCATGCGCAAGGCCACCTCACGGGCCCGCGTTTCATCACCTTGCAACAATGTTTGTCCCAGCGAGCCCGCTTGTGCGCCCGATAGCAAGATCAGGCCATCGGCATGTGCTTCCACCGTCTCCCATGGCAGCACGGCTTGTTCTTTTTGTATATGGCGAGTCCAACCCAGGGCCAACAATTCACACAGATTGAGGTAGCCGACATGGTTTTGCGCCAACAGCAATACACGCTGCCATTGGGCCGGGTCCGCCCCCAGCCCCTCCGTGATGAGTTCAACCCCCAAGATAGGCTTGACGCCCCGGGCCCGACCTTCTTTATAAAACTTGATGGCACCAAACAGGTTGTTCAAATCAGTAATGGCCAGCGCCGGTTGTCCATCGGCGGCAGCCACCTTGAACACCTCGTCGATGCGGTTGGTGCCGTCAACGACGGAGAACTCGGAGTGAAGGCGCAGATGGGCAAACATGGCCTCATTTTAGGGCCGACATACAATGGGGTGTGGAACAGATTTTGAATATTTCTGCCTACTTGTTCACAGATCTGGGCGATCCGTCCGCCATGCGACAGTCGCTCTACGAGCGGGCATTGGCACATGAACTCAAGGGCACAGTCTTGCTGGCGCGCGAGGGCATCAACCTGTTTTTGGCGGGTCGCCCCCATGCGGTGCGCGCTTGGCTGGATGAAACCCGCGCTGACCCCAGGCTGGCAACCCTGCAATCCAAAGAAAGCTGGTCACCTGCCCCTCCATTTCGACATCTGCGGGTCAAGGTCAAGGGGGAAATCATCCGCATGAACCACCCTGCCATCCGCCCTGCCTTGGGCCGTGCCCCGGCCTTGCCGGCCCAGACTGTCAAACGCTGGCTGGATCAGGGGCACGACGACCAAGGGCGAGCGGTGGTCACTCTAGACACCCGCAACGCCTTCGAAGTGGACCACGGTGGCTTTGAAGGCGCCATCGACTGGCGCTTGAGCAAGTTCAGCGACTTCCCGGCAGCGGCCCGGCAACATCTGGACACCCTGCGCGACAAAACCGTGATTTCCTATTGCACCGGCGGCATCCGGTGTGAGAAAGCGGCCATCTACTTGAAGGAACTCGGCCTGGACTCCGTCTATCAGATCGAGGGGGGCATTTTGAAGTACTTTGAAGAAGTCGGCGGTGCCCACTACCGGGGCGCATGCTTCGTTTTTGACGAACGCGAGGCCCTGGGCAACGACCTCAAGCCGGCTTCAAGCCACGACCTGCCCCAGGATCAAACCTTGGCCAACCTGGCCGCCACCTGAGCCACGCGCTGGCCATAGGCCATCGCAGTATCCAGATCAGACTGCGGGATATCGGATGCGGGGCTGGTAGGGCCAACTTGAGCCATGAGACCGCTGTAAGAACCCAAGCGATTGACTCGGCCATCGTTCAATGCCGACTGCCCAACCCAAATCATGCCGTTTTGCATGGCCAGGGTGATGAAATATTGCAATGTCGAGAGCTTGTCACCACTCGGGCTGGCCGAAATGGTGAAGCCACCAGCCACCTTGTCTCTCCAGGCCCCGGCAAACCATTTCTTGGATGTCGCGTCAGCAAATTTTTTAAACTGCCAAGACACCATCCCCATATAGGTGGGTGAGCCAAAAATAATGGCATCGGCGGCGTCAAGTTGCGTCCAATCGTCATCGCTGAGGTTACCGTCGGCATCAATGGCCAGCAATTGGGCCTGTGCGCCCTTGGCAACGAATTCGGCCACGCGCTCGGTGTGGCCGTAGCCCGAGTGATAAACCACCACAGTCTGAGTCATTTTTTTCTCCCTTTTCTACACACAAAATTCATTCGGACAAATCAAAGACCAGCACTTCAGCATCATGGCCCGCATCCATTTGCACCTGTGACTCGTCGCGCATAAGCAAGGCATCCCCAGCCGATAGCCCATGACCGTTGACTCGCAACTGGCCTCGAACCAAATGAACGTAGGCCAAACGGCCGGCCGGCACATCGAGCCGGGCCTGCTGATCGCCATCGAAGAGCCCAGCCCACAAACGGGCATCGGCATGAATGCGCACGGCATGCTCGCCCCCGCTGGGTGAGGCCACCAGCGCCAGGCGGCCCCGCTTGGCCGACTCAGGCACCGTCTTTTGCTCGTAACCGGGTTCAATGCCACGCTGATTGGGCAAAATCCAGATCTGTAAAAAATGCGTCTGGTCGTTGGGGGCGTGATTGAATTCGCTATGCATCACGCCGCGCCCCGCACTCATGCGCTGCACATCGCCCGGCGGAATCGACTTCACATGACCCATGCTGTCTTTGTGCGCCAATTCACCCGACAACACATAGCTGATGATCTCCATGTCGCGATGGCCATGGGTGCCAAAGCCGGTGCCAGGCTCGATGCGGTCTTCGTTGATCACCCGCAAATTGCCCCAACCCATGTGACGCGGGTCATGGTAATCGGCAAATGAAAAACTATGAAAGGACTTGAGCCAGCCGTGGTCAGCGCGGCCACGCTCATGTGAAGGGCGCAATGTGATCATGAAACTTCCTGAATCGGGCGCTTGGCAAGGCCAGCAAAACCCCAAGCGTTGTGGGTCAAATAGTTTAATCCTCTGGCAAAAGCCTTGTCGGGCGCGAAGGTTCCGGCAGGCTGTCTCGGTTAAAGTCGTCCCATGGAGACGCCCTACACAGGCCGCTTTGCCCCCTCGCCCACCGGGCCATTGCACGCAGGCTCGCTGCTCACTGCCTTGGCCAGCTGGCACGATGCCCGCGCCCATGGCGGACGCTGGCTGGTGCGCATCGAAGACATCGACGGCCCGCGCTGCGTGCCGGGCGCGACCGAACTGATTCTGAGCCAATTGCAAGCGCTGGGTCTGCACGCTGACGGTGAGGTCATGCTGCAGTCGCAGCGTGGCGAGGCCTACGCCCAAGCCCTGGACAAGCTGGTTCAGCGGGGATGGGCCTATCCTTGCGCGTGTTCGCGCCGCGACATCGAACAAGCCCTTTGGCAAGCAGGCATGCCGCCCGAGCGACATGCCGCAGCGGTTTACCCCGGCACCTGCCGGGGCGGCTTAAAGGGCCGTGAGGGACGCGCCTGGCGACTCGATGTGGCGCGCGTGTTGCGCGAATTGGGGCTGACGTCTATGGTGCGATGGAAAGACCGCCGACTGGGTGAACAAGCACAAGATGTGGAGGCAGAAGTGGGTGACTTTGTTTTGCGGCGTGCCGACGGCTTGTGGGCCTATCAACTGACGGTGGTGGTCGACGATGCAGCCCAAGGGGTGAGCGATGTGGTGCGAGGCGTGGACCTGCTGGACAACACGGCTCGTCAGATCGTCCTTCAAAAAGCGCTGGGCTTGCCCACGCCCCGCCACCTGCACGTGCCGCTGGTGCTGGGGGCCAATGGCGAGAAACTGTCCAAGCAAAACGGCGCCACAGCGCTTGACCTGACCGACCCGGGCCGATGCCTGCGCGAAGCCGCCCAGGTGCTGGCCCAAGCCGGCTGGCCCATAGACCCGACACGACCCCTGAAGGTGACCCCGCTGGCCCAGCACCCTGAGCCTTGATTCAGGCTGGTGGGCGTCAAGCCCGTTTGAACACCAAATCCCAAACCCCGTGGCCCAGGCGCAGGCCACGGTTTTCAAACTTGGTCAGGGGCCGGTAGTGCGGCTTGTCGGACCAACCCTCAGGATGCACAGAGTCATTGCGAAACAAAGGCTCACCACAGAGCACTTGCCGCATTTGCTCGGCATAAGGCTGCCAATCGGTGGCCAGGTGCAGATACGCCCCCGGTTTGAGGCGCAAGGCCAACTCATGCACCAGCGGCGGCTGGATCAAGCGCCTTTTGTGATGGCGCTTTTTATGCCAAGGGTCAGGAAAAAACACATGCACCCCATCGAGTGAGGCAGGCGCAATCATGTCGCGCAACACCTCGACCGCATCATGCGCAACGATGCGTATGTTCTGTATTTGTTGTTCGCCGATGCGCTTGAGCAAAGCGCCGACACCGGGCTCATGAACTTCGCAGCACAAAAACCGGGTGTCTGGCAAGACACCCGCAATATGGGCTGTGGCCTCGCCCATGCCAAAACCGATTTCAAGCACCAAGGGGTGGCCAATCAGTGCAGGGCCAAAGGCGCGGTCCACATCAAGCGGCCCGGCCTGATGGGGCAGGATGTATTCAGGCCCCAAGGCCTCAAACGCTTTGGCCTGACCGGTAGTGACCCGCCCCGTGCGCCGCACAAAGCTGCGAATGGCACGCGGGTGTGCCACCTCGGGTGGGTGCAAAGGCTCAGACATGGTGGGGCTATGTTGAGCCATTGGGTTCAGAGTTTGGCCGCAACCCAATCGGCCACACTCGCCAGGGCCTGGGGCAAACCGGCGGGCTGGGTGCCACCCGCCATGGCCATGTCGGGCTTACCACCGCCTTTTCCACCCACTTGCTGCGCCACAAAGTTGACCAGCTCTCCCGCTTTGACTTTGGCCACGTTGTCGGCTGTGACGCCAGCGGCAATTTGCACCTTGTCGCCCTCGATGGCGGCCAACACGATGGCGGCGGTTTTGAGCTTGTCTTTGAGCTTGTCCAGGGTCTCACGCAGCACCTTGGCATCCGCGCCAGGCAACAGAGCCGCCAGTACCTTGACGCCCTTGATGTCTTGGGCTTGAGACAGCAGCTCGTCGCCCTGGGCCGAGGCCAGTTTGCCCTTGAGTGCAGCGATGTCTTTTTCCAGGGCGCGCACCTGCTCCATCACCTGGGCAATGCGGGCATTGATCTGTTCGGCCGGCGCTTTGAGCATTTGCGCCGCTTGCGCCATGGTGTGCTCTATGCCCTGCAAATAGCTCAATGCATTCTCGCCGGTGACGGCTTCAATGCGACGCACACCGGCAGCCACGCCGGATTCGGCCACGACCTTGAACAGCCCGATGTCGCCGGTGGCACGCACATGGGTGCCGCCACACAATTCGCGGCTGGAGCCAATGTCGAGCACACGCACGGTTTCGCCATATTTTTCACCAAACAGCATCATGGCGCCGGTCTTTTGGGCTGACTCGATGTCCATGACCCGCGCCTGCGTGGCGGCGTTGTCCAGCACCTCGGCATTGACCAGCGCCTCTATGCGGCGTATCTGCTCATCGGTAAGCGCTGCATTGTGAGCGAAGTCAAAGCGGGTGCGCTCTGGCGTAACCAGCGAGCCTTTTTGCTGCACATGGTCGCCCAGCACCTCACGCAGCGCCTTGTGCATGAGATGGGTGGCGCTGTGGTTGCGCACGGTAGCGGCTCGGGCAGTCGTGTTGACCTGGGCCTGTACGTTGTCCCCCACATTCAAGGCCCCCCCCGTGAGGGTGCCGTGGTGCCCATACACATCGGCTTTGATTTTTTGCGTGTCTACAACGTCAAACTGGGCTGATCCCGTGCGGATAAGGCCACTGTCGCCCACCTGCCCGCCCGACTCGGCATAAAAGGGCGTGGTATCTAGCACCACCACGCCCAATTGGCCGGGCATCAGTTGCTGCACCGGTGTGCCTTCCACATAAAGGGCCAGCACCTTGGCTTGTGTGGCCAACTGCTCGTAACCCACGAATTGGTTGCCCGCGCCCTGATAGTCAAGCGCTTTGTCCATCTTGAACTTGCCTGCGGCACGGGCTTGCTCTTTTTGGCGGTTCATCGCCGCATCAAATCCCGCTTCATCGACGCTGACACCCCGTTCGCGGCAGACGTCATTGGTCAGATCCAGCGGGAAGCCATAGGTGTCGTGCAGTTTGAACGCCACATCGCCCGACAGTTTTTTGGCCCCGGCTTCCAGCGCCGCATCCAGAATCTGCATGCCGTTCTCCAGCGTCTCGTAAAAACGCTCTTCTTCGGCTTTGAGCACATCGGCGATGCGCTGCGCATTGGATTTCAGGTTGGGGTAGGCCTCGCCCATCAACTCAACCAGCACAGGCACCAGTTTGTAGAAGAACGGGGACTTGCGTCCCAACTTGTAGCCATGGCGAATGGCCCGTCTGACGATGCGCCTTTGCACATAGCCGCGCCCTTCATTGCTGGGGATCACGCCGTCGGCAACCAAAAAGGCAGTGGCACGCAAATGGTCGGCGATCACCCGCAGGCTCGGGCTGTTCAAATCTTGGCAAGCGGTTTCTTTCGCAGCGGCTCTGATGAGGGTATCAAAGAGATCAATTTCATAATTGCTGTGCACGCCCTGCAAAATGGCGGCCAGCCGCTCCAACCCCATGCCCGTGTCCACACAAGGCGCGGGCAAAGGGGTGGTCGAGCCGTCTTCATGCATCTCGAACTGCATGAACACGTTATTCCAGATTTCGATGTAGCGGTCGCCGTCTTCATCGGGGCTGCCTGGCGGCCCGCCCGGAATGTGCGGGCCATGGTCGTAAAAAATCTCCGAGCACGGGCCGCAGGGGCCGGTATCGGCCATCATCCAGAAGTTGTCGCTCTTGTACCGCCCGCCCTTGTTGTCGCCTATGCGTATCACGCGCTCGGGCGGCAGCCCGATTTCTTGCGTCCAGATGTTGTAAGCCTCATCGTCTTCGGCATAGACAGTTGCCAACAGTTTTTCCGGCGGCAGGTGATACACCTGGGTCAGCAGCTCCCACGCCCATTTCAACGACTCACGCTTGAAATAGTCGCCAAACGACCAATTGCCCAGCATCTCAAAAAAGGTGTGGTGCCGTGCGGTATAACCCACGTTTTCCAGGTCGTTGTGCTTGCCCCCCGCCCGCAGGCAGGCCTGCACCGAGGCGGCACGCACATAGCTGCGCCGGTCGGTGCCCAGAAAAACGTCCTTGAATTGCACCATGCCCGAGTTGGTGAACATCAGGGTCGGGTCATTGCCAGGCACCAAGGGGCTGGACGCCACCACGGTATGCCCGCGTTTTTGAAAGAATTCCAGAAAAGAGGCGCGAATCTGCGCCACGGTCATTTTGGGGGTTTTCATGGGCAGGGATTATCCCAGATCAACCAAGCTGTCCGGTCAGAGGGTCGCCAAAGTCACATGGTGGCTTGGCGGCTCATTCGGGGCGGCGTATGCTAGAGGTTTGCCGACGGAGCCCCATCATGGACATGAAAACCTCACCGCTTTCCCTGCTCAACGACCCCACCCTGCTCAAAACCGACGCCCTGATCGACGGGCTATGGGTCAAGGGTGATCGACGGTTTGATGTGATGGACCCGGCCACAGGCCAAAAACTGGCCGATGTGGCCAATTTGGGGCCCGCACATGCCGAAGCCGCCATCCAGGCCGCCGATCGTGCCTGGACCGCCTGGCGCAACAAAACCGGCAAAGAGCGCAGCATCGTTTTGCGCAAATGGTACGACTTGCTGATGGCCAATGTCGAAGACTTGGGGCGCCTCATGACGGCCGAGCAAGGCAAACCGTTTGCCGAGGCCAAAGGCGAGGTCGTGTACGGTGCCAGTTTTGTCGAGTGGTATGCCGAAGAAGCCAAACGCGTCAACGGCGAGACCCTGCCCCAGTTTGACAATAACCGACGACTGTTGGTATTGCGCCAGCCCATCGGTGTGTGCGCCGCCATCACCCCCTGGAATTTCCCGCTGGCCATGATCACCCGCAAAGTGGCACCCGCGCTGGCCGCTGGTTGCCCGGTGGTGATCAAACCGGCGGAACTCACACCGCTGACTGCGCTGGCCGCTGCCGAATTGGCGGTGCGCGCGGGCATCCCGGCCGGGGTGCTCAATGTGCTGACCGCCGACAGCGAGGAAAGCATCGCCGTGGGCAAGGTTTTTTGCGCCAGCGACACCGTGCGCCACATCTCCTTTACCGGCAGCACCGAAGTGGGTCGCATCCTCATGGCGCAGTCGGCACCCACCATCAAAAAACTCTCGCTGGAGTTGGGCGGCAATGCCCCCTTCATCGTATTTGATGACGCCGACATTGACTCGGCGGTTGAGGGGGCGATCGCCAGCAAATACCGCAATGCCGGCCAGACCTGTGTCTGCGCCAACCGCCTTTATGTGCAAGAGGGCGTGTACGACGCTTTTGTGCAGAAGTTCGCCGCCAAGGTCAAAGCCCTGAAAGTCGGCAACGGCTTTGAAGAAGGCGTGGTTCAGGGCCCGCTGATCGAACCCGCTGCTGTGGACAAGGTCAAACGCCACTTGCAAGATGCCTTGGACAAAGGGGCACAGTTGATCACCGGTGGCCAGGCCCTGACTGGTCAGTTCTTTGAGCCCACCGTGGTGGCGCATGCCACCCCGGACATGGCCTGCGCGCGGGAAGAAACCTTTGGCCCCTTTGCGCCAGTGTTCAAATTCAAGACCGAGCAAGAGGTCATCGACATGGCCAACCACACCGAATACGGCCTGGCCAGCTACTTTTACAGCCGTGACGTCGGTCGCATTTTCCGCGTCAGCGAGGCGTTGGAGTACGGCATGGTCGGCATCAATGTCGGCATCATTGCCACCGAACACGTGCCCTTTGGCGGGGTCAAGCAGTCTGGACTCGGGCGCGAAGGCTCCAGTCACGGCATGGATGAATACTTAGAGATTAAATATCTTTGCGTGGGCGACGTTTTAAAATAATTTTCTTCATGTCTCATATAATCTGTTATTCGTCGGATCAGGATGCCTATGAAAGCCCATCAAATCTATTTGCGTTTTCTGAACGTGATGCATGCGCTGGAATCAGAATCCGATGCGCCAGCGATGGATTTACAGTGCCGTCGCTTGCTAGAAGAAATAGCCGTGCGTCAGCATGCAGACCAAACCATGACGGTGACAGAGGTCATGGGTCTGTCTCACATCGCCTCACCGGCCACATTGCATCGCAAGTTAGATACCCTGCTCGAAACAGGCATGATCGCCCATCATTTTCAAGGCGACAATCGCCGCACCAAATTTGTCATGTGCACTCCAGCCGCCTTGGCCTATTTTGAGCGCGCAGGCCGTGCCATGCAACGCACGCTCAAATTGACCTGAGTCTGGCGCATCAGTGCGCGCGCCACTTAAGGAAGCCCTGCCCCCCATGCGTCGTTTCGTCCCAAACTCTGGCGCAGCGAGTTTTGCAGAGCTTGCTTAAAACTTCTTGGCCAAGCCCATTGACAACATCGTCAGGTTGACTTCCATGCCAGACCAGTTTGAGTATTGGGTCAAACTCACTCTGAAAAACGTTTCTTTATCCAAGGCAGTGTCATAACCCACACCGAACAAGGTCCCGGTGCCTGATTTAGGAGCAGTGGGTTCCAGCGCCACATTTCCCGTATGGATCGTGATCCCATCTTTTGCAGATAGACGATGCCCCCACACGGCCAGAAAAGCGCGGCTTGATCCGGCCTCGATGCCTGGAAGCAAATGGACAGCCAACTGGGCACCAGAAAACGAAATGTTTTCAATTCCAGAATAACTCACATTGTTTTTGGTGGCCCCGGTGAATTTAAACTTCATCGGGGTGGTGATCATGTAGGCCCCCTCGATATCCATGAATCCGTTCACCTTGTAACCAGCCACGACTTTATAAGCCTGCATCAAAGTTTGCGACACAGACACCCACCCTCCCTCTTTCGATTGGAAGTTTTGTCCAACCTGGGTTCTGTGGTCAAACCTGCTGGAACCCGTTTCCGTTCCAAAATAATATGGTTTGTCGGTCGATTGAGCGAGTGCTGAGGATGTGGCCAGCAGCGTCAGGCATGTCAAAGCGACAGTTTGAAAATGCATCTAAACCTCTTGAGTTTTATGAAAATTAAATAACTCTTAAAGTTTAATATATTAAAACTAAATATTAAATTAAATATGTAGATAGCCATACTAGGGTGAACACGCCGCACGGTTGAGGATGGCATAGCCACCAGTTGGCTAAAGTTTCATAGATTTAGCGCTTAAAGGGACAACCAGAGACTACACAAAATAAAATAGGTAAAACAACACCACCAGTGTCACCCCTGGGCTGAAAAAGGTGGCTTAAACACACCTACAATCGGTATATTGGCGGGCGTCGTTCAATGGCAGGACCTGAGCTTCCCAAGCTCAAGACGTGGGTTCGATTCCCATCGCCCGCTCCAAAAACCACAGGGCTGCGACAGGCAGCCCTGAGTTTTATGGAAGCTGTGCAAAACCGCATGCGTCATTTCATCCCAAACTTGCCCGATTTTGGGCGAAACTTGCACGCAGCGAGTTTTGCAGAGCTTCCTTAGGTGGACTACTTCACCAGCAATACAGGAATCTTGGCGGTAGACAAGACACGCTGTGCCACCGAGCCCAACAGCAGGTCTTTGATCGCCGAGCGACCTTTAGCCCCCATAATGATCATGTCAAAGCCCCCCTCGACAGCGGCTTTGATGATTTCGTCGGCCACATGACCTTGCCGAATTTCCATGTCAAATTTGACACGTGACTTCTCCATCGCTGCACGAGCCGGGGCTAGCTCTGCCTCGCTGAGCTCGCGCAAATAATCCTCGATCGCACCTTTGTTCACGAATTTTTTGACATGCTTGAAAGCAAGGCTGTCGTGAACGCTTAACAAGGTCACGCGGTCTTTGGTGCGCAAAGCAACTGCAAGTTGAGCGGCGTATTGCACAGCCGCAAGCGAAGCTTTAGAGCCATCAGTGGCCACCAGAATTTTCATGGAACATCTCCTCAATCAATTCGCCCCAAGGGTACTTCAACTTTACACATTAGACATGACCCTGATCAAGAAACCAGCGAAATGAGGTCAAAACAATGGGTCGCCCAGCCATCGTATGCCTATCGAGAACCAACGCTGGTCCCCACCCATGCCAATGGGCTGGCCGAACGTGGTATCGATCTGGAATTTTTGCGGCTTGATCCAGGTGCGAAGACCCATCTGATATTTAGTGCGCGTCGCTGCCTCGCCATAGGTTTCGGCAATCAGGTAGCTGCGGGCGTTCAAGGGCCACTCACCGCCGATGCCCCAGGTGGGCCGATTCGTTCTGTCGAGATGGTGCTGAATCCAGCCCGCATTCAGGTGTATCAACCAGCCCTCTTTGGACAAATAGGTCATGGGCACGTTCAGGTAGCCATCGCGCACCGGGTAGAGCAAACTGTTGGCAGGAAGACTTTGGGTGGGGCCACGGCCATCGACGTGCCCGATGCTGGTAGAAATGCCCCACCGGCCAGGCTCTAACTTGATCCAGCGTTTTTTGAATTGAACCAGGGTCCAGTTGCTGGAACCGTCGGCCTTTGAGCTCTGGGTTGAACCGCCCAGGGTGATTTCGGTGTCTCCAAAGAAATTGCAACCGGGCAAGGCCCAGCGCTCGGTGCCCAGACCTGAATTTTTAACCCATGACTCCAGCTGGCAACTGCCCGGGTCGACGACATTGGCGTCGTCGGTGTTCATAGGGCGGGCGGCCCATGCGGCTGTTCCTGACAGCCACAGAGCCAACCAAACCACCCCTCGGACAAACATGAGCTTCATGGCGATTTTGTATCACACCGCCATGTCACGATGATGCATGAAAACGACGGGCTTCAGAAAATCAGCTTGACCCCGGTTTTCGATTGCACCGCTTCGGGGGTCACGCCTGGTGCCAGTTCGATCACTTTCAGGCCCTGCGGGGTGACATCCATCACGGCCAGGTCGGTGATGATGCGATCAACCACCTGTTTGCCCGTCAGCGGCAAGGTGCACTCGGGCAAGATTTTCATGTCTTCGGTCCCGTCTTTTTTGCGCGCCACGTGCTCCATCAGCACGATCACATATGGCACGCCTGCGACCAAGTCCATGGCACCGCCCATGCCTTTGACCATCTTGCCCGGAATCATCCAGTTGGCCAGATCGCCCTTCTCGCTCACCTGCATGGCGCCCAAAATGGAGAGATTGATCTTGCCGCCACGGATCATGGCGAACGACTGGTCACTGCCAAAAATGGAAGTGCCTTTGATGGTGGTGACGGTTTGCTTGCCGGCATTGATCAAGTCGGGGTCCACTTCAGCCTCGGTCGGGAAGGGGCCGATGCCCATCATCCCGTTTTCAGACTGCAGCCAGACCTCCATGTGATCGGGCACATGGTTGGCCACCTGGGTCGGAATGCCGATGCCCAGATTGACGTAATAACCATCCTTCAGTTCCTGGGCGGCACGCGCCGCCATTTGATCTTGGGTCCAGGGCATGTTCACTCCTTAAGGGTTCTCGCGGATGGTGCGTTTTTCAATCCGCTTTTCGGGTGTGGGGTTGTGCACGATGCGGTGCACATAGATGCCGGGCAAGTGCACGTCATCGGGGGCGATCTCGCCCGTTTCCACGATGCGCTCTACCTCCACAATACAAATCTTGCCTGCGGTGGCGGCAGCCGGATTGAAATTGCGCGCCGTCAGGTTAAAGCGCAAATTGCCCGAACGGTCTGCCACATCGGCCTTGACCAGTGCAATATCGGGCACCAAAGCGCGCTCCATCACATAGGTTTCGCCGTCGAATTCACGCAACTCTTTGCCGTCGGCCACGATGGTGCCCACCCCGGTTTTGGTGAAAAAGGCGGGAATGCCAGCACCGCCCGCACGCAGTTTCTCGGCCAGGGTGCCTTGGGGGGTAAAGTCAAGTTCAAGCTCACCGGCCAGGTACTGGCGCTCAAACTCCTTGTTTTCGCCCACATAGGAAGAAATCATCTTCTTGACCTGCCGGGTCTGAAGCAACTTGCCCAGGCCAAAATCATCAACACCCGCGTTGTTGGAGATGACGGTCAGGTTTTTCACGCCGCTGTCGCGCACGGCATCGATCAGGGCTTCGGGAATGCCGCAAAGGCCAAAACCGCCCACGGCCAGCATCTGGCCATCGGCCAAAATGTCCTTGAGGGCTTGGGCCGCCGATGGATAAATCTTGTTCACGCAAAACTCCTCTGTGAAGGATGAGGGAAAACCGATACGATACATCAGTTTTAAAGGAGATGTCCATGTCGCAGCTGCCCACTTTGGATCAATACCGTGCTCAGCGCCTCTCAGAGGGCTTCGATGAAGTCCTGGAGCGCAGTTGGGCCCCCAACAGCGTGCAAGATTCGCACACCCACCCGTTTTCGGTGCGGGCCCTCGTGGTCGCCGGCCACATGTGGCTGACCGTGGGCCAAGAGACCCAGGAACTCAAACCCGGCGACGAGTTTCGGCTGGACAAAAACACCCCCCACGCCGAGATGTATGGGCCTGACGGCGCCACCTACTGGGCCGCCCGCAAAAACTAAGGACCCCCATGAACCGATACCCTGCCCCCGAGATCAAAGACCTGCCAGAAGACATCAGACAGCGTGTCCTCGAGGTGCAGGAAAAAGCCGGGTTTGTGCCCAATGTCTTTCTGGCACTGGCGCGTCGCCCCGCCGAGTGGCGGGCCTTTTTCGCCTATCACGACGCACTCATGACGCCTGAGACCGTGGGGCGAGACAGTGGTTTGAGCAAAGGCGAGCGTGAAATGATCGTGACGGCGACCAGCGCCGCCAACCATTGCCTCTACTGTGTGGTCGCTCACGGGGCGATTTTGCGCATTTACGAAAAAAAACCCTTGGTCGCCGATCAGGTGTCGGTGAATTACCGCAAAGCCGACATCAGCCCGCGCCAACGCGCCATGCTCGACTTTGCGCTGAAGGTCTGCGAACATTCCGACCAAGTCGAAGAGGCCGACTTCGCGGACCTGCACGTGCACGGGTTTACCGATGAAGACATCTGGGACATCGCCGCCATCACCGCTTTCTTCGGGCTCTCCAACCGCATGGCCAGTTTCAGCGGCATGATGCCCAACCCCGAGTTCTACCTCATGGGCCGCACGCCCAAAGCCCCCAAGACTTGACAAGTTACCGCTGTCTGTCAAAATAGAACGGTCGTTCTTTTTTACCGATCATGACTGCGCCTACCCCTACCCCATCCCCCACAGTGGCCCACCTCACTGTGAGGCGCCTGCTGGTCGACCTGCGCCAGGGGTTTGACCGTCACTGGACAGGCGACCCATTCACCAGCGCCTATTACAACGCCTTGTCATTTAGTTTTCCGGCGGGTGAACAGTTCTTCATCGACTCGGTGCGCGCGGGTGCTGAAGCCTTGCCCGACACCCCTGATCACGCCCCCCTGAAACAACTGGCCCGCGAATTCATCGGCCAGGAAGCCACCCACCGCCATTTGCACACCCTCTACAACGCCGAGTTGGAGCGTCAAGGCATGGTCAACCATTGGGGGCCTCGCATAGAGCGCCGCCTGAAACTGGGGCGCGAAAAATATTTCAAAGACAGCAGCCGCCCCTATATGCACGAGTTGGCCATCACTGCGGCGTTCGAGCATTTCACCTCGGTCTTTGGCGATCAAACCCTGGCCGACACCGACGGCCCGGGCGACTGGTTGCGCGATGCCCAAGAACCGATGCGCACCCTTTGGCGTTGGCATGCGGCCGAAGAAACCGAGCACAAAACAGTGGCCTTTGACCTCTACATGCAATTGGGCGGCAACCATCAATGGCGCATGCGCTGGTATCGCTTTGTGCTGTTTCAGTTCCTGACCGATACCCTGCGCCAAACCTTGCACAACCTGTGGCGCGATGGCAGCCTCTTCAAGCCTCGCACCTGGGTCACTGCATGTCGCTTTGTGCTGGGCCGACACGGCTTTGTGCGGCGCTATTGGAAACCCCTGTGGGCGTACACCCGCCCAGATTTTCACCCCAACCAGTGCGGTGACCCTGCGCGGGCCGACCACTGGCTGCAAGCGCACGCCGACCAGTGGCGCGCCGTGTCCAAGACGGCGCAGGCTTAAGAACGATCAGAGCGCAAACCCATCATCGGCGGCAATCACCGCACCATTGATGAACCCACTCTCGCCGCTGGCCAGCATGATCAACAAGGCATCAAGGTCTTGCGGTTGCCCGACCCTTTTGCGTGGCAACATGGCAATGAGCTTCTGGCCTTGCTCGGTGTCCCAGTGATGATGGTTGATTTCGGTGTCGATGTAACCCGGACATATGGCGTTGACATTGATGCCAAAGCGGCCCCACTCCATGGCCATGGCCTTGGTCATCTGGATCACTGCGGCCTTGCTCATGCAATAGGCGCCAATTTGGGGCAGCACCTTCAATCCGGCCATGGAAGCGATATTGATGATGCGCCCACCGGCAAAAGTGCCAGGGGCCGTGCCCCGTGCTCGGGCCACCATGCGCCGCCCCACTTCCTGCGCCACAAAAAAGGCGCCACGGACATTGGTGTCAAAAATAAAATCGAAGTCTTCGGGCTTGACATCGAGCAAGCGCTGGGTGGTGCTGACACCCGAGTTGTTGACCAAAATGTCAATCGCACCGACCTCGGTTTCGGCATGGGCCACCGCCGCTGCGATGCGGTGCGGGTCGGTCACATCCATTTCAACCACATGCGCATTGCCGCCCTCGGCCTCGATGTGGCTGCGCAAGTCTTTCAGGCGGTCCAGCCGACGGCTGGCCAGCACCACCGCCGCACCGGCGCGGGACAGGGTTTTGGCAAACTGGGCCCCCAGGCCGCTGGATGCGCCCGTCACCAACGCCACGCGCCCTGACAAATCGATCTGATAAGACATGATGTTCTCCTTCTAAGCCGATCATAGCCATACTCGCACCGGGTCGGCATAAAATAGGGCATTCCTACAGATGACCAGACCGCCATGACGCCCGCAGAAATTCTTCAACAATTCGGCCCCCGTGAAACGATGGAATACGATGTGGTCATTGTGGGCGCGGGCCCCGGGGGTCTGTCGACCGCCATTCGGCTCAAACAATTGGCCGCCGAAAAAGGGCAGGATGTGTCGGTGGTGGTGCTGGAAAAAGGTTCTGAGCCGGGGGCCCATATTTTGTCAGGGGCCATCATGGACCCGCGCGCCTTGACCGAATTGTTCCCCGACTGGAAAGCGCGTGGTGCCCCCCTGCATCAGCCAGTCACCGACGACGCTTTCATGCTCTTGAGTGAAACGGGCGGCACGCGCGTGCCCAATCTGTTTTTACCGCCCTGCTTTGACAACCATGGAAACTACATCGTCAGCCTGGGCGAGGTCACCCGCTGGCTGGCCGAGCAAGCTGAGGGCTTGGGGGTAGAGATCTTTCCAGGCTTTGCCGCTGCCGAAGTGCTGTATGACGAGCGCGGCTCGGTCAAAGGCGTGGCCACCGGCAATATGGGCGTGGGCAAAGACGGCGAACCCACCGAGAACTTCCAGCTGGGCATGGAACTGCACGCCAAGTACACTATTTTTGCCGAGGGCGCGCGCGGTCACCTGGGCAAGCAACTCATTGCCAAATTTGCGCTGGATGCGGGCAAAGACCCCCAGAGTTACGGCATAGGCATCAAAGAACTTTGGGAGATCGACCCCAAGCGCCATCAACCCGGCTTGGCCCTGCACAGCGCAGGCTGGCCGCTGGATGACGCCACCTATGGCGGCTCTTTTTTGTACCACATGGCCGACCACAAAGTGGTGGTCGGCTTTGTCGTCGGGCTCGATTACCAAAACCCCTGGCTGAGCCCATTTGAAGAATTCCAGCGCTTCAAAACCCATCCCAACATCCGTTGGTACTTCGAGGGTGACGCTGCACACGGTGTCGCCGCAGGCAAACGCCTGGCCTATGGCGCGCGCGCCATCACCGCCGGGGGCCTGCTCAGCCTGCCCAAGACGGTGTTCCCGGGCGGCGCCTTGGTGGGTTGTGATGCGGGCTACCTCAATGCCAGCCGCATCAAGGGCAGCCATGCCGCCATCAAGACCGGCATGCTGGCCGCCCAAGCCGCTTATGACGCCATTGTCGCCGGGCGCAGCGGTGATGAACTCAGCGCCTACCCCGAGGCATTCGAGGCCAGTTGGTTGCACACCGAGTTGAACAAGGCCCGCAACTTCAAGCAATGGTTCAAAAAAGGCCGCAACGTGGGCACCCTGATGACCGGCATCGAGCAGTTTGTCTTGCGCGGCCACATCCCCTGGACCATCCACCGCGACAAGCCCGACCATGTCAACCTCAAGCCCGCCGCCCAATGCGCGCCCATCGATTACCCCAAGCCCGATGGCAAGCTGACTTTTGACCGGCTCTCCAGTGTGTTCATCAGCAACACCAACCACGAAGAAAACCAACCCGCCCACCTGACACTGAAAGACGCCTCTGTCCCCGTGTCACTGAATTTGGCTCAATACGGTGGCCCGGAGAGCCGCTATTGCCCAGCCGGGGTGTATGAATTTGTCAAAGCCGAAGACGGCGCCGACCGATTGCAAATCAATGCGCAAAACTGTGTGCATTGCAAGACCTGCGACATCAAAGACCCCAGTCAAAACATCGTCTGGGTCACGCCTGAGGGTGGCGGCGGCCCCAACTACGCCGGCATGTAAATCACCAGGAGTCATCATGCGCATCGTGATCACCGGCGGCGCCGGTTTTTTGGGGGCACGCCTGGCGCGTGCCTTGTTGTCACAGGGGCAGTTTTCGGTCAACGGCCAGCCCCCAGGCACGATCGAGCAAATCACCTTGGTCGATCAGTTCAAGCCGCCTGCCGATTTGCTGGCCGATGCCCGCGTGAGGGCCTGTGTGGGTGAACTCAATGGCCTGCTCATACCAGGCCCGAACGGAACCCAGGCCATCGCCAAGGGCACTGACGTGGTCTACCACCTGGCTGCGGCTGTCAGCGCCGAATGCGAGGCTGACTTTGATCTGGGCATGCGCAGCAATCTGGCCGCCACCCAGGCCTTGCTGGCCGCCTGTCGGGCCTTGGGCACCACGCCGGTGGTGGTGTTCGCCAGCTCTCTGGCGGTGTTTGGCCTGCCCGCCGAGGCACCCTACCCCAGCGGGCCCTGGATCGTCACTGACGATACCTTGCCGACCCCGCAAACCAGTTATGGCATCCAAAAATTCATCGGCGAGCAACTCACCGCCGATTACACGCGCAAGGGCTACATTCGGGGCCGTGCCGCACGCCTGATGACGGTCAGTGTGCGCCCGGGCAAGCCCAATGGCGCCGCCTCGGGTTTCTTCAGCGGCATGGTGCGCGAGCCACTGGCTGGCCTCAAAGGAGCCTGTCCGGTGGCCCCCGAAACCGAAGTCGCCCTGTCCTCTCCAAACCGCACCATCGAGGGCTTGCTGCGCGTGGGCCAATCAAGCGACGCCGAATGGGGGCCACGCACAGCCATCAACCTGCCGGCTCTGGTCACCACCGTGGGCGAAATGGCCGCCGCCCTGCAGCGGGTGGCGGGCAAGGCCGTGGCCGACCTCATCGATTGGACCCCAGATGCGAACATCCGGCGCATCGTGCGCAGCTGGCCGGGCCGTGTCGAGTCGCCCCGGGCGCGGGGTTTGGGGCTGCAGGCCGACCCTGACTTTGACACTGTGATTCGCGACTACATCAGAGACAACCCCACAGCGATCAAGGGCATCACCGGGGCCTGAATCCCCCTGAAAACCCCAAGCGGTCACGGCTTGCTTTCTGCACCATAATCCCGTTTTCTTTCACAGCATCTTGCGGAGTACTCCATGAAAGTTTCTTCTATTTTTTGCGCTCTGGCGCTGGCTTTGGGCATCTCTCAATCGGCATTGGCCCAGACGAATATGAAAATCAGCATCTCGGTGGCGCAAAACTCGCACCAGGGCATTGCCATCGATACCTTCGCCAAAGAAGTGGAAACCCGCACCAAGGGCCGCTACAAAATCCAAGCCTTTTACTCCGGCTCTCTGGGTGGTGAGCGTGAGTCCATCGAGGCCGTGCAACTGGGCACCCAAGAATTGACGTTCAGCTCGACAGGCCCGGTCCCCAACTTCGTACCCGAGGCACGCATTTTGGACATTCCTTTCCTGTTCCGGGACAAGGCCCACGCCCGTGCAGTGCTTGACGGCCCCATCGGTGAAGAGATGCTGGGCAAGTTCGACAGCAAGGGCTTCAAGGCCCTGGCCTGGGGCGAGAACGGTGTTCGCCACATGACCAACAGCAAACGCTCGGTCAATGCCCCCGATGACCTCAAGGGCCTGAAGATGCGCACCATGGAGAACCCGGTCCACGTCGCAGCCTACAAAGGCTTCGGCATCATCACCACCCCGATGGCCTTCCCAGAAGTGTTCACTGCTTTGCAACAGGGCACAGTCGATGGCCAGGAGAACCCCCTTTCAGTGATCATGGCGGCCAAGTTCGACCAAGTGCAAAAGCACCTGACACTGACCGGCCACGTTTATTCGCCGGCCATTTTCCTGATGAACAAAGCCAACTTTGACAAGCTCAGCGCTGAAGACAAAGGCCACTTCCTCGAGGCCGCCAAAGTGGCCGTTAAGGCCAACCGCGCTCGTGTCGATGAAGACGACGCCAAAGGCGTGGCCGAGTTGCGCAGCAAAGGCATGAACGTGGTCGAGAACGTCGACAAGGGCAAGTTCGTGTCTGCCCTCTCACCCGTGTATGCCGAATTTGAAAAGCAGTTTGGCAAGGCCAACATCGAGCGCATCCGCAACTTCAAATAAATCGGGCTTGCGCCGCAACCCGCCCTGACAGGCGGGTTTTTTTATCGGGTCACGCATGAAAAAAACATTCCTACAAATCGAGCATTGGACCACCCAAATCTCCATGGCTGTGGCCTGTTTCATGCTGGCGGTGGCCAGCGTGCTGGGCTTGTTTCAGATCATCACCCGCTTTGTCATTGAGCAACCGGCAGAGTGGACTGAGGTGCTGATTCGATTCAGCCTGATTTGGATGGTATTCATGGGCATCCCTGCCGCATTTCGGCTGGGTGCCATGGTCAGCGTCGATGTGCTTTACCGTGCAAGTCCGCCCTGGGGGCGTCGCATGCTTGACTTTCTGGTGGCTTTGGCCTCCTTGTCGCTCATGGTCATCATCCTCTGGTGGGGCCAAGACTATGCCCAACGCGGCAAGGTGCAAAGCGTCATCGGTCTTGAGGATGTCTCCATGTTTTGGGCTTACATCGCCATGCCCGTGGGTGCTGTCTTTGCCATGATCGGCATCATCGGTAATTTTCTTGACCCGAAACGTGAAGAATTGGAGAACGCACAATGAGCACGGCCATGATTTTGACCATGGTCTTGTGCTTTGCACTGACCATCTCGGTGGCGGTCTCCATCGGCTTGTCCGCGGTGGTGGGCATCCAGATGACGCAAGCCAATATGTTGCTATCGGTCAAAGAGATGTTCTCTTCGATCAACAAATTCCCTTTGGCGGCCATTCCGTTTTTCATCCTGGCAGGCAACCTGATGGAGACTGGCGGCATCTCGCGCCGCTTGGTTGAATTTGCCAAGAGCATCGTCGGGGGGGTCCAAGGCGGCCTGCCCATGACCTGTGTGCTGACTTGCATGATCTTTGCGGCCGTCTCTGGGTCTTCGGTGGCCACCACCTTCGCTATAGGCGCCATTCTGATCCCGGCCCTGATCAAGCACGGGTATCCCACCACTTATGCGGCTGCCTTACAGGCCACCAGCGCCGAGTTGGGTGTGATCATTCCTCCCTCGATCCCCATGATTTTGTATGGCGTCAGCGCTGAAATCTCCATCGGTGAATTGTTCATCGCCGGTTTTGGCCCTGGCTTATTGATTGGTGGCGCACTGATGCTGTTCGTTTATCTGTATGCCAAATACAAAGGCTGGGGCAAGAATGACGGAGACGGTCGGCTCAGCCTTTGGTCTGGCACACGCCAAGCGGGCTGGGCCTTGCTGATGCCCGTCATCATTTTGGGTGGCATTTATGGCGGCGTCTTTACCCCGACCGAGGCCTCGGCGGTGGCTGTTTTTTACGCACTGCTGGTGGGCATGCTGATATACCGCGAAATCGGCTGGCGTGACATCTATCCCATATTGCGCAAATCAGTCCTGTCGTCGGCAGTCATCATGTTCATCATCGCCAACGCTGGTTTATTCGCCTTCATGATCACCCGCGCTGGCGTGCCTGAAGCCATCGGCCACTGGTTGCAAGAGGTGCTGCAATCACCCGACATGTTCCTGCTGGGTGTGAATCTGGCTTTATTCCTTATTGGCATGTTCATCGAAACCAGCGCCGCAATCATCGTGCTGGCCCCCATCCTGGCGCCGGTGGCAATCCACTTTGGCATCGACCCGGTGCATTTCGGTCTGATCATGGTGGTGAACCTGGCCTTGGGCATGATCACGCCGCCCTTTGGCGTCAATCTGTTCGCTGCCTGCACCGTGGCAAAAATCTCACTCGACCGCATCATCACACAACTGGTCCCCTTCGTTCTGGTTGTCTTGAGTTGCCTGATGGTCATCACTTATGTGCCTGAAATCTCGCTGACCTTGCGCGATTGGGCTTACCCCCGCTGATTTTTATTGGATACCTGCATGAGCCGCTTTTATAGCCCCGAGCACCAATGGATAGACCCCAGCCAGACCCCGGCAGTGGTCGGCATCACCTGGCACGCCCAAGAGACCCTGGGTGATATCGTGTTTGTCGATTTGCCAGCCATGGGTGCCGTGTTTGCCGCAGGCAGCGTGGCTTGCGTGGTCGAGTCGGTCAAAGCCGCCGCCGATGTGTTCATGCCGGCCTCAGGCGAAGTGGTGGAAGTCAATGAGGCCCTGCGCGCCGACCCCTCACTGGCCAACAGCGACCCCTTGGGCTCGGGCTGGTTCATCAAAGTCAAACTCAGCGACCCCACTGAGCTGAGCCGTCTGCTCGACGAGCCGTCTTACAACGCTTTGCTGGGATGACCGTTTAGCGGGCGTTCAGCGGGCTTCTCTCAAGGCCTGCCCCAAGCGCGTCACGCCCTCTTCGATCTTGGTCAGATCGGACGTGGCAAAGCTCAGGCGCAGACTGGCCAAGTCGGGCTGGTCGGCAAAAAACGGTGCCCCCGGCACGAAAGCCACATTGTGCTCGATGGCCTTTTGCGCCAGCACCTGACCATTGGTGACCCTGCCACCGGCCCCTGTGAGCCTCCCCCAGAAGAACAAACCGCCTTGGGGTTGGTTAAAGCTGAAGGCATCGCCCAGCTCACGCCGCAAGGCCGCGCCCATGGTGGCGGCTCGCTCGCCATACACGCGGCGCACGTGGTCGAGGGTGGCGGGCATCCGACCGCTTTTCAGATACTCTGCGGCAGTCGCCTGGGCATAGGTCGAAGTGTGGGCATCGCTGAACTGCTTGCACATGGTGGCACGCTGCAACAGGGCTTGCGGGGCGATCAGCCAGCCCACGCGCAAGCCGGGACTGAGCACCTTTGACAGGCTGCCGCAATGCAGCAACCAATCGCGACTGCCCGGCACCTGATGAGACAAGGCCAACAGTGATGGCGGCGGCTCGGCGCCGAAATAAAGGTCGCCATACGGGTCGTCTTCGACCACCACCACTTGATGCTGCACGGCCAGGCGCAAAATCTGCAAGCGGCGCTCTAGACTGAGCATGGCGCCACTGGGGTTGCCAAAAGTCGGGATGATGTAGACCAGCTTGGGGCGATGGCGCACGATCATCTCTTCGAGCAAGTCCACACGCACGCCATCGGCGTCTATGGGTACGCCCAGCACTTGCGGGCCATACAACCGAAAACACTGGATGGTGGCCAAAAAAGTCGGGGCTTCCACCAGCGCCACATCGCCCTCATCAAGCAGGGTTTTGGCGATCAGGTCCAGCGCCTGCTGGCTGCCGGTGGTCACAATCAGGTCGCTGGCGGCAACGCCCTGCACCCCCTTGGAAGCCATGAATTGGGCCAAAGCCTCACGCAGCGGCGGATGCCCTTCGGTCGCCCCGTATTGCAAAGCCGGGCCGGGCTGCTCAGTCAGCACGCGCTGGCTGGCTTCGCGAATGCCCTCGACGTCAAACATGGCGCTATCGGGGAAGCCACCGGCAAAGCTGATGATGCCGGGCTTGCCCAGCAGTTTGAACAACTCCCGGATGGCCGAGGTTTCTACATGGTCGAGTCTTTTGGCGAATTGCATGGATATATTATCGGAGAATAATTCTTCGATTATGAGCCATGACGCCCGCCCAAATTGACACCTTTTTTGCCACCTTGCAGGCAGCCAACCCGCATCCGGTGACCGAGCTGGAATACACCAGCGTGTTTGAATTGCTGGCCGCCGTTTTGCTCTCGGCACAAGCCACCGACGTGGGCGTGAACAAAGCCACACGGCGCCTGTTTGTGGTGGCCAACACGCCGCAAAAAATCATTGCGCTGGGATTAGAGCGGCTGACGGCATACATCCAGACCATCGGCCTGTACCGGACCAAGGCCGCCAATCTGATGAAAACCTGCCAGATTCTGGTCGCCGAACATGGCGGGCAAGTGCCACGCACGCGCGAAGCACTGGAGCGATTGCCCGGTGTGGGCCGCAAAACCGCCAATGTGGTGCTGAATGTCGCCTTTGGCGAGCCCACCATGGCGGTCGACACGCACATCTTCCGGGTCAGCAACCGCACCGGACTGGCCCCTGGCAAAGACGTGCAGGCGGTCGAGCAAAAACTGCTCAAAAGAATCCCTGCCACTTACCTGGTCAACGCACACCATTGGCTGATTTTGCATGGCCGCTACGTGTGCCAGGCGCGCAAGCCTCAGTGCGGGGCATGTCAGGTGCGGGCGTGTTGCGACTTTAAAGACAAAACCTCAGTGTGAGTGGCGCATATCTTGCGGCATGGCATGCCTGACCATACGGTGGTTTGGGCTGTCGACATGGTTTGACTTTTGTCAGGGAAGGACCGCGACATCAGGTCCAAAAGGTGCATGCATCACGTGAATAGTCACTGAAAAAAATCAGCTTTTTTGATTGCTTTTGTGTTCGAATTTGACATATGTTCAACGATCCAAGGATAGATCACCATGATCAAGGCCATCATCAAGACCATCAGCAGAACCCCCATCCAGACAGACCCTCAAACGGCCAACCCGGCACAAGACCAAGCCGAAAGCGAGGATGAATACCTAGGCAGTGCGAGTGCCTTGTTACGCGAAGCCGAATTTTCCGGCTTTTGACTCAGGGGCTCGACAAAGGGCTACATGTGGGGCGCATGATGGCCCTGCACGAACAGATGATGATGCGGTTTGGGCGTTTGCCCGATGAAACAGACCAGCGGGTGCTGAATGCATCGTCCGACGAGATCGACGATTGGTTGGGCAATATATTGATTGCTCAGAACATCGAAGACGTCTTCAAGGTCACCGAGGAAGAGACCGACACCACGCCAGCCCCGGGGTGCGACAAGCCCAATTTGCACTGACGCACACACTCATAGAGGACTGAAAGGTCAACCGGCTGTTTTGGCGACCTCTATCGCCTCTTTGAGTACCGACACATCGCCGATGTGGTTGGCCAGGGTCAGGATCAGGCGCGCGTTCAAGGCGTGACTCTGCTCTTCGGTCAGGCCCTGGTGGGCATCGAGCAAGGCCTCGTAAAAGTCGTCTCCGGCGTGCAAGTCGCCCACCGACTGACCCGGGTGGTGCATGTGCGGTTCCAGGATCAGCGGCAAGGCGGGCTCCTTCTTAGTCGGCGTAAATACCGGCTTTGGTTATGACCGGGCCCCACTTCTTGATTTCGGCTTCGAGGTGGGTGCGCAGGCCTTCGGGGGTGACTTTATCCATGGGCGGAACTTCCGAGCTCAGATCAGCCAGACGCTGCTTGACTGTCGGGTCAGTCAAAGCGGCACGAAGGGCCACATTGAGCTTTTCGATCACGTCTTTGGGTGTGCCCTTCGGACTATACATGCCATGCCAGACCTTGACTTCAAAACCCTTGTTGCCTTGCTCATCCAGGGTCGGCACATTGGGCAGGGCCGACAGTCGCTTGAGGGTCGTGACACCGTAAACCTTGATCCGGTTTTCCTTGATCATGGGCACGGTCTGGGTGGTCTGATCGCACAACAAGTCCACCTGTCCGCCCAGCAAATCATTCATGGCCGGGCCAGTGCCCTTATAGGGCACGGTGGTCAGATCAACACCAATCGAGCTCATGAACAACAGCCCGCACAGGTGCGAAACGGCGCCCAGACCGGCGTTGGCCAGCGAAACCTTGTCTTTGTTGGTCTTGATGTAGTTGATCAACTCGGCATAGTTATTGGCCGGAAAGTCTTTTCGCGCCAACAAGGTCATGGGCACATCGACCACCTGGCCAATGTATTCAAAGTCTTTGAGCGGATCAAAACTGAGCTTTCTGTACAAAGACACGGCCGTGGCCATGCCCATGTGGTGCAAGTAAATGGTGTGACCGGTGGGGGCCGAGCGGGCCACGCGGGCCGAAGCAATGGTGCCACCGGCTCCGACGGTGTTCTCAACCGTGACGGTCGTACCCAGCGCTTTGCCCATGGGGATGGCCAGCA